>Ga0316228_1000563_pt1 | contig 48075 bp, 30 predicted proteins | sample TBH18021metaG_FD_206005 | JGI IMG/M metagenome (GOLD analysis project Ga0316228, IMG submission 206005) | Freshwater microbial communities from Trout Bog Lake, Wisconsin, USA - TBH18021 | ecosystem: Environmental > Aquatic > Freshwater > Lake > Hypolimnion/Profundal zone | place: USA: Wisconsin... | reverse complement strand
CCCCCGAGGCCAAGAAAATTCTCGATTTCCTGCGCCGGAACTTCCCCAGCGACTTCCCAAAGATCCGTTTCGGTTCCGCCGCCGCGGCGGGGGAGTGGAATAAGCTAATTGGCGCCCCCGCGTCCGGCGCGGTCGAGGTCGGCGTCGGCATAAAGGCCGTCTCGCGCGTCGGCACTGAACGTCTGGTCCGTTCCGCCCTCCAATACGCAGTGGCACATCAGAGCAAGAGCGTCACCATAGTCCACAAGGGGAACATCATGAAATATACCGAGGGCGGTTTCCGCGATTGGGCCTACGGCCTGGCCCAGCGCGAATTTGGCGCTGTGCCTTTCGATTCCAGCGGCTCGTGGCTCAAACTCCCCGACGGCATTCTGGTCAAGGATTGCATCGCCGACATCGCCCTCCAGCAGGTACTGACCCGCCCCGAGGATTTTGCTGTGATCGCCACGCTCAACCTCAATGGCGACTATCTTTCCGATGCCTTGGCCGCCCAGGTTGGCGGCATCGGCATCGCGCCCGGCGGTAACATCAATTACGTCACCGGCCACGCCGTCTTCGAGGCCACTCACGGCACCGCCCCCAAGTATGCCAACCAGGACGTGGTCAACCCCGGCTCGGTGATCCTCTCCGGGGCCATGATGTTCGAGTATCTCGGCTGGCCTCAAGTCGCCGACCTGATCTACAAGGGTCTGGAAGCCGCCATCGCCGCTAAGACCGTCACCTATGACTTCGCCCGCCAGATGGAAGGTGCCACCCAGATCAAGTGCAGTGCTTTCGCCGAGGCCATCATCAGTCTAATGTAGGGTTTGCTCGCCAACCTTTGGCCTTGGATCTTGCGGGACTGCCGATAGCCAGCCGGTGTGCCAGTACGCCCACCAGGCAAAGCGCAAAATTGTTGCCGTGGCATCCAGTTCGTGTTATCGCGGCAACGAAGTCGGTCGGCTACAATGCTCTCGGTCCGCAAGCAAGGGTGGGCGTAATCCGCCCGCCCTGTAAGATTAGTTGAACCCGAACTGGCGTGAAGCAGTCACTTGAGCCATATTTTCTCTCCATAATGAGTGGCGAGGCCCGCGGCTTTTCCGCCGCCCTTTCCCGCTGTGGCCTTCGAGCCCTTGAGCAGCCCTATTCTCTGTTTATGCTCTTGCGTAATTGGCGTTTCGATGCCGGCTACGGCGTGCGGCATCTCCCCCGGCTGGTAATCAGCATTGGCAACATCACCGCCGGCGGCACCGGCAAGACTCCGGTTGTCCACTGGCTTTGCGACCAGCTTATTTGTCAGGGCCGTCATCCGGCCATCCTCATGCGCGGGTACAAGGGGACACGCCAGCGGTGCGCCGACGAGCAGGTGATGCTCCGGAGTTTGCTGGACGATTCCGCCGCCATCGATCCGGGGCGCTGGCGAGCAATCGTGCATGCCGATCCCGATCGCATCCGTGGCGGCAACGCAGTTCTCGTTGACCATGGCGAGGTGGACTGTTTTGTGCTCGACGATGGATTCCAGCATCGCCGGCTCTTCCGCGATTTTGATCTGGTTCTTATCGACGCCGTCAATCCCTTCGGCTATGGCCACGTCCACCCGCGCGGGCTTTTGCGCGAACCACTGGCTGGCCTGCGCCGAGCCAGCGCGTTCTTACTCACCCGTTACAGTCAGGCCGATCCAACCGCGCGGGACCGGATTATTAGGATTCTTTCCCGCTTTAATTCCACCGCGCCGATCTATCGTGCTGACCACGTTCATACCGGCCTGCGCGACGCCGAGGGCGTATTCCATCCTCTTCCCGATCTGGCTGGGCGGCGTTATTTCGTCTTCTGTGGCTTGGGGAATCCCCATGGCTTCCAGCAGCAGATACGTTCCTTGCCGGGCCAGGCAACCGGCCATCGGTTTTTCCCCGACCATCATGCGTACACTGCCGGCGATCTGGCTACCGTGGACTGGATTGCTTCTTCATTGGGTGCCGATCTGCTCCTGACCACCGCCAAGGACTGGGCTAAGCTGGCTCCGTTGGCTGCCGTAGCGCCGAGCCGTCTGCCCATTTGGCGCATAGAATTATCCATCCGCTTCCATGCTGATGATGCTGCGAAAATGCTCGGGCAGATCCTGGCGTGTCTACCAGGCGAGATCACCGGTGCGCTCGACATGCGGCGTGTGTCCTGCCGTTAAGCCGAAAATGGTATCCGCGTCGCCATTCCGGTATGCTTTTATCCTATGAGTCATGCCCACGGCCACTTACTCCCCTCCCCGACCGCGCCGCTCCGCTGGCTCTTCGTTTGGGGCATTTGTCTCCCGCTGTTGTGCCTGATTCTGTTGGCCGGCGGATGCCGAACCTTCCCAGGCCAGATCCAGGGCGTCACTTTCAATGCCACGGTCGTTCCGCGCTTGGAGACGGGTCCCATCGTCATTAAGGCAGCCAGAAACGAAACCGTCAGCTTTGGACTTCAGATATCCGACCTTGCCAAGTCCACCCTTGGCTTGTATTCGCCTTCCCTTTACCTGGGCCAAATGCATTCGGCAGGCGACGCTTCCATAGATATTTCACAGTACGCCGTTTACCAGGTCTTGGATATGCCCGTGGACCTCAATCGCGCCGGATTCGCGCGCCACACCGGCCTGGATGCTGTTTCACGCAAGCTTCCCCTCGCCTTGCTGCCGTTGGCTGTCGACCAGGGTGCGATCAATCTCGCCGCCTTGCGCGATCCCCTGCAACCATTAAGCCCCGAGGGACGTTTCCTGAGCCGATCCGGCCAGACCGCGCCGCTTACTTTATGGGTTGATCTGGCCGTGCCCACCGCCACCGTCGCCGGCCCGTACAAGGCTCTCTTTGAGATCCGGCAGAACCACCGCTTGGTCGCCTCCATCGAGGTTCAACTCAACGTCTACGACTTTGTAATTCCTGATGAACGCCATCTCCAGATGGCGGGGCGGTTGGATTGGCCGAGCCTGGTGCGCCTGTATCCCGACTGGTTTGAGACCGTAGCGCCATCCCTGCTGAACCGCACCGAGCCACGCTACGTTCAGGCGATAAAGGTCCTTGATCAGGCCGTTCAGCTTGCTCACGATCACCGCTTGAACATCGTCATTCCCCGCCTTCAGCCGCAGGTCAAATGGCCGGCGTCCGGAGCTCCCCAGATATCCTGGGCGGATTTCGATTCGCTGGTCGCTCCCTGGCTCGGAGGCGAGGTTTTCGCCGATCACATTCCTCTTGGCTACTGGCCGCTACCAACCCTTGATTACCTCGATCGTTACGATCGCGCTTCGCAGAAGGAATACTGGGCGGCGGCGGCGGGTCATTTCGACCAGCTCGATTGGCTGTCGCGCTCTCCACTGACGCTCACAAAATCAGGCCCGGTGGAAACCTCCGACTCCCTGGCGCTTTCCCTCGACGCCGCCGATCTCCTGACCGCCTATTCACGCATGCGCCTGGCCGTCCCGCTGTCCGAAAGCCAGCTCCAGTTCCAGAATGCGGCCAATCCCAAACTGCTCAATCCGGCGTGGACGCAGCGGCTTATCGCCGTCGCCCGCGGCCTGGTTTCCCAGGATACTGGTTCTGATTGGCCGGCTGGTGCAGCACACCCGGCCCATATCCTGTCCGTAGATGTTGGTGCCGACGGCCTGGTTCCCTATTTTGGGGCCGGAGGTGCTGAGAGCGACGTGCGTTTGTGGGCGTGGCTGGCTTTTCTGCGCGAGGATACGGCCGTTGTCGGCCGTGAACCGGCCACCATCGTGTTGTGGGGCGATGCTCTGGCCGGTGGATCCTCTGGCTGCCAACCGGTTAATCCTGATGCCGTCACCTGGTATTATCCTGGCGCCTGGTTTGGCGTCGATGTCCCCGTTCCCAGTGTGCAGCTCAAATGGCTTCGCCGTGCCGAATTGGATTATGAATACCTCTATCTGTCCCGCCACCGCGGCGAAACTGACCGCGCTCTCGCAGCGGCCAGATTGATCGCCAGGCCCGTTGATGTTCAATTCCAGCCCGACGTCAAACAGGCCGATCCGACTTACGCTCTGTTGTGCGGCGTCACCGATCCCTCGGTATGGGACGGGGCCATGGATTTGCTCGCCCGGACCATCCTGTTGCACAAGCCCGGCGAGGTCGCCGACCATTCCGGCCAGCTCGATCTGGACGGTCGAATTTTCCACTGGATTGAACTTCAGGAAAGGCCGCAGTTGCTGGCCCGCACCGCCGGTTGGGGATGGAGCGCTGCGCCGCGCCTGCATGGCAATTGGGTGGATATGCGCCTGGGGCTGGACATCTACAACGCTGCCGAACAGCGGCTCACCGGTCGCTTTCAGTGGACAAGCACCCCCGGTGGCTGGCAGTTTAATCCCAAGCCAACGCCGATCGCTCCCACGGAATCGGTTGATGTCTTCAGCGTGCGCCGTTTCGCCATGGATGCCGCTGTCAACCTCGATCAGGTCGGCCCGGAAATGCGCCAGCCCATTGAAGTGGGATTCCGTGATGATCGGACCGGCCGCACTTCGCTGTTGCGCCTGGCATTGCCAGTGGCCGGCTGCGAAGCCCGCCAGGGTCTTCCCATCCGCATCGATGGTGTTCTGGATGATTGGAGCGAGGCCGATGCGATTCACCAGGGCCCGCTGGTGAAGTTGCTGAATCGTCCCGGTCTCCAGCGTCAAGAACTTCAGTTTGCCTCCACCGCTTCGTCGCTCTATTCCAGCTGGAGTCCCGGCGATCTGTACCTGGCTTTCAAGCTCGATGGCCTGTCTCCTTATGATGGCCGTACCGAGCGCAATTTCGCCGATTATCAATTCCGCCGCGCCTGGGGCGAGGATTTGTGTGAAGTGCTCATGCAGCCGGTTTACCCGGACAACACTATCGGACCCCTACTTCACCTGGTCTGCAAGCCGCGCGGCCAGATTATTGTCGAAAGCCGGCTCGACTCTCGCCGGAACATCAATCCCTGGCAGGTAGTCGCCGGGGCCAACGTACGTTACGCCGCCAACATTGAAGCCCAGACCTGGCGTGCCGAGTTGGCCATACCCTGGACCCTGATCAATGATGCCAAGCACCAGGGGATGCCGCCCGCATTGTTGCGTTTCAATTTTGTTCAGCACAAGTCCTCCACCGGCGAAAGCGCCAGTTGGGCTGGCCCCGTAGACTACGGTCGCGACGACACCTTCATGGGCCTTCTCCACGTTCACGACCCCCAGGGAGCCCTGCCCATCCCCGGCAAGCCGTAGAAGAGCCATGTATCCCATACTCAGAGTCAACTACAACCCCAGTCCTTACGATGCTGACTGGGAGGACATACCATCATCCGGTCCATTCCCCAAGTGGTTCGGCGGCGTCATTGTCCCCCTGGTGCTGATGGCACTGGGAACTATCTGCGTCATCAGCGGACACGCAGTTGTTGGCGGGGACATACCGTTGGAGCTACACGGGCCGAATGCGGTGGCCTTGGGTATCGCTGCCATAAGTATCGCCCTGTTCTTTCATTGCCACTATTTCTGGGGCAATATCTACCATCTTTCGTTTCTGGCCACGCTCGGCAAAATCATCTCCATGCTCGCCTTCATAGGCAGCCTGGGTTATCTGCTGGTGTGTGTTGGCATCTTCGGCCAGTCGTAGAAGCGGCATCCCACCGCTTTCCCCTATTACCAAGTCTAATTTATTCTTATTTTGATGGCATGTAAGGCGCCGGTGGTAACTGGACGTGGCAACTCAGTCAGTTGACGCCGGGTGATGCGCGGCATGCATAAAAGAAGATCAACGCGGTCGTGTCGCCGACGGCACGTCGGATAATCCATCGACGAATGTCTTGATGCTTCCGTACAGCCCGTCGCCGCCACGATAGAAAAGATCGTTGTGCCCGGCGTCATCCAGGCGGAGCGTAGTCACCTTGCTTTTGGCTGACTTGACAAGGCTGTCAAGCATATCGATAGGGACTAGTGGATCCTTTGTCCCATGGGCCATGAAGATCGGGCAGGGAACCAAGGCGATTTTTCGCAGGTTGTCGAATTGTGACACAAGGGAGATCGACGCCGAGACTCTCTGGCTCATATGGTCGGTATTGGTGAACGCGCTGAACGTCGCCAACCCCGCGACATGCCGGCGGCTGGCCAGGTCTATCGCTACCGCCGCTCCCAGCGACCATCCCGCCGACACCAGGCGTTTGGGATCTACGTCTTTTCGCGTCAGCAAATAGGCGTACGCCGCATCTGCAGCCGCATAGCATCCACCCTCTGTCGGCGTGCCATCGCTCATCCCGTAACCTTCGTAATCAGCCGTGATCACATTTAACCCCAACTTGCGGAACCGGTTGAATAAGTCCACGCTGTCCGCCATGCACATGCCATTGCCGTAGAAGAAGAGCAACGCCGGCTTAGCGCCGCCCGCATGTGGCGTTATGGGTCCGCCGAACAGGGCCATGATTTTGGTGCCGTCGGTGCCGCGCAGTTTTACCAGTTCGCATCCCTCCGGAGGCTCCACCACCGCATAGGCCTGGCCCTGCGACCGCGCTCCCGGGAACACAATCTGCGTTTCCACCGGACTGATGGCGGGCTTTGTCGCCGGCGAATCGTCCGCAGCCAATAGGCTGCTCCCGGGCGTCATGCCAGCCATGCTTAGAAACACCATACCCACAACCCCGAACCACAGCGTAAAGCCAATGGCTTTATCGTTCATCGCCTCTCCAATTAATCAGGACAGGTCTAATTATCTTGTCCAATGGTCAGTGACAAAAACGCTGCTTTGCTGACGATCGCTATTGCTTGTCCTCTTTATTTTAGAAAGCGCCGTATTTCAGCCCGGCTTCGATGTAACGCCTGGAGTTGGCCAGTTGTTTTGGCGAGTGGCGCTCGTGCGGGGTTGCCGAGGGGTAGAGGACCATTTTTCGTTTGCCTCCCTCGGTGAGAGCCAGCCGGACCTTTTCTTCGATTTGGTTGGGATCGAGCGTCTCCATGTCCAGGAACTCCACGTTGCCGAACAACACCATTCGGCCGTCCACTAATTTCTTGGCGGCGGCGAAGTCAATGTCGCCCTGCGGCGGCGGCTCGACGGGGTCGGTGGAATCAACGCCCATTGCCATCATGGATTTTAGCAGTGTTCCAACTCTGCCGTGGCAATGTACGTGGATCAATGCGTTGGGATCGCGCTGTTTGATCTGGCGCATGATTTCCCCATCGTACGGCACTACCCACTGGTCCCATTGCCTGGGACCCATCATCGGTGGGGTGGCCCGTTCCACGCCGTTGAAATGCCAGATCGGCCCGACTCCCTGGTCCATCAGGTAATCAATCCGCTCACGGGTACGCGCCAGCCACGTGTCCGCCAGGGCTTTTAGCAGGTTCTCTTCTTCCAGCGTCCATTCCAGAACGCGTTCAAAGCTCATAACCCCGCACAGCATCGCCACCATGGAATTGACGTTGACGCCGCCAATGGCGTCGCGGCCGGCTTTGGCCCGATACTGTCGCATGGCCTCGAATGCCGGCGGCGGCGGCGGCTCGAAACGGTACGGAACGCTCAGCATGTTCTCCACGTCCGCCGGCGACTGGATAGGCTTGATCACGTCCCATGAAGTCTCGATACCTTCGTCAACATCGTACGCCCAGGTCATATCGCCCTTGGGCGCATGCAATATCCGGGTATAGCGTGTGCGCGTCGCCGTGATCTTTTCCGGCGGCTTCTCCTCGACGTACTGCTGGGGCGCTTCCAGGAAACGTTGATAGCTATACCTGGCAAAAACCCGCGGGATCGGTGCGGGGGCATATAGGGGATGCGGATCGCAGTGTTTCTGCACCAGACGGGCGACCTCACGAAAATCTTCATCGGCGCGCCAGGAAGGGGGATCTTCCTTGTCCACGTTCTGCATTGGATCCCAACTTATCGGCGAACACATGGGAACGCGGTCGGTCTTTTCGCCGCGATAAGTCGCCATCAAACGCTTCGATGATTCGGCCAGTTTGTCCATATTGTTACCTCTTGTAGGATGCTTCCATATTGGCCGTAGTGGCCTTGGTCATCAGTGTCTTCTTCCCGCGGTATTTTCTGATCAGGCCTTTGAGGAACGCCTCATAGGCGTCCCCGTCCATGGGCAGTTCCACCGGCGTGCCGGTTATTCCGGCCATCAGCATGGCGTTGCCCGTCTCCAGGCCCTTAATGCCTTCGATCGCCGGTGCGATAAGTTGTTCGTCCTTGAGCACGGCATTGACGAAGTTTTGCGTGATGATCGCATGGCCATCCTTGACCGTTTTGACCGGCACCTCGAAATCCCACGTCTCGCATGTGCTGAAGCTTTCCGGCGTGGTGCGGTTGAACTCCTTGACGCTCTGCCGCGTGCGGCCGAACCGCACCGTCCGCCCTTGCTCGATGGTTATCTTGCCATGGTCGCCGGCGATTTCCGCCCGACCCGTGCCTGGGGCCTCGCCGGTCGAGGCCATGAAATGGCCGATGGCTCCGTTGGGATATTCCATGATGGCGCTGACTTCGTCCTCCACCTCAATCGGGTGCGTGTGTCCCAGCCGGGCCACGGCGGTCACCCGCCTGGGGATCATTCCTGTCATCCAGTACATCATGTCCAGCGTATGGGGGCATTGGTTGATCAGCACTCCGCCTCCTTCGCCTTCCCAGGTTGCCCGCCAGCCGCCCGAGGCATAATACGCCCAACTGCGGAACCAGTCCGTGCACATCCACGTCACCCGCGTGATCTCCCCCAGTTCCCCGCCGGCGATTAACTCGCGTACCTTGCCATAAACCGGACTCGTCCGCTGCTGGAACATGATTCCGAACTTCAGTCGCTGATAGTTCTTGGTCCACAACTCGTTGATTTCCCGCGCCGCCTTTACCGTCACCGCAATCGGCTTCTCGCACAACACGTGAATCCCCTTGGCAAACGCGGCGGCCGCGATCTCTGTATGCGAGTAGTGGGGGGTGGCGATGATGATCGCATCTACTGTCTTGCTATCCAGCAACTCCTGGTACTTGGCGAACGCCGGTAGCTTGCTGCTGGCCGCAAACTTGTCGAGCGCTGTTTTGTCGATGTCGCAGATAGCCGTAGCCGTTGCCCCGATCACGTCGCCTTTCAGCAGATAACTCAAGTGAATCGATCCCATGTTCCCCAGTCCAACGATGCCCAAACGTATTTTGTCCATGGTCGTTCCTTCTTTTGGGTTCTGTCTGCAATTCCCATCGCCCTATTGCGATTGCGCTTGCAGGCGGAACCTAATCTTAAATCAAAACCGAACTCCCTTACAAACACTCTCGGAAAGTGTCAGCAAACGGCCGCAGGCTGTCAACAGTGACATGTTGTCAATTATTGTGTTGTAAGTGGCTTGGGCTTCATCTTTTGTGTCGCTCTCAGATGTTGTCCTACGCCCGGCGCTTTCCCCATCATCTGCACACGACTACAATATCACTGATGAGCCGCGTGTAACCAGTGGCGACGTGTAACCGGTTGCCCCACTGCGGCTTACAATTACACTGCGTCTTCCCAAATGAACCCTTCCGATAACAGCGCGGGAAATATCGAAGAAATACAGGAATCCAACGCCCCGGCCCATGTCATTCGCCGCGACGATTTGACCACTGTCAACAAACTTGCCCAGCACTTGCTTGATGAGCTTGAGAACGTGCCCGATGGCGACATGGTTGCCCAAGTCATCTCCAACGCCCTCAAGCTTCTTCGTGACCAGACCAACCGCGGCGATATCAAGCTTATCAACAAGTCCTTCAAGGAGTTACGTTATGCACTGAAGATATTCGCTCCCTATCGCCAGACCCGCAAAGTCAGCATCTTCGGCAGCGCCCGCACTGGCGCGGACCAGCCCGAATACCATCAGGCGGCTCAGTTCGGCAAGCTTATGGTCGCCGCCGGCTGGATGGTCATTACCGGTGCCGGTGGTGGTATCATGGCCGCCGGCCACGGCGGCGCCGGTGCCGAGCCTTCTTTCGGACTGGCCATCCGCCTCCCCTTCGAGCAGGCCACCAACGACTTCATCGCCAACGACCCCAAGCTCATCAACTTCAAGTATTTCTTCACCCGCAAGCTCATGTTCGTCCGTTCCAGTCACGCTATCGCCCTCTTTCCTGGCGGTTTCGGAACCATGGATGAGGGCTTTGAGGTCCTCACCCTCGTCCAGACCGGCAAGTCCGTGCCAGTGCCCATTGTCTTCGTCGACCGCCCCGGCGGCGATTTTTGGCAGACCTGGCAGAAATACGTCGAAAAGCACCTGCTCCGCCGCGGCCTGATCAGTCCAATGGACCTGCATCTCTACAAAATCACCGATAGCGTCGAGGCCGCCGTGCATGAAGTAACGCATTTCTACAGCAATTTCCACAGCGTACGCTACGCCAAGGGCGACATAATCATCCGTCTGCACCGAGCCCCTGCGCCACGGCAACTCGAGCAGATCGCCTCCCAGTTCGCCGATATCAACGAGCACGGCCAGTTCCGCGTCAGCGATCCCTTGCCCGTCGAGCGTGACGAACCAAGTCTCGGACACCTGCCCCGACTCATCTTCGCCTTCAATAAACGCGACCAGGGACGGCTAAGGCAACTTATTGACCACCTGAACGATTTGCCGGCGTGAATATGCGATCTCCCGACGCGGTGTTCAGCCACAGCGGTTATGGCGGCTCAGAGGGCTGGGCCGACCGCCGTCACGCCCTGGCCTTAGGCTTAACCAAGTCGCGCATGGGACGGAGCAACCCAACAATCGCCGCCGAGTTGCGGCTCTGCCCGGGGATATAAACGCGATTTACATTCTTGCAAGCAGGCCTATTTTCTGTGGATCAGCAAGCTGGCGAACCAGTCGGCGACGTCATCCAGCGCGGCCGGCGACAGGACCAACTGACTGGCCTGGGACTGGTAGGCGGCGCGGGCGGCGGCGTAATCGCGTTCAAGACGGTCTTGGGCGACCAGGCGGTTGCGGCCGTCCACTTGCGCCTCCAGACGCAGCGGCAGGGGAGACAAGGATGCCACCAGTGTACCCAGATCGCCGGTCTCCAGCGCCTGGGGCACAATTGCGTCCAGCACCACGTGACAGGCCGCGCCATCCAGCAGCGCGGCGTAAGAGGTCAGCCCGCCACGGGCGAGTACCCCTTTGATATCATCCTCAAATAGCGCCACCAGCAGTGCCGCCGTCGCTCCCATCGGCTCGGCCATGAGCGCGGACACATCGGTCTTCAAGGGCGGATCGATGAAGTTATGCGGATTCACCGGGGCCATGGAATCGCCCCAGATCGCGATATTTCGGCCGTCAATGTCCTCTCTGGATCGTAGATGCATCAGTACGCTGCGCAGATCGCGTACCTGTGAGCCCAGGAGCGTCTGGCCCAGTACCAAGTCACAGCTTGCGGCTTCGACGACGCTGGAATACCAGTTGCGATCGCCTTCAGGTACCGTCTCCCCGGTGCCGCGCACATCCACCACGCACACCGCTACTCCATGCGTCAGCAGGTCGGCGACTTCCATAGCCCGCTTGGCCAGGAAGAAGTTCTTCCCCTGCTGGGCTACGCAAAGCACGACGGGCGATCTGTAGTGCGGCTTTTCGGCGGGTTCCAGTGAACTTGGCCCCGGCGGTTCCAGCAGCAGCAAGGGAATGCGAATCGTCGGTTCCGGAGCCAGGAGAATGCGGTGCACCAGGAAGCCTTCGCCTTCGTTGTGCTGGTCGCGTTTGACTTCCGGCGCCCCGACGGGAACTATGTTTCCCAGCTTTTGCGCCCAGAGGCGGCGCAGTTGTTCGCGGCGTTGCTGAGGCGGCGTCTGCGCCAGGGCGGCGCGGGCAGCGCCGATTTGTCCAGCCCCCAACTCGGCAAGTATTTCGTTAACCGGCCGCGGATTCCAAATCGCCCTGTTTTCCGGGTTGAGGCAAATCAGCTCTTTGTCAAGGTGTTTCTGGTATGGCGTCGGCACGGGCATGTTCATCCAGCGGGCTAGAATCGGGTACATGGCCTTGCAGTGTATGGCTCCGACGTTATAGACGTCCGTAACGCCGTCTAGTGAATCCAGATGCTCGGCAGCGTCTAATAGTTCGAAAATATGGGCAATGCGTCCATACCCTTCATCGCCGGCCGGGGTCCAGTGGAATTCTTTGGCGTAAATCATATACCGCGGCGCCGCGGCGGCGCATATCAGCCAGTTGCAGAAGCCATCACGCCCATGGTTGCGCAAGCAGGGGACGGGATCAAAGTCTCCACCGCCCACGAAGTTGACCCACGGCAATTCAGCGCCCGGGGCGAAGGTGTTGGCCGTGCGCGCCACCGGTTTGGTCATTACTGCAGCGCCGTAGTTGAAGGGAATTGAGCACGCCACCCGGTGATCCAGTGCCGCCAGCACGGCGGCGATGTCCCCGCCTCCGGCCACCGAGCCGATGCTGATCAGTCGCTTGGGATCCACGCCCGGCTGTGCTGCCAGGACATCCAGCACCCGCATCTGGTCGGCCACCATCCAGCCCAGCATGCTCTGGCCGACGGTGTGGAGTTGCATTCCCATGTAGTAGCGCCAGCGGTAGTCTTCCCGGCCGCCGTAGGGTTGCTGGCGGCGTTCGCCGTAGCCGATGTTGTCGGCGATGATGACGGCGCAGCCGCTGCGCGCCCAGGTCATGCCCATGTCCTGGAGTTCGCTCTGATTCTTGGGGTTGTGGTGGCTGGTGACGATGAGTATGCCGGGCATGGATTCCGGTGGAGTGGTCGGCAGGTAGAGATTGGCGGTGATGGGCAAACCAGGGCGGCCGGCGATAGCCAGCTTGACGATGCGGAATCCATCGCCTTGGAAAGTGCCGGTAATCTGGCATTTGCCCGGGGCCTCTTGCACGCCCGCGGGCAACGCCGCCGGTGTTGGCGGTATAGCGCCTATGGCCAAGGTTTCCTTCAGTGCTGCCAGACGCTGGTCGCGGAACTTTTCCCAGTCCGTCGCTGTCGCGACCTTGGCGAAAGCCGCCGACTCCGCCGCGCTGGCAGCGCGCATGCGGACCACGATGTCATCGTCAAGCATGGTCTTGCCGGATGCAGCTTCGTCGGCATTGAACACGTTGCTCTTAAGGGCGATAAGTTTCGCCGCCAACTCGCTGGTTTGGTTTTGGCCCTTTGCACTGGGCGCCATTAGCACGACGGCGGCAACGACGCACAATGCCGGAAATATTATCTGTATTAGTCGCACGACGGTCATGTGGCATCTCCTGTTTATGTCGAGCAATATTGTCTTACCCGGTATCCCCCATATCGCCTTCGACCGACGAACGCCGTCGGCCATATTGTGTAGCCTACCGGATATTGGGTGTTGAATTGAATTATTTTGAATTTGCCACCACCCAATCGCGACGATTTGCAAAAAATGCCCATCATCACGCGTCGCATGGTTTTACGGCCACATGTGAGCTGATTGCCCCCAGCGCTCCGGGAGCACTTCTTGCCTCTCACGGAGCTGCGTTTACCGCCTCGAGAGCCTTGATCAACTGCCTGGCGAGTTTCATCTTCTGCGCATCCCTTTGCCCGTCAGGCAATTTGTTCTCCGCATCCAGATACCGTTGTAGATACGTCTTTCCTTCCGCCCGGCCGGCGCTGGCATACGTCTGGCCAAGTTGGAAAAGCGCATCCCGGGCCGGTGGCTCGGCGCTTACGGCGGCTTTCAGAGCCGAATCGATGTCCCCGGCCAGCCTATCGTCGCCGCGTGTCGCCAATGTCGCCGCTAGGTCGGCATAAATCATCCCGGCATTCTTAGGCGACAGCAGCGCCGCCTTATCGTAGAGCCCGCGCCCGGCGACAACCTGATTCTGGGCAATCTTCGTCGCCCCGGCGACTTGATAGAACGTGCATTCTCCGGCATTGAGCCGCAGCGCCTCCACTATTTCCTTGTCCGCATCGCCGATCTGGCCCAGCGCCAGATGGCTTAAAGCCTTGTAGGCGCGTACGTTGGCATAATTCATGTCGATGGACAGGGTCTGGGCGTATTTCTCGATCGCCAATTGATGTTTGTGATCCTCCGCCAGCCGCCTCCCTTCCTCAAAAAGTTTCCGCACAACAGCTGTTGACGCCGTCGGATCACCGATGGGTATGACCTGCGCATGCAGCCGAACTTCGACCGTCAGCGGCTTGCCATCGGCGCTGTGCAGAGCCACCTCGAAAGGCTCATATTCCGCCGGTGTGGCCAAGAGCGTATATGTCCCCCGCGGATCCAGATGCCCGCTGGAAAAACTCCCCGCCGCGCTGGTCTGGACTATCTGTGAATCCGTCTGATCCCGCCGCAGCAAGGTGAGTGAAATCCCCCCGACCCCTCGCCCGTTGCCGTCGATCACCTGGCCGCTGACGCTGTCGGTTCCCAGAGGCTGCCCATCCTTTGCCATGGTCACGTCACCCGCCACGCACACCAGCAACAGCACCGCGCACATACGCAACATCATTAGCTACTCCTGCCGCATTCGTTTCCAACGATCTCGGTAACCTAACACACATCCGCGCCCGCCGGAACGCTAAACCTCGATCACCGATCAGTGAACAATTACCTGTGATCGCCATCGAATTGTCCTGCCCCCGCCTTTTCGAGCCTGAGCGACAGAGCCGAAGGCCTCCCGACCCCCGAATTCCTTCATATCCCGCTGCCGCGCTCCAATTCCGCCAGATGGATGCCGCACTCGACTTTGGCTTTGCCAGCCCAGCGGCCGGCCCGCGGATCCTCGCCCGCCTGCACCGCGCGCGTGCATGACAGCGGATTGCACCCGATCGAGAAATATCCCTTCTCGTACAGCGGATGGTAGGGGAGGTTGTGCTCCTTCATATAGAAGTAGATGTCACGTGAACTGAAGTTCAGCAACGGCGATATGGCATGGCAGTTGTAGCGTTTGGACCATTCCACGAACTCCAGCCTGTTACGCGTCTGGGCCTGGTTACGGCGAACCCCACGCATCCACGCCTTAGGTGCCAGTTGCGTCAGGCCACGCTCGAAAGGCTCGGTCTTGTTGGCCGCGCAGCAAGCTTCCACGTCGTTGCGGCATTGCGGGTTGGCCTCGCCGGCCCGGGCCAGGTAGGTGATCGGATCGTTCCGCGTCCGGTAGGTCCAGACATTCAGGTTGAACCGGCGCCGCAACTCTTCCATGAAGGCGTGCGTCTCTGGAAACAAATAGCCAGTGTCTGTGAAAACGATCCGGATATCTGGTTTGTGCGTAATGGCTAGGTGAATGAGCAAGGCCGATTCCGCCCCAAACGAGGAAGACATCACCAACTCATCCCCGAACTGGGCCACCGCCCATTGCACTATCTTCTGCGGCGTGGCCCGCTCGAAAATTTCATTCAATGCCCCAGTGTCTATTGCTTCTATTATGGCTTCGGGCATCTGATTTAGTCCTTTCCAGAAATCTAAATATGTAATCCTAACTAATACTATAGACAAATGTATAATTTATCAAACGTAAAAAAATACTACAGAAAATTAAATATAAAACATTATAAATATTGTACTTACGCCAAAATACATCAAACTACTTATTGCTTGCCGCTAGTTGTTTGATGTTTATTCTAGTTTGCCATCCCGCCGCCAATCAACTATTATTCGACCTAGTAATAGGAGTTGTTCATGGGTCTTTATGCCAATTGGAAAGAAGCTCTCGCCGATCATACCGAACCCACTCTGGCCGGAGAAATAGACGCCTTCGAAGCCCAAGTGCTCTTGCGCAAGCAGGGTAAGATCGACGAAAAACTCTTCGCCGAGACGCGTCTGCGCCGCGGCGTGTATGGCCAGCGCTATGACAACGGACGCCGTCACGATGGGGTGGCTGTGCAGGAGTTGAGCTATCCCAATAACCCGCTGACCAAGGGCGCCGAGACCCTCTGGGATGCCCCGGGTATGATGCGCGTTAAGATTCCCTGCGGCGGGTTGAATCCCGCCCAAATGGATGTGCTGGCCGATCTCGCCGAAGAATATTCCGATGGCATTTGCCACGTCACCACCCGGCAGGACATCCAGTATCACTACGTCCATATTGAAGACACGCCGGACCTCATGCGCCGGCTCGCAGCCGTCGGCATCACCACCCGAGAGGCCTGCGGCAATTCCGTGCGCAACGTGACCGCCTGCCCGTTCGCCGGCGTGTGTAACGATGAGGTTTTCGACGTCACTCCTTACGCCCAGGCTGTGGCCCGGTATCTGTTGGGCCATCCCGACACCCAGGGTTTTGGGCGCAAGTTCAAGATCGCTTTCTCCGGGTGCAAGGCCAGTCCCTGCGCCCTTATTTCCATTCACGACCTCGGCGGCATCGCCGCCAAACGGGTCGTGGATGGCCAGGAACAACGCGGCTTTGAGTTGTACGTCGGCGGCGGTCTGGGCGCTGTGCCGCACCAGGCCAAGCTGTTGGCCGAGTTCGTTCCCCAGGAGCAACTGTTGCCGATGGCCAGGGCCATCGGGCGCGTCTTCGCCAAACTGGGCGAAAAGAAGAACCGCCAGAAGGCACGCCTCAAGTTTCTGGTTGCCAAACTCGGGATCGACGAGTTTCGCAAGCTGGTGCTGGAAGAGATGCGCTCCATGCCCGAAGATGGCTTGTGGCGTCAATACTTTGATGCCATCGCCGCCTATTCCGAGAATTCCGTGAATCCTCCCACGCAATTGGCTCCCTCCGCCCCCAGGCCTCCTGGCTACGCTGAGTGGGCCGCAACCAATGTCTACCCCCAGCGTCAGAAGGGCTACGCTGTCGTCACTATCAGTTGCCCGCTGGGCGATTTGACGGCCCGGCAGATGCGCGCCCTGGGCCTCCTGGCCGATCGCTTCGCCGGCGGCAATGTCCGCACCACCATCGAGCAGAATATCGTGTTGCGTTGGGTCAGCCTGGCCGATCTCCCAGGCCTCTACCGCCGGCTCAATGACCTTGGCCTGGGTGAAGGCGGGGCGGGAACCATCGTCGATGTCACCAGTTGCCCCGGCACCGAAACCTGCAAACTCGGCATCTCCTCGTCGCGCGGCTTGGCCAGGGAGCTGCGCCGCCGCCTGGCCGCCCAAAGCGTGGCCCTGGATCAGTCCATCCGTTCCCTGCGCATCAAGATCAGCGGGTGCTTCAATTCCTGTGGCCAGCACCACGTCGCCGACATCGGCTTCTACGGCAACAGCCGCAACGTGGGCGGATATACGGTTCCCCATTTTCAGGTGGTTCTAGGCGGTCAGTGGCGACAAAATGGCGGCGCCTACGGCCTGGCCATCGGGGCCGTCCCCTCCAAGGCCATCCCCCAAGTCGTCGATCGCATCATCGAACATTACCTGGCCGGTCGATCCGGAACCCAGACGTTTCAGGACTACTGCCAGCGCATCGGCAAGAAAGAACTCAAGGCGATGTTGGAGGATCTGGCGGCGGTGCCGCTGCATGCCGTCAATCCCGATTTCTACAGCGACTGGGGTGATCCGCGGGCTTACACGCTGGGGGACATGGCCGCCGGCGAGGGCGCTGGCAACGTGATATCGCCCGTCGATTTCGGGTTCCGCGACGCCGAAAGCGCTGCCTTCGAGGCCCAGCTTCTGCTGGAAAAGGGTCAGTACGAGAAAGCCGATCACAAAGCCTACCAAGCCATGCTGACGGCTGCGCGCACCCTGGTGCGCATGGGGTTGCCTGACCTGCCCGATGACCCGGAAACGATCGTCCGCCAGTTCCGCCTGCGTCTGGTGGAACCCAAGCTCTTCTGGGACAAGTACCATGCCGGGCAGTTCGCCAACTATCTCCTATCGCGCCACGAAGGGCCCGACACCCGCTATACCCAGCAGACCGCGCAGCAACTGGTCGCCGAAGCCGAGCTTTTCGTGGATGCCGCGCACAAATGCCACGCCGGCCTGTTGGCCCTTCAGGCCGCCGCCGGCGCCGCGTCCGCCTCCCCGACCATCCCCAACACCCAGGCCCAATGAACCATGACCGTTGACCACGCTTGCAAACTCGCCGTTAAATTCTTCGTCGCCGACGGTTCTCCTGTAGCCCAGGCGGAGTTTGTCCCCATTTTCCATTCCTGGATACAGACCCGCGCGGTTGCCGACCATCAGTTGATCGACGTGGCCGACTACGCCCACGTCCCCGGCGGTCCCGGCACTATGTTGATTGCCCATGAAGGCAACTTCTCCATGGACACCGCTGGCGGCCGCCTGGGCCTGCTCTACAACCGCAAGCAGCCGGTTGCCGCCGACGTTCCTTTTTCGCAGCGGCTCGCCCAGGTCTTCGGTGCTTGCCTGTCCGCTTGCGCCCGCCTGCAGGCTGCTCTGCCCGGACGCGTCCGTTTCCGCTCCGACGATCCCATCCTCCGCATTAACGATCGCCTGCTGGCCCCCAATAACCCCGACACATTCGCCAAGTTTCGTGGCCAGATGCAGGCTTTCCTCGAAAACCTCTACGGCTCACCCGTTCGCCTGGAGCACCGCCCCGATCCCCATGAGCTCTTCGAGGTGGCAATCATTGCCCCCAACCTCGACGTGGCCCGGTTACTGCGCCCGTAAGTCTTCACCCACGAGCGATTCTATTCTGTGCGCTCTTTGGCCTTCGTCGCCGCCAAGATCCATTTTTGGATGGCCCCCGTCCGTCCTTCCCACGCGGCGCTGGCCCGCAGCTTGAAGAACGTCGCGAACAGCCCATCCATCGCCTTGGCCAGATCACGCACCAGTCCGATGCGCTCCTCGAATATCACCCGTGCCGTTTCCGCATCCTCTATATCCGGCAGCCGCGCCCCCGACGCGCTCAAGGGCTCAACCCCCATGCCCAGCTCAAACTGCTGGTTGCCGGTGATCAGCGTCAAGCCCATCCGCCGCGGCAGCTTGCCGGAGCGCAGGGCATGCCGCGCCTCGGGCATCTGCGCCGGGCCGGTGCCGCGCAGGGTGTCCTTCCCGCTTTCTCCGTACGCGCATTCCAGGTCCAGCATCTTGTCGATCATGATCGTCACTTCCGTGTTCGTCCCCGTCGCGATCGTCCCGTTGTGATGGTCGGCCTCGTGCCACAGCCACAGGCCAAATTCGTTGCCCAGGAAGTCTTTGGGCTCGTCTCCTTTGGCAACCCAGGGATAGTCCGGGTACTGGCCCTCTCCCTCCGGACCCGGCACAAAACGCGTCGGCCGCAGATCCTCATAGTCGCGGTGTTTGCCCGCGGCTTCGGCCAGCCGCAGGGCCGCCGAGCCGCTGGTCAACTCCAGCAGTTCCAGCCCGAAGGTGCGTTGGAACAGTTCCAGCAGCTTTTCCCTGCCCGTTCCCGCCGCCGGGCAATACAACATCTGCGCCGGCAAATCCCAAAGGATCGGCAGCAGCTTGCTGCGCCGGAAACGCCCGCTGCGCAGCTCTTCTTCCAGCCTGCCGGCGACCGCGTCCTTGGCCGCTTTTTTCTTCGCCTTGCCCGCCGCCTCTGAACTGGTCCCGCCCGCCTTCTCCTCTTCCATCGCCGTGTACGCCTTCTTCAGGTCCGCCGGGACCTTGTTGGTGTCGATCCGCAACGCAAAATGCAGGGCATCGGCGAACACATTGTTCGCGAAGCTGAAACTCCCATCCAGGATATGCCGCCCGCCGCTCCAGCCCCATTCGATTTCCTCCGGCGTCGCGAACTCCCCTTCCTTCAGGGCGTATTCAGCCAGCTTATCCAGCAGATCTTGCTCGACGCCTTTGGGGCCCTTGCCCAGAACCGCAAACCGACGAAATGACACCCGACCGGAAGCAAAAGCCATTGGAAAACCTTTCATTAAGAGTGACGCCACGAGCGGGACCAGGGCTTACGCGCTACGTACGCGGGACCAGGCCTTTCCCGTTTCGCTTGCCACGCTTGGCGTCATTGCGGCATTCAACACTCTCTCTTCCACGTTCCGTCTTTAACCTTTGCTTCGTTTGCAAAAGCCCCGCCTGCGCGGGAGAATCACCACAGGATAAGGTAGCCGCCAGCTTAAGAAAACCCAATATTCCGGTGCGACATCTACAGCCTTTGCGCATCTTATCCACATTAAGATGACCCTTACGAAAGCGAGAACCTCTTTCATGCGCTCTAAAAAATCGGTTTTTACCCTCCTGGCCGCCTTGCTGGCCTGCTTTACTCTTGTGGGCCTTTCTTCCGCTCACGCTGAAGACCCAGCGACTAATCCCCCGGCCGTGCCTCCTGTCGCCACCCCAACGGCCCAGCCTTCCAATAATCCGCCCGCCGCTGCCATTGAGCCACCCGTCACCATAGGCGGACTTCCCACGCCCTCCGCCGATCCTGATCCCTTCCCCGCGGCCAGCCCCAAGGCCGTGGCGGCCGTCACCGCCCGTGTTTTCCCCGCCGTTGTGCGCATTGACGTCGCCACGGAAATCTACCGTGAGGGCAAACGCGATTTTGTCCGCGGCATCGGCTCGGGCGTCATCATCGACAAAGAAGGCCGCATTCTTACCAACTTCCACGTCGCCGGACGCGCTGCCGAGATTTACGTCACCCTCGCCAACAAGGAACGCGTTGCCGCCAAACTCATCGGCGATGACCACTGGACCGACCTAGCCATCATCCAGCTTGATATGGACGCCGTTAAAAAGAAAAAAATCACCTTCGATTTCGCCGAACTTGGCGATAGCAACGCCCTGGCCCCAGGCCAGAGCGTCATGGCCATCGGCACCCCTTTTGGCCTGGCTCGCACCTGCACCCTCGGCGTGGTCTCCAACAACGAACGCACCTTCTATCCCGAACGCCGCACCATCGATGGCCAGTATGAAACCGGTGATTTCCACAACTGGATTCAGATGGACACCCCCATCAACCCCGGCAACAGCGGCGGACCTCTGGTTGACATGACCGGCAGAGTCGTGGGCATCAATACCCTCGGCGGCGGCCAGAACCTCAACTTCGCCGTACCCATTGACACCGCTCGCGAGGTCATCCAGAAAATCCTCGCCAGTGCCGCCACCGGCAAGAAGGGCAAAGTCGACCGCAGTGATCTGGGCATCGAGTTCAAGCCCATGCAGGATCTGGAATCGTTCTACAAAATGGACATCAACCGCGGCGTGCTGGTCAACAGCGTCGAGCACAAGTCGGCCGCCGAAAAGGCCGGCGTCAAGGCCCAGGACATACTGCTGGAGATCAACTCCCAGTCTGTGAACGTGCGCTTTCCCGAGGAGTTGGCCCCCATACGCCGTATGGTCGCCAATCTGCCCATCGGCTCCGACGTCAAACTGGTCCTTCGCCGCGGCGATGAGACCGTCACCACCACCGCCAAAACCCTCAAGCTCCAGGGCTCCGTCGGCGAGGAGAAGGGCCTCAAGGACTGGGGCCTCTCCGTCCGCGAGATTACCCGCACTTACGCCGCCGAAGAGCAGCTTGACGATGACCAAGGCGTCCTGGTCACCACCCTCAGCCGCGGTTTGCCGGCGGCCAAGGCCGAACTCCGCTCCGGCGACATCATTCGCGCCGTCAACCAGACTCCCGTGACCGATCTCGATTCTTTCATCAAGCTCTACGATGCCTCGGTCAAGGCCCAGGAGCCCCAGGTGCTGCTGCATATTCTGCGCAGCCGCGGAACCCAGTCCGCCATCCTTAAAGTTACCTACTGATTCCATTCCCTGAACGCCTTATTTCCCGCGCCTGATGTCAACCCTGTTTTCGGAGATTTATGCCACGCCACCTCTTTACCATGTGTTTTGCCGTCCTTGCCTTTGCCGTTCTGGCTCTGTCCGCCGGTTGCCAGAACTGCCCTATGTGCCCCGATGGTGCCTCCTCCCAGATCGTGCCCTTGCCCACCGCCACGCCCCAGGTGGCAGACAAAATCTACTCTGAGGTGCGCCAGTCTCTGGTCGCGGTCCAGTACACCTTCGCCAGCGAACTCGGCAGCACCGACTACACCGGCCAGGGCGTTGTCGTCAGCGATGATGGCCTGGTTATGACCTCCATGTCCCTCTTCCCCCTGGGAATCCCCAACGCCCAGATGCAGAACTTCAAGATCATCATTCCCGGCGACGAGGAGACGGAAATCGAGGCCCTCTTCGAGGGCCGCGACGAACGCACCAACGTGGCCTTCATTCGCGCCAAGCCGCCTGTGCCGCCCGCCACCTCCAGCGCCACCCAGCCCGCGGCTGCCGATGCCCAGCCGCGACACTGGAAACCCTTGACCTTCGTCGAGAACCCGCCCCAGGCCGGCGACCATGTCTACTCCGTCGGCCTTTTGCCCCAAAGCGTTGGCTTTCATGCCTTCATCGCCGAATCTACCGTCTGCGCCGCCTTTCGCGGCCCCGTTCCCCAGATTCTCGTCAGCGCCGGCGGCCTGACCACCACCGCCTCTCCTGTGCTCAATACCCGCGGCCAGGCCATCGGCCTGGCCAACGCCCAGGTTACCCAGGCCAACCTTCTCCTGGCTGACAAGGCCAATCCTCTGGGCGCTCTGGCCAGTCCTCCCCGCTTGTTTGTCCCCTCCCGTGATTTTCTCCAGAGCCTTGCCGATACCCCGTCCGCCGCCTCCCCTCTGAAGCTTCCCTGGCTGGGGGTGACCCAAGTCACTGGCCTCAAGAAGGAAATGCTTGAGTATTACAACCTCAAGGGCCAGACCGCCGTTCAGATTGGCGAAGTCATCGCCGACGGCGCTGCCGCCAAAGCCGGCATCAAGAATGGCGACATCATTGTTAAATTGAACGGCCAGTCTCTTGAGCGTGGCGATGAGCCCGATGAGGCGGCGGCCATTATGCTCCGCAAACTCGGCCGCCTGAAGGTCGGCGCCCAGGTCTCCTTCGCGATTCGTTCCTCCACCCAGCGCCGGGACTCGACTCACAATGTCACTGTCACCCTCATGGATCGCCCCAAGATGGCTCACGAGGCCATCCGCGCCTATTTTGACGATCTGGGCTTCGCTGTTCGCGAGTTGGTCTTTAACGACACCTACGCCCGCAAGATTCCCGTCGATTCCAAGGGCGTTCTCGTTTCTCTGGTCAAGCCCTCCAGTTCCGCCCAGAGTGGCCATCTGGCCGGCGGCGATCTGGTCACCCAGATCAACAAGACCCCCGTCGCCGACCTCGACCACTTCAAGAAGCTTTACACCGACTTTCGTAAGGCCAATCCCAAGGAAGCCGTGGTTCTGGAAGTTCTCCGTGGCGTCAACACCGAGGTGGTGCGCATCGAACCTCCCCAGTAGGAATCTATCTCAGAACCATGCGGAGTCATTGGGGTCTGCGATGGATTCTAAGGCTGGCCCCCGTGTCGTTTTCTGCCACATGCGCCACGCCCAGCGCCGCATAATTACTGGCAGCCCACCCCGGTTGCCGGCAACGGCGCTTTACTCGCAACGGCGTCGCCGCCGTCAAAAATTTCCTTGCCGGGTCCGCAGACGAGCCTTTCACCCCGACGCCTGGCGTTTCCCGTGGCTCGTCTACGGACCATCTGCAAAACGACAGCCATTTTTGGCAGTCTTATTTGAGGCCCGTCGTATCCAAAGTCTTGGGAACAGCGCTCTTTACGCGGGCATACGCTTCCTTCTCCAGAGCCTCCGGCGACATTGCAAACGCCGACGGCACTCCCAGTTCTCTCCTGATTTTTATCAGTTCAGTCGCAGGAGTCCGCTGCCCCGTTTTCAATCGGGCCTCAATCTTCTTGAGTATTGCCTCCTTGACCTCCTTGGCGAATGCCGGCTTTGTCTTAAGCGCCTGCGCTATCTCCGCTTCGCCCTTAAGTCCTTCGGGCATCTCTCTCCAGTCTGTAATGGGCATGACTTGTTCTCCTTCTTGCACATGCTTCATCGACCTTCAGGTCCGGAGCCACGCGACTCCGCGTATCCCCTTAGCCTTTGAAGTGATTGGAACGTACGTTCCAGTCATTGACACCATTATATTTATCACCTTCCCATCAAAGAATCCAGCTCAGAACACAATGGCCCGGCGATAGGCCAGGGCAACCGCATGTGATATTATTGCTGAAGGATATCCAGCAGATACTGGCGGTCGATGGAGCAGCGGTATCTTTTCACCTTCAGACTGACTTTGCGTGGGTCCCGCTTGAGCTTGTTGATGACAATGCGACGTAGGCGTGAAAAGTTCTGCGCCCCGTGACCGTTGTGAAGACGGCTCTCGTCCTGGCGGAAAGTCATGTCCAAGCGCCAATGCAACTGATTCTCTACTCCCCAATGCTGACGGATCGCCTGGGCAACCGTTTCTACCGTTCCGTCTTTAAGGCTGGAAATGAAATAGCGGTGCTCTTCCGAGGTCTTGTCTGAAGGATCGCTCATGTCTCGACGCAACGACTGCACCATGACCAAACTACCCAGGCCGGTCCATTCACCCAGCAAGTCCGCGCCCAACCACTGCACTTCGTTGGTAACCCAGACACGCCTGGTCTCAATCCGTCCGTGCCCGCCTTCGGTTTGCTCCTGATAAACGCACTGGACGTCCTGGCCTTTGGTATGCGAGAGGGCGATGTCCTGCATCAGCCGCTGAACCTTCGTATGCAACGTCGGCTGATTGTCCTTCACCGCCAAGATGTAGTCCGCCTCTTGAGACACGATTTGGGCGGCGATCTCTTTCTGGCAACCCATCGCGTCAATGGTCACGATCACCCCTTTCAGGTCCAGAAGGTCCAGGAGCGTGGGAATGGCGGTGATCTCGTTGCTCTTGGAGTCGGTAGCCACCTGTCCCAACGTCATCTGGTTATGGCTGCACCAGGCACTGACCAGATGTATTGATCCCTGCTTCTCCCAGGACTGGGTGAAGCTGCGCCGCAGCGTTTTGCCGTCAACCGCCACCACGCGTCCCTGGCAGACCTCCGCCAACGAACGCGTCCAACTGATGAAGCATCGCTCGAATGCCTCTGGATTGATCCGAGCAAAGACCCGCCGGAACGTGTCCGTCGAGGGAATGCCCCGGGGCAAGGCCAGAAACGTGGCCAACCAGTCGCGGTGAGCCTTGGCCCGCTCCACCACCTCATCCCAGTCGTTGCTGTTGCACAGTACCGCCAGAATGGCCATCACCAGAATGCTGGCAAACTGAGGCACCACGTTGTGCCGTCGGGGATCTTTCATGATTGTGAAATAGCGCAAGAAGACCTCGGTCGCTTGAACGTCCACGCAAGCTCCTTAACAACGGACCCAAGTTAAACAAAACGAGGCCTCGAAACGATCCGTCACCCTACACGATCGGTACCCCGCGCGCTAGTGCAATATACTGTTAAATATGCCGCTAAATGTACATGCGTTTGCCCTGGGCGATAGGCCAGGAATGGCCCATCTGTTTAGTTGTCGGACCTCAACGTGGCGCCCACTGTCAGATCCGCTCCCGACCCCCGATTCCCGATTCTCCCAACCCTTCTTTTTCCATTGCTTTGCTCGGCACTCCTGAGGATAATGTTGTGTGTTCGCCTGTCGTTTGGAGGTGCCATATGCGTACGTCTTTCGCTACCGCTATGGAGCATCACTCCCGGCCGATTGTGGCCGTCATCCGCTCTTTGGCCAATCCTCAGCATCAGGCCCATCGTTCCGCATTGCCCGCGTTGCCCTTCGTCACCATCGCCCGTCAGGCCGGGGCCGGCGGCCACACTCTGGCCAACGCCCTTGTCGAGCGTCTGCGCATCCGTGACGGCTCGGATCATCCCTGGCATGCCTGGGATCGCGACTTGGCCGAAAAAATTGCTGCCGAGCACCACGTCAACAGCGACGACGTCGAAAAACTTGAGCAGATGCATCATTCCTGGCTGGCCGACCTCTTCCAGGGCATGGCCGTCACCGAATCCGACGCCGCGGACGAATACCGCATTTATCGCCGCGTGGCCGCCACCATCCGTTCTCTGGCCCAGGATGGCCGCGCCATCATCGTCGGCATGGCCGGTGTCTTTCTTACCAGCGATGTTCCCGGCGGCATTCACATCGATTTGATTGCTCCCCTGGACTATCGCATCGCCAATTTCGCCCGTATTCGGGACATTTCTCTTGGCGAGGCATCTCTGGAGGTTCGCCGTCTGCAGCGTCAGCGTGAAGGTTTCTACCACCGCTATTGGCCCAACCGCGCTCTTGCGCCTGAAGCTTTTCTCGCCACCTACAATACCTCCAAACTCACCGACCAGCAGCTTGCGGACAGTGTCCTCTGTCTGATCCCCAAGTCCCGCGCCGCCTAGCCGTGTGGCCCAACCTTCCCACGTCTAGTCTTATGCCGACATTCCCGTCGAATCCCGAACCCCATGCTTGACACATTCATTGCTTTGGCTTACCAAATCACCAGTTCAGAGGGCGAGACTGAACATATTGCGAATTTCGATGCCAGGTTTTTATTTCGAATCATATATTAACCCGCTTGGGTGTGTGATAAGACTATACTGGCGGACCAGTTGGATTTGGCCCGCGTGCCGGTGTCGACAGGCATTTGTCCATATGCGGACGCGGCTATTAAAGAATGTGGTTGCCCCGAACGCTTATGGGCATGGAAGGCGGCAGTAGAAATCATGGTCCAGCAGCAATTCCGGATATTCCCGCTTAGAGCGTTTTTCTTCCTCCTCGGCGTCATGATGGCGCTATCTCCTTTTGCCGCCTCCGCAGTCGCCGGCCAACCCGCCACCCACCCGGCCACCATCTTGGCTGAAGATGAAGGGGGTATCACGCCCTATTCGATCAGCGCTCTGGAATTGAAGTACCTGCCTCGTCCCGACGGGTTGCCCGACGTCAAGACGCTGGCCATCCTGACCGTACCGCTCAGCAATGTCGGTGGCGCCTGGGCAGCGCCGCGACAGGGTTTGCCGGTTACCTTGGTCAAAATAGCCTCTATCGGCGCTCAGCCTTATACACGGTTCTATCCTTCCGCCATCAAAGCCCTTGCCACACGCCTGGTCGATTATCTGACCGAAGAGCGGCATCTGGCTGTAGTTGTCGTTGAACCAGACGACCACGATCTCGACCTGGTGCGTGGCCAGGACCTGCGCCCCCCAAGCCGCACCGCCGTGGCCATCAACGTGACCGTGGGCCGGATTGCCCAGGTGCGAACCGTGGCCTCCGGTCAGCGCCTCGATGGTCAGGAACGCATCGACAACACCAAACTGCAGAGTATCGTCGCCGGTTCTCCGGTCCGCGCTGCCACCACCAGGCCACGCGTCACCGGCGGCCGCGATATCGTCAACCAGCAAAAACTCGATGACTACATCGCTCTTCTCGATCGCTTCCCAGGGCGCAAAGTCGATGTGGCCATATCGCCTGCCACCCAGCCTTCGGAGGTCGTGGTCGATTACCTGGTCAATGAAACCAAGCCTTACAATCTCTATGCGCAAATCTCCAATACCGGCACCAAACAAACCAGCACCTGGCGCGAACGCTTGGGCGGCACGGCTTACCAGACTTTCAATGTCGATGATATCCTTTCTCTCGACTACACTACCGCCGGCTTCAGCGCCGACAATTCCGTAAATTTTGCCTATGAAGGCGATCTTTTTGGCAGCCGCAAGGCCCGCTGGAAAGTCATCGCCTCCTACAGCGACTATCAGGCCTCGGATCTGGGTCTTACCGCCGACCAGTTCAATGGATCCGAATATCACGTGGGCACGGAACTGTCCCTTAATGTTTGGCAGCGCAGTCACGCCTTTATTGATCTCTTCGCCGGCGTCGATGCCGGCCACATTGAGGTGGATTGGAAAAAAGTCGGCGGCGACGCTGCCAACCTGCCTCCCAATGGCGACACGCCCATCTACAGCGCCTACGCCGGTCTCCGTTACGACCGCATTACCGAAATCGATTCCACCATCGGGGAACTGCGCTTGGCCGTCAGTGACACCGGGGCATCTGCCGATGACCTTCAGAACCTGGGCCGTCCAGATGTCGCCACTTCCTGGGCCACGCTGTCGCTCTCCGCATCGCGGTCCTTTTACCTCGAACCCCTGCTCGACGGCGCTGATTTTCGTGCCAATGGCACCACCCTGGCCCACGAAATTTACCTCTCCGGCCGCGCCGTGACGACCCTGGGCCGGCGCGTCATACCCCAGGCCGAACAGATTCTCGGCGGCTTCTACACCGTTCGCGGCTACCCGGAATCGGCCGTCTCCGGCGACTCGGCGCTCCTGGCGACTTTGGAATACCGTTTCCATCTCCCCAGGCTGTTCGCTCCCAGCGAGCCGCAGGATTTGCTGTTCTGCCATGATTTTCGCGTTGCCCCGCAGCGCCCCTTGGGACGCCCTGATTGGGACTTTATCATGCGCGGTTTCCTCGATGTGGCCGAATCACTTCCTCAGAACGGCAGTTCCTCCGCGCTCCAGGAAGATAATCAGACCCTGGTCGGAACCGGCGTTGGCATCGAATGGCAGGTGAAGCAGAACTTTTCTATTCGCGCGGATTGGGGCGTCGCCCTGACCAAGGTCGCGGAATCGAATGCGGAAACCCGCCCTGGCAACAGTCGCATTCACCTGGTCGCCACGTTCTCGTATTGAAATCCCGGCTTTCTCGCGGAAGATTTGCCCCGGCCCACATTTGTTCGGATCTACAAAATGTTCGGAGGCTGTATGAAGGCTCATAAGGTTTTCGCCGCCAATAAGCGCAAGCTGGCCAGTGCCCGTTCCCTGGCCTTGGCCGTCTCGGTCGCTTTGAGCGGATTTTGTGGTGTGGTAAATGCCGCCAAGCCTGTGCAGGTCAAGGACGTGGTTCAGGGCAGCGCCTCGATTCAGCAACGCGGAAACTACACCACTATCACCGTCGCCAACGGCACGGTCATTGATTACACCCGTTTCAACATCCTGGCCGGCCAGACTGTTCAGTTCATCGAGCCTTCCTCAGGCAGCCGCGCCCTCAACCAGATTGATTCCGGCACTCCGTCTATCATCGCCGGCACCCTGACGGCCAATGGTGCCATCTACTTCGTCAATCCCTCCGGCATTGTTTTTACCTCCAGCGCCAAGGTCGATGTCAGCCGCCTCTATGCCATCGCCGGGGCCATGAACATCGCCGACTTCAATAATGGCGCCGATCACTTTGCCGGTACCGGGCCCGTCATAAACCGCGGTTCCATTTCCGCCGATGCCGCCTTTCTCGTTGGTCAGGAGGTCGCCAACTTCGGCGCCATCAACACCCCCAACGGCACCGTAGCCATTGCCGCCGGCGATGATGTCCTCATCGGCAGCCAGTCTGGTGGCATCTACCTCAAGATTGTCAATGCCGCCGCCATCGCCTCTTCTGCGTCTTCTTCCCCGGCTGCCCCCGCCCAGGGTGCCGCTGCCGCCAGTGTCCACGGCACTGCCCTGTTCACCGCCGGCGACATCTATGGCGTGGCCCTCAAGCGGTCCAGTTCCGTCACCGCCGCCAATGTCGTCGTGCAGTCCGGCTCCGGCGGTACGACCAGCGTCTCCGGCACGATCGACGCTTCCGACAAACCCCCCGGGGGCGTCGGCGGCGCCGTCCACGTGCTCGGCGGCAATGTCTCCGTCACCAACGCCACCATAGATGCCTCAGGAGACGCCGGCGGCGGCTCCATTCTCGTCGGTGGCGACTACAAGGGGCAGGGCACTGTTCCCAACGCCAAATACACCCTCGTTGACAGCGCCACCACCCTCAACGCCGATGCCATCGCCACTGGCAATGGCGGCAAGGTCATCGTCTGGGCCGACAATGCCACCGCCTACTACGGCAGCCTCACTGCCCGTGGCGGTTCTCAGTCTGGCAATGGCGGTATGGCCGAGGTCTCCGGCAAGCAGACTCTCATCTACCAAGGCAAGGCCGATCTCTCCGCCGCCAAGGGTGCCGCCGGATCCCTGCTTATGGACCCGGACAACATCGTCGTCGGTACCCTTGCCGACATCGATGGCACCCACACCGCCGTGGACATTCAAACTGTCAACGACCTGGCCAACGTCTCCAATTACGACCCCCTGAGCATCAGCTACATCACCAACACCGCCCTCAATAATCTTCTGACCACCGGCGTCTCTCTGACCTTGGCGGCCCATACTTCCATAGCCGTAAACGCCAACATCCTCGAGCAGGGGCCCTCGACGCTCATCTTCAATGCTCCCCAGTTCTCTCAGGGCTCAGGCGTATCCATACAGGTCACCAATATCGCCTTCTCCCAGAGCGTCACTCTGTTTTCTGATGTTTCGTTCATCGGCAATGTCGCCTTCCAGCACATGGTCGACAGTGATTCGGCGGCGACACCCCGGGCCCTGAGCATTACCGGAAACGCGATCTTCGGCACCGCTGCCGGGGATTTTGTCGGCAGCGTCCAGCCGCTTGCTTCCGTAACCGTCGGCGGTGCCACCGCCTTAAATGGCGGGTCGGTTGTCACTACGGTCAGCCAGACCTACACCGGCGCCGTCATGCTGAACAGCGACATGACTCTTACTGCCCCGGCTGTAACTTTCGCTTCGACCGTGGATGGTGCCCAGTCCTTGACGATCAATGGCGGCGCTACGTTCGGAGGTGCGGTTGGCGGCACGACGCCTTTGACCAGTCTGTCAATCAGCGGCACGACTGGTCTGAACGGTCCCTCGGTGAGCACCACCGGCGGGCAGACCTACAGCGGCGCGGTGACTCTGACCAGCGACGTGACCTTGACCGATACCAGCGCCTCCGGCGTGATTTTCGCCAGCACGGTTGATGGCGCCCAGGCCCTGACCATTGCCAGCAATGCCACCTTTGACGGTGCGGTTGGCGGCACGACGCCTTTGACCAGTCTGTCAATCAGCGGCACGACCGGCCTGAACGGTCCCTCGGTGAGCACCACCGGCGGGCAGACCTACAGCGGCGCGGTGACCCTGACCAGCGACGTGACCTTGACCGATACCAGCGCCTCCGGCGTGATTTTCGCCAGCACGGTTGATGGCGCCCAGGCCCTGACCATTGCCGGCAATGCAACCTTCGACGGCGCGGTTGGCGGCACGACGCCTTTGACCAGCCTTTCTGTCAACAGAGCTACGGATCTGAACGGCGTAACGGTCACAACCACTGGCGATCAAACCTATACTGGCGCGGTCACGTTGACCAGCGACATGGCCCTCACTGCCCCAGCCGTAACATTCTCTTCAACCGTGGATGGCGCCCAGTCCCTGACAATCAGCGGCGGCGCGACGTTCGACGGTGCGGTTGGCGGCATGACGCCTTTGACCAGTCTCTCCATCAGTGGCGCCAGTACCATAAATACTGCGACCATCGATGCTGCAACCAGTGCCACGTTCACCGGCGCTGTGATCCTGGACGCCAGCCTGACGCTGACCGCCACCTCTGCCGTGTTCGGCAGTACTGTTGATGGCGCTGAGGCCTTGACGATCAACGGCGGCGCTACGTTCGGCGGCGCGGTTGGCGGAATGACGCCTTTGACCAGTCTCTCCGTCAGTGGTGCCAGTACCATAAACACTGCGACCATCGATGCTGCAACCAGTGCCACGTTCACTGGCGCCGTGATCCTGGACGCCAGCCTGACGTTGACCACCACCTCTGCCGTGTTCGGCAGTACTGTTGACGGCGCCCATTTCCTGACTATCAGCGGCGGCGCGACCTTTGGCGGCGCGGTTGGTGGCACGACACCTTTGACGGCCATCTCGGCCCGCGGCGCCACTGATCTCAACGGCTCGAGCGTGACGACCACTGGCGTCCAGACATACACCGCCCCGGTCACACTCAGTGCCGATGCAACCCTTGGTGCCTCTGGTGTGACTTTCTCCTCGACCGTGGATGGAGCCAATGCCTTGACGATCGATGGCAATGTCGCGTTTAACGGCCTGGTTGGCGCCACCACGGCGCTGACCATGCTGAGTGTTCAGGGCACGGCTGATCTCAATGCCGCCATTGCCACTCCCACGGCTCCAACCCCGGTCCGTCACAGCCCGAGTTCCCTGACCATCGCTCAGTATTCGGTCACCACTACCGGAGCCCAGACCTACGCCGGGAATGTGGTTTTAGGAGCTAACACCGCTCTCAATTCCGCGGGAGTTACTTTCGATGGAACAATCAGTTATCCCACTCCGGCGGCCCATGCCTTCCTGGTCGTTAACGGCGCCGCCGAATTTCACGGCGCTGTCAACATCCCCGGCGTCGGCCTGTGCGTCGCCGGGAACGCCACCTTCGTTGGCAGCGGTGATCCCGCCAACCCGCTGAAGATCAACACCGGCAGTGCCGATCAGTTGTGGGGCAGCTACCCGGCGTATTGCACTCTCCTTTTTTCTGGCGCTGTCGAACTCGACGCCGGTATAGCCCAGTTTACCTCCAACTTGGTCGCTGGCGGGGCACCCAGTCTGGCAATCAACTACGCCCGCGGCGTTGACATGGTAGGCAACATCGGCGCCGTCGGGGCGCCTTTTGGCCAACTGACGTTTAAATGCACCAGTAGCGCCCCGGCGGACCAGGTGCAAATCTATCACTATGGCGATCTGAATATTTACGCCAATACCCTGACCATGGGCTCGGCGAAACATTGGGATGGCGCTAATCTTGGCGTGTTGGGGAACCTGTATATTGAGGGTCAGACGCTTGACCTCGGAGGCCTCTGGGCGGCCGGGGACATAACGGTTCATGTGGATGCCCCGGGTACGGCCACATTTTTGGCGCATGCAGACACTTATTCTCAGGTTCTCTCGGCCGGCAACATCTCTTTTAATCAGCAGCCTTTGGGACATACAAGCCTTGCCGACGCCACCGGGCCAGTCAGTGGCGTTGATCCCGCCGGCGGCATTGCTGTCCGAATTCTCGAAGACCCTGCGGACCTCATTAAGGACTTGGATACCGCAGGTTCGCTTCGCGCATTGGTCTATGGCATGCACACGGTACCCTATGGTGCCGGCCAGGCCGTGGTGTCGTCTGTGGCTCCTGTAGAGCCGGTGACGGATGCCTTGACCGCCGACTGGCCGCTTCAGAATCCCACCCCGGTCGAAGATGTGGTTGTCTTCGGTCACGACAAGGGAGTTCTCCAGCAAATGGGCATCGCCGTTCGCGATGCCAGCCATCAGGAACTGCTTGAATACCTTGCTGGCTGCGCCTTCTACGATGATTTCCCAGCTTCCCTGGTCCATCCCAGCGAAAAAATCGCTGCCAACCGCCTCTTGCCATGCGGCGTCGAACGGTCGGTCGAACTTTATCGCTCACTTTACCAGACTGTGAAAATCAACTCCGAGGGTAAGCCAGTGATCAACGCCCGTTCGGGCCGCCCGGTGATGGTTTCCCGTCATGACGAGATCAAGACCGCTTTGACTGAGGGCTACCAGAGCTACCTGGCGGCCAGCCCGAATCTCAAGAAAGTTACGGCGCTGGCGTTAAGAACCTATATCATCGACCGCGGGCCGCAGACCGCTGCGGACTACCTCACCCGCATGCCTGAACTCCTCCGGGCCCTGCAGGGTACCGGCCTTTCGGAATATGAACTCAATCTGGCCAAGCTCTCTCTCTTTAAGAGCGTGACTCCGGACGCCATCGGGAATTGGCAGCGGCTGCATGCTACGGTTATGGCCGCAACTCCTGATCGCGTCTCCGGCGCCGCCAAGTAGGCCACGGCCCCCAAGACCAGGCACCGCCTATGACGGCTGTGCCACCAACGCTACCGGCTCAACCGCGCCGGGAAAGCCTTGCTTTCTACGCCTATATATCGCATGAATCTGCATGAGACATGCTTGCCCGTACCCGCCCTTAATGGTATCAGTGCTTCTTTGTCATAAGTTAAGTATAGAATGCCCAGGACGGTTTTGTCCCAAAAATTACCGCGGTTGTCGGAGATGAGCGATATGGAGGAAAAGGGATCGGCCGAATCTTTCGTCGGCGACCTGCCCGATGGCATGGGCAGTGCCGGAACTCTCGACGACGCGGACCCGGAGCCCCGGCGTTCCCGGTCGTCGCGAATATTGTGGTCTGCGGCCTGGATACTCCTCGTGGGGGCCATTTTCTATTATTCCGGCAAGCAACTGTTCTCCCATCTTCATGAAAAGACCTGGCGCGAACTTCACGTTCAGCATTGGGCGGTGCTGGCCTGCCTTGCCTGCCTGCTCGGCATGCGCTTCCTCAACGCTTTGGCCACGCGGCTTATTCTCCGATCCCTGGGCATGCGCGTGGGGACGCGTTGGGCCGCCGGCGCCGTCTGGGTCTCGGCGCCGGGACGTTACGTGCCGGGCAAGATGGTGGCCGGACTCAGTTCGGCCTTCATCATGACCCGTCGTGGCGTGCCTCTGGTGACGGCTGCGGCGGCCACCTTCCTCTTTACCGCCCTGACCGTATTTATGGGGATGGTCTTTTCCGTGCCCTTGCTTCTCACCCGCCAGATGCGGCACGACTGGCCTGGCGCCTGGATGGCCGCCGTGGCGATGATCATTATCGGCATGGTCTTTCTGCATCCCCGGCTGTTCATGGCCCTTAGCAACCAGGTCCTGCGCGTTATGGGTCGGCCCCGCATGGCGGCTCATCCGGCCCTGCGGGCCTATCTGGGCGCCATGGGGCTGATCGTGATCCGAGCCTTGCTTGTTGGCGCGGCGGCCTGGTGCGCAGCCAGATCATTCGGCGACATCTCCCTGGCCCGCTACCCGGTTATTCTGGGCGCCATGTCGCTGGCCGGGGTGGTCGGCTTTCTGGCTTTCGTCGTTCCCGCCGGCCTGGGAGTACAGGAGTCCGTACTTCTCCTTACTCTGACCGGCCTACTTGGGCCGGAGAACGCGGCCCTGCTGGCTCTCTTGCTCCGCGCCCTCCAGGTCATTGCCGATATTCTGGCCGCGGTCGCCGGCCTGATTGTGCTGCATCCGCGCCTGGCCGGCCATCCCCCGAGCCCCGTGGTAGTGGTCCTGCCTTCGGAGCCAGAGCCCGAGGATCTCCAGGCATTGTCCGCGCAGGCTCGCTCGCATGGCGTCAAGCCCATCCCGGCCATCATCCGCCACATGCCTCACAAGCCCAACTTTTTCATTGTTGGCGCTGCCAAGTGCGGCACGACTTCGCTGTACGATTATCTCTGTCAACATCCCCAAGTCTTCATGTCGCCCCACAAGGAACCCCACTATTTTGCCAGGGATTTTTCCTTTCCCCCCGAATGGTGCATCCGCGAGCCCGATCGCTACATCGAGCAGTTCGCCGGCGCCGCCGGGGCCAAGGCCATCGGCGAGGCCTCGGTATGGTACATTTATTCGCCCGTCGCCCCCTGGGAACTCAAGGAATTTTCCCCCGATGCCAGGATCATCGCCATGCTCCGCGATCCCGTGGACATGATGTACTCCCTGCACGGCCAGTTCCTGTGGAACTGCAATGATGACATCATGGACTTTCAGCAGACTCTGGCGGCCCAGGAACAGCGCGCTATAGGCCTGCGGATTCCCCCTGAGGCCCACGCTCCTTTCGCCCTCCAGTACATGAAAGTGGCGGCATTTTCTCCCCAGATACGCCGCTACTATGAAGTCTTCGGCCGTGATCGCGTTCACGTCGTCCTTTTTGACGACCTCATAGCCGACACCGCCGGCGAATACCGCAAGGTACTGCGGCATCTGGACGTGGATGAAGCTTTCACACCCACATTCGAGGTGGTCAACCCCGTGAAGCCCATTATCCCTTGGCTCAACCGCTTCCTGGCCCGCCGCCCCATGCTGCGGCGTTCGCTGCACATGGCCCTGCCTTCCAAGATGATCCGCAAAATCAACTACGCGCTGCCCTACCTGCTGCCCACGCTCAATCGCCCGCGACGCATCAGTCCGGAGTTGCGGGCCCGGCTTATTGCCCAGTTTGCCCCGGAGATCGATGCCCTGGAAAAGTTGCTGGGCCGCGACCTCAGCGCCTGGCGGCAGGTCGAGCGCCACCGGCCCCAGAAGACCCCCGTGCCTTCCGGACGATAAAACGCGGCCAGTGGCGTGTACCGTGATCCTTGAACCGTTCCCGAGACTGTTTTCATGATGACCAACCGTGACTCACAAACCCTGACAGCCTTTGACGCCGGTGTCGCGCCGACCTCCGACCCCCGATCCCTGGCCACCGACTTCCGCTGGTTCTCTATCAGCATGGCGGCGGTGCTGGTCATTTTTGCCGCGATCCACAATCAATATTGGATGCCCGGCGGCGACACAGATTTCTATCTGGCCGCCGCCCGCAGCATCGCCAAGGGCCATGGCTACTGGTTCAATGGCCAGCCCGTCAACATCGCCCCTCCGCTCTGGCCGCTCCTCCTGGCCGGGGCTATGAAAATTTCCACAACATTCGCTTTCCTCAAGTTCGTCAACCTCTCTCTGATGACGCTATTCCTGGCCCTCTATTTTTGGATCGCCAGACGTTTCGTGGCCACGCCGGCCCTGACCGCCGCCGTTATTGTGGGCACGGCTTTGATCGCCCATGTCTTCCAGTTGACCTCCTGGTTCCATACCGATCCCCTGTTCTCGGTTACCACCGCCATAACCCTTCTGGCGGCCCTGCGGCTGCGCGAAGGACGGAATTGGTGGCCCCATGTCTTGCTGTTGGCCCTGGCCTGCGCCGCTTCCGTCGCCGTCCGCGCCCCGGGCTTGTTCAATGGCCTGCTGGTTGCCGGGCTGTTGTTGGGAGGCCGCGCCGCCGCGGTGGCCGGCCGCCGCCGGCGGTTTATAACCTTGGCGCTTATTGCGGTGGTCATGCTGGGCACCTTTGAGGGTCTGCGCATAGCTCAAAAGCCGACGGCGGCGCAGCTTCGCCAGGTCGCCGAATCGGGCATCATTCTCGATGAAACCGCGCGCAGCGAAGCCAAAGCCTATGATCTGAACTTCAAGCAGATACTGGCCGAAGCCCCGGTGCGTGTGGCCTGCGGCGGGCGATGGTTGGCTTGGCTCTTCTGGGAGACGTTCCGCATGGGAGCGGTGGGGCCCGTGACGGTGCTGGGCACGTGCGTGGGCTGGTTCGCCCTGCTGTTGCTATTGATCAAGGCTGTGGGCAGCGCCCGCCAGGGCGACTGGCTATGGCTGGGGCTGGCGGCGCTGTGCGGGGTGCTGATTCTTATCTGGCCCGACGTCAACCCGCGCTATCTGGTTCCGGTAGCTCCCCTTTTGGCCATGGCGGTGCTTTCTCCTCTGATTACGGCTTCCGGAGGCAAGGGCGCCCTGGCATCCTGGAGCCGCGTTCTGGTGTGGATTTTTGTTATCAGCGTGGCCGTGACCAACCTGTCGCTTTGGGGCATCTCTGTCTATGTGGCCCGGCATAGAGACTTCTACGGACTCTATGAAGCCGGGATGGATCAGGATCTTATCGACATAGGTTATTATCTGGGCCGCGTGGGCGCGAGTAACCGCGAAATCGGCGTCAGCGGTCGCTATAAAAACGGACCGCATATCCGCCATCCGCGTTTCCTCATGCGGGCCCTGGTGGTCTTGACCGAGAACCATGTGGCTTCGATTCCGGTGGCCGCCGAGAATGACATACGTCTGCCGCCGGGACAGTCCGTGCTGGACTGGGCCCACAAGAGTTCCGTCCGCTATTACGCCTGCCTGCCGCCGGTTTCGCCCTGGCGGGTCTGGCACTTCCGCATCCCTTGGATCCAAAAAATGGTCACCCACCATAGCGTGATCCCCACCAGGGACAGTTTCCAACTTTGGGATGTCAGCGGCGACGCCGCCGTGCAGATCCACGTCGAGCGCGTCAACGACTGGCCGCTGCGCGTCCCGGGTATGTAGGATCGCTTTATGTCTAAAGAATGGCGGATATGGTTCGCTCTGGTTGCGGCTCTGCTGGTCATTTACCTGCCGCTCCAGAATCCTTATTGGGTTCCCGGCGGGGACAGCGAGTTCTATACCACCGTTGCCCGTAATCTGGCCCAGCATCACGGCTTCACCTACGGCGGGGAACAGGTGGGCATCGTTCCGCCCCTCTGGCCGTTGATCCTGGCGGCCGCCATGCGGATATCTTCGAGTTTTGTCTTCCTCAAACTCCTGCCCATGTGCTCCATGCTCGGCTCCTGGTTTATGTTCTACTGGATACTGCGCCGTTTTATCTCTCCGCTTTACGCCGCCCTGGTCATAGTGCTCAGCGCCGTCAATTCCCAGGTCGTTCCGTTGACTTTCTGGTTGCACAGCGATGGCGTTTTCTGTCTCATCACCACGGCCACGTTGCTCTTGGCCCTCCAGATAAACGAAGGTCGCGCCGGCATCTTGCGCATCGTTATCCTGATCGCCTTGTGCATCTGCGCCGTCTGTGTGCGCCTCGCCGGCGTTCTTGGATGCGTATTGGTCGCTGGGGCGCTGCTTCAGGGCTATCCTCGGCGTTCGTTCAAGTTGGACCGTCGAATCGTGGCCGCCTTTCTGGTAGTGGCCCTGACCCTCGGTGCGTTTGCCATCGTGCGCGGCAAACTCGCTTCAGCGGTCTCCCAGTCCCAGAAGGAATCGTTCAATGATGACACACAGAGCTACGATTCGGCCGTGCGCCAGGCAGTTCACAGCCGCTCGCACGTGAGTGCTCTGGCCAAGGTTGGCAAACGCGTTTTGAATGCCGGCAAGTGGTTCAGTTGGTTTTTCTGGCAGCCCCTGCGGCTGGGTGCTGCCTTCCCGCCCCTGGATCTGGCCGCAGCCGCCCTTGGCTGGGGCCTGATTTTCGTCTATCTGGCCGGCCTTTATCGGGCCTTGTACTACCGGGGTTGGTTCTGGGTTGCCCTGGGCCTCTATTGCCTGCCCCTGTGCGTCTTTTACCCCGTCGTAAATGCCCGCTACCTCGTGCCCCTGGCCCCGCTGTTGCTCGTGGCCCAGTTGGACGGCCTGGCGGCCATACGTTCCTGGCGGCAGGGAAACTTCTGGCGCCGGGCCTGGCGGGCCGCGGCCGTCGCGTTTCTGCTGTTTATTGGCCTGTGCAATCTCCCTATCTATGCCGTCGAAGTGGCTGTCGAACGCAGCGGCGATTTTTACAACACCTACGATGGCGGCCTCGATCGCGATCTCATTGCCGCCGGCCAGTTTCTCGTGCAGCGGGGTGTCCGCGACAACGAGGTGGTGGTCAGTTGGCGTTACGACAACCTCGGACGCCAGCGCAAGAGCTACTTCGGAGCTCGCGTCCTGTCGATGTTGACCGGGCGCAGGGTAGAGCCCGATCCCACCCGTGGCGGCCCCATCGTCGAACCCACCGAAGTGATCCATGCCTGGTGCGTCGAGCATGGAGCCAGGTATTACGTTTACCAGACCCCGGTTTCACCCTGGCGTTTGTGGCATTTCCGCGTCCCCTGGCTGCAGCGCCGGCTAACCGGCAAGGACGTGCCCCAGGACACGGCGGGCTGGCGCATCTATGAGATGCTGCCGAATGCCACCCCTCGGCGTATACTGCCGCCGCCCAGTCGCGACTGGCCCCTCCGCGTTCCGGGAATGGATTGATGCAAGAGCCCCGAAGCATCCTCGTTCCCATCGTCGCCGGCATCGGCAATGCCCTGATGGCCCTGCCCATGGTCCAGCGTCTCAAGGAGGCTCTGCCGCAGTGCCGGCTGACCATCGCCGCCCGCACCTCGGCTATGGCCGAGCCTTTCCGGCGTCTTGTTGGCGTTGACGAGGTGCTCCTCCTGGGCCGGGGTCTGCATGCGGCAGTACAGTTGCTTCGTCTGCGCAAGCGACATTTTGACGTTTGCCTGGTTCCTTTCCCGTCCAATCGCTGGCAGTACGTGGTCATGGCCATAGCCGGCGGCGCTGCCCAGCGTGTTCTTCATTCGTATCCTGTCGGTTTTATCAGTGCTCTGGGTTTCCTGCCCGCCAGGCGCCTGGCCGCTGTGCGCGGCATTCACGATTGTCTGCAGAACCTGAATCTGCTCACACAACTGGGCATCGCCAACCCTCAGCCCCTGGCTCCGCGTTTTGTCCTCCGGGACTCCGATCGCCGCGCCGCCACGAGTTTGCTCCAATCCATCGGCATCGGCCCCGAAGTCCGTCCCATCACCATTCACCCCGGCAGCGCCCGCACTATTCTCGCCCAGGCCAAGCGCTGGCCCCCCGAGTGTTATGCCAGCCTCTTCGAGCGTCTGGAATCCGAGTACGGTCCGCGCATCATTTTTCTTGAAGGTCCCGATGAAGCCGGGCTGTGTTCCGACATCCTGGCCCACGCCGCCATGACTGCCTCCCCCGGTATGCTGGCGGATGGTCGTGGTGGTACCCCCGACCCCCGACCCCCGACCCCTGATTCCCGAATTCTCCCCCTTACCGGTTCCCTCGCCATCGCCGCCGCCATCTTGGAGCGGGCCGAGTTCTACGTTGGCAGCGATTCCGGTCTTGCCCATCTTGCTGCCTCGGTCGGTACGCCTGCTGTGACCCTTTTTGCGCCTGCCGATCCCGATCGCGTATGCCCCTACGGCTGTCGCGACCTGGTAGTACAACCCCGCGGCAAGACCTGTTCGCCGTGTTTCCTGTATCCCTGGAGCAGCACCAGTCCCAAGATGCGATGTCGCCCGCCGTATTGCATCGGCGACGTGTCCGTCGATGATGTCGTTCAAGCGGCTCGGCGTGCTGCTGCACGCCGAGCCGTAGTGATCAGTGGTCAGCGGCCCGTGGCCACTGGTGTATCGTAGGGCACGCTTATTTGCCCTGGGAATGTTATGAGTTCAGAATCAACAATATCCTCTGCCACGGGTTCTGCGACACTCCCTGCCGCATTCCCGTGTCCCAGCATCCCCGCGTCAGTTTTCGCTACCCATGTCTGATCTTTCCCCCCAGTTTCCTTCTCTGTCTCGCCGCCTTTCCTGGCTCGATTTCCTCGTGCGCTGGCCCCTCTTCCTGGCGACCATTTTCTGCGTTGCTTGGGCGCTGACCAAGATGCTTAAGCCGCTGAACTGGGCCACCCTCCATTTTCGCCTCCTGCCTCTGATTTTGTGCATTGCCGCCCTGATCGGCATTTTCGTGGCCCAACTGGTCGTCTATCGCCAGTTGATCAAGGCCTACGCGCGAGCGGTTCCTTGGAGCAGCATGGTGCCCATCGCCTGGGTTTCCGCTCTGGGCAAATATGTGCCGGGCAATTTTGCGGCGGTGGCCGGCAAGATGTACCTGCTGCGGCAGTGTGGTATCCCCGGCCCGGTTTCCTTCAGCCTGGCCGTCATGCAGGATGGCATGGCAGCCGTCGCCGGCTTAATCGTAGCCGCGCCCATGCTCTTGTGTCCGCCGCTACGCTCGGCGTTCCCCCACGCCTGGATCTGGAGTCTGCTTCTGGTTCTCCTGGGGGTCCTTCTCCTGCATCCCCGTGTTTTCGCTTTGCTGGTCAACCTCATCCTGCGCAAGCTCAAACTGGCGACCTTGCGTTCCCGTCTCACCCCAGGCGAATACGTCGCCCCTCTGGTGGCCACCTTCCTCCAGTGGCTTTTCGCCGGTATCTCCCTCTGGTGCATGACCCGCAGCCTTAGCGATATTCCCTTATCTAACCTACCTTTCTGTCTCGGCGCCGCTGCTTTGGCCATGACCATCGGCTACCTCGTCCTCTTCGCTCCCGGGGGCCTGGGCGTCCGCGAGGGCGTCTTGCTGCTTCTTTTCGTTCCCCTCATCGGCAAGGAACACGCTGGCATCCTGGTCCTCGCTCACCGGGTTGCTCAAACTCTCGTAGAACTTCTCCTGGCTGGAATTGGCCTGCTTTTCCTGCGCCGTCATGCGCCTGGATAAAGGACTCGGTGGGTAGATCTGCGGCGGTTGCGTGAACTCCGCCTTGGCTGCATAGCGGTTTGTGGGGTAACCGCTCATGCCAGCTTCCGCTGCTGTGTGTTGTAACCGCAGTCGCAACAATGGCTTGCATGCTATCTACTTTTGCATTTTACATTTAACGCACTACATTTTACGTTCTGGCCTTGTCACCCACGAAACTTTCCGGCGGTCGGCGCGTGCTGATGTTAGAGACCGGAGAGGTGTCCTGGCAGTTTGCCGCGGTTTGGCCGATGGCCCAGACGATCGAAGAGCTTTTCGAGCGTGCCGTAGGCACGCATTCACGACGTTTGCTGGCTATTGCCAGGGCCATCGTTGGCAACCGCGCCAGCGCCGAAGACGTGTTGCAGCAGGCGCTGCTTAATTTGTATGAGCATCGCGACCGCTATGACTGGAAAGAGCCCGGCGGGCTGATGCGGCGAACGGTGGTTAACGAGGCCCTGCGCCTCCTCCGCACGCCGCGTATGACCATGGTCGCCGATGATCACCCGGGCGACAGCGTGTCTCCGGGTGCCGCCATGCTCGATGCCGAGATGATCGGCCGTGTGCGTTCGGCGATCGACGCCTTGCCGGAGCATTTTCGCGCCGCCTTGGTGCTCTGCGAATACGAAAATATGTCGTATATCCAGATCGCCGAGGTGCTGGATGCCAGTGTCCCCCAGGTTAAGACCTGGCTGCATCGCGGTCGGCGGCAATTGGCCGAAAAACTTAAGGTGTTTATGGCGTCGTAGGGCACGCTGGGCGTGCTGCGTTTTCTGACGACTATGAAATAAGAGGCCCCAGATGAACGTGTGTGATACCGATCTTGAACTTCTCGAAGGCCTCCTCGACCAGGCATTGGATGCCTCCGAGGCCGCGGCGATGCAGCACCGCCTTGGCGATGATCCGGACCTGGCGGCTGCGTTTAGGGACCTCCGCGACCAGCGGGCCCTGCGCCAGACGATGTTTCAGTCGCTGGCACCGGACCCGGCGGATAGCGCCTGGCCCCAACGTATGGTCCAGGGCGTGCGCACTGCGGCCCTGCGCCGCCAGTTTGTACGCCGTAGCTGGCGATTTGCCGGTGTGGCGGCGGCGGCCTGCCTGGCGCTGGGTTTCTTCGCCGGCCACCTGGTGTCCCAGCCACACAATTTTGTGGTCCGCGCGCCCGCCGCCGATGGCAATATAAAATCCGTCGTTGCCTACGAAGTCGCCCTTACCAATGAGAGCGGCCAGGTCACCGCCGTGCAGACCTTCGATACCATGGAAAAAGCCAGGGCCTTCGCTGATGATGTGGATCGCTGGCGGTTGCGTCGCCAGCAGGTCGAGCATAGCGCCCTGGTGATTGCCGACCATTTCTGATGTCTATGTTGCGTGCATCCATGTTTGCTTTCGCCTCCAGATTCGCCGCCGGCTTGAGCCTGACGCTTGGGGTCTGCGCTGCGGCCGCCGGCCAGACGGCGCTTCCTGCGACTGAGCCTTCCGCACAACTTCTACAGCGACTCAATGCCGAAACCCAGACCCTCTACCAGAACGTCCATGGCGGCATCGTTCGCGTTCAGCTACCGACGCCCAAGTATCTGGCGGACCTTGCCGCCGGAGCCGGCGATAATCCGGCGAATAAATGGCCGGGGTTGAACCGGGAAGTGCTCAACGCATTGAACAACGCTCCCCAGGTGCCCCGGGCCAATATCAGTCCGATCGTGGTCCCCAGCACGCAGTCTTCGCCGGGCGACCTGGTTATTCAGCCTGGCGTTGGCCAACCCAACGTCATTACCATCCACGCGCCAGCCCAGGGTGGCGTGGCTCTGCGCATCAGTCTTCAGCCTGCCGGCACCTTTGCCCCCAACAACATCGGTCTGGTTCTCGACGAGCGCGGCTACATACTTGTTCCCATGTACATTGAGCGCCAGACCGTTCCCGCGACCGGTGTGCCGGTGATGGTCGGCGATGATCCCCTGAGCACCGCCCATTTTGTAGCCTCAGATGACAAGGCTCGCCTCACCATCCTGCAACTGGACCAACCGCAGGGCAAATCCATCAAGACCGGCGCCGCCCATGTGCCCGATGGATCGTTTGTGCTGCTGCTGGCGCCCAACAGCGGCTCGGGCCGCTGGATCGTCTGGACGGGCGGCGAGCATGAGTACGGCGTGGTCGTCTCCATCGACGGCTGCATCTGCGGCTTTATCAACAACGGCCAGTTCCTCAGCCTGGCCTCCGCCACGCCGGCCATCGAGGATCTTATCAAGTACGGCAAGGTTCGCCGTGCCGTACTGGGCGTCGGTGTCCAGGAAATCGTCCACGCCGACGAACTGCGCCAGCAGTTTCCTGCCCTTGGCAATCTGCCCGCCCTGCGCATCACTGATGTAGCCGCCGACTCCGCCGCAGCTAAGGCCGGGTTGCTTCCCGGCGACATCATTCTCGCGGTAGCCGATCAACCGGTCGGCGCCCCGGTCAACTTCGCTGCGGTCATCTCCGCCCGCTCCGGCAAGACTACCATGAGCATCCTCCGCGACGGCCAGCCTCACAGCATCACCGTTGACCTCCTGCCATGATCCATCTCTCCTTTTTCCAGCTCTGACTTCACGTTCCTGCCGTCATCTTGCCGCTGCGATTCTTCATCCTCCAGCCCTATCGGCAATTTTCAAGGCATTCCGCGTGCCAGTTCCGGTGAGAAAAATTCAGGTAGCGGATGGTTGGTGTCCTGCAGTTTGAGCCAGGACCGATACGGGCTACCGCCATCACCCGCGCTGCCGAAATCGCACAGCCGCAGTTTCCGGCCGTCCGCAGCCACGAACTCCAGCAGCAGGCGTGGCGGCCGCCAGTTCCGCCAGGTCACCTTCCGGGCCCGCAGATTCCGACCCGTCAGCGCAGGGATGTTGTCCGCTTCCATCGGATTGTAACGCCGGTCGTATGCCAGCAGGATCGGGCCGCGGTAGATGGACGTCTTGCCCTGACATTGGCGCCGCCCGGCCCAGAAATGCAGCCCTAAGTCCAGGTTGATCTCCACCCGATCTCCCCGGTCCCACCGGCGATGCAGCGCCAGGTAAGTTCCGGGTTGTATGCCGTTGACCGCCTGGCCATTGACTTTAATTCGTGTTCGGACGGACCACCGCGGGATACGCAGCTTGATCGTGAACTTGGCCTTGCGCTGCGGGCTGACGTCCAGAGTGATCTTTCCATCGAAGGGATAGTCGGTGTGTTGCCGCACAGTCAGGCGGCCCGGGCCCGCCAGCGGGACCACCGCAGTCATCGGTCCGTAAGCGTTCAGCACCAGCCCGGCGGCATCCCGCATGATCGCCCAATCCGCCAGCAGGCCCAGGCCCCGCGGCGCGTTGACGCTGCAACAGTTCAGCTCCGGCGTGCCCGCGCGGGCCTGAAAGACGATCTCGTGGGCGCTGGCCAGCCGCACGCCATCCATCGGCGTGTTGTAGGCAGCCCACCGCCCGGCAGAGTTGTGCAGCCCGACGACCGAATTGAACAAACTCAATTCCAGTTCGTCCGCCACCAGCGGATCAGCGGTCAGCCGGAGCATCTCCACCGACAGCGCGGTCCAGGCAATGGTGCAACAGGTCTCGATGGCCGCCGGGTCGTAGGGGTTGCCGGTCGCCTTCTCGCCCGAACTGAATCCGCCGTTGTTGTGCCGATCACAGCTGGCGATGCTGTGCCAGAGGCGCCCGAACGCCTGGTGATAGTCGTCCCGGCCGGCCTGGTCGTGCAGTTCCGCAAGGGCCATGATGGGATGCAGGCTCTCCCACCGCGGTTTGGGAAGCAGGTGGAAGTCCAAACCGGCCAGCGGCCCGGCCAGGTAGTCGCCAGCGAGTTGTTGACCCGTGGCTTCCTTGGCGCCGAACTCGTCGACGATCTGCATCGCCAATTGGAGATACCGCCGCTGGCCGGTCTTGCGGTGCAGGATGGCCAAGACATGGGCCGGGGCCAGGTTCATTTCCGTACTGCCTTGGTCAACCAGCCGGGGACGTCGGCCTCCCAGGAAGCGGGCGCAGAGCAGGTCCGCAATTCTCCGGGCCGCGGCCAAGGCCGATGTCTGGCCGGATATGTCGTGCCAACGCAGCAAACCCAGCATGATGTGGTAGTGGCCCCAGGTGTCCCAGACCTCCCGAACCTCGCCCTTGGCGTTGGCCGCGTTGGGAGCGCGGTTGGCCAGGCGGTACGCCTTGGGCCAGGGCCCTAGATAGCCGTCTTGGGCCTGCAGGGAGAGCAGTTCGTCAACGAACGTTTGCAGGAGTTGTCGCAGGCCTAAATCGTCCGTGAGGCGAAGCATTTCGGCGGCGGAGGTCAGATACTTGCCCGCAAATTCGCCCGCCCATGCGACTAAATTACGGAGCGGCCGCCGGTCCCGGTCCCGGAACATTTCCAGCATGCCAGGATTGGCCAGCGGAGCAATCTTCAGCCACTGCTCGGTGACACTGCGGACCAGGTCGCCAATCACACCGCCCAGTTGGAACGTGGTTCCGTCGATCCGTTGCAAAAGGTGCATTGCTTGCTCCGTGACCAAAGGTCGTCCTGATTACTCTGCCCGGCCGGCATGTCGGTCATGCCGGCCATAAATCTGGCCGCTTGACGCGACAAATGGCGTTGGATGCCTTCCTTTGCCATGGATAATCATGCGACTTCACGGTATCGCGCAAGTCTCCTCGGCCGCGTAGGTCATTTTCAGTTTCAGCATGCGGCGGTTTATGGAATCACCTGTGTAGATGTACTTGTCGCTGACGCCCACGCTGATCAGCCAAGCGAAGGCTATTTCCGGTTTGGCAAACGGACTCTTCAAATCCTTCTCCTCCGCAAGCCTGGGACGCACTTTGCCGGTCTTGGCATCAATTATCGGGCTGTCCGGTCCCCGGTTCTCCGCATTGCCATATCCGCCGATGGTGGTTAACGCATTGCCTGCTGTGTCGATCACCTCGACCCGGTAAAGATGTTCGTTGGGATAAAACACCCGGCCGAAGGGATCAACATCAAAACTGGTGTTTTCGCAGTTGCAGGCGAACATCCCGACATGCTCGATGCCGGGATGTATCCATTCCGCGCCCACGGCTTTTACCGGGTGCATCTCCGAGCCGGCGAAATATTCGCCTTCAATGGTGCGGAGATCCGTCGGCAGTTTGACCTCCCCGCTATACGGACTGGCAAGCTTGCCCAGTTTCGCATCCCACGGGTTATCCAACAGGTGTCCGCCGAAGGCGTTGCCGAAATCAAACGTGCCGCCCCTGGGCGTGAATTTCACGATACTGCCGTACATATTGGTAGCCAGGGCAGCCGGCCCAGCAAGGCCTTTGACGCCGGTTTGTTCGAAATATTCCTGCAATTCCCTGGGCATCCAGCCCTTGGGCTTGATGATCTCCGCGACATAAATGTTGCCTTGGGCGTCAAATCGCGGGCCAACCACCGCATCGGACGCATACCAGATAATGGGTTCGGTATTGACCTGTTTGCCCGAAGGCAAGTACTCATTGAGGCATTTGGGATTGCGGCCCCGTACCCTGAAGGTCAGCACAAAAATATGGCCGTCACTTTCCCGTATGCCCAGGGTGTGCGGCAGTTCGGTCATGCCCACGGGCACGAATGACGTCTCGGCAGACAATTTGAGCGGGAAATCGCCAGTGGTCTTGCCGCTGTTAAACAGGGCTTCTTCTTCACTGGGACGCACGGGTTCCTGCCACGGCAGAGGCTTGCCGTTCCGATCCCATTTGTTGAAGCAGTACGGCCAGCGCAACCCGTAAAGATTGCCGTCAGGATGAGGCATGACTTCAAATCCCTTGCCCCCGCCGTACGCGTCACCGGGAAGTATTATTTGCTCGATCTTATCCGTGCTTTCGTTGTAACGGACAAGAATGCCGCCGCCTGTGCCGTTGCGGGCATAGACTTCCTGTCGTTGGCGATCCACGGCAATGGCCATGTACGACTCCGCCGTACCGCCGAAGGCCCCTTTGCTAAGTATTTGCGGCGTGTCAAACTTGTCGCCGAGGTCCTCAAGACGCACCAGTGTCCCCGTCCGGTCGCCGGCCCAGATAACCGGCTTGTCGGCATTGACATCCACTGCCATGGAATAAGTATCACTGCGTTGCAGCGGGACGTTTGCCGCGTATGCCGCTTTGTAATCTTTGCCGTCCGCGGACGCGGTGTATTTTGTAACCGAAATTGCGTTGTCATTCTTGCGGGAACTTACATACAAATCCCCGTTCTTGGGATTGCTGTTCAGAAAGTCAGGTTTCGTCGCCGGAAATTCAGCAAGGTATTTCCCGTCTGTTTCATTGATTACGAGAATGCGGCCGTTGTTGTAGTCGGAAATAAGCAGTCGGCCTTTGCCGTCATCGGCGATCCCTGTCGAGGCGCCGCCCAAGTGCTCGTTGTCCTTGCCGGCGGTTGCCGGGTTGCCAAAGAATACTTCCCACTTCTCGTTGTCAGCCAGGGGGAAACGATACACCGCGGAGACTTCTTTGGCCTGCCCCAGGCCGGCGATAAAACCGCTCTTTCCGTCGGAGGATAACGTCATCGCCTTGAAATCGGCCCATTTCTTCAGACCGGCCGCGGCGTTGGGGGCATAAGAGATTTTGCCAGCGCACCCGCCATCCAGATTCAGGACCGAAAGCTGGGGAGTGCCGTGCCCATAGTTGTCGGCGAACAGGGTCATCAGGTAGATGGCCTTGCCATCGTCAGTCACCATCAACTGGCTCCGGTCAGCGACC
>Ga0316228_1000556_pt1 | contig 48781 bp, 53 predicted proteins | sample TBH18021metaG_FD_206005 | JGI IMG/M metagenome (GOLD analysis project Ga0316228, IMG submission 206005) | Freshwater microbial communities from Trout Bog Lake, Wisconsin, USA - TBH18021 | ecosystem: Environmental > Aquatic > Freshwater > Lake > Hypolimnion/Profundal zone | place: USA: Wisconsin... | reverse complement strand
CGATCCCCGTCGACCGGGACGGCGTGCCCCTGACGAACGCCGTGCTCTGGATGGACATGCGCGGCGCGCCGGCCCTGGCGCGGCAGTTCGGCGGCCGCTTCAGCGTCTCCGGCTACGACCCGTTCCGGCTTCAGCGCTGGATCCGGCTCTGCGGCGGCGCGCCCGCCCTGTCCGGGAAGGATCCGGCCGGCCACATGCTCTTCATCCGCGACCACCGCCCGGAGGTGTACGCGCGGACCTACAAGTTCCTCAACGTCCTCGACTTCATCAACCTGAGGCTGACGGGGCGCTTCGCGGCGACCCAGGACTCGATCCTGACCTCCTGGGTCACGGACAACCGCTCCCCGGACGCGATCCGCTACCACGACGGCCTGATCGCCGGCAGCGGCATCGCGCGCGACAAGTTCCCGGACCTCGTGCGCTGCACCGACGTGATCGGACGGCTCCGGCCGGCGGTGGCGGAGGAGCTCGGCCTGCCACCGGAGACGGCCGTCGTGGCCGGGGCGATCGACAACACCGCGGCGGCGATCGGGGCGGGCACGCTCGCGGATTACGACGCGCATCTCTACGTCGGCTCGTCCTCCTGGATCGGCGCCCACGTCCCCTTCAAGAAGACGAGCATCCTCGACCAGATCAGTTCGGTGCCGTGCGCCCTGCCCGCGCGCTACATGATGATGGCCCTTCAGACGAGCGGCGCGAACAACGTCGCCTTCCTGAAGGACCGTATCATCTTCCACGACGACGGCCTGATCGCCTCGGAGCCCGCGCCGGACGTCTACGAGGTCCTGGACCGGATCGTCGCCCGCACGCCGCCCGGCAGCGACGGCGCCATGTATCTGCCCTGGCTGTTCGGCGAGCGCTGCCCCGTCGACGACCGCTCGCTGCGCGCCTGCCTGTTCAACCTGAGCATGGAGCACACCCGCGAGACCGTCGCGCGGGCGGTGTTCGAGGGAACGGCGCTCAACACCCGCTGGATGATGAAGCCGGTCCGGCGCTTCCTCGGGCGCCCGACCGAGCACCTGACGATCCTGGGCGGCGGCGCCCTCTCGGAGGCGTGGTGCCAGATCTTCGCCGACACGCTCGGCCTGCCGATCCGCCGCCTGCACGAGCCGCTCAAGGCCAACGCGGTCGGCGCGGCCGTGATCGGCGGCGTCGGGCTCGGCCTCACCGATTTCCCCGAGGCGGCCCGGCACATCCGGATCGATCGCGTCTTCGAGCCGAACCCGGACCTGCGTCGCCTCTACGACGACCGGTTCGCGCTGTTCACCGATCTCCACCGCCGGCTGGGCCCGCTCTACCGCCGGCTCAACGGCGCGGAAAAGCCCGAGCGGACGAGGCAGCACCATGCCTGATTTCCTGACGGAGCGGCAGGCCGTCGTCGATGCCTGCCGGGACCTGTCGGCCCGGGGCTTCCTGGCCGGCACCGGCGGCAACGTCGCGCTGCGGCTGGACGAGCGTCACTTCGCGATCACGCCCTCGGCCACCGACTACGCCGCCATGGCGGCGCAGGACATCGCCGTGCTGCGCCTCGACACGCGCGAGCAGATCGCGGGCACGCGGCCGGCCTCGGTCGAGCGCGGCCTGCACGCGGCGCTCCTCGCCGCCCGGCCGGACCGGCGCGCCAGCGTCCACACCCACCAGCCGGTCGCCAGCGCCGTCGCGGTCCTGCACGAGCGCCTGGCCTGGCGGCCGGGCACGGACCTCGCCCTGTACGGCACGCAGGTCGGCCTCGTGCCCTACCGGCCCTCCGGGACCGGCCTGCTGGTCAAGGCCCTGGTCCGGAGCCTGCGCCCGGACCTCCACGCCTTCCTGCTGGCGAGCCACGGCGTGATCTGCGCCGCGCCGAGCCTGGCCGACGCCGCCGCCATGGTGGCCGAGGTCGAGGCCTCCGCCGCCGCGCATCTGCGCGCCGCCATCGCCGCCCGCCCCGGCCTCGACGCCGGCCTGCGGGAGCTCGTCCTCACCTGTCTTGACGCGATCCGAGCGGAGGAAGCACGGTCATGAACATGCAGAGCCCTGTGCCGGGGACGGGCTACGCCATCTCCGAATGGCCCGACAACGCGGCGGTGATGGACCGGCTGAACGCCCTGCTGAAGCAGCCGGTCCGCGGCATCCGCAAGGACGCGCTGCCGGGCGTGCTCGACCATTTCGAGCAGAGGTGCCGGACCTCGAAGGCGCTGGCCCAGCGCACCGCGGAGGTGATCCCGGGCGGCGTGCAGCACAACCTCGCCTTCAACTATCCCTTCCCGCTGGCGGCCACCCGCTGCGAGGGCCCCTACATCTGGGACGCCGACGGCAACCGCTACATCGACTTCCTGCAGGCGGGCGGCCCGACGCTGCTGGGCTCCAACTACCAGCCCGTGCGCGAGAAGGTGCACGCGCTCCTCGACGCGTGCGGCCCCGTCACCGGCCTGTTCCACGAGTACGAGATGAAGCTCGCCGAACTGATCCGGCAGCACATGCCGAACATCGAGATGTTCCGCATGCTCGGTTCGGGCACCGAGGCGGTCATGGGGGCGATCCGGCTCGCCCGCGCCTATACGGGCCGGAAATGGGTGATCAAGGTCGGCGGCGCCTATCACGGCTGGAGCGACCAGGTCGTCTACGGCATGCGGGTTCCGGGTACGGGACGCCGCGAGGCGATCGGCATTCCGAGGGGGTCCACCGCCTACACCCAGGAGGTCTTCCCCAACGACATCGGCGCCCTGCGCCGCAAGCTCTGGCTGAACCGGGCCCGCGGCGGCACGGCGGCCATCATCGTCGAGCCGCTCGGGCCGGAGAGCGGGACCCGGCCGGTCCTGCGCGACTACAACGCGCAGCTGCGCGCCCTCTGCGACGAGTTCGGCGCGCTCCTCATCTTCGACGAGGTCGTGACCGGCTTCCGCGTGGGCATGGGCGGGGCGCAGGGCTATTTCGGGGTGCGCCCCGACCTCACCGTGTTCGGCAAGTGCCTCACCGGCGGCTACCTGATGGCCGGCGGCATCGGCGGCGGACGGGACGTCATGATGCTGTTGGCCGGGGGCATCGGCACGAGCAGCCGGCGTGCCTTCGTCGGCGGGACGCTGTCGGCCAACCCGCTCTCCTGCGTCGCCGGGTACCACGCCATCGGCGAGATGGCGCGCACCGGCGCGGCGGTGGCCGCCGGACGCGCCGGCGACCGGCTCTGCCGCGGCCTGAACGGGATCATCGACCGGCTCGGCCTGCCCTACGTCGCCTACAATTTCGGCTCGATCGTGCACCTGCAGACCTCTGCGGTGCTGCTGATGAGCATGCGCAACCCGATCAAGCTGATGCGGGAGCACGCCGCCCGCAAGCACGCGATGGAGGAGATGGGCGCGGCCTACCTCGCCCACGGCATCCTCACGCTCGCCGGATCGCGCATCTACACGAGCATGGCGGATACCGACGCGGTCATCGACGACGCGCTCTCGCGCTTCGAAGACGTGTTCCGGCTCGTGTGAGGTCGATCATGGAGAGCCGCGAATCCGTGGCGGAAGGCCTGCGCGGCGCCGTCGGGCGCCTCGCCGCCAAGGGGCTGATGCGGCCCGGGGATACGCTCTCGCAGCGGATCCCCGAACGGGCCGAGATCGCGCGGATCACCTGCCCGGACGCTGCCGTCCGGGCGCGGGACGTGGTCTGGGCCCCGCTCGACCGGGGACGATCCCCCGATCCGCACCGGGCGGTCTACGCCGCGCGCGGAGATGTCGGCGCGATCCTCGAAGGCCGCCAGGTGTGGGGCCGGACCGTCGGCCGTGTCGGCCGACCGATGCCGGCGCTGTTCGACGAGCAGGTGCGTCACCTCGGCCTCGCCGTTCCGCTCGCGACCGGCCCGGCCCTCTCGGTGCCTCGCGCGAGCACGAATGCCCTCGTCTGGGACGACCGCGTCCTCTGCTTCGGCATGGGCCTGGAGCGCCTGCTGCTGAACGCGGAACTCCTGGAGAAATGTGCTCAGGCCTTCGTGCTGGCGGAGACCTCGGGCCGTCGGGTCAGGCGGGTGCCGTGGTGGGTGCGCCTCGTCGCGAACCGGCGCCTCTCCCGCGACCAGGCCGAGGCGGCTCAGCGGCATGCGGGCGGCGAGCGATCCGTGATCAGGGCCGGCTACTAGGCGGATTTGCCGGATGTGGCCGTCGCACTCGGAATCCTACTTCCGGAAACGTCCGGCCCGGATGCGGTCAACCGGCTACCGCCCCGTCCGGAGCCGGAAGATCCCGATGTCCCATCCCCGTCGCCCCGCGGCCGCTCTCGTCGCCCTCGCCCTCGCGGCGCCCGCCTCCGCCCTCGCCGAGCCGGGCGCGATCAAGGGGCAGGACATCATGGGCGACAGGAGCCGCTGCGCCAACGACGCGCCCGACCCGGGCGGGAACTCGACTGCCATGAACCGCGACCGCCCCGTCCCGAACGCCGGATCGAGCGACGATTCCAGCAGCGACCCGCACCAAGTACCCGAGGTACCGCGCGGCCGCCGGACAGCGGCCCCGCAGAGAGCATGATTCAGAGAGCATGATTCTTGTGAGCGGAAGCCGGCCTCCCGAAAATATCACGCAAGAATGACCTCGAGCCTGATGCCGTGTCCCCGGGAAAGCGGCGGGCCCCAGGGACGTGAACCTCATATCGGGAGGCCCGAAGCTGCGGATTCGAATGCAGCGTAGGAGGGCCCGCTCGTGCGGGGCCCATGCGCATCGCGAGCCATCGCGCCCCGGTCGCCGATCCCGGGATGATCGACCGGATTGACAGCGCCTGAAATATCCGGCGCCTACGAACCAAGGGCGATGCGGCTCCTCGGTGAGCCTGAGCCCGGCGGAGGCCGGGCGATCCGAGACAGAATCATCGCTGCAGCGTGCGACCGTCGCCGCCCATCCGCGCAGCGGCGGCGGACAGATCATCGATGAGGGTCGCGCCATCGGCATGAGTGAGTCCCCTCGGCACGGCCCGATGGTCCCCGGAGCGTCGGGCCCATGCCGGGGCGAGGGGCCGACGCTCGACGTCATGACGGCGATCGCGGAGGCCGCATCCGCGGGTATCCGGTCCACCGACGACACCGGCCGGTACCGCCGGCACGCGTTCCTCGTCGGGCCGACCGACCGGAATCGGCCTGGAGCGTCGGCCCACCCGGCCGGCGCGAGCGCGGCGCGCGTCCCGCCCTGCAAGCCGCGCACCCTGGAGCAGGCCGTGCAGATCGCGCCGATCCTGGCGGAGATCCGCGCGTCCCGGCCGCCCGGTCGGGGAGGTGCCGGCTCCTCCGGCACGACCGCTCCGTCCCGCGATCCCGTCGCGCGGCGCGGCGACGCCGCGTCGGGCATGATCCCGGACGTCACGCACGACCGTCCGGGCCGCTCCCTATCCGACCAGAGGCCGTAGGAACCATGGCACCCATCATCACGACCATCGAGGACCTGCGACGGATCGCCGAGCGGCGCGTGCCGCGGATGTTCTACGACTACTGCGATTCCGGCTCCTGGACCGAGTCCACCTACCGCGCCAACGAGGCCGACTTCGCCGCGATCAAGCTGCGCCAGCGCGTGGCGGTCGACATGACCGACCGCTCGCTCGCCACGACGATGGCGGGCCGGCCGGTCGCGATGCCGGTCGCCCTGGCGCCGACCGGCCTGACGGGCATGCAGCATGCCGACGGCGAGATCCTGGCGGCGCGCGCCGCGGAGGCGGCCGGCGTGCCGTTCACGCTCTCGACCATGAGCATCTGCAGCATCGAGGACGTGGCGGAGCACGTGACCGAGCCGTTCTGGTTTCAGCTCTACTTCATGCGCGACCGCGCCTTCAACGACAGGCTGATCGACCGTGCGAAGGCGGCGGGCTGCTCCGCGCTGGTCCTCACCCTGGACCTCCAGATCCTCGGGCAGCGCCACAAGGACCTGCGCAACGGCCTCTCCGCGCCCCCGAAGCCGACGCTCGGCACCGCGTTGAACCTCCTGACCAAACCCCGGTGGTGCTGGTCGATGCTCGGCACGCGGCGGCGGACCTTCCGCAACATCGTCGGGCACGTGGAGGGCGTGCGCGACACCAGTTCCATCTCCGCCTGGGCCGCGGACCAGTTCGACCCGCGCCTCGGTTGGGACGACGTGCGGCGGATCCGCGACCGCTGGCAGGGTCCCCTCATCCTGAAGGGCATCCTCGACGCGGAGGACGCCGAGCAGGCGGCCGCCACGGGTGCCGAGGCGCTGATCGTCTCGAACCACGGCGGTCGCCAGCTCGACGGGGCCCCCTCGTCCATCGCCGTGCTCCCCGAGATCGTGGACGCGGTCGGGTCCCGCATCGAGGTGCTGATGGATGGCGGCATCCGTTCGGGGCAGGACGTGCTCAAGGCCGTCGCGCTCGGGGCGAAGGGGGTCTTCATCGGCCGCGCCTTCCTGTACGGGCTCGGCGCCTACGGTCAGGCGGGCGTTGCCAAGGCGCTCGACATCATCCGCCACGAGCTCGACACCACGATGGCGCTCTGCGGCCACCGCGACATCCGCGCGGTCGATCGCTCGATCCTGCGGACCCCCCCCGCGCGGGCGGTCGGCTCGAGCACCCGGGACGGGGCCTCGGCCGCTGCACCGTGACACTGGTTCGGGCGAGCCTCGCTCCGGCGGCCCGCTGCCTCGGGATTTCCGATCCAAAGGCTTCCGGAAATCGTACTTTATGCACGGGTGCGGCCATTTAGCCTTTCCGTCCGAGGGAGGGCCGTACCCGGCGATGATCCGCTCTTCGACGCTCGCCGTCCGGGGCCGCCTCCAGAGGCCGGGCTTCGGATCGTCGGCGCGTTCGAGCAGGCGCAGGATCGGGCAGGATCGGTCCCGCTTCGCTCGCGCGATCCGGGCGAAGGGGGGCTGCCCTTCCATCGAAGAGAGGATGATTTCGGGCCGATGGCACGTCGATCCGACAGGTCGCACGAGAAGAAAACGGACTATCGCGCCTGATCGTGGACGGGTGCGACTGGCATCGCGCTTGCAAATACGATGTGCGTGATTGGTATCGCACTTGTAAATATGATGGGCGCGATTGGCATCGCGCTTGCGAATACCTTGAGACGACATTGAGAGGAGCCACCGACGTGATCCGCCTTCTGACACCGCTCATCGCCGCCTCCGTCCTGGTCGCATCGATCATCCCGGGGCAGGCGGCCGAGAAGCTCGTCGTCAGCACCTGGGGCGGCAGCTTCCGCGACCTGATCGACGAGGCCATCGCCTCGAAGTTCAAGGCGGAGACCGGCGTCGAGGTCGAGTACATCACCGGCGGCACCATCGACCGGCTCAACAAGGCCAAGCTTGCCAAGGGCTCCCCTGAGAGCGACGTGACCTTCACGACCGCCCATGTCGGCTGGCTCTACGTCAACGACGGCCTCTTCGAGACCCTCGACCTCGCCAAGATCCCGAACGCCAAGAACCTCGTCGAGCAGGCCCGGGTCAGCCCCGCCCATCTCGGCACCTGGGGCTACGTCTACACGATCGGCTACCGCGCCGACCTCACGCCCAAGGGCATGACCTTCGGCTCCTGGGAGGACCTCTGGGACCCGAGGCTGAAGAACAGCCTCGCCGCGCCCGATTTCGACCCGAGCCACATCATCGCGGTCTCGGCGATCCTCTCGGGGAGCGACCCCGCCCATTGGGAGAAGGGGCAGGCCAAGCTGGAGGCGCTCAAGCCCAACTTCCGGGCCTTCTACACCAACGACGCCAACAGCCAGCAGTTGATCGCCACCGGCGAGACCCCCGTCCAGGTCGTGCTGACCATGAACGCCTACTACATGAAGGGCCAGGACGTGCCGATCACCGTGGTGATCCCGAAGGAGGGCGGGGTGCTCGGCATCGACACGGTGGCGATCAACAAGGACTCGAAGAAGGCCGATCTCGCCTACAAGTTCATCAACATCGCGCTCGACCCCGAGGTTCAGGCCAAGATCGCCGAGCTGAAGAAGGGCAGCCCCACCGTCACCAACGCCAAGGTCGATCCCGAGATCGCCAAGCTCCCGGGCGTGTTCACCACCGCCGAGCAGTGGAAGACCCAGGCCATCAACATCGACCCGAAGCTCAGGGCCGAGAAGACGGCGCTCTGGCGCAAGTGGTTCGCCGAGAACATCATGGCGCGCTGAGACGCGATCGTCCTCCTGGGCACGATCCTCTCCCCGCGACCGGGGGCGGGGATCGTGCCCACCGCCCCGATCGACCGGAAGCCCGATGACACCCGCGATCCGCCGCCGGCCCTTCCTGCCCCTGTTCGTGACGCCGGCGGTGCTCGTCGCCGTTGCGATCGTGGCCGCCATGGCGGCGATCCTGCGCTACAGCCTGCACGCCTACATGCCGGGCTCCCTCGACGTCGGCGGGCTCACGCTGGAGAACTTCACCGATCTCGGCCGCCCGATCGTGCTGCGGGCGCTGCGCGACACGGTGCTGATCTGCTTCGAGACGGCGCTGATCACCCTGGTCGTGGGCTACCCCGTCGCCTACGCCCTGGTGCGCTGCCGCTCGATGCTCCTGAAATCGGTCATCCTGGTCACCGCGGTGACGCCGCTCTTCCTCGGCGAGGTGGTGCGCACCTATGCCTGGACGGTGGTGCTCGGCAATTCCGGCTTCGTGAACGCGACGCTCCGCCAGCTCGGGCTGATCGACCGGCCGATCCAGCTCATGTTCACGGAACTCGGGGTGATCATCGCCCTCGTCCACGTGACGCTGCCCGTGATGGTGATCATGCTGGCAGCCGCCCTCGCCCATATCGACCGCGACTACGAGCGGGCGGCGCAGAGCCTCGGCGCCGGGCCGGTGCGGGCCTTCCTCACCGTGACGCTGCCGCTCTCGATGCCCGGCGTGGTGGCGGGCTTCACCACCGCCTTCGCCTGGACCTTCAGCGCCTTCGCCACGCCCCAGGTGATCGGCGGCGGCAAGGTCGGGGTGGTCTCGACGCTGGTCTACCAGCTCGGCCTGTCCTCGTTCAATTTCCCGGTCGCGGCCTCGCTCAGCCTCGCCGGCCTCGTCCTGGCGCTCGGCACGATGTGGCTCGTGCGCCGCGCCGCGCGTCCGCTCGAAGCGCTCGGAGGTCACTGATGCGCCGCGGCCTCCGCACCCGTCTCCTGGGGATCTCCGGCAAGGTCCTCGTCGGGCTGATCCTCGCCTTCATCGTCCTGCCGGCCTTCGTGGTGACGCTCGCCGCCTTCAACGACCGGGCGATCCTGAGCTTCCCGCCGGCCAAGTACTCGACCCGCTGGTTCACCCGGGCCCTGACCTACCGGGATTTCCAGACGGGCCTGTGGAACAGCCTCGTGGTCACCGCCTGGGCCTCCACGATCGCGCTTGGCGTCGGCACCGGCTTCGCGATCGCGCTGAAGCGGTACAGCTTCCGCCTCAAGGCGACGCTGGAGGGCGTGCTGCTCTCGCCCCTGATCGTGCCGCACTTCACCATCGGCCTCGGCCTCCTGGTGCTCGCCACCGGCATCGGCGCGGCCCGGGGCTTCTCCGTCGTGGTCCTCACCCACGTGATCGTGGTGCTGCCCTTCGTGATCCGCTCGGTCTACATCTCGCTGCAGAACATCGACGAGCGGCTGGAACTGGCCGCCGCCAGCCTCGGCGCCCGGCCGGGCCGCGTGCTCTCGACCATCACCCTGCCGCTGCTGGCGCCCGGTCTCGTCAGCGGCTGGCTCTTCGCCGCGATCCTCTCCTTCAACGAGTTCACCGCCTCGCTCTTCGTGACGGGGCAGGCGACCCAGACCCTGCCGGTGGCGATGTACGGCTACGTCCGCGAGTTCGCGGACCCGACGCTCGCGGCCGTCTCGGTCATCTACATCGCGGTGACGGCGCTCGCGCTGACCGTCGCCAACACGTTCCTCGGGCTCGGCAAGGTGTTGAATGTTGAGCAAGGCCGCTGATCTCTCCCCGCCCGCGAGCCTGCCCGGCGCCGCCGTGACCGCCCGGCCCGCCCCGGCGGTCCGCCTCGACGGGGTGGTGAAGCGCTTCGGCACCGTCACCGCCCTGGAGGAGACCTGGCTCCGGGTGGAGCAGGGCGAGTTCCTGACGCTGCTCGGACCTTCGGGCTGCGGCAAGACCACCCTGCTCAACCTGATGGCGGGCTTCCTGGAGGCGGATGCGGGCGAGATCTTCATCGGGGACGACCTCGTCACCGCCACCCCGCCCTACGAGCGCGAGATCGGCATCGTCTTCCAGAACTACGCCCTGTTCCCGCACATGAGCGTGGCCAAGAACGTCGGCTACGGCCTGCGCATGCGGGGGGTCCCGAAGCGCGAGATCGCCGAGCGGGTCGCGGAGGCGCTTGCCCTTGTGAAGCTCTCGGGCTTTGCCGACCGCTCGCCCCGCCAGCTCTCCGGCGGCCAGCAACAGCGCGTCGCGCTCGCCCGCGCGCTCGTCATCCGTCCGAAGGTCCTGCTCCTCGACGAGCCGTTCTCGGCGCTCGACAAGAACCTGCGCGGGGCGATGCAGGTCGAGCTGAAGGAGATCCAGCGCCGGCTCGGGGTGACGACGGTCTTCGTCACGCACGACCAGGGCGAGGCGCTCAGCATGTCGGACCGGATCGTGGTGATGTCGGCCGGCCGCGTCCGGCAGGTCGGCACGCCGGACCAGGTCTACAGGCACCCGCAGGACCGCTTCGTGGCGGGGTTCATCGGCGACGTGAACCTCCTGCCCGGCCGTCTGGAAACCCGGGCGGGCGAGCGCGCCACGGTCGCGGTCGGCGGCCTGCGTCGCGAGGTCGAGGCCGGCTCGCTGGGCGCTTGCGCGGCCGGCGCGACGGTGGACGTGTTCGTGCGGCCGGATCATCTCGGCGTGCGCCCCGCGGGCGAGGCCGGGACCCTGCCGGCCCGGGTCGCGGCCCTGGTCTACCAGGGCTCGCACATCGACCTGCACGCCGACCTCCATCCCGACCTCGCCGGAGGCGGGCGCGTGGTGGTGCGGATGCCGGGGCACGGGGCGCTCGCCACCTACGCCCCCGGGACCCCGGTGGGCCTGCTCGTGCCGCAGGCGGGCCTCGTCGCCTTCCCGCCCGAGCCGTGAGGCTCTAACGGAGAGCCGGGCCGACAGGCTCGGGACAGGAGGGTTCCATCCGATGAAGCTCCTCTACGCGCGCACCTCGCCCTATGTCCGCAAGGTCCTGGTCCTCGCCCACGAGACCGGCCAGGCGGAGTCGATCGAGATCGTGCCGGTCGCCGCCGTGCCGACCGAGCGCAACCCGGACACGGTTGGCCACAACCCCCTCGGCAAAGTCCCGACCCTGGTGCTGGACGACGGCACTGCCCTGTTCGACAGCCGGGTGATCTGCGAGTACCTCGACGCGCGCTCGGCCGGCCCGCGCCTCTTCCCGGACGGGGAGGCCCGCTGGGACGCGCTCGCCCGCCAAGCGCTGGCCGACGGCCTGCTCGATGCCGCGCTGCTGCTGCGCTACGAGCGCGTCCTGCGGCCGGCCACCGCGCGCTGGGATGCCTGGGAAGCGGGCCAGGTGGCGAAGATCGCCGGCGCCCTCGACCGGATCGAGGCGACGCTCGCCGGGCCTGCGAGCGCGCTCGATATCGGCGCGGTCGCCACGACCTGCGCCCTAGGCTACCTCGATTTCCGCTTCCCCGACCTCGGCTGGCGCACAGGCCGGCCGGATGCCGCCGCATGGTACGAGGCGTTCGGCCAGCGCCCCTCGATGCAGCGCACCGCGCCCGAGGATTGAGGGGCGAGTGCCGCACGCGGTCTCGGTCGCGACCGGCTTCCGACCCTTGCGGATGAGAGACACCGCCCCTTTCCGGGCCCTTCGGGCCTGCACGCCTGGAGCGTCAGCGGAAGGTGATCCGGGACCCAGAGAAGGACGTGCCGCGAAGCGGCTCGATCTCCAGCACCGTTGCAGCGTATCGACGCTTCGCGACGTCTTGTGCTGGATCCCGAGTCACCTTCCACTTCGTTCCAGGCGCCTGGGAAATGGGTGGTGCGGGCCGCGGCAGCGCGCGCGCCCGGTCTCCACGTCAGCGCGACACGTCGATCAAGCGCCGGACGAAGGCGGCGCAGTTCTCCAGCTCGTCCCGCGTGACGTACTCGTCGGCCTTGTGGGCGCGCGCCATCGCGCCCGGGCCGATCACCACGGCCGGAACGTCGCCCAGCGCCTGGAACAGGCCCGCCTCGGTCCCGTAGGACACCTTGGCGTGGTCGTCGCGGCCGGCGAGCCGCTTGGCGAGGCGCGCCAGATCCGCCCCCGGATCGAGCTCGAGCCCCGGATAATCGACGAGCGGCTCGACCGTGACGCCGCAGGCGGGGTCTCGCGCGCGCATCTCGGCGCCCAGCACCTCGGTCGCGTAGGCGATCGCGGCCCCGGCCAGTGCCCCGGCATCGTCGGCCGCGATGGCGCGGTACTCGAACTCGACCGCGCAGGTCTCGGGCACGATGTTGAGCGCCGTGCCGCCGCGGACGACGCTGCAGAGCCCGGTGGTGTGGGGCACGTCGTAGAGCGGGTCGCGGGCGCCGTCGCGGGCGAGCCCCTCGGCGCTCAGGCGGACATGGTCGATGAAGCGGGCGGCGTACTCGACGGCGTTGATCCCCTGCGGCGCCATCGCCGAGTGGCAGGCCCGTCCGCGGAAGGTGAGCCGCACCGCGCTCTTGCCCTTGTGGCCGACCACCACGCCCATCTCGGTCGGCTCGCCCACGAAGCAGCCGAGCGGCCGCAGGCCCCGCGCGCGCATCCGCGCGATCAGCGGGCGCACGCCGAGGCAGCCGACCTCCTCGTCGTACGAGAGGGCGATGTGGATCGGGCGGGCGAGCCCCGCCGCCGCCATCTCGGGCATCAGCGCCAGGCAGACCGCGACGAAGCCCTTCATGTCCGAGGTGCCGCGCCCGTAGAGGCGCCCGTCGCGCTCGGTCAGCCGGAACGGGTCGCTCGACCAGGCTTGCCCCGCCACCGGCACGACGTCGCTGTGCCCGGAGAGCACGTAGCCCGGCACGTCCCGCGGGCCGAGCGTGATCCAGAGCGCGGCCTTCTCGCCCGTCTCCGAGGGCACCCGGTCGATCTCGGCCCCGCTCGCCCGGGCGAGCGCCTCGACGGAGTCGACGAGCGCGAGGTTGCTGCTGGCGCTGACGGAGTCGAAGGCGACGAGCCTGTCCAGCGTCTCGATGAGCGCTTGCGATGCCGTGACAGGGGTGACCATCGGTGGATTCCGCGCCTCGCTGGACCGGGCGGATGGTTACGGTCGGCGCGTACCGGAGACAACACGCGGAGCCGTATCCGCGGCCGTCGCGGGGCCTCCGGCGGCTTCGGATTTTCCGAACCACGACCCCGGCAAGTGCTAGTTGTTGGGACCGGCCGGATCGATATCCTCGCCCCGCTCAAGCCTGGAAGCGGGCGCCGCCGGTCGATCCCGATGCGTCGAGCGGCCGGGTCGCGTGCAGCGCCCGCACGGTCGCTCGTCTCCCGGGCCGGGCGGCGCGAGCCGCAGCCCGCCTTCGCTCTTGCCCGAGGTAGGAACGACCCGATGACCGTCCACAAGCGGATCCGTCCCTTCAACACCCGCGACACCTATCCGGAGCAGCAGCTCGACAACGACCTCTGCCAGACCGTGGTGGCGCGGGGGCAGATGGTCTTCGTGCGCGGGCAGATCGGCCAGGACCTCGACAGCTCCGAGAGCGTCGCGATCGGCGACGCCGCCGGTCAGGCCGAGAAGGCGATGGCCAACATCGCGATGCTGCTGGAGGAGGCCGGCTCCAAGCTCGAGCACATCTGCAAGATCACGATCTACCTCGTCGATCCGCGCTACCGCGAGCCGGTCTACCGCACGGTCGGCCGCTGGCTGAAGGGCGTCCATCCGGTCTCGACCGGGATCGTGGTCTCCGCGCTCGCCCGGCCCGAATGGCTCGTCGAGATCGACGCCATCGCGGTGATCCCGGAGGGCGCATGACCTTCTCGATCGTGGCGCGCTGCGCGGCGACCGGCATGTTCGGCGTCGCCGTCTCGTCCTCCTCGCCCGCCGTCGCCGCGCGCTGCGCCCATGCCCGCGCGGGGGTCGGCGCGGTCGCGAGCCAGAACGTGACGGACCCGAGGCTCGGGCGCCGGGCCCTCGACCTGATGGCGCTCGGCGCCGACGCCGCCGAGGCCGTCGCCGTGCTGCGGCGGACCGGCGGCCCGATGGACTATCGGCAGGTGCTCGCGGTGGACGCGACCGGCGGCACGGCGATCCATTCCGGCCCCAGGGCGCTCGGAACCTGGGCCGAGGCGCGCGACCGGGACGTCGCCTGCGGCGGCAACCTGCTCGCCGACGCGGGCGTGCCCGGGGCCATGGTCGAGGCCTTCCTGGGCGCGTCCGGGCATCTGGGCGATCGCCTCCTCGTCGCGATGCGGGCGGCGCTCGCGGCCGGCGGTGAGGCGGGCCCCGTGCACTCGGCCGGGCTCATGCTGGTGCGCGAGGTCGCCTGGCCCGTCGCGGACCTGCGCGTCGACTGGACCGAGGATTGCCCGATCGCGGGCCTCGCCGCGCTCTGGGACCTCTACCGGCCGCAGCTCGACGCCTACGTCACCCGCGCCCTCGACCCGGTCGCCGCGCCGAGCTACGGAGTGCCGGGCGACCTATGATCGAGGACAGGACGCGAGGCGGTCTTCCGGTCGGCCCACTGGTCGTCCTCTGCGCTCGCTGAAGGCGGCGAATGCGGTTCACCCTGCGCCAGCTCGAATACTTCATCGCCGCCGGCCAGACCGGCAGCATCACACTCGCCTCCGAGCGCATCCACATCTCGCAGCCCTCGATCTCGACGGCCATCGCGCACCTGGAGCGGGAACTCTCCGTGCAGCTCTTCGTCCGCCACCACGCGCAGGGGCTCACGCTGACGCCGATCGGCCGCGAGGTGCTGCGCGAGGCCAAGGCCCTCGTGGAGCAGGCCGAGGGGCTCTACACCCTGGCCTCCGAGGCCGGCGGGCAGGTGCGGGGCCCCCTCTCGCTCGGCTGCATGGTGACGCTCGCGCCGATGCTCGTGCCCGAACTCGCCCACGCCTTCACCACCGCCTATCCGGCCACGCAGATCCGCTACGTCGAGGGCGACCAGGAACAGCTCATCACGGGTCTGCGCCGCTCCGAGACCGAGGTCGCGCTGACCTACGACCTGCACGTGCCGGACGACATCCACTTCACCCCGCTCGTCGATCTGCCGCCGCACGTCCTGGTGGCGGAGGGGCACCCGTTCGCGGAGCAGGCAGCGGTCGCGCTGGCCGACGTCGTGGACGAGCCGATGATCCTGCTCGACCTGCCGCTGAGCCGCGAATACTTCCTCGCCCTCTTCATGGCCGAGGGCCTGCAGCCGCGGATCGGCGCGCGCTCCGCCCACCAGGAGGTGGTGCGCACGATGGTGGCCAACGGCCACGGCTACACCCTGTTCAACGTGCGCCCGCGCTCCGACCTCGCCCTCGACGGGAAGCGGCTGAAGCGGGTGCGGCTCGCGGGCACGCACCGCCCGATGCGCATCGGCCTCGCGCGCCTGAAGCAGCTCAACCGCTCGCGCCTCGTGGAGGCCTTCGAGACGCACTGCCGGGCCTTCATCTCCGACGCCTACATCCCCGGCATGGTCGCGCCCGCCATCGAGCGGCGGGTCCCGCGCTAGAGCGCCCAACCGGGGCAGGAAGCCCCCGAGGAACGCTCCAAGGAACGCCCCGAGGAACACACCATGACCGCGCCGATCCCGATCCTCTTCCTGAACGGTCCGAACGCCAACCTGTACGGGCTCGACCCGAGCGGCACCTACGGCACGGAGAGCTTCCCCACGCTCAAGGCGCGCTGCGAGCGGCATGCCGGATCCGTCGGCGTCGCCCTCGATTTCCGGCAGTCGAACCACGAGGGCGTGCTCGTGGACTGGATCCAGGAGGGCCGGGGGACGGCCGCGGGCCTGGCCATCAACGCGGCCGGGCTGACCTACACCTCCGTGGCGATCCTCGACGCGCTGCAGGCCTTTCCCGGGCCCATCGTGGAGGTGCACATGAGCAACATCTGGAAGCGCGAGCCCTTCCGGCACCATTCCTACGTCTCGCGGGCGGCGACCGGCGTGGTCGCGGGGCTCGGCGGCCTCGGCTACGAACTCGCGATCACCGCCCTCGCCACCCTGGTGCGGGAGGCCCACGCGTGACCGAGACCCTCGTCTTCGCGAGCGCCGTCGATCCGGTCGAGCCCTGGCGCGCCGCGCTCGAGGCGCTGCTGCCGGACGTGCGGGTCCGGACCCCGGAGGAGATCGGGCCGGGGGACGACGTCCGCTACGCGCTGGTCTGGAAGCCGCCCGCCGGCTTCTTCGCCCGGCATCCGGCCTTGCGGCTCGTCACCATCCTGGGCGCGGGCGCCGACGCCCTCGTCGGCCGGGACGACCTGCCCGATGTGCCGGTCGCGCGCCTGTCCGACCCCGAGATGGCCAGGATGATGACGCACTACGTGCTGTTCGCGGTGCTGCGCTACGCCCGCGACATCCCGGCCTTCGAGGCGGCCCAGCGCGCCGGCCGCTGGCACTACGTCCACCCGCGCGAGGCCCGGGAGATCCGCGTCGGCGTGCTGGGTCTGGGCGAACTCGGCGGCGCGGCGGCGCTCGAACTCGCCCGCCAGGGCTTCTCCGTCGCCGGCTGGTCGCGCACGCCGAAGGCGCTTCCCGGGATCGACTGCCACGCCGGACCCGACGCGCTGGTCCCGTTCCTCGCCCGCAGCGAGATCCTGGTGGTGATGCTGCCGCTGACGCCCGAGACCCGGCGCCTGATCGGGGCGGACGCGATCGCCGCGCTGCCGCGGGGGGCCAAGCTCGTCAACGTCTCGCGCGGGGCGGTGATCGACGAGGCGGCGCTCGTGGCGGCCCTGGCCTCCGGCCATCTCGGGGGCGCGACGCTCGACGTGTTCGAGACCGAGCCGCTCGCGGAGGGTCATCCGCTCTGGACGATGGAGAACGTCCTCGTCACGCCCCACCTCGCCTCGGTGGCGATCCCCGCCTCCGCCGCCCGGCAGATCGCCGAGAACATCCGCCGGGTGCGCGCGGGACACGCACCCGAGCACCGCGTGGACCTGACCCGGGGCTACTGAGCGGTCCCGGGCGGGCCCGCGCGGGCCTTGGTCAGGCTGCGCGGGCCCTGGTCAGGCTGCGCGGGCCCTGGTCAGGCTGCGCGGGCCCTGGTCAGGCTGCGCGGGCCCTGGTCAGGCTGCGCGGGCCCTGGTCAGGCCCGCGTGTAGGCGTCGTAGTTGCGCTGGATCACGATGTGGTCGGCGATGTGCTTCGCGTCCTGCCAGCAGCCGTAGATGAAGGCCGAGGCGCGGTTGGTCAGGTCGGGCAGGCCGAGGAAGTAGATGCCGTTCTCCGCCGAGACGCCGCGCTTGTGCAGGGGCAGGCCCTGCTCGTCGAACGCATCGACGTCGAGCCAGCTGAAATCGTACTTGAAGCCGGTCGCCCACAGGATGGTGCGGATGCCGGACGTCTTCAGGTCGAGGCTGAGGATCGGCTGCTTGAGGCAGTCCGGATCCTCGTAGCGCTGCCACGCCTCCGGCTCGGGCGGCAGATCCAGGCCCTTGCGCGCGATGTAGGCGTCGGCATCCCGCAGGACGTCGAAATAGGCCTCGTCGCCCTCGGCGATGTTGCGCACGAGGTCGTCCGCGAAGTGGAGCGTGCCGTCCGCGTAATCACGGGTCACGCCGACCAGCGTGACGCCCATATGCGCGAGCCGCCGGAAATCGACGGTCCGCCCGCCCTCGTAGCCGCTCACCGCGAAGGCGACGTGCCGCTTCTTGCGCTTCGACTTGACCTCGTCCCACAGGCCGAGCGCGCCCAGCCACCAGCAATAGTCGCGCTGGCGATAGGCGCGCGGCGGGCGGTAATGCTCGCCCACCGACAGGTAGACATCGCGTCCGGCCTTGCAGAGCTCTTCGGCGATCTGCGAGCCCGAGGCGCCGCATCCGACGACCAGCACGGCGCCGTCCGCCAGCTGCCCGGGGTTCTTGTAGGTCGAGGAATGCAGCTGATCGACCTCCGCCTCGGCGGGGACGATGTCGGGAAACGATGGAACCTGAAACGGCCCCGTCGCCGCCACGACCCGCCGGGCCTCGTAGACGCCGTCGGAGGTCGTCACCGTGTAGCCGGGACGACCCTGGTTGTGCTTGACGCGCCGGACCTCCACGCCCGTCCGGATCGGCGCCTTGATCATCGCGGCGTAGTCATTGAAATATCGGGCGACGCGATCCTTCGCCGGGAAGGCGTCCGGATGCACGTCCTCGAATGTCAAGTTCGGAAAGCGGTCGTGCCACGCCGGACCGTTGGCGACGAGCGAATCCCAGCGCATCGAACTCCAGTTCTCGGCGATACGGCTGCGCTCCAGGACGATGTGCGGAATCTTCAGTGCGCTGAGATGCTCGCTCATCGCGATGCCCGATTGGCCAGCTCCCACGACCAGAGTGTCGGTGGTCTCGACTGCCATTTTGGCTCCCGAAATCTTGCGGACCCTTCAGCCTCGAAATCGGCGGACGTGTCAGAGCCGACGAAATTCGATCTGTTACGCACGGGGTCGGCGATGTTGCTTCTGGATTCAGGTCTGCTTGAAGCGGCCAGCGAAGAGAAGAACGAATTTTTTATGGTGCGCTTCGGAAAATGCGAACTGTCGGCCCCGGCCAGCGTCCGCTCGAGCAGCAAGGCGCAGGCGCACCGCGCCCCGGCCGCGACGGCACCGCTCCGGACGCGCCCTTCGACCGGGCCGTAGGGCTCCGGGCCGCGCACGACGCACTCGTGACGTGGTGTGGCCGTGATACAACATCCCGGTCGCGCATCGCGCTATCGGCAGCCGCCAGCCTCACTCGATCGATAATAAAGTCGGACTTTACTGTCTACGATACAATGATTTGCTACGTATTTTCCGATCGTATTTAGAATAATTACGAAACGATTGCCTCTTTTTAGTGCCGCGAGCGGCTTGATGGGCCGTCGATCAAGTGATCTTTCGCCGCGAGAACCCGGAGGTGAGCGGAGCCGGCATCATGCAGCCGATATCGATCGATGCGCTGCATCGTAGCGAAAACGCCAAGCTCCGCCGCTTCCTGCTGCGCCTGCTCGGCAATTCGGCCGACGCGGCCGACGCCCACCAGGAAACGTACCTGCGCATGCTTGCGGCGCTCTCGCGCACGCAGATCGAACAGCCCTCGGCCTTCCTGTTCCAGATCGCCCATCGTGTCGCCCTGCGGATGCGGAACCGGCGGCGGTTCGAGGGCACGCTGTTCCAGCCCGTGAGCGCGGCGGATCTCGGGGACATCGTCGACGGCTACGCCCTGCCGGAACGTCAGGTCGTCGCCCGGCAGGAGTTGCGGCGGCTCGCCGCGGCGGTGGACGCGTTGCCGCCCCGGTGCCGCGAGGTCTTCCTGCTCGTGCGCATCGACGGCCTGCCGAACGGCGAGGCTGCGGCCCGGCTCGGCATCAGCCGGAACATGGTCGAGAAGCATCTGATCAAGGCCATGCTGCAGTGCCGACGCCGGTTCGGCGACCATCCGTGAGGGAAGGGCGGTCAGGAGATCGGCGTCCCGGCGCTGCCGGGCCTATGGGGACGCACAGGCTGGCTGCGCGAGCCCTGTCGAGGTTGGCGGGGAGCCGTTCGTGACCGGGAGCGAGGCGTCCGGCGCAACCGAGGAAGGCCGCGAGGATCCAGTCCGCGAGATCGCCGCGGGTTGGGTCGCGCGCCTCTCCTCGCCCGATGCGACGGAGACGGACCGCAGGACGTTCGAGGCGTGGCGCCGGGCCGATCCGGCCCACGCGAAGGCCTATGCCGAGATGGACGCGCTCTGGCGCCGGCTCGGCCAAGTGCCTGATCCGCGGCGGCGCCGCCGGCCGTCGCGGGGCCTTGCCGGCATCGCCGCCGCGGCCCTGCTCGGCGGCGCGCTCGCCTACGAGCTCGGTCTCGTCGATCGGATGCGGGCCGACGTCTGGACCGGGGTCGGCGAGATCGCGCACGAGACCCTGGCCGACGGCAGCCGCATCGACCTCAACACCGACACGGCCCTCGCCGTACGCCTCACCGCGGCCGGGCGCGAGGTCGAGCTTCTGCGCGGCGAGGCCTTCTTCGACGTCGCCCCCGACCCCCGGCGGCCCTTCGTGGTGCGCGGCAACGGCCTGAGCGTCCGGGCTCTGGGCACGCGCTTCTCCGTCCGTGTGGACGGCGCCGACAGGCCCGTGGACGTCGCCGAGGGGCGCGTCGAGGTGACCGCGTCCGGCCGGCGCGTCCAGGTCGCGGCCGGCGAGGCGGTCCGCCTCCAGGATGGAGCGGCCCCCGCCGTCGTCGCGGCGGATGTGGGCCGGGCGACGGCCTGGCGGCAGGGCCGCCTGCTCGTCTCGGGCGAGCGGCTGTCCGGGGTCCTGGCGGAGCTGGGGCGCTACCGCCGCGGCGGCATCGTCCTGCTCGACGGGAAGGCGGGCGAGCGCCGGGTCACGGGCGTGTTCGACCCGCGCGACACGGACGAGGCGCTGGAGGTGATCGCGGCGACGATGGGCGTGCGCGTCACCCGCCTGACCCCCTTCCTCGTCGTGGTCGGATCGCCGCTCTGAGGATTCCCGGAAAAAACCTCGCCCGCCGACGTCAGGAGAACGCCGCCTCGTCGATCTCAAGGGGTGGGGACGAGAGAGCGCGAAGCGCGCCGCCCCCTCGAGCGGACGGATGGGGCGCTGCATGGTGTTGCGGGGACGTGGGTTTGGCGGCGTGCGGCGGGCCGGGAGCCTCCTGGCCGGCGTGTCGATGCTGGCGGTCGGCCCGGCCGCCCAGGGCCGCGAGGCGGGCCGTGCCCCGGCGGGCCCGGCGCGCGGGCCGGGCATCATCGCGATCGCGCCGGAGCCCGGGGTGGCGCAGGGCGCGGCGCCGGTCGTCCTCTCGATCCCGCAGGGCTCGCTCGAACCGGCGCTCGTGGCCTTCACCGAGCAGGCCGGCGTCAAGCTGGTCTACGCGACCGAGCTGACGGAACGGCTGACGACACCGGGCGTCGCGGGGGCGTTCCGGCCCCTCGAGGCCCTCGGCAGGATCCTCGACGGCACGGGCCTGACCTACCGCGCGGTCGGCCCGTCCACGATCACGCTCGTGAACCCGCGCTACGTCCAGCTCGGCGCGTCCCAGGCGATCACCCTCGACGAGTTGAGCGTCGAGGGGCAGCGGCAGGGCGAGGGAACGCCCGCGGGCCTGCCGCCGGCCAGCGGCACGGTGGGGCAGCCGCCGGTGCCATACGCGGGCGGTCAGGTCGGATCGGGGACGCGCGTCGGCTTCCTGGGCAACCGCTCCGTCCTGCGCACGCCCTTCAACGTGACGGGCTACACGGAGAAGCTGATCAACGACCAGCAGGCGCGCTCGCTCTCCGACGTGGTGCTGAACAACCCCTCCGTCCGCAACGACGCCCCGCCCTTCAGCGAGCGCGACTCGTACTTCATCCGCGGGTTCTCGGTCACGAACCTCGACACCGCCTTCGACGGCCTGTTCTACCTCGCCAACCCGCGCCGCACCTTCACGGAAGGGCTGGAGCGGGTCGAGATCCTGCTCGGACCCACGGCGCTGCTCAGCGGCGGCACGGGCCGCGTCGGCGGCACGATCAACCTGATCCCGAAGCGGGCCTTCGACGAGCCGCTCACCCGGCTCACGACGACCTATATCGGCGACGCGCAGATCTGGACGCACGCCGACATCGGCCGCCGCTTCGGCGCCTTCAACGAGTGGGGCGTGCGCTTCAACGGCGCCTACCGCAACGGCGCCACGCCGCTCGACAACAACGCGATCGAGGTCGGCGTCGCGGCGCTCGGCCTCGACTATCGCGGCGACCGCTTCCGCGCCTCGATCGACCTGAACCATTCCACGCAGAACGTGACGGCGCCGACCTCGCTGTTCAACGCGGTGGCGCCCACCATCCCGGTTCCGCGCGCGCCGAACGCGCGGCGCAACACCGCGAACCCGTTCGAGTACAACGACAGCCGCTACAACATGGCCGCGGGCCGGGTCGAGTACGACCTGCTGCCGGAGACGACGCTCTACGCGGCCGGCGGCCTCAGCCGCTACAACGAGGACTTCCTGACCTCGAACTACCGGGTCACGGGCGTGACGGGGCAGGCGTCGAACGCGCTCGCCATCCAGCCGCTCGAGCTGGAGGGCTTCAGCGGCGAGGTCGGATTGCGCTCACGCTTCCACACCGGCCTCGTCGGCCACCAGTTCAACCTCGCCGCGGCCGAGGCCGTGAACAAGAACCACTCGCGCGGCTTCGTGCCCTTCGCCCTGCCGACCTACACGACCAATATCTACGACCCCGTCTACCTGCCGTTCGGCTCCGTCCCGACGCTCAACGTCCCGCGCTCCAACCGGCAGCCGCTCTTCACGGAACTCTACGCCCGCAGCGTCGCCATCGCCGACACCCTGTCGCTCGGCGACGACCGCTTCCTGCTGACGCTCGGCGGGCGCTTCCAGGAGATCGACCTGCAGAGCTACGCCACGCGCCCGGGCCCGACGCAGGGCCAACGCGCCACGCGCTACGCGGAGAGCCGGTTCAGCCCCGCCTACGCCCTGGTGGTCCGCCCCACCGAGAACCTCGCCTTCTACGGCAACTACATCGAGTCGCTCGATGCGGGCCCGAGCGCGCCCGCGACGGTGGTCAACGCCAGCGAGGTCTTCGCCCCTGTCGTCAGCCGGCAGAAGGAGGTCGGCGCCAAGTACGATTTCGGCACCGTGGCGCTCACCGCCTCGCTCTTCGAGATCGAGCAGCCGAACGCCTTCACCGACACCGCCACGAACCGCTTCACGCTCAGCGGGCTCCAGCGCAACCGCGGCCTCGAACTCAACGTGTTCGGCGAGCCCGTCCCGGGCGTGCGGCTCGTCGGCGGCGTGACCGTCATCGACGCGAAGCTGGTCAGCACGCCCAACCGCCAGTTCGACGGCAACACGGCGCCCGGCGTTCCCGACACGGCGTTCAGCCTCTACGGCGAGGTCGATCTGCCGCCGTGGCTCGCCCCCGGCCTGACCCTGACTGGCCGGGCGATCTACACGAGCCGGATGTTCTACGACCAGGCCAACACGCAGTCGGTCCCCGACTGGACGCGCTTCGATGCCGGCCTGCGCTACGCCTTCGAGGGCGTGAACGGCAAGCCCGTCGTGGTGCGGGCCACCGTCCAGAACCTGCTCGACGATTCGTACTGGGCCTCGGCGGCCCGCGGCTATCTCGCGCTCGGCGCGCCGCGAACGTTCATCCTCTCGGCCCAGCTCGACTTCTAGAGGCGCGGCCGCGCTGCGCCGCTCCGGATCCCGGGGCACTATCCGGCCGCCTTTGCCTCCTTCGAGCCGCACGGCTCGGTGATGTTGCGGTGGCCGACACACTGCCCGTGCGGCGCCCGCCAACCCGGACCGCCCCTGCAGCCGCAGCACTCCCAGACGCCGCCGCCCCCACCACCGCGCCCGTCGCGAGGATCGGAGGTTCCGGGCGTGGCCCGGGATTAGCAATCCCGAGGATCGCATCGCTCGGGCATCCCGCGAGGTCGCCGTGTTTCCCTTCACCCCGTCCCGCCGCACCCAGCGTCTCGTGCGCCGCAGCCTCACCCGCACGACGCGGCAGATCGCCCGGTCCGTCGAAGCGGCGACCAAGGCCGCGACGAAGGCCGCCACCGAAGCGGTGACCCGGTCGGCCGAGCAGGCGATCCACGATGCGCGCAGGCAGGCGGCCCGCTCCGTAAAGCGGACGGTGCGGCAGGCCGAGACCGCGATGCGGGCCGCGCAGGGCCCGCGCGGGCCGGAGGTGGTCCGGCGCCCGTCGGGCCGGTTCGTGACGATCGACGGCCTGCCCGTCCACGTCATCGTGCGCGGCCGCGGGCGGCCCGTCGTGCTGGTGCACGGCAACGGGACCATGGCCGAGGACTTCGCGATCTGCGGGCTGATCGAGCGGCTGGCCACGCGCTACCGCGTCATCGCCCTCGACCGGCCCGGCTTCGGCTACACGGCCCGGCCGCGCCACCGGGTCTGGACAGCCGCCGCCCAGGCGGCACTCCTCGACCGGATCCTCGACGCGCTCAAGGCCGAGCGCCCGCTCGTCGTCGGGCATTCGTGGGGCACGATCGTCTCTCTCGCGCTCGCCGCGGAGGTGCGGCGCGAGCTGCGCGGCCTCGTCCTGCTGTCGGGCTACTTCTTCCCGCAGCACCGCGCGGACGCCGTCCTGGCCGCGCCGCTCGCCGTGCCGGGGCTCGGCGATACGGCGCGCGCGCTGGTGCCCGCCGCGGTCAACCGGGCGCTCGCGGGGCAGGCCTACCGCCAGGTGTTCCGGCCCCAGCCGGTGCCGGCCCGCTTCACGGCGCGCTTCCCCGTCGAGATCGCGTCGGCGGCGACGCAGCTGCGCGCGGTCTCGGAGGACGCGGCCTCGATGAACGCCACCGTCGCCCGGCTCCAGGCCCGCTACGCCGGCCTGACCCTGCCTGTCACGATCCTGACCGGCGACGCGGACGCCGTCGTGGACGCGACCGCGCACTCGGTGCGGCTGCACACGACGATCCCCGGCAGCACTCTCAAGCTGCTGCCCGGCATCGGCCACATGACGCATTACAGCGCCCGTGCGAAGGTCGAGCGGGCGATCGACGCGGCGATGGCGGGCGGATCCGTGTCGTCGATGAGCCGCGGGTCCCGCTCGTAGAGCCAGCGGTGCAGGCGGCAGGAGCGCGGATCCGTCATCGGCTGGGGCTTCTCTCGGGCCGCTCGGTGCGGCGCAAGCCCCGGCTCTGGTGGATCTCCAGCACCGGCCGCGCGCGGGCGCGGATGATCACGGCCGCCTCTCGGAGCGCCTGGGCGCGGATCTCGCGGACCGCAGCCTCAATGCCACGCTCTGGGCCCATGAGCCCATGGCAGAGCTCCCGGCCGCCGGCAGACAAGCCGGACGGCTCGGTGCTGTCAGGAGGAGCCGGTGCGCTCGGCATGGCGCCTCCCGCGATCAGCTTCGCGGGGCTTCGCGGCACACGCGCTCGACAGCCGCCGCGCTGTCCTGCGGGCGCGTGTTGAAGACGATGGCGGTTGCCGGCGCGGCCTCCCGGGCCGCGTTGAGGATGGCCTCGAACACCGGCAGGTGGCGCGGCCAGGAGCGGATGCCTGCGCCGATCACGAGGCAATCGTACGGGGCGGCGGCGAGCTTCTCCCGCACGGCTTGGCCGGCCTGATCATCGGGCCGGACGAGGCAATGCTCGGCCGTCCAGCCACGGCCGCGCATATCCTCCAGAGCCACCCGGATCCCATGGCGGATCTTCTCGGCGTCGAGGCCGGGCGGCAATGCCGGGTCGGAGAAGTCGACCACCTCCGGCTCATAGCCCACGAGCAGAACGCGCATGCGATGCCCTCCCGTGCGAGGCCCCTGGATCGATGGACGCCTTCCGTAGGCTCGGCCCAGAGACTTCGGCGTCAAGGCATCCTGCCCGGGAAGCGCGAGGCATGTCGATGGGGCAAAGGCATGCGTGCACGGCATCCATCCGCCCTGAAACGCGCCCGGCGACCGATCCAAGCGTGTTCCGTCCGCGTTGCGCGGAGCCGCCAACCACTCGCCGTAACCCATTGGAAGATCACGAACCGTGCTGCAACGTGTTGCAAGCCGACAGGGTTAGGGGAACGGGCATCAAAAAACCCGCCAAGTCGTTGACCGGGCGGGCGGAAATGATGGTAGCCAGGGACCGCTATCGAGCGTCACCCACTACGCCGGGCCTCTCGTTCACCTACCGTTCGAAGGTGGCTTGATGCAGGCTACCCGGCGCAGGACACGACCGGGCAGGAAGTTCGCCAACCTCTTGCCGGACCGCCTCGCCGGCCCCTCAGGGCCGACCGCGCAAGGATGAAGGCTGACCCGGCAGCGGGAGGCGGAAGCCCGTATCCTGGATCGCGTCACCGACGATCCGGTACACGCCGAGGTTCCGGTCAGCGTAGTTGCCGATGTAGACGTACTCACCGCTTGGATCGAAGGCGATGCCTTGGACGACGGCCCCGGCCGGAGCCTCGCCGAGGTAGCGCAGCCGTCCCTCGGGCAGGATCGCCACCAGCACGGCGGCGCTCTCGGGGGTGTAGGCGGGGCTCGCATGGGGCGCGGCGGAGCCCTTCACGACAGCGATCGCTGCCCGGCGCCCATCAGGGCTGATCGCCAGAGTCTCGGCGGTATCGCCGACCCCGACGTGGTCGACCACCACCGGGCGCGCGGTCCCAGCCCGAATAAGCGTGACCGAGTCGGCATGGCCGTCGCTCGGCGTGGGGCCGGTATTGCCTGAGAGAGCGAAGGCACCGTCCGGCGTCACCTCCAGGCCGTAGGTGCCCGGTCCAACCGGCATGTCGAGGCCGGGATCGTGGCGCCACTGCCCGTCCGCGTAGGTCATCACGCCGACCGTGCCGGCCTTGTTCTTGGCAACGTATGCCCGGCGCCCATCCGGCGCGATGGCTACCGCGGCAGCCTCAGTCCCGACATCGACCTCGGCCACGACTTGCACGCTCCGCCCCCGGATCCTCACGACCGACACGCTGCGGCTCTCGCGGTTGGCCACCAGCGCGACGTCTCCGACCCGGGAGATCGCGAGACCAGAGGGCTGCCGCCCGACCCGGATCGTCTCGATTACGGCCGGCGGCTCGGCCACGAGATCGATCACGTGTAGGCGATCATCCGGCTGCGCCCACCAGTTCTTGCCCTCCTGCCTCATGGTCACGGGGCTGGTGACGAGACCGAGGCGGCCGTCTGGCGTGATCTGCAGGTTGGTCGGCGGCCCGTAGACGGAGGTGTCGAGCCTTAGCACGTGGGCGAGGCGCGGCCGGGCCGGTTCCGAGATGTCGATGACGCCGAGGCCGTCGCTCCCATTCGGCCCGTTCACTGAGCCTTCGGGCCGGAAGAACGTCTTCCCGTCGAGGCCCACGAGCAGGAAGGAGCGCCCACCAGTCGCCCAAGCATCCCCTGCGAGCAGCAGGGCCACCGAGACCAGGCTTGCGCTCCAGAATGAACCGGCCCTCATTGGCATCCCCCTCACCGAGCACAAGCCACCTTCTTGGTGCGTTTGCTCCAACAGGGCTCTCTAAAGGAGGCTCCACTGCGGCGTCTTGCCGGTCTCGCGTAACTTGGCCAAGAGGTAGTCCCGTAGCGCGTTCCGATAGAACAGGATGATGCGGGCCGCGCGGGGCGTGGGGCCGGTCAGCCCAGTCTGGTAGCTGCATCTAGACCGAAGAGCCTGTCATAGAAGGCCTTCACGGCCGGTCGGCAGCGACCGTGCCCAGGCGTATGGCGTGGGAAGCCGCGAGCCTCCAAATCTGGCAGGCTTGCGAGCCAGACCTGCTTCTGTTTGGGCTCGGGCCCAACGACGGCCTTTGCAAGGTCCCTGTCCTTTGCAACGAAGAGCGGGAGATCATCGAAGCGGATAGGCTGGCGTGTCATCCGAGACATTGCGCCATTTTCCGAAGCGTACCGTTCTCAGGCTGAGGATGATCCCTTGAGCCTACGCAGGTTGCGCAGCCGGAGACGGGTGAGCGCCAGGTTCCGATCCTCCTTTGCCGCTGGCCGCGGCAGCGGTGTTGGCACAGCCGGGCGCGCTTCAAACTCATCAACGGCCTCGGCCCGGATCCGCCAGAGCTTCTCTACCCGGAAGGCTCGAAGCTCACCGCTCTCAACCAGCTTGCGGATGTGGTTCTTCTAACAACTTACCGCTCGGCTACGTCCGACAATTTCATCTACCAAGCTCAGGCCAATCGGTTTTGCCCCTACCTTTTACATGCTCGGATGCGCAAGGATTGGTGTCCAGACGCGCCCCGGTCCGGCTTGTTCAGCGATGTGCTGCCCTCGGCTACTGCTGAGACGGCCCACGTATAATGAAGCCGTAAGCCCTAGCAACAGCACCAGTCCGATCGTCACAACGTCTGCGTGTCGACGCGCGATATGTATGCCGACACAGCCAAGGGAAAAGCCGGCAACGAGTAATAGTGCGGTGAAAAGGCTGATCGGCATAGAAGTCGCCTATCCACTCAAGCTCAAGAAACTCGCCCCTCCTCGGGGGGGTTCCCGCTTCGATCTCCGAAGGCGAACGTTAGCAGAGGCCAGGCTAATCCCGACCCATTGGATTTCTGTCCCCGGCAGCCTCCTAACTGGTCCTCGCAACTGCCTTGGCTGTGCCAGCTCATGCGAAGAAGCCGCGTCCAGGCGCTTCTATTCTACCAGCCGCACGAGAGAGCGCGCTGAGCCAGAGGCTAGCCTTCCAGCGTTGAACTCAAAATGAAGGCTGATCTCCAGATTGCGAAGAATAGATACGATCCGGCGGCGGAAGGTCGCGCAAGACGGTCATTTAAGAAAGGGTTTGGAGACATACCTCCAAACCCTTTCTTCCGTGGTTGCTCTATCGCTGGCTCGAGCCGCTAGGCTACCGCGATCTGTGCATCGGCCTTGACGCTCACTTCAGCCTGAGCATTGGCAACGACCCGCTTGCGCCAAGGCTTCAACACACCAATCGCCAGAACCGAGGCCAGGATGTTGGCTCCAGCAGCAGCCAAGAACACGCCGTCCCAGTTCCCCGTGCTCTGTTGAAGATAGTTGGCGATCGGCACCAAAAGCGCCGCGGTTCCCTTGGCCGTGTAGAGTAGCCCAGCGTTGGTAGCGGCGAACTTGGAGCCGAATGTGTCGGTGCAGGTCGAAGGGAAAAGCGAGTAGATCTCCCCCCATGCGAAGAACACGAAGCCCGACAGGAGAACGAACCACAGCGGATCATGGCCCCAGAGGTACAGCATGTAGATGCCGAAACCTTCCATGGCGAACGCGATGAACATCGTGTTCTCACGCCCGATCTTGTCCGAGACCCAGCCGAAGAAGGGTCGAGTCAGCCCGTTCAGCACTCGGTCGATCGTGGCCGCAAAGGTGATGGCCACCATCGTCACGCCCAGCAGAGTCACTGGCACCTTGTCGACGCCAATATCAGCGGCGATTGGCTTCAGGTTGGCCGTGATCATCAACCCACCGGCGCCAACGATGACGAACATGAAGTACATCAGCCAGAAAATCGGCTGCCGCACCACCTCGGGGGGGGGTGTAGTTGCGCCGCGACTGGACGTTGGCCGAGTTGGCGATAACCTCCGGGACCTGCCCCTTGCGCGGAGCGGCAAGGAAGAAGGCCAGTGCGGCCACGATCACACCTTGGCCGATGCCGAAGTTGAGGAAGGCAGCCTGGAAGCCCTTGTCGGCGATCATCCACTGGATGGGCGCGACAGTGAGGGCAGATCCGGCCCCAAAGCCCGCAGCGGTGATACCGGCGGCAAGACCACGCTTGTCAGGAAACCACTTCAGCGCATTGCCCACGCAAGTGCCGTAGACGGCGCCTGCGCCGAGGCCGGCGATGACTTGACCGAGATAGAACATGTTCAGGGTTGAGGCGTAGGCATTGATCACCCAGCCCAAGCCGCAAAGCACGCCGCCGAAGAGGACGACGATCTTTGGACCGTACTTATCAACGAACCAGCCCTCGACCGGCACGAGCCAAGTCTCAAACAGCACAAAGAGGGTGAATGCCCACTGGATGGCAGCTCGATCGAAGCCGAACGTCTTCTGAATTTCCGGAACGAAGAAGGTCCAGCCGTACTGCAGGTTAGCGATCATCACCATGCAGATGACGCCGAGGATAAGCTGCATCCAGCGATAGCTATCTGACACCCTCTTCGGCTGCAACAATTCTCGCGTTGCCATAGATATCTCCTCACCTATGTTATTTATGTGCTTTTCTCATGCCCGCGAACGCATCTTCGAGGCGCTGCGGACAAAGAGTGCGCGTTCGCATTCGAGCTTTCGCCCGATGCGAAGTATATCAAAGTATAGTTGACCGCCTGTCGGCCGGGAGGACTGGCCGGGCACGGACGATCGAGAGCAGCGCGGCACGCGATGCTCAAGCCGAGTTGCTGCCGAAGCTAGTCTCGCCCTTAGCCCATATATTGTATACCAGGATCACCTGTGCCGAGACCTGCGTCAAGGGCATCGTGCATTTTTTTGCATCCGTCGGGGATTAAATTTAAGGGGCATGGGCTTAGGCAGCATGCGCACTCAGGACGCACCACGCTGTCAGCACTATGATGCCGCTTTGGTCACGCTTCTGGAGGCCACCGGATCGCTGCCCCTCCATCGGCAGGGGATGACATTCCCCCCAAACTGTTCAGGCCTTGAAACCATCCGGCGTCCGCCGTCTTGCCATCCGCTACGAGCGACGTGCCGGCATTCACTACGCATGCCTTCGCCCCGATCTGCCACACTCAGGTAGAACGGTTTTGTCGCGGCTGAGGAGGAAGCTGGCGAGGATTTCGCCGGAGAGGGTCAGCAGCCGCGGGGCGCGGACGTGCGCGGTGTCCGGCCGGGCCGAGACGATCAGCGCCGCCTCCGCCCCTTCGCCGGGAAGCGGTTCGCTCGGTGCGGCACGAGCAGCGCCATGCCGGCGCCGATCACAGGCCGGCAGTGCCCGGCCGAGGCACCCAGCAGGCGCGGCCTGCGGCAGGAAGCCCGCCAAGACATCGCCGTTGGGCCGCATGGCTGGCGACAGGGGCGTGCCAAGGAACAGCGTCAGGTCGGCGGCGCGGGCCTCGGCAAGACCGTAGGCGGGCTGATGCCCAGCCTTGAACTCGGCCTCGTCCGCGAGCCACCAGCGCAGGTGCGTCAGCAGAGCGAGAGCGCCGAACCGTGTGGCGCACGCGGTCGACACGAGGGCATCGGAGGCAGCGTCGTACTCGTCGTTGGCCTCGACGCTCGGCGTGCCTTCAGGGGCGACCTGAAAGGCGTCGTAGGCAGCGCGATGCCGCGCAATGGCCGCGTGGATCGGATCCTCCGCAGGCATCTGGACATGGATCATCGTTCGGGCTCCGTGAGGGCTCGTTGGGTCGGGAATGGCGGGGAGGGGAGGGACTGGCGGTGTGCGGGCCGCGGGGCGCCTAGCTCGGGGCGTTGCTCACCACGATCCGGGCGAGATGCGCGAGGTTCAGCGTGCCGGCCGTGCCGGGCTCAAAAGCCTCAGCATCCTCGGCGTAGTGCCGGATCAGCGCCTGAAGGCCGGCAACCATCGTTGGGATCAAGGCGTAGAGCGCGGCCACGGCGCGATCGTTCGTCTCGCCAGCCTTGTCAGCGCGCCGAACAGCCTCCGTGTCGTTCTCGTCCAGGCCCTTAAGCGAGGCCGTGAACGCGCGCTCGGTAGAACGGACCGCCGCGATCGCGGCAAAGATTGGCTCGGCGGCGGGGACCAGCGGAGGCGGCAGGCGGCCACTCGGCTGGGCCGCTCCTGTACGAGCGAAGATCTCGCGCAGGTGGCGCCGAGCGAGACGGACGGCACTCACGGTGCCAATGCTGACGGCGCGGTCCGCATCTTCATCATGAAGAGCGACCACTCGGCGGGCCACCTCGTCGTATTCGATGTGCGCGAGCGGCATCGGCCGCCGCGCTGCAAGGGCGATCCCGGCACGGCGCCGCGAATGTTCAGCCTGGAGATCGACATGCGTACCGGCCAGGCGCGCTTCGGCGACCGAACCGGCCCACAAGGCCAGCATGTCCGCGCACCTCGCCCCATCCCAACATCCGGCTATGCGGTCCGCGAGCGATTAACCTGCCACGTCTATGCTCCGTCGGATCACTGGACGGACAGCCACACCATGCCGCGGCCGAATAAGACCGACCTCGACAACTTAGTTCTGAGCAATCGGGCAGCATCGCGCGTCCTCAATCCCCGCGGCACCGTCCGGGCCCCTGCTACGCAGGATACGGACAGTCCGAGAAAACAGAAGAAAAGGGACCTGGCCGTTATCCTGTGGGCAGCTCAAGTGCTCGTCGTTGTGGGCTGCTTTTGGGCGGTTGATCGTTTCTTTTTGAACAGCAGGGTTTATATCACTCTCGAGCATAAAATTAATAGCGGCAACGAAGCCCTGCAGAAACTGACTCAGAAGGTGGCGCCTTGAACGGCAACGTAAGCAGCCTGCCTTTGGACGAGGACGACACTGTGCCCCTCAAACGATGGGTAGGAGAGCGCGTGCTCGCCATCGGCGCTGTCGCGGCTTTGTCAATCTTTCTGTTCGGGCCAATCGATGACCTGACGCCGATCGGCCAGCTCGTCTTTTCCCTGGCCTGCGGTGCAGCGCTGATAGGTCTGCTGCGGTACGTATCTGCTGCCGTTTAAGGTCGAAGCAACCGAGCCGCGCCACAAGGCCGGCATGTCAGCGCACCTCGCCCCTCTCCCGACCTCCGGCCTCTACGGCGAGCAGTGGCAGAAGGCGCACGCCAACATGCTCGACTTCCTGGAGCGGTTCGGGGCCTAGGCGGTGGATCTCGGTCGGACCGACCTCGACCTGTTCAGCGTGCACGCCCAGCACGGCACGATCCGCTCGGACTACTGCGGCGCACTGGTGATCACCGCTCGGCCGGCCGAGACCATCGGCGCCGACCGTATCGGGTTCGGGAACCTCACCTACTACTGGATGCAGGTCTGGATGCAGGTCGGCCCCCCCCACCCGCGCCTGCGCGGCATTCCGATCTGGGCGTTCAAGGGGTGAACGGGCTCATTCGCTAGCTCCGACGCTGGCAATGATCTCGATCTCGTTCAGCTCTTCCGGCACCTCATGCTGAGGCGTCACCAAGATCTTTGTGGCTCTGAGACCGCGTCGAGGCCGGCTTTCCCGGCGTGCAATTTCGAGGTTAATAGCCGTTGTGACGAATTCGAGCGGCTCTTCACCGTGCCTCAATACGGATTTAAGTGCTGCCAATTCGGCTGGTGTGAGTGAGATTTTGCTTTTTACCACGATTGCTCCCCGGATCAGCGCCTAGCGTATCCGCCCAGGGGTACAGCAAGTCTCAATCCGCCTTCGTCGCCCCCCCGAAATTGCCTCATCACGCCCACGCGACTCTGTCAAACACAATACGTCGCCGCACTCGATATTTCATCATCGCATGACGAGCGGCCCCGCTCACAGCGAATGTTAATGTAATTCACTTGCGGTTAGGCTGGCCGGTTTGCGGATTAGAGCCAGGAAGCACGGGCCATTACCGAGAGAAGGCGCTATCCTCACGCCATGGCTGACCAGAAGACCACGGGCACCCTCCGCAAGGCCGCCGAAATTACCGACGACGAGATCAACGCCGCGGTCGATGCGGTGCTCGCGAAGCCGACGACCGCCTCCTACCCGATCGGCGGCGGCCACCTGCTAGACTTCGCCGCGGCGGTCGAGGCGCACGAGCCCTCCGCGAAGCCTCTGGCCGATCCGGAAGCCAAGCCCCGCTGGCGGCGCACCATGGCGCGGACCGCGATTTTGATGGGCCGACCAATGAGGATCGAATAACTCAGATCGGAGCCAGACACATAGGCGGTAGCTCAGAAGGATTATTGCCGCCGGTGGCCTTCCGCATAGTCTTGGAGCTATGCGGGTGTAATACCTGACGACTCAGTGCCCTCTTGGACGACGGTCGGACAGCGCAATCTCACTCGCTCCAAATCGCCAGCTGCAAGGCCAGACATGCTCCCGAGGACACAGGCTCCGACTGGCCTTTTGAGCCGGGATTTGTGGGGAATTCGAGCAATTGAGACGTCCCTTGATCACGTTCGATCTGGAATAAGCGTTCGGACGATCACCGACAGCGGCGAATGGGACGCTGCGATTTGGGCGCACCCACGCGGCAATATATTCGCTTCGTGGCTCTGGGGCGAATACAAGAGCCGTACAGGCTGGAAGGTCCACAGACTTGCCATACTCGACGGAGCCGACGATATTCTCGCTTTGGCCCAGTACCATGAGCGGACGCGCGGTCCGGTCCGAATTGTGCGGATACAGGGTGGACCACTGCTAACTGATAAAGGCGCGCGACGCGCCGAACGATGCCTGCAAGCCTGCTTCAGCCACCTCAGGCTGAGCCGCTTCGACGTCGTGCTAATCGACTTCGAGCGTTCTCAGTGCTCAGCCGCTACGAGTGCTGTTCTAGCGCAGGGCTTCACTCCCGTAGTTACGCCGATTCGGCACACGATTGACGTTGATCTGACTGTCGGCCTGAGGGGCATCGAAGGGCAAATGGAGTCGCGTTGGAGAAAGGTGCTCCGTCGCGTCGAGCGGACGCCGAGTTTGTTGAGGATGTGGAGGAGCGGCTTGCCTGCTTCGACGCCTTCAGTGTTCTCTACTCCGAGCTGAAAAAGCAGCGTGGCTTTTCCAACTCCTTTGACTGCGCAGCTTATCGGGACCTCGCGGCGCGCGATCCTCGTCACCTCTTTGTTGAGGTGCGAGATCGGGGCGAGCTCGTCCTGATCCGCATAGCTCATCTCACGGCGGAGCGTTGTACTGATTTCTTCACGGCCTCTACCGATCGGGCGCGGGCAAGTGGTGCGGCGACGCTGGCAATCTGGCGGCTAATTGAACGCGCCTCTACCGCGGGGTGCAAGGTGTTCGATCATGGCGGCATCGATCCCGCCGCCAATCGCGGCGTGTACGAATTCAAGCGTGGTCTAAGCCAGAACGTTGTTCTAGCAGGTCCAATCTGGGTACACAGCCGATCATCGCTCCTGCAGAAGGCGGTCGCGGTAGGATTGGGCGTCCGCTAAGCCCGCTTCGGTGTACAATAAGTCGGCTTCCTCTCAGTCTAAACCAGTGCCACCGGCAGCTCACTCACCTGCGTCGTGTAGCGCGGCGTCCGCATCTCGAACTTCGTGCTCCAGTCCCGCTTCTCCAGCACGCCCGCGCGCGCCGGCACGACGGCACCAGCGCCCCAACGCGCGTTGCAGGCGTTGATCGCCGCCATCAGCGGGCCCGAGCGCTCCCGGTCCATCTGCCCGATCAACGCCCGCGGGCTGTCCTCCAGCCGCATCAGGTCGGTGGTGATCACGCCGGCCTTGCTGTAGCGCCACGGCCGCTCGCCGGGCTCGCGCCAGGTCTTGGCGACGCCGAGCAGCGCCGCTTTGATCAGCGCGAGCGTGTCGCTCGTCGCCTCCGGCAGCATGACAGTCGTGGAGACCGCGCGCATCGGGTCGGCCCGGTCGTGCTCGCTGGTGTGGTAGAAGACACTGACATGGTTGGTGGCGAGTCCACCGCGCCGCAGCTTCTCGCCGAGGCGCGTCGCGTGCGCGGAGACCGCCTGCTCCAGCGTCGCCCGATCCGTGATGCGCGACGAGAAGGAGCGGGTGACCGCGCAGCCCTTGCGCTGGGCCGGCATCAGCTCGAGGGGCAGGCAGGCGAGCCCCCGCAGTTCGTGAATGATGCGCTCGCCCACCATCGTCATCGCCTTGCGCACCGGCCGCGGGTCGAGGTCGCGCAGGTCCGCTACCGTGTCGACGCCGAGCGCTTCGAGCTTGGCGAGCGAGGCGCGCCCGATGTCCCAGACCTCTGCGACCGAGATCCGGCAGAGCCAGTGGTCGTAGGCCACCGGGTCGGTCAGGTCGCAGACGCCGTCGAGGTCTGGTACGCTCTTGGCGATGTGGTTGGCGAGCTTGGCGAGCGTCTTGGTCGGGCCGATGCCGACGCAGGTCGGGATGCCGGTCCAGGCGCGCACGGTCGCCCGCAGGTCGCGGGCGAGCTCGACACGCCGGTCCGCTCGCACGTCGGATAGGTCGAGGAAGCTTCCGTCGATCGAGTAGATCTCCACCCGGGGCGAGAAGTCCCGGTAGACCGCGTTCGTGCGGGCGCTCATGTCGCCGTAGAGGGTGTAGTTGCTGCTGAAGACCCGCACGCCCTGGCTGCGACACATCTCCCGGATCTTGAAGAAGGGCTCGCCCATGCGGATGCCGAGCGCCTTCGCCTCGGCGGTCCGCACGATGGCGCACCCGTCGTTGTTCGAGAGCACGATGACCGGCACGCCCGCGAGCTTGGGGTCGAACACGCGCTCGCACGAGCAGTAGAAGCTGTTACCGTCGATCAAGGCCAGCGCCCGGCTCATCGGCCGAGCCGCTCGCGGACGAGGTGCCAGCGGATCGTGAAGCGCACCACACCCCAGATCGCCGCCTCTTCCAAATCTTCGATCGCAAAGGCCGGCAGGTCCGGGTTGTCGAAGGCGAGCCGCGCGCGGTTGCCCTCGATGACGAGGCGTTTGATCGCCATCTGCCCGGTGACCACAGCGACCACGATGCTGTCGTGCCTGGCCTTCAGGCTCCGGTCGACGCAGGCGAGGTCGCGGTCGAAGATGCCGGCGCCGCGCATCGACTCGCCGCTGATCTGCCAGAGGAAGGTGGCGGGCGGGTTCGGCACGAGCCAACGCCGTAGCTCGAGCGCGCCCTCCAGGAAGTCGTCGGCGGGCGAGGGGAAGCCCGCGCAGAGCGCCTGCCCGAGCAACGGATGCGGATCGTGGCTGTGCCCCTAAGGGACAGCTCAGAAACCTGACGGAGGCTCATGCCTTGGGGCCGGTAAGGGGGACGCCGCCCCAGTCGAACCCTCGAGAGATCAGCCGATCGCTGCGCAAGGAGCGCCGCTCGGCCTCAGCAAGGTCGGTGAGGGCGTCGTCGATCGCGTGGACGAGCGCGGCCCGAGCGTCCCCATCGGCCGCCAGCTGGTAGGCGTAGGCGATCCGCTTAGCCTCGGATGGCACGACCTCGACAGGGTTGCAGTGCATCCGAGCGCCTCCGCAAAACCAGAACGTTTGCGGAACAAGCATCACCGGGCGGCAGGGCTCAACCAGCGTGGCCGCGACGATCGGCGCGTCTGTGGATAGCGGGGAGATCGGGCGAGCCTTGGAACGGTAGAGGCTGGCTCGTGTGGACCGCGCCGCAATCCGTGATGGGGCGGAAGCCGCACCGCCCGCGTTCAGGATGAGCCGAGACGAATGCGGGGTGATCATGGAAGGCGGTTACGCGCCAAGCACGTTTGCAGTGCTCTTGGTTGAGGACGTGCCGGTTCAGATGATGGCAGCCGCCAGTGCCCTTCGGGATGCCGGCCTTCGGGTCGTCGAGGCGCCGACGGTCGAGGCGGCGACCTCGGCGCTCGGCGCTGATACCGAATTGCGGGTGATTGTCGCCGACATCGATCTAGACGGCGAGCCGCTTACGGGGCTGATGCTGGCGAAGGCCGTGGCGGCTCGCTGGCCGGATTTGGCCGTGCTGATCATCTCGGGAGTGATCATGCCCGAGACAGACGCCATGCCAGCAGGTGCTCGCTTCCTGCAGAAGCCCTTTGAGCCGGAGGCGCTGGTCGATGCCGTCCGTAGTTTAGTTGAGGCGAGAGACGCTGGACGCCTCGCCCCGGATGGATCGATGACGGATTGAAAACTTAAATCAAGCAGACCGAACGATCTGACCTGATCCAGCGTTAGGGGTCCCTAGGCCTGAGGATCCAAGGATCAAGCAATGTGGAGCTGGCGGCTCATGGATCGGGCGCCCCGTGACGGCCGCTGGATCATCGCCATCAATCGGCGCGAGCCAGACCGCCGAGCCGTCATCCGCTGGGATCCGGGGAGCTTTGGCGAGAGCGAGCCCTGGCGGGTCGCTTCTTGCGACCACGGCTATGCGTCGGATGCTTTCACGGACTGGATGCCCTTTCCGCCCTGGCCTGCTCGAAGCGAACAAGCGACCGCTGGCCAGGTCGAGGTTTCGGCCACAGTAGGCGTCGATGGGCCCTGAACTGCGGCTTTCTGCCCGAACCGAGATCATTTCAGGGTCCCGCGCACTGAGGCGGACTGCAAAGCTTACCACCCGGGACGGCGGCGGATGCGAAAGCGCAGAGCCGACCGCCGCCCAGGCCGGCCCTTACAGCCGTCTGAGGAGCCGCCGGGGAGCCAGAGCCGCAGCGCTCGCGAGCCCAAGAAGCGCAGCGCCAGCCATGCCCGCCACCAGCAGGTCACGTTCGCGACTCGTCCAGAACTCATGCCGGCTCGTGCGCGTGCGAGACGAGAACCTCCCATCCACCGCAGCTTCCCCTGGCGCCGGCTTGAACAGGTTGCCAGTCCGATCCGGCTTCTCCGTATCCTCGAGCTGCGCGTCCCACATCGAGGCCGCCTTCCGGTCGGCAAGCCCCGGCGCGATCGCCTGGGCGGCTGCCATCATGAGGGAGGTCCGCCCGACCCACACCTCCCGCTGCGGATGCTCGACCGCGTAGAGTATTGCCTCGGCACAGAGTCGGGGATCGAACACCGGGTCCGGCGCGTACTGCCCGCGGCCAGTGCGCGTTCGGGACCAACCGAACTGCGGGGTGTTCACGGCAGGCAGGTAGACGACGCTCAGGGACACCGCCACGCGATCGTGGATTAGCTCACAGCGCAGAGCGTCGGTGAAGCCTGAGACCGCGAACTTCGCGCCGCAGTAGGCCGCCTGCAGCGGTGCGGCCCGGATGCCGAGGCCGGACGAGACCTGAATGATGGCGCCGCGGTTGCGCGGCTTCATATGCCGGAGCGCGGCGAGCGTGCCGTAGACCTGACTCAGGTAGGTGGTCTCGGTGACGCGCCGGTACTCCTCCGGGCTGATCTGATCGGCAGGGCTGACAACGGTCGACATAGCATTGTTGACCCAAGCCTGGATCGGCCCGAGCTCGGCCTCGATCTGCGCCGCCGCGGCGTCCACCGCCTCCGCGTCCGCGACGTCTGCGGAGATCGCCAGCACTGGACGGCCATGCGCGATCAGCAGTTTCTCAGCCTGGCGCAATCGCGTCTCATCCCGGGCGATCACCGCGACGCTCCACCCACGGGCCGCGAACAGTTGCGCTGTTGCCAGCCCGATCCCGGCTGTTCCTCCGGTCACTACCGCGACGCGTGGCATATTCGCCTCCTCAATCCTTCCGCGTGAACGGGTGGGCGGGGGCACGGTTGCGCGGCACGGCGAAGCGTCACAGCCAAAGGTTCTGAGACTTCGGCGAGAAGTTCCTACTTTCCGCTACGTCAGCACCTCTGCGAGAATGCAGGGCACCTCGGCAGGGATCTCGCGGGCAAGGAAACCAATGCCCCCGTAGCGTCGCGCGAGTCGTCGCCCGGCCTCACCGTGGACATAGACACTCCACAAGGCCGCCGTCGCAGGGTCAGCGCCACGTGCGAGCAGCCCCACGATGAGACCTGCCAAGGTGTCACCTGAACCCGATGTTGCAAGCCCGACATGGCCAGCTTCGTAGCACCATGCTTGGCCATCCGGAGCGACGACGAATGTCTGCCCACCTTTCATCACCGTGACGGTGCCGAACTGCTCCGCAGCAGTTCTTGCTGCCGAGAGAGGGTTGGCCTCGATTTCCGCGCGCTCGACATCCAAAAGCTTTGCCATCTCGCCAGCATGCGGGGTGATCACCGCGGCGTTCGGAGCGGTTCGTGCCAGATCGGGCTCGACCCGAAGCGCCGCGAAGGCGCCAGCGTCCAGCACGAGCTTGCAATCGCGAGCCTTGCGGACGAGGGCAGCAACGAGGCGCTCGGTATCGTCGTCTTCGACCATGCCGGGTCCAAGTAGGACAGCATCGCTCCCCTCGATCTGCGACGTCAGAACGTCCGCGGCCGAATGATCAATCCCACCGGCAGATGTCTGCGGCAGGCCGATCACCATCGCCTCGGGCACAGCGATGCCGATCGGTATCGCTATGTCCTTGCAGACCGCGAGTTTCAGCTTGCCCGCACCAGCGCGCATAGCGGTGTGCGCTGCCAGCAGAACGGCACCCGGCAGGGCCGTGCAACCGGCAACGATCAGCAAGCGCCCGCGATCGTCCTTGCTGTCGCAGTCCGGATCCGGCAGCCTCCGGCTCCGCAGCAGATGCTCGGTGACAGGCGTGACAGCGGCCATGGCATGTCCCTCTCGCCGGTCGCCGAACAATTATTGCGCGACCGCGTCGGCGTCCGTCTCGGAGGTAACGGGGGTACCCTGCTCCTCAAGTGGTGCGACGAAGTTGTAGCGGATCAGCGCAAGCCCCCCATCTGGACCCGCATCTGGCGAGAAGACGTACTCGGTCACACCGCAATTCGCGACGTCGCCTTCGGCATCGACAGCCAGTATCTCGGCCTCTGTCATCTCCTCAAGAAGATACCGCAGGCAGAGCACGACCACCTGATGGGCGACGATGAGAATGCGTCTGCCGTCGTGGTGGAGCGCGACCGTATCCAATGCGCTGCGCAGGCGCAGGACGACGTCGCACCAACTCTCCCCGCCGGGGGGCCGATGGTAAAACTTGCCGAGATCGCGCCGCAGATCCGCCTGTTCGGGGTGAAGCTGCTCGATCCCGATCCGCGTCAGCCGGTCCAGGATCCCGAACTCCTTCTCGCGCAGACGCTCGTCCACGAGAAGGGCCGGGGCGTCTGGCGCGAGTCCACCAGCCGCTCTAATGGCCTCAGCCGTCTCGACCGCCCTGCGATAGGGCGAGGCAAGTGCGAGTTCCGGACGCTCGGCCTCGGGCAAGCTAGCAAACCACCGACCGAGCGCATCGCCCTGCCGGTGACCGAGAGTGCTCAACGGGACGTCTACGTCGCGTTCAGGAATGTCGATCCGTGCTGCACCCGCCGCGTGGGCCGCATCGCGTGCGACGTTGCCGGAACTCTCGCCATGCCGCACGACCCAGAGGTGCAACGGGTATCTGCGCGGCACGGACACCTCCGAAGTGCGGTCCAATTCAGCGTGCGCAACGCTCCGGTCTGAAGCTCGTTCCGCTGGGCCCAACCGCATGCGCTGGACCGACCGGAGCCACGACGGCTCGCTGCTGCGGTATTCCCGGCGGCCTGGCCTCAACATGCCGCTGCGCGATCTGGCCGAAAGCGAGCGTCTGAGCGCCGGCCGCTCGGCTCACTGCGCCGGCTGGGTCCTTGCGGTGAGCTTGTTGCCGTCCGGATCGCGCAGGTAGGCAACGAAGGCCCCATTCGGGCGCTCCGAGGGTGGGCTCTCAATCGCGGTCCCCCCGTTCGCAGTGCCGGCCGCGTGCCACGCGAGGACATGATCGCGGCTCGCAGCGACGATACCGATGGTCCCGCCGTTGGCTGCAGTCGCTGGATTGCCGTCGATCGGCTTCGTGATCATCAGCCGGCCGCCCGCGTAGGCATAGATCAGCCTGCCCCGCTCATCCATCCTGCCAGCCTTGCCGCCCAACGCGGCGAACGTGGCGTCATAGAAGCCCCTGGCCCGCTCCAAGTCGTTGCTGCCGATCATGACGTGCGTGAACATGCTTCCTCCCCATCCAGCTTCGGAGGCCGGCCGACAGGCGGCCTCATGGCCGGCACCGCGCAACAATCCGCGCAATCGGTCCGAAAAGCCAAGCTTCTAGCCCCTGGTTCACAGTAAGCTCCTCGCGCCGGAAAGGGGATCACGGCTGGAGGCTGCGGCCGATCGAAAGATAGAAAAAGCGGTGCTCGCGCCGGATCGGCATGGAGAGGCCTGCTGGACGCCCGTGCGGGATCGAGCAGGCGTATGGCCGAGCTTATGACGGGGCCAGTGTCTCAGTGCCGTCTTACGCGGTTGCTGCCTTCTTTGGACGCCCGCGGGGCTTTGCCGGCTCGGCCGGGGCCTTTGGTTCGGGCTCTACGTCAACCGCAGCCTTGCGGCCCAGGCCGATGCTGCGCGCCAGCGTTGAGCGCTGCGCGGCGTAGGCCGGTGCAACCATCGGGTAATCGGCGGGCAGGCCGTACCGCTCACGATAGGCGCGGGGATCCAGGCCGTGGCCGGTCAGGTGGCGCTTGAGCGTCTTGTAGGACTTGCCACCGATGAAGCTGATCAGGCCCTCGTCGGTAACCGACTTGCGGATCTGGGCGGCGCTGGGCTTCTCGACCTCTGGCTCTGCGGGTGCTGTGGGCTGTCCGAGGCCGACAAGGGCAGCGTGCGTGCCGGCGATCAGACCTGGCAGCTCACCGACCTGCACATGATTGTTGGACACGTAGGCTGCCACGATACCGGCAGTCTGGCCCAGGGTAAATCATATCTTCCTGTGGCTTAGAAGCCGGTGAGGATGCCGGCCGAGCCCCAGAGCGTGAGGCCCAGCCCGACCACGAACGCGCCAATCATGGCGTACGAGAACAACTTCATCGCCTTCTTCATCCGGCGCGCCCCTTAGCAGCGGTTGCCGCCAGAGGTCTGGCCATACTGCTTGACCGGGAAGTTCTGCTGGTTGGCGTTGCCCTCGGCCGCCGAGCTCATCGGGCAGGTGGCCGGGTTGCGGCTGCCGTAGAGGCCGATCGAGCCGGTGGTCTGCGGCTCGTAGGGCAGGGTGCCGGTATAGTGGCCGCGCGGCGCGTCGTAGGGGAAGGCCAGGGCAGACGAGGCCGGGGCAGCAACGCCGAGCACGAGGGCGGCGACAGCGACGGCGACACGGGTCTTCATGAGGGTCTTCATCTCCTGATCACGCTGGCGGCCGGCCGATCCGGTCCGCATCGTCTTGCGTGGCCTTCAGATGGGGAGCCCTTTGCCGACGCGACGTGCCAGGACGCACGTCCCATGAGGGAACGAAATCCACCAGCTTTCCAGCTGCGCCCACCTCGCTAACAACCGCAGCAGACGACGTGGGTTAGCCCCTAACCGTTATGTGTCTGATGCGGGATGCGCCATTCGAACGAGAGGTGGCAGCAGACGCCACGTTCTGACAATTACCACCCTGAGTCGCACGCGCGAGGGGTTGGCGGTGGCACGGAAAGCGCACCCGGACACGATCGTGTCCGAGGCTGCCCTACAGGCAGCCATCGATGCCTCAGGCGGCATGGGAGCATGGGAGTGGAATGTCGCGGAGGATCGGGCCTACGCCGATCCCGTCGTCGCGCTGCTGTTCAACCTTAGCCCAGCACAATCCCGCAGCGGCGTGCCGTTCGAGGTGATTGCGCAGGCTATCCACCCTGAGGATCGTGAGCAGATCAGCAGCATCATCTGGGGCTGCGTTCAAGCAGGCAGCTCCTACCTGGCCGAGTACAGGGTCATCTCGCCCGGTGGCCGTGTCCGCTGGATCCTCTCGCGCGGCCGCTTCTTCCTCGACGAACAGGGACGCCCGGCCGAGGGGCGTGGTGTCGTCATCGACATCACTGACGCGGACCTGAGCACCCGAGCCTTCGCTGCGCGGGCGCAGGACAAAATCACCGATGCGATGAACGAGGCCGCGGATCTGGGCATCCGGCTGCACGGCCTTGCCAAGGAGCTAAGCTCTCCACGGCTGCGAGCACTGACGCAACAGCTCCTCCTGGAGCTCGGACGGCAGTTGGCACAGCGCGAGTTGGCCGAGAAGTGGAGGGACATGCACTGACCAGGGCAAGGCGCGGCCCCGCTGGTGTCGCTGCGTGTCAGGCCCGCCGCTGTCCCTCAGTGGCGGGCCTTCTGCGTTCATGCGTAGCTCGTTAGCGAGCGGTCGCTTCAACGACGATCCGTGGAGCGACCGGAGCAACGGGCACCAGGCGGGGCGTAGTGGTCAGCTCAGACGCCGGCCGTACAGCCGCCGTAACGCGAGCCTGATCGCGGTAGAGCGTAGGCGTGATGTTGGTGCGCTCGTCGGCAATCGCGGCACCCGCCACGGTGGCGGAAGCGATAGCGGCGAGGATGAAGGTGCGAACGGTCATGGGTTTGGTCCCTCCGGGATTTCGGGGCTGATGCCCTGTTTCGAGAGGGAATGTGCGCTGCGCCGCCCCATCATTCCAACAGATGCTATCGATAAGTCGTATCGATACCATCAATGATCTTTCTGCGCGCCAGAGGGTCGTAGGTGGGTCCCTTTTCGGCGCCGATCCGGCCCCGCGAAGCTCTACGGATTTCTCGCAGGGTGCAACGTACGCACGGGCGTTGTTCGGCCCTTAGGACCCAGTTGAGCGGCACAGCCGGCATTCGCCTGAAGCGGCCCTTAACCTTTGGCGATGGCTTTGCATACAATGAGCGCATGCCTCTCATACGTTCTTGTATGTGGCATGCCAGATGGTGCGACGCGATATAGCGGTCATCGAAGACACCCGCTCAGGACCACGCTGATGACCTTACTTGCCGCTCTCGCCCTCCTTCCTGTCGCTGCTGGTGTCCACGTTTCGCTCGTGATCGCACTGGCCCACTACATGGACGGTGACCGCATTGCTGCCGGCTTCTCCGGCCCGGTCCCGACCCTCGCCTGATCCACGGCAGAGCCGCCTCGCGCGGCCAAAGTGATGCAGCCCGCCCGGTTCTCCGCGGCGGGCTTTGCCGTTCTAAGCTGGGTTACGCGCTACGCTGGACGGCCTCGTGCCCTGGCTCGTCGCCTTCGGCCTCCGGGCCGCGGCTTAACCGATCCGGTGAACTCTCCTTAAATTCGGGCTCTGGCCGTGGAGCGCCTAGCCTCGGGCTCGCGTTGGTTCAGGGGGTAATGCTGGGCCAGGAGGCCAGCGATGCTCTGGCGGCGAGAACTCTACACGAGTTCAAGCGGTGACAGGTGGTTCCTCGCGTGGGATACGGAGTCGGATCGCCCATACATCCTGCACGAGCCGAACGCAGCCTCAGGCGGGCTGCCGCGCCAGAGCTAAATCGGCTCCTTCTTGGTGACAGGTGGGGACGCCCCCGAACACCAAGAGCTTCTGCGGATGATCGGGACGCTCGCGGAAGGTGGCACCCTCGTCACGCCGCCCCCTGAGCACGCACGCTCGCATTGGGTGCCGTTGAACGGGCCAGGTTGAGGGGCACTGATGGCCGCCCCTCTCGCTTCCGTCTCCTCGTGCGTTGCAGGCGCGCGGCATAGCCCGGCTTCATCTCCGGTTGAGGCTCTTTCCTCACCCCGTGGTCAGGACAGCCGATTATGAAGTTCGCATCCGCTTCCCGAGTTCCGCGCCATGTCGCACGCCGCCAACCACCTGCTGCTCAACCACCGTGAAGTCGCTGCCGTGGCAGCCACATCGGCCATGTTCTTTGCTGGGCTGTTCTTCGTGACCTGGCTAGGGGCCTGAGCGGTCTAGATCGCTTCGCCCTGTGCGGCGTGCGGGATCATGAGGTGGTCGTAATCTCCGTTCGGGCAGGAAAATTCGGAGGGCGCTGCACTATTCCTCACAGCAAGAAAATTTGAGTCGAACGCAAGAATTTCTATTCAGGCGCTGAGTGCATGGCTCTTCTATTGGGGGCCGGGTGTGTCCCCCTCAGGGAATAGCAATATACATCGCGCTACTTATGGGTTGTGCACTATGGTGCGATGCGCAATGCGCAGACCGCGCCGCACAAATCCGTGGTTCAATGTCTTCAACGGTCGCTTCCAAGGTCGACCACGCCGGAGACAAACCATGCGCACCATTCAGCTTCTCGCCCTTGCTGCCCTCGCTTCTGCTGCCACTGCTGGCACCACAATGGCTGAGGACCGCATCAACCTGACGCCGCCGCTCTACCGTGAGCAGGCTCGCGTCACCGCGGCCGTGCGGCCAGCGTCCGAGTTGACCACGACCCCGACCCCGACTGCCGCCGCCCCGGCAGCTCGGCGTGTTGTCGCTGAGGCGGGTGCGCTGACCCGCTAAGTTATTGCGGCTCGACTATCGGCCGGAGCCTGTCGTCGGCTGGATGGGCTGCCCAATAGGTCGGTCCTGTGGGTGCCTCTTTGGGTGGGCTGATTGCTGAGAAGCAACGGTCTCACCACATCAGCCCGCTATGACCCTCGCCGCGCTCTTGCCGCCGGTCGCCACAGCGACCGTGCTCAACTGCTTCTTGTTCGCGCTGGCGTGGCGCGGGGACCGGACCGAGCTGCGAACCGGTAGGACGCCTTGGCCGCTCGTGCTAGGCATCACCTACATCGAGCGGCACGCCCTCGCCCTGCCCCAGCAGTACGCTCAGGGGTACGCCGACAGCATCGAGTGCACTGTCTGCCCAGCGCCCATGAAGGCCGAGCGGATGCGCTACCTGATCCAGCACCACCCTGCCGTGGTGCCCTTCGTTCAGCAGCACATCGCGCCCGCCATTCAGGCCTCGCAGCAGGCCATGAACCAGATCGGCGCCGCCCTGCTCCCCTGCTTTGAGGACCGCGCATGAGGGCAAGGCTGCTGTCATGGCCCTGTTACCAGGGGCTAGCGCACCGAGTTACCGTCTTGGCTAGTGGCGAAATCTGACGCTTGGTACCCGTCACGAAAGGCCGCTTCCGTCCGATTTTGTTGAAAAACTCCGGGTTATCGCCCCAAGCGGCGCCCAGTCCGAGTCGTCGGAGTATGTTTTCCTCTTGTTCGCGATGAGATGCCACGATGGCCGCGCATCCTGAGCTATCCGAAAGTAGGATCTTCTCCAGAAACCGCGGCTAGGAGTGCTGCTTCGGCCGATCCCGAATTTTTCAGCAAAATCGACCTGAGCGGTCCCTGGGAAGGTCCGCTTGGGGGCTGCCGAGTTGGACAGCGATTGCGATCAGTTCGGGTGAATTTTCGTCGGCTTGCTTCCGAGTACGATAGAGAGCGTGCCGCAGCGAGCGGCGGAGCGGGGTCAAAACGCGGCCGACGAGGCGGATTGATATCAGGCCGCGAAGGCAATCTCGGATGCTGCGTCTGTCTTGCAGGCGCGCACGCAAGCACGGGCGAGCGCCTCTGTCGCGTCCACCAGCTTCGTACGCAACGTTCCTTCGGCCGAAGCGAGTGCCACTGGGATCTCGGTACAGGCCATTACAACCTGGCTACAACCTGCGGCGACCAGCGCCTCGGCCTGCGCCTGCAGGATCTCCGTCGCCTCGGCGAGCTGGCCGGCTTTCACCAGCCGGATCGCCCGCATCACCTCCTCCTGTCCGGCCGCGTCGGGAGCCCGGCAGGACAGACCCTTGTAGGAAAGCCGCTCCTGGTAGAGGCGGCCTTCGATGGTGCTGGTCGTGCCCAGGACGCCGATGCAATCACCCTTCCGCGCGGTCAGCTCGAAGGTCACGGCGTCCACGATGTGCAGGATGAGGACAGGCGTCGCATACTGGAGGGCGCAGTGCCACATGTGGGCGGTGTTGCAGGGTATGGCGATGCAGGTCGCACCTGCAGCCTCAAGCCGCCGCAGGGCGTCACGCATGGCAGGAAGCGGATCGGCTCCCTCCCCACGGAGTGCGGCGTTGCGGTCTGGGATGTCCGAGGCGGAGCACACAACCATTGGGATATGGTCTTGGTCGCAAGCAGCCGGGGTGTTGCGGACGACCTTCGCCATGAAATCGACGGTCGCCATCGGACCCATCCCACCTAGCACACCGAGCATCGTGACCTCCTGCTGTGAGGGCAGGATGCGTGGCCTGCACCGGCGGGTCCAATGCCGTCTCAGTCCGACCTATTCCGATCTTGCATAATTGCGGCGACGGCTTCTGCAGCCTCCCAGACGGCTGACACAGCGGCGCGGCGATGACCGGCATTCCTGTAGAGGCGCACCTCAAGAGGCATTGCCTCGCCCAACGCGATCAGCCTGCCTTCGGTCAGCTCGTGCCCGACGAGGCTGCGCGGTAGCCATGCCAGCCCATGGCCCTCCAGGGCCATGAATTTCAGCGCCTCGGCCATCGCGTTTTCGTTCGTGTGGGCGACCGCCGCGGGCGGCCCGCCGGCCTGCGCCTGTGCGAACGTCGCCACGCGGCCCAGGAAGGAGTTCTGCGCGTAGCTCAGGAGCGGCAATGGCGCGTCCGTCGGCGTCGGGCTCCGTACGGCCACAAGGCTGTCAGCCCCCACCACCCGGTGTGGGAACTGCACCGGGTCGAGCAAGATCGGCACGCTCGGATGGTTGAAGGTCAGCAGGAAGTCGTACCCGCCTTCTACAACGGCCTGGATGCAGGTGTGGAAGTCGTCGGGCAGCAGGCGGCTACTCAGGGGACCAGTCCGGGCCTCGATCTGGCGGAACCAGCCCGGGAAGAAGCTCAGAGCCAGGGTGTGAAGCGCCGCGACCGCGACGGTCTGCTTGTTCGGCTGGGCGCTGGCCTGCAAAGCGGCGCGGCTGCCGTGGAGCATACGCACGGCTTCCTCGGCCGTCTCGCGGAACTCCCGGCCGGCCGGCGTCAGCGAGGTCGGATAGGTGCTGCGGTCGATGAGGGCCACACCGAGCCAGATCTCCAGAGCCTGGATCCGGCGGCTAAAGGCGGATTGGGTGACGTGGCGCTCCTCGGCTGAACGCGAGAAGTTGCCGGTGCGGGCGAGGCTGACGAAGTCCTCGAGCCATTTCAGTTCCATGATGGGTCGAGACTAGCGCGGTAGCGGGGCTGTGACCAACCTCCTGCCTTGCCAGAGGCTTATGAAGATCGCCATCGCACGAACGACCGCTTCGGGGACGGATGCCAAAGCCCGCTCCCCGCCCTCTACGGACCTCGTGGATGAGTACCAAGTGGTAGATTTGAGCCTACGACGGTCCGGCGGGCGCCTGTGCCAGAGGTCGTCGAGGACGGCCCAGCACCAGGGCACGTACTGCGACGGCCCCTGACAAGCCATCCCTTAGGCCTCGGGCCCGACCGCGTCACCAACAGCAGGACCTCCTCCAGGCTGGCCCCGGCCCCGAGCCGCGCAACCATGCGCTCCGTGTCGTACTCCCCGCGCCGCCGGGGGCACCACACGCAGCTCACCCGCACCCGCCGGTAGGGGAATTCGCCCAACGTCCGAGGTTCGTGCATCTCATCCTTGCCCGTTGACCCGCCTCGCGTGTTCCCTATCTGTTCTCAATGGGGAGACGGTCAATGCTAAGCCTGGACGACATCGCGGCCGCGGCCGCCGGCGAGGAGCGGGACGCCCTGTGGCGGTCCGTGGCCGAGGATATGGAGGAGGCCGCCGGGCGCCGCCGCGGCGGGCGCGGATTCGTGCAGGCCGACCGGCCGGCGGATCTGGCGCGGGCGCTGGGGCGGGACCGGCGGGCGAGGTTGTCCACAGGCACGTCCTGGGGCGGCGCCCAGGGCGGCCGCTGGGCGTAGCGGGAGGGCACACGCCGCCCCAGTTCCGCCCCGGAAAAGCAAAAGCCCCGAAATCCTTTTCGGGGCCCGCGCCTAAGTATCTGTATTTGCTAGGTGTGATTGGTAGCGAGGGAGGGATTTGAACCCCCGACACAAGGATTATGATTCCTCTGCTCTAACCAGCTGAGCTACCCCG
>Ga0316228_1000555_pt1 | contig 48801 bp, 37 predicted proteins | sample TBH18021metaG_FD_206005 | JGI IMG/M metagenome (GOLD analysis project Ga0316228, IMG submission 206005) | Freshwater microbial communities from Trout Bog Lake, Wisconsin, USA - TBH18021 | ecosystem: Environmental > Aquatic > Freshwater > Lake > Hypolimnion/Profundal zone | place: USA: Wisconsin... | reverse complement strand
AACAGTGGGGGCCTTAACCCCCGAATGCAGATTCCCGACTCCCGACTCCCGACCCCCGACCCCCGACCCCCGGCCCCTCGCCTCTGGCAGTCATGGTTGGCGATTGTTTTCGCATCGTTGTTGTTCGCGATGATCCATCCGGGGTGGATGCGGCCGGGCATTTTTGTGCTGTCCCTTGGTTTGGGGTACATCTACGAGCGCACGGGCAACCTCTGGGCCGCCATAACCATGCACGCCCTCTTCAATTCCATCTCGACTATCGTGTATTTGAATGTTGGTTGACGGCGGCTTCCCGGAGGCGCTTCTGGCGCAGCAGCAGGGCGATCATCATCTCGTAGTTGCCCATCAGCATCGCCGACTGCCATCCCGCCCGGCCGTCCAGGAAACCGACGCGCACGATGTACATGTAGAATGGCCTCCAGATGAAGCGCATAGGCAGCATGGGCCAGAGGATGCGCCGCAGCCATTGATGCAGGCGCAGGTCGTTCTTGAACAATTGTTCGGGTTTGGCGGCCGAACCGTGCCTGCCGGCCTTGAGCAACTCCTGGCTTTCCATGTCGGCATAGCGGATATGTTTTTCGATCAGTCTTGACATGCTCTCACGGCGGATGTGCAACAGTTCCCCTTTGAGATAGTCCGTCCGCCCGTTGCAGACGACGTGTTCGTGGACGCTGCGATCTTCATAACGCGCCTGGCCGCGCCGCCAGAAGCGCAGGTTCCATGATGGATAGAGCCCCCCGTGCCGGACCAACTGTCCCATGGATATCAGCAGTCGATTGACATAGTACCCGCTGGCGGAGGCGGCGTCGGTGGCGATGGCCAGGATCTCACGCTTTAAGGCCGGGGTGATGCGTTCATCGGCATCGAGAATCAAAATCCACTGGCCGCGGAAGGGCAGATTGTCCAGTCCCCAGTTCTTTTGGGCCGCATAGTTCTCGAACTTGTGCTCTACGACCGTGGCCCCGCATTGACGGGCCAGTTCCTGCGTGCCGTCCTTGCTGCAGGAGTCCAGGACAAAGACCGGGCCCAGGCGCCTGGCGTTGTTGACGGCCTCGACAATGTGGTCGGCTTCGTTCAAGGTCGGGATGAGCACCTCGACCAGAGGTGGTTGTCCGGTCGTCGCAACAACAGGAGTGTCTTCCGCCAGACGCCGCTTTACGCATTTGTCGCCGCTCCTGCGCCAGTGCGATTCCCGCTCCTTGATTTTCAGTTCGATCCAGTATTCGTACATGGCCATGAGCAGCGCATAGGAGAGTCCCGCGTGTCCATCGAGGAAGCCGCCGCCGAGGATATAGCCGGCCAGAAAGCGCCATATCGGCCGTCCGCCCAGGAAATAGCTCATGTTTTTGAGCGACCGTCGCCGCACCATGCGGTCCCTGCTCCACAGCGACATGAGGCTTGGCCAGCCGCGGCTTCGCTGTTTTACGCCTTCCAGGGCCTCACGCGAGCTATAGAAGTTATGCTTCAGGAACCAGCGTTCCATGCCGCTATTGAAGCTGTAGTGGATGAAATGGCTCTGCAGGGAACCGATGGCGCCATCGACGATGGGGTGGACGTTGGTTTCCCGCACTTCGTAGCTGACGCGCGACGGCCGCACCAGCCGCATGATCCACACCGGGTAGCTGCTGCTGCGCTTGATCCATTGTCCCATGTACATGTTCTTGAAGCGCACGCGGTAGGCGGCCTGGCGCCGCCCCGGGTCGTTGATCACGCGGAGGATTTCTGCCGCCAGGTCTTCCGGCACGCGCTCGTCGGCGTCGCAGATGTAGAGCCAGGGATGTTTATAGGCAATTTCATGCAAGGCGTAGTTGCGTTGTTTCCATTCGGTGTCGAAGGGTCGCTGGAATATGCGCACGTTGGGGAAGGCCGCGGCGATTTTCAGGGTGCGATCGGTGGAGAAGCTGTCGAGGATGACGATGTCGTCGGAGAACGCCAGGGCGCGCAGGCAGTCGGCGATATTGTCTTCCTCGTCGCGGGTGAGGATGACCACGCTGGGCGGTTCGCCGCTGGTCTGCCCGACCGGCGCCAGGACAGGCGTCGCTGGTATCCCGGTTGCTTCGTCGGTCTGTTGCGCAGGGGGCGGCATCAACGGGACTCCTCTGTGTCCGATCCATCATACCGCAACGCCGCCCAGGCAGCGACACCACGCAGCGATGGCACAACCCGCGTTGTGACAATAGACGCCCAGCGGCAATTGTTCTTATGTTAGGTTTTTGTCACTGACATACTGTTGTCGGTGGGGTTTGGTAAACATCCGCCAACAAGTCCGGCCACGCGGGAGTGAGCCGGACGATGGCTCTCGTCCGCCGTTCGGGGGGGCGGCGGGCGGGGGTTTTTAAGGGGCCAGGTGGTTTTAGCGTGGCATAACCATTCTGGTCTCAACCCCCGATCTTTCACGCCCTTCCATAAATATAATCGTTCAAGAAATGAATCGTCTGGTCCTGCTTGCTGGCATAATGGGCATTGATATCTCCGATCGATATCAGTCCCACTATCTTCCCTTGCCCATCACACACCGGCACATGCCTTATCCGCCGCTCCTTCATGATGGCGCTGATGTCATCCAGGTCCGTATCCTCTTCGCAGCAGATCACTTTCCGCGTCATCACCTCCGCAACCTTCACTTCACCTGGCGACCGCAACTCCGCCACCACCCGCCTCAGCACATCACGTTCCGTGAATATTCCCACGATTCTTTCTCCATCCGACACCACCACCGCCCCTATCTTGTGCCGGTTCATTTCCAGCGTCGCTTCCAGCACTGTCGCGCTGGCCGCGATTTCATGCACCGCCGCTTCCTTGGCGGCCAAAATATCTCGTGCCGTAGGCATACGCAAAACCTCCAAGCCCACATGCGAGTATAGCCACCGCGCCATCGTCCTGGCCACATCGTGAAAAGTGTCGCAAGCGGAATTCGGGCGTTGGATGACGGATGGTGGAAGTCGCAGGGCAAGGCGCGATTCTTCCGAGCGCCCCGGCGTCAGTTCCTGCTGCCATTGCTGACCACCGAACCGCGAACTCCCGATCCCGCCCTATCCCCCATGCCCTATACCCGGTATGCTCTGTTGCATGATGCCTGTTGTCGCTATCGTCGGCCGGCCCAATGTCGGCAAGAGCTCTCTTCTCAATGCCCTCTCCGGTAAGCGCATCAGCATTGTCCAGGACATGCCCGGCGTCACCCGCGACCGGGTATCCATGCCCCTGGAGATCGACGGCCATTTCATCGAACTGGTCGACACCGGCGGCTACGGCTTCGACGATCCCGACCTGGCCGTCGAGATCAAGCACCAGATCGAGATGGCCATGGTCCGGGCCAATCTGGTTTTGCTGGTCGTCGACTGTGTCGATGGTCCCACTACCGCCGACAAGGAGATCGCCGGCCTCCTTCGCCAGAAGGAAATCAAGACCGTCCTGGTAGCCAACAAGGCCGATGGTCCCAACGCCGATGTGGCTCTGGCCGATTTCGCCCGCCTGGGCCTGGGCACGCCCATCGGCGTCTCCGCCTTGCGCGCCCGCAACCTCGAACTGGTCATTGACGCCATCGGCGCCAACCTCGATCTATCTTCGGCCCCGACCACGCTTCCCGATCCCCAGATGATGGTCGCCATCGTCGGCAAGCGCAACGCCGGCAAGAGCACCCTGGTGAACTCCATCGCCGCCATTTATGAGGGAGAAGGCGATCGCGTCATCGTTTCCGAGGTGCCCGGCACCACCCGCGACAGCATTGACGTCCGCTTTGAGAAGGAAGGCAAAACGCTGGTCGTCATCGACACCGCCGGCGTCCGTAAAAAGCGGCACATGGTCACCAACGACATCGAATTCTACAGTTTCCATCGTGCCGAGCGTTCCATTCGCCGGGCCGATGTCGTCCTGCTGCTGGTCGATGGCACCGAACCCATCAGCGATCCCGATCGCAAGCTTGGCGCCTATATCCTGGGCGAGTTCAAGCCCGTGGTTATCGTCGTCAATAAGTGGGACCTGGCCCGCAAGATCATCCGCGAGAATCGCGCCGCTGAAGCCTCCACCGAAGTCGCGGTGCGTGATGAGGATCTCATGGTCGAGTATCGCAAGTACCTCGACAACGAGATGCCCAACCTGAAGTTCGCTCCCATCGCCTTCGTCACCGCCACCGAAGGCCGCAATGTCGAGGGATTGATGAATCTCTGTCAGCACCTCTTCAACCAGACCAATCTGCGTCTCAATACCGCCCGTCTCAACCAGGCGGTGCGCCAGATCCTCGACCAGCGTCTTCCCAGCACCCAGGGCGGCCACAAGCCGCGTGTCTATTACGCCACTCAGACCGACGTTGCCCCGCCGACCATCGTATTGTTTACCAATAATACCGAATATTTCACCGAAGCTTATCTGCGTTTCATGATCAACCGTTTCCGCGAGCTTCTGCCCTACGCCCAGGTTCCCATCAAGCTCCTGGTCCGCGGCCGCGACCAGAACGCGGCCATGCGCGCCATCCAGGCCGAGGATGCTTCTTCACCCGCCGCGTCCCCGCGCCGTCAGGGTCCTGGCAAGCGTCCTTCCGAGCCCAAGCCGCATCCCAAGCGCGCCCATTTCCCCACTTCCCCCCGCGGACGCCGGCAGCATCCACATTAGGCCGGCGTTAAATCCCAACTGTCTTCTCCTGTGGCTCCTGCCGCGAGCGTTTTTTTCGGCCGTTTCCACCGGGAGAAAATTTCGAAGTTATTAACGCGTTGTTCACTTGACAGCAGCGTATCACTATGGCATAATTCTCTTTCTTGAGTTCACCTACCTCCGGCACGGAATTCGCCGCGGTGATTGAACTGTGGCAGTTTGTGATTTTGTGCCGATCGCTGTTTATCAGCGTTTCTTTCAGACCCGTCGCGTTATCAAGCGGAGCTTGATTCCGAAGGTCGCCTTCGGTCGGGTTCTCGCGACTCAAGTTTTGGCCGCCTTTTGGCCGATCTTGCTCTTTCGCGACGGTTGGTCCGCTAAATTTAGCGGGAGCCGAAATTTTTTGGCCGTCAGCCGTTGACAGCGGCGGAGACGACGATAAGATTTCGCCTCCCTTCGTCGGCCGCTAAACGGGCTGACGCATGAGAAGGATGCTCTTTGACAAGTGAATAGTCGGAATGCCGCGAGGATGTGTGCCTGGAGGCTTGCTGTACAAGCAAGTGGTCCAGGCGATCCAAGTCGCTGCTTCTTAGCCGGAGCAGCGCAAAAGATCTCAAACATCTTCGTGGTGCACGCAAGATAGTGATCTTCCTTGATCATTTTTTTTGAGAAGCCATCGAGAATGTTTGAGCCTTGCATCAGGATGGAAAGACTTCTGGCCGCTTGCGGTCAGAGGGAAGTTCATCTTGACTGACCTCGTCGTCATAGCCGGTGACGGGGCAGTAACACCCGTTTGGAGAAACGTCTTAAATCCAAGCGGTGGACAAACTCATTTCGAGGATAAACGCACCCTGTGAAACTGTTAGTCCCGGCGTCACGCCGGGCATGAGGAACGGGGTGTGCCAAGAAATTCAATTGAAGAGTTTGATCCTGGCTCAGCCTGAACGCTGGCGGCGTGGCTAAGACATGCAAGTCGCACGCACGTAGCAATACGTGAGTGGCGAACGGGTGAGTAATGAATCGCTAATGTGCCCCGGACACTGAGATAGCCGGCCGAAAGGCCGGGTAATACCAGATGATATAACCGATCCGCATGGGTTGGTTCTCAAAGGTCCGCCGGTCTGGGAGCAGGCGATTTCGTATCAGCTAGTTGGTGAGGTAACGGCTCACCAAGGCGATGACGCGTAGCCGGACTGAGAGGTTGGCCGGCCACATTGGGACTGAGACACTGCCCAGACTCCTACGGGGGGCTGCAGTAACGAATCTTCCGCAATGCACGAAAGTGTGACGGAGCGACGCCGCGTGTAGGACGAAGCCCTTCGGGGTGTAAACTACTGTCAGGGGTTAGAAAGTTCTGATCAACCCCAGAGGAAGGCACGGCTAACTCTGTGCCAGCAGCCGCGGTAAGACAGAGGTGCCAAGCGTTAGGCGGAATCACTGGGCTTAAAGCGTGTGTAGGCGGATTTCTAAGTACCTTGTGAAATCCCACGGCTCAACCGTGGAACTGCTTGGTATACTGGTTATCTTGAGCCACTTAGGGGCTACCGGAACAAATGGTGGAGCGGTGAAATGCGTAGATATCATTTGGAACGCCAAAGGTGAAAACAGGTAGCTGGGAGTGTGCTGACGCTGAGACACGAAAGCCAGGGGAGCGAACGGGATTAGATACCCCGGTAGTCCTGGCCGTAAACGATGTCGACTAGATCGTGGGTCCTCTGACGGACTCACGGTCGAAGCCAAAGTGCTAAGTCGACCGCCTGGGAAGTACGGTCGCAAGGCTAAAACTCAAAGGAATTGACGGGGGCTCACACAAGCGGTGGAGCATGTGGTTCAATTCGAAGCAACGCGCAGAACCTTACCTGGGCTTGACATGCTAGGATTATCCCTATGAAAGTAGGGTAGGCCCTTCGGGGTACAACTAGTACAGGTGCTGCATGGCTGTCGTCAGCTCGTGTCGTGAGATGTCGGGTTAAGTCCCTTAACGAGCGAAACCTTTACCCTTAGTTACCAGCGGGTTATGCCGGGGACTCTAAGGGGACTGCCGGTGTCAAACCGGAGGAAGGTGGAGATGACGTCAAGTCCTCATGGCCTTTATGCCCAGGGCCACACACGTGCTACAATGGCGTTCATAAAGCGTCCCTAAACCGCGAGGTCATGGAAATCGCAAAAATAACGCCCCAGTTCAGATCGGAGGCTGCAACTCGCCTCCGTGAAGTTGGAATCGCTAGTAATCGCGGATCAGCTACGCCGCGGTGAATGTGTTCCTGAGCCTTGTACACACCGCCCGTCAAGTCATGGAAGCCGGAAATAGCCGAAGTGGCCACACTACTGTGGTCCCTACGCTAGGTTCGGTGACTGGGACTAAGTCGTAACAAGGTAGCCGTAGGGGAACCTGCGGCTGGATCACCTCCTTTCTAAGGGATTATCTTAGAAACCATCTCCGAGCAATCAGAGCATGGGTTCTTGTCAGCACAGCCTCGTTCACGATGCTGAATCGTGGGAACGACTGCGGAAACGCAGTCGGACGGCCTCCGACTATTCTCTTGTCCAAGATCGTTCTTGAACAAAAAGAAAGAGCCAAGAATTAATTCCTGGCTCTTTCTTTTTTTGTCGCGTGTGTGCAGTGCATCGTTCTCCGCTTACTGTTTGGTATTGGCGGGCCGCCCGACGGGCGTTTAGATTTGCCGGCGGCTTCAAGTCTTGCGCCAGCGATAGAGCTCGTCCAGTTTGCGAATTTTCTCGTCCTGCCACGCAAATGTCTCCCCGGTTTTACCCCGCTCGATCAGCTCTTTAACCGTCGCTACCGCTTCCTCGCGCCTCACCGCGTCAACCCACACCGGATAGGGTAGCCGCTCGAAATCTTTGCTCTGGATATTCCGCGTGTGGTTCAATACGTTCTTCAGAATCAGGCTGCACTCATCCGTCAGCGCCCACCCCAGGATGAAGAATACCTCGTCGAACGGCACCCCTGCCCGCGGGAATGCGCAGGGCGCTCCGCTGTCCAACACATACCCCGGCGGCAGGTAGCGCGCATATAGCCGTGGCGCGATCAGCGACCAGGTCAATCCCGGACACCCGAAAAACGTCTTTCCGCCGACCCCATGCAGGTACCAGTTGCCGCTCTTTTTGAATCGGTAGACATATTCGCCCTCATCCCGCCAGAACACGACCCATTGCGCCTGGGCGAATACAATGCGGTTCGTCGCCTTGTTGTAGTACCGGTAATCCTCATGCGGCAAACGCAGCGTCAGGGGTTTTGGGCGCGGTTCCGCGGTGACGATTGGCTCCGTCTGGCCTTGTTTTTCCAACTCCCGCACCAGCCGCAGCCGCGGCGCGGGTATCTTCCCCAGCCGGGCCCTGGCCAACTCCCGTTCGACCGTGATCGGCCGCGCCGCATAGGAAAACTCGTATGGTTCCACGATCTTCCCATCCACAATCCGCCGCAGGAATAGTTCGTTGTTCCCGATGGTCATGCCGCTGGTGGCCACCAGCTTGTCGCCTACCGTGGCGCCTGTGAAATACCTGGCCAGGGAACTGTCCATGCGCCAGCTCAGATTGGGCGTACACTCTATCTCGGCGATCGGTATGTTTTTTTCAAACACGCTTACTGACGTCGCCTTGGAGGGACGTTTGGTAAGTGTCAGCAGGACCACCTTCTGATGGGTATCGGTAAATTCCCCAGGTACGGCGGATACCTCAACCTGGCACGTCTCCTGCATCAGCTTGCGCAGCCCCGTCATTGTGGGTATGGTCAGGATCGTATCGCTGCAGATGAACACCAGCCGTCCGCCGGGTTTGAGCATGTCCATGCCCTTGACGATGAAGAAGGCGTAGGTCTCCTTCTTGATCTTTCGTCCCCCGCGCTTTCCGAAAATCGCGTCCAGTTCATCCTGTATGGCCGGGGCTATGCTTCCGCCAAAGGGCGGATTGCCGATTACTAGGTCGAATTGCTGAAGATTGGCCTGGAAATACTCGTAGCGATCAGTGGCCGACGTCCTCAAACATCCCGGCGGCATCCACCTGAAAAAATCACCCCGTTCCAATCCCCCTGGGACATTTCCAAGCCCCCTAGCCTTCCACTTTCTGGCGAAGGCCTGATGGGCCTGCCGGTCGATCTCGCACCCATGCAGGCACGTCGTATACCATGCTTTGACCTGTTGAGGCCCACATGTGTTGGCCAGGGCATCCACCATCGCAAAGATAAAAGCCCCATGCCCCCATGATGGTTCCAATACCCTCTGATCTGGGGTAAGGCGCAACCGTCGCAAGATAGCCGCCGCCGTGCTTGGCGGCGTCAGGTATTGTCCCAACTGCCGCTTGTTCTCTCGTGAAAGGCGTGCGACGCTCATGTTGAACCACCGCCGATCTTGCGGCAGCGCCTCGCCGGGGCAATTCCTCCCCCGGCATGCTGAAGAAGAGGAAAGGAGTAGAGGATGTTTTTTCCGCCAGCGGTCTGCTGCCTCTTTACGGTGCACTGGACGTTGCCAATTCGCCCTCCGCCGTCGCCGGCGGAGCATGAAAATTGCCGCGCATGACGAAATAGCCGCCGGTCAGGTTCCAGAAGATTTGGACGATGCGGATCGACATGGTCAGGGCGAAGGCGTCGCTTACGGAGCAGCCATGGCCCTTGGTGAGGGCGATGGCGAAGAATTCCATGACCCCGGCGCCCTGGGGCGAGATGGGAATGGCGCCGACGAGTACCACGACGGGCACCAGGGACCAGTAGTAGATGGCGTTCAGGGGCAGGCCGAAGGCCATGCCGGCCATGGTTGCCGAGACGATCACGGTCATGTGGACCGGGAAAGTGACCACCAGCGACCAGAGGACCAGCCAGGGGCGATGGCGGTAGATCTCCATGACTTGGATGGCATTGCGAACCTGTTTTTGCATGGGCAGGCGGGCGAGGATGAATTCCAGGCCAAAAAGCCGGTGCAGGACGGGCTGGTAGAAGATAAGCAGGCCCAGCGCCGTGCCGGCGACGATAAGCCCGCAGCCCATGGCGATGCGGCGGGATTCGATGACGGACCACTGCGTGGCGGCCATGCCGCCGCCGAGGATGATCAGAGCCAGCAACCCGATTATGCGGTCGATGAAGACGCTCATCACGGCGCGGGTGCGGTGCGGGGTGACCCGGCTGGCGTAATAGGCCTTGAGCACGTCGCCGCCCGTGCTGCCGGGCATGAAGGTGTTGTAGAACGCTCCGACCATGCAGATGACAAAGGCCTGGCCGACGCGCAGGTTGATATCCAGAGCCTTGAGTAATTCGTGCCAGCGATAGGCGCAGACAATGTAAGTGATGGGGATAAGCAGGAAGGCCAGCAAGAGGAAGATGCCGCGGGCATGGTGAAGCATGTGCTTGACGCCGCGTTCAACCAGCGGATAGGGAACCTCCACGTGATAGGGGCCGCGGACGGCGGAGGCATCAACCACCTCGACCGGTGCCCAATGAGTGTTCCAGTAACGCTGCCACAGGTTGCGGGGCTGGGTGACCACCAGCGGGTAATGATCGTAATTGGGATCGTCCGTGACCTTCAGGCCGAGGAGTTCCTTAACGACCGGGCGGCCGGCGTAGAGGATGGTGACTTTGGCGCGGTCACCCTTTACCAGAAGTTGGACCGCCGGCGCCCCCTTCGTCAGCGGACCCTGGCGCTGGAGCGCGAGGGGCAGGCCGTCCGGATCGATCACGTCAAAAGTGGACTGGTCGGAGGCCTCCCGGGTCAGACGCGCGGAAACCGGCCACTGGCCCGGCCGCATCATCATAACGCGGTCATACAGGGACATATTGGAGATGACGTAATAGATGCCGAAGACGGCGATGCCCCAGCGGAGGGTGAACGTGATGAGTTTCCTGGCTCGTTCGCTCATGAACTCTATTCTTCCTCGTCATGGTTCTCGGCTGGAGACGGCGGATTGGTGTCGATGACCACCGTGCCGGCCAGGGCGTCGCCGATGCGCTGCCGCAGCGGCGAAATCACGATCATGAGCAGTGGCAGAAAAAGCAGCAGGTTGGAAACGTCAATAAGACGTAATAAATTACGGATGAGAATAGCCCGCCGGCTGGGTGGGGCGCCGTCCATGCCCACCACCTTGAGACCCATCGTCCACTTGCCAAGGGTCTGACCGGTGAGCAATTCACTTACCAGAGTGTGGGTGACGTAGACCAGGTACCCGGCGCCGTAGAACCAGAATAGTCGGCTCTTCCATCCGCCGGCAAGAAGCGCGCTGACTAAGTCGCCGTGGGAGGAGTGGAGGATGCTCAGGGCCAGCCAGAGGAGGATGGGGAAGGCATCGATGCAGCCGGCCACCATGCGTGTCGGAGGTGGGGCCAGGGGGAGACGGAAGACAGACTTGGGAATCTGCTGGTTACGGCGGCGCAGAGTGGCAAGCATAATGACGACCAGGGCGATAACCACGACCTGAAACCACCAGGCGGCAACCATGCCAACGGGGGTGGCGAGGGAATTAACAGGAGCCAGATCCTGCAGAGGCGCGCCGCTGAGGTCGTATTTCTGCTGAAGAAGGCTGGCATCGGGTTTTTGCAGGAGCAGGAAGCGCAGTTCGCCATCGGCCTGGGCCATGGTGCGGTCGATCCAGGCGGAGCCCCGTGGCAGGGAGATGGAGCGCACCTCCAGCCAGTTTTGGTCGGGCGTCTGGATGAAGAGGCGGCCGGGATCGCCATCGCCGGCAACCCAAAGCCTGGCGCAGGCCGGGGTATTGAGCAGTTTGCAGGTGACGGCGGCAGGATGGGATTCGATGATGCCGGCATCCGTCCACTGACGGGAGGCTGGGTCGAACTGCCAGGTGCGGACGTTTCCGGCGGGACTGACGCCAGCCAGGATAAGATTGGCGCCCAGTGGGGCCAGGGAGATGCGGCGCGGCGCGTCGGCAATGAAGCTGCCGGGCAGATCGGCGACAGGTTCCCAGGCACCATCGGTAAACTGGAAAAGTCGGAGAGTGGACAGGGGCTGGGATGAAGGGGCGGTAGCCGGCAGGGATGCGGGCCGAGACTCTGGCAGATTGGACGCCGGCCGGGTTGTCGAGTTATCCCAGTCCTCATCCAGGAGCGAATCGGCGGCATCGGGCTGTGTCGCCGGCGGAGGAAATTTGCCCTCCTGGCCGATGGCCCACAGGGCTTCGCCGGCTCCGTTGACCAAGATAGCCCGGCCGTCGCCGGGAAGGGATGGGCCAGAAGTATAGCCGGTGGAGGAGAGCCGGCCCCACTGGCCATCCTCGAAAACCACGATAAGGTTGCCGCTCCAGTGGCCGAGATTGACGATGCGCCTGGTGAAAATTTCAACATCCTCGAAGGGGCCTTCGGCAGCCGCGACACGGGAAGGCCGCCGGCCGGGGACCAATGGGCTGGAAATCGTGGAGTCGCGGGGGTGAATGACGGAACGGCGGATGCGGACCTCCGGCGGCTCGATTCCAAGAGGATCGCGGACATTGGTGGCGACGTAGAGAACATCCTTGTCACCCTGGGCCAGCAATTCAAAGGGCGGATAGGCCTCGGTTGTAGCGGGAGAAGTGGCGGCGGCGACGACAGAGGGACCGCGGGTGGTGGTCTGGCCGGAGGCCGACATGGCGGCCACGGCACAAATCAAAATGACCATTAATCTGGTTCTATAGGTATTGGTCATGAGTCACGCCTAAGTACAGAGCCTAATGGCCTGCATCATCGGGAGCATCGAGGTCGATCTGCCTGCCGGCGCCGCTTTCTTTGGGGAAACGGAAAGTCCGATCATTAGGAGCGCCGGCGGCGTTACGAACCCTGGCGCCGGTCAGGTCGAGCCGCATAAGGCTTTTCGTATCCGGGAAGAACAGATCGAAGTGCCTGTTAATATGTGGCACACAAATATCCGCGCCCGGTGGCGCATTGGGGTCCGGCGCGACATCCAGTGGTCCCCAGAGGTTGGCGCGAACGAGGATTCGGCCATCGGGAGCATAGAGGATGACTTTGCGAGGAAGCTTCGTCGCGACATCGTACCAGATTTCCTTGACCGGAACCCAACGGTCGCCAAGGCTGACGCTCCAGAGGAACTGATAGGCGGCTTCCTCATTGTTAAAACGCATGGTGGGGACCGGAGCTGCCAGGAAATTGGTGTCGATCCGGCCTACGCCGAGCACTTCCAGGATCAGGTCCGGCCGCACGGGAATGCGGTCTGGGGCAAGGCGATCGATGCGATCGTAGCGGCCGTGCCAGAAGGTATCTATCTGGGGCACGACTTTGACCCAATAACGCTCGCGGTTGCTGCCAATCTCGAAAATATCCATCCCCGGCGCCTGGCCAATAAACAGTAGATCGCGGTCACGGCGGAAGCACAGCGTACCGTCGCCGCTGAATTCGTGCGCGGCGCCCTTATCGTCGAAGACTTTAGCGGCGAAATTGTGAGTAGCGGAAAGTGACGGGATGGCGCCATTGTTGAGGTTGATCTCCTGGACCACCTGGTCCATGGAAAGAGTCGCACCGAAGTAGGCTTGGGGTTGCGGTGGAAGACAAGCGCAGCCGGACAGAAACGGGGGCAGCAGCATCGCGAAAATAGTTACAAGTTGCAGCCTCATAGCTCCTCGTTGAGGATTTCGCCAATCTGGCGGCTGACCTCGACAATCTGCTCCTCGGTAAGTCGAGGATTCAGCAGATCGAGTCGGTCTTCAGTGCCGCGCATGCGCACGGTCCACAGTTCACGGTCATCCTGCAGGCGGGACGATTCATATATGACTATGCGTTTGCGCATGAGGATAAGGCCCAGCACAAAACGGAAATTGAGCTTGGCCGGTTCGCTGGCCTCGGCGAGCCTGCGGAACAATTCACCCAAAACCTCGTCATCGACGAAAAGTTTCTTTTTTTGCTCTGGCCGGGGCAGGGTAGTTCGCCAGAAGGCGATGACGTCGGCACGATCAAGTTTGTCCCAGCACTGGAGATCGCAATCGAGCCGTTCGAAGCCCTGGGGTGTTTCCCGCAGGGCGGCCATAAGTTTCTCCTCGGGAGCGATCTGGCGTCCGCACACGTGGCATTGACTCTGGGCGCGGGAAACATCATAGGATCCCGCCGCCGGCCGGGCTGTTGCCGCCCTGGCCGCTCCATCGCTCTTGCCTGCTGCTTCCGTGCTCAAAAAAACCTCCGGGAAAACGAACTTTGTCTCTGTTTACCGTTTTTGTGGTGAAAAGTCGATAAGCAGGGCGAGAGGCGGGGCGAAGGGAAGCGGAATAGCTCGCCACGTATACACGCGCCCTCTTGGAGGCCTGCAGTATTCAAAATTCGCCATTGCAGCCGCTCCGCGGCCGGCTACAACACTTCCATCGCCCGCGGATAGCTGCCCAGAACGGTTAGCTGAAGGCAGTGCTTCTTGGCTTGTTCGATGGCGGCCTGCATCTGGATGCTGTCGGCATGGCCTTCGGCGTCGATGAAGAAGTAGTATTCCCAGTTGACCTTCTTGCTGGGGCGTTTCTCGATGTCGGTGAGGTTGATGCCGTTTTCCTTAAAAACGTCCAGGACGTCGGCCAAGGCCCCTGCCTGGTGGTTGGTGGTAAACATGATGGCGGTTTTGTCTTCGCCGCTGGTGCGGGCGGTTTCCCGGCCGATCACGAAGAAGCGGGTGACGTTGTCGGGGTTGTCCTCGATATTCTCGAAGAGCATGTTCAGACCGTACAACTCGGCGGCGAGGCTGGAGCCGATGGCGGCGGCACCGGGTTCGGTGGCCGCCAGTTGCGCGGCGTGGCTGGTGCTGACGGTGGGTTGGACATCGCGTCCTTTGGCGATGGCGCTGAGCCAGTCGCGCACCTGGGCGAAGACCTCGGGTTTGGAATAGATGCGTTGCACGGAATCCCACGGCTCCTTGGCCAGGAGGTTATGGTGGATGGTGATTTTGACCTCGGCGCAGATGCGCGCCGAGCTGGTGAGGAAGGCATCGAGGGTATCGACCACACCGCCGTGGATGCTGTTCTCGACGGGCACCAGGCCGTAGTCAACGTGGCCGCGGACCACTTCTTCAAATACCACGCCGATGGCCGCCAGGGGCACGTGAGAGACGGAGCTGCCGAACTTGCGCATCGAGGCCAGGTGGGAGAAGGAGCCGACGGGTCCGAGGAATCCGATCCGCAGGGGCCGCTCCAGGGCGAACGAGCCGCTCATCAATTCCCGGTAGACGGCTTCGAGGCAGCGGTTTTCCAGGGGCCCCTGGTTGAGTTGGCGGACTTTATCGAGGATGTACTTCTCGCGGTCGGGGGCGTAGATGGGGGTGTTGCTTGCCTGTTTGACTTTGCCCACTTCCACGACGACGCGGGCACGCTCGTTGAGAAGCGCGACGACCTGGGCATCGAGGGAGTCGATCCTTTGCCGGAGGCTTTGCAGTGCCTTGTCCTGTTCGGGGGAAGGGTTGGAGGGTGGATTGGGGCTGGCGGACATGGCTATTTTGTAGCCGGGACAGAGGCTAGTCGCAAGAGTTACGTGTATTCTACAGTCCAACTTGACCATCCTGGGCAGCAGCCCGGTTGCCTCTGGCCATCTTTTCCGCAAGTTTTCGCCCCTCATGGACCGATAATACGATTAGAGGGAGTCTTCGCGCGCCGAGGAAATAGCTATGTTGGTCCAGGATATACTGTTATTGCTTCCGAAAGACGCCGGGAAGATCACTTTGGCGATCGCCCTGGTTGGGACGGCGTTGGGGGCAGGACTGTGGCTGTTGGGATCGCGATTCAGCCGGTCGATGATAACATTATGCTTGGTGTCGCTGGGGGCCGTGATCGGCATGCGCCTTCCGCAGTGGTATGGCTGGAAGATCGAACCGTGGGCGGTGGCACTGGGCGGGGTGCTGGTAATGGGGGTCTTCGGGTATATCTTTCACCGCTTCTGGGTGGCGTTGGGCCTGGGGATGGTTCTGATGGCATGGACGGCTATTGGCATTTGGGTAACTATAAACGGCAACAAGCCTTGGAACTGGCCGGAATACCAGGCCCAGATGTCCGCAATTGATTACCTGCGCTGCGTGTATCAGCAGTTGCCGGTTGATGTTACGCGCATTCTGCCATGTGCCTGCGGGGCGGCGTTATTGAGCGGGTTGGCCGGGGCGCTGATATGGCCACGGCTGGGAATGGTGCTGTTGTATAGCATGGCCGGTGTGTTGCTCTTGACGGGAATGGGACTTCTGGCCGCCGAGCGTCTTCAGCCGCAGTGGCTTGAACGCCTGCCCAGGCAGGGGCGCTCGCAGGTGGGCTTTTTGCTGGGGATGGTTGGCGTCGGGGCATTGATCCAATGGTATTTGGCCCCGTCGCGAAAACAGGCCCCCAAGCCAGCACCACCGCCAGAGACATTGGCGGCGAAGGATTGAGGTAGCCGATGAATATTAACAGGTTCTAAGCGCTTGGGCCGGGGCATGACGTTCCGGCGACAGGCGTTGGATGCTCAGCACGAGGGAGTCGTGTTCGTACTGGCCGCCGCACCCACCACCCCCACCACAACGCCGCACGCGGCGCCGGTGTGGTTCCCAACCCAGTTCCCCTCGCACTGGCCGGGTCAAAACGACATCGTGTCGTGGTGCGCCAAGATCGGTCCGGCGGAATCCGCGGTGCTGATATTAATGGGGATCGTCTACATGTTGTGGGGCATCAAGATCTTCCGCATATTGGTAATGTTGAATGCGGCGGTGCTGGGCGCCTACCTCGGGGCGGCGCTGGGCGAGAAATCCCGTGATCCGATTCCCTGCGCGGTCATCGGGGCGTTTACGGCGGCGGCGATATCGTTCCCGCTGATGAAATACATGGTCGCGGTAATGGGCGGAGCGTTTGGGGCCATCCTGGGCGCTACTATCTGGCGCATAATGTCGCCGCATAACGCCGATCTGACCTGGCTGGGGGCGATCATCGGCCTGATCTGTTTCGGGGCGCTGTCGCTGGCGGTGTTCCACGGTTGCGTGATGATGTACACCAGCCTGCAGGGGGCGGTCATGCTCATATTTGGGATACTGGGGCTGATTTTTCAGTACCGGGATACGGTCCAGATCATTCCGGCGCAATTGTATACGCGTCCGTTCATTCTTCCCGCCGCCATTTTCATCTCCATGCTCATCGGCCTGACCTACCAGCAAGCCACCCCCGCCGGCAGTGCCGCGCCGGTGGCCAAGAAGTAGCAGGGCACGCCAGAGGCGCTGATTTCTCTGCATACGTGGCGATGGCACGCCGGTTACCGGCTGCGAAAGGCTTCGATTACCAGGGCCGCTACGATAAAAATGCCGCCGCAGACGATCCATTTGGAGGGGTGTTCGGGCGTGAGCAGGGCAACCCAGACGGGATTGAGCGCCGGTTCCAGGGTCATGAGCAGCGATGCATCCACCGGTTCGACGTGGCGCAGGGCCACCTGCAACATCACGTACGGCATGGCCAGCAGCACTACGCCAAAGCCGGCGAGCAGGGCGGCCTGCCCCGGGGTTACGCCCAGGGCGTCCTGGCTCAGGGCTATGGGCAGAAGCACCAGTGCGGCGCCAAGGTTGTTGAAGACGACGATCTGGACGGGATTGACCTTGCCGCCGGAGGCGAGGTTTAGCTTTTCCAGCACCATGATGATCGCCGCGAAGAACACACCGGAACCGGCGCCGGCCAGCGGGCCGATCCATCCCACGCGTTTTTCCAAGAAGACAGACAGGAGAATGACGGCGATTCCCGTCATGGCGCAGGCCATGGCCAGGGCCGTGCGACCGGAGATGCGCCGTCTTTGGAAAACCCAGGCCAGCAGAGCGCACCAGGCTGGAGCGGTGTACTGGAGATAGATGGCGATGGCCGCCGTCGAGGTCTTGGTGGAGATGATGAACAGCGTTATAACCCCTGTGTAGATCATGGCGCTGAGCAGCATCCACGGGATATTAGGGCGCCGGCCGTGTGACCATGGCAGGGCCAGCAGCATTCCCGCCAGGGCCCCCAAGGAGCGGTAGAACGTGAATCCCATCGGTTTGACGTTGGCCAGGAAGGGTATTTTGACGCTCAGGCCGACCAGGCTCCAGAGCAGGGCAACCGCCAGCAGGAGCAGGACTCCCCGGCCGCGCGAACGGACTGGGGTTTGAGTTTCTGGGGTTGAGGAAATCAAAGCGGTTGTGGGCATAGATACTCTCGGGCCAGCGCCTAGCCAGTTGGGCGGGAAGTGTAAACGATGGGGCGAGGGACCGGAAGCCGGATACGGATCACTCGGCGAACTTCTGGCTATAGCGGTCCACCAACTCGCGAATTTTCGGCTGATGAGGATTGATTTTGAGGCTTTCTTTCCAGATGGCGACGGCCTTGGCGCGCTTGCTGTCGTCCAGGCCAAGGCCGGAGGTGTACTGGTTGATAAGCGACCAGCCGGCATCGTTCATGGCGGCACAGTATTGCGGGTTCATCTCTATGGCAAGGGTATATTGGCGCAAGGCTTCTTCGAATTGTTTTTGCAGCAGGAACGTGTCGCCGAGGCGTTTGCGGATGAGGGCGGTGGGGTGGTTCCTGGCAAGCAAATCCAGGACGCTGTGGGCCTCGGATAGCTTCTGGAGATGGATGAGGCTTTCGGCAAGGTGGAAAGCGACATCGGGATTGTCGGTCAGTTCCACGGAGCGCCGGTAGGCCGCTTCGGAGGCGGCATAGTCCTGGCGGGCATCGTAGACGACGCCCAGATTGAATAATGCCCCGGCGGAGCGGTCGTTAAGTTCAACGGCCTTCTTGGTATACGGCAGGGCATCCTCCGGCCTGTTCAAGGCCAGGTAACAGGCGCCCAGGTTGAGGTTGGAGAGAAAATCCTGCGGATCGATCTTCAACGCGTGCAGGTAGCTGGCTATGGCATCTTCCACCCGATTTAACAGTTGTTGGGCCAGCCCTAGTTTGTAAAAATTCGACCCGGTGGAGGGGTCCAACTGGGTTACAACCTGGTATTGGTCGATGGCCTGGGCGTAGTCCTGACGGTCCTGGTACATGTCGCCGAGCATGACGCGTGCCAGTATGAGGTTTCCGTGCTGGTTGACGGCGGTCTTGAGGTCTTCCATGGCCCCGTCCTCGTCGCCGTCCTGATAGGCCAGCATGCCGCGAACATAAGTGTCGATGGCGGCCTCGCGGGTATGGGGATAATTCTGGCAGCCGGCCAGGAAGATGGCGCAGACAAGGCCAAGAAGGGTGATTATGGCCAGGGTGCGCTGGGGAGTGTTGGGCGTGGAGAGGCTCAAGTTGATACCGCCTGCTGATTACCTGAAAATATCACTGGTCTGTAGGGATTGAATATAAGGACCGGTTGCGCCTGCCGTCAATGGCAGCCAGCAGTGACGAGCGACGTTTGGGCTTCCTCGGCCGTGCCACTTCCCCCGGCCACTGGTTCATCGCCAGCGCACCGCGATCCGCCCGTTTGACCGCGCGCTATCCGGCCTCTACCATTCTTCGCCTGCGGTGGCGCGATGCGTTATAATGCGGGCGTGAGGAATAAGTTGCGCATTGTCATTGCCATGCCGGTTCACAATGAGCTTCGGTACGTCCAGGGCGTGCTGAGCAAGGTGGCCAGGTTCCACCCGGACATATTGGTGGTGGACGATGGCAGCACCGACGGCACCAGTCAAATCCTGGCGGAACTGGCCGGGCAGGAAGAAATCCATCTCATCGGGCATCCGGTCAATGGCGGCTACGGACAAAGCATCATCGACGCTTTTCGCTGGGCGGATATCCATGGCTATGACTGGGTCATCACCATGGACTGCGACGAACAACACGAACCGGAATCAATTCCCCGGTTTATGGAGGAAATCCGCTCCGACCGCTGGGATATCATCAGTGGATCGCGCTACATGGACCCGGAGAACCGGGCCGACCTGCCCCCGGGGGACCGGCGGACGATCAACGCCACAATAACCAACATCGTCAACGAATTGTTCGATTTTAAACTGACCGATGCTTTTTGCGGTTTTAAGGCCCATAGGGTCAGGGCCATGAACCGGCTGCGCCTGGATGAAGCGGGGTATGCCTTTCCACTCCAGTTATGGCCGCAGGCATTTAAAGCTCAGTTGCGGATTACGGAAATTCCCGTGCGGTTGATTTACAATGATCCCAACCGGCACTTCGGCGGCTTTCTCGATGATGCCGTTAATCGGCTCAAGCACTATCTTGACGTGCTGAGCGCTGAATTGGAGCGGCCCTGGCCGCCGCCTGTGGACCAGCACGCGGGCGTTTCTTATGGACGCGACTGACCGGCCGGGGCTTTTCGAAATGTTTTCCTGTTGATGCGATGATGATCGACCAGCCCACACGCTACGCCGCCTGGAAGGCTCCCGCCGATGACGGCCGGATGCTTATCTGGCCGACGGCCTCCATGCTGCTCGAGCAAACGCGCCAGAATATGCGGCGGTTGTCTTCGACAGATGGCGTCCGCCTTCAGGGGGTGCCTCTGGCCCAACTGCGAAGCCAGGCAAGGCAGTGGCTTGGCCACGATGATCGGCGGCCGATGATCGTAACCGGCCACCAATGCGAGCTTTACCATCCGGGCGTATGGGCCAAGAACATCCTTATCAGCGCTCTGGCAGCCAAGTTGGGAGGCATGGCGTGGCATGTCGTCGTGGATACGGACGCGCCCAAGCATCTGCATCTGCGCTGGCCCGGAGGATCGCGGGCGATCACCGATGATGGAAACATGGCCACTGCGGCATGGAGCGGGTTGCTGCTGGCGCCCAGTGCGCGGCACGTGGCCCACACGGCGGCGGAATTTGCCCGCGCGGCGGCAAGCTGGAATTTCCGGCCGGCTATCGATCCGTTCTTCATGTCCTTAAACGGATTTGCTGGCAAGCCCAGCGGCCTGGTCGATGCGGTTGCGGGAAGCCTGCACAGCCTCGAATCGGGACTGGGATTGGGCCACCGGTTTACCATCGCCTCGGCGCTGTGGATTTCCGATCCATTTCTGGTGATGCTGCAGCACATCCTGGGACGCTGCGGGGAATTCGCCGACCATTACAATCGGGCCTTGCGGGAGTATCGCGTTGGCCACGGTTTGCGCAACAATGTCCGGCCCATGCCTGATTTACGCCAGGAGGCGCTTGGCTGCGAGGCGCCTTTCTGGCTGGATTCGCCGGGCCAGGGAACGCGCGTGCGTCCGTTCCTGCGCCGCCGTGGCCAGGGATGGGTGCTGACTGCGGCCGGCGGCGAATTCTATTTCCATCCCGGTGGCGATGGTTGGGACGATGCCCGGCGGTTGGCCAACTGGCTGCGGGGTTGTGGGCTGCGCCTCTCGCCCCGGGCGTTGACGCTCACCATGTTTCTGCGCCTGGCTCTGGCAGACCAGTTTGTGCATGGCATCGGCGGCGGACGCTACGACCAAGTCACCGACAGGGTTATAGAAACCTTTCTGGGCATGGAGGCGCCGAAATTCGCGGTGACGACGGCGACGCTCTACTTTCCCGCCGCCGTCGGCAAGAGGCCGGTCAATCTGTATCCTCTTTTCCAGGAGGGTCGGCGGATTCGGCACGGACTTTTAAGCGGAAGCAAACGCGAGGTTGTCTCCCGCATCGCTGCCCTGCCGCGGAAGTCGCCGCAAAGACTGGAGTTGTTTCTGGAGATGCACCGGCAGCTTGCCGGCGAATCCAATGTTCCGGCGGTGGGGCAGTGGGAAGAGCGCCTGCGCCAGGCGGAGCGACAGCAGGAGGCCCAGCACCAGTTCTTCGACCGGGAGTTGTTCTTCGGGATACAGTCAGCACAAAGGCTCAAGGACCTGATTGCTCAATATGATCTGGCCTTTCGAGGTTTGTAGGGCACGCTAGGCGCACCATTTTATGGAAGAATAGAGAATCATGAAACTAGCTTTTTCCACCAATGCGTATACGCGGTTCAGTCTGGCGGAGGCGTTGCGGGGGATTCGCCGGGCGGGGTTCGCCGGAGTTGAGATCCTGGCCGATGCGCCGCATGCTTATCCTGATGCGATAGATACGGCGTTCACGGATGGGGTTCGCCGTGAACTGGAAAACCTGGGGCTGGAGGTAAGCAATATCAATGCCAACTGCACGTCGGGGTATTGGCGGCATGCGCCGCCGGAGCCGTTCTTTGAGCCGAGCCTCATCAGCCCGGACCCGGCGCTGCGGGCCGACCGCACGCGGATGATCCTGAAGACCCTCCAGTTTGCCAGGGACGTCGGCGCCAGCAACATCAGCATCACCACCGGCAAACTGCTCAACGGTATGCCGCCGGATAAAGGAGCCAGGCAGCTTCGGGAGTCGATCCTGCCCGTGTTGGAACGGGCCGATCAATTGGGAATAGATCTGGGCATCGAATGCGAGCCCGGGCTGTTTCTGGAATACGCGACCGAACTGAAGGGCTGGATCGATCAGTTACCCTCCCGGCGCTTCGGAGCCAACCTGGACATCGGGCATAGCCAGGTGATTGGCGAGGACATCCCAGCCACCATAAAACTGCTCCAGGGCCGGATCTGGAACCTGCACGTCGAGGACATCGCCGGGCGCAAACATTACCATCTGGTGCCCGGTCAAGGCACCGTTCCCTGGTTGCAGGTGCGCCAGGCGCTGGAGGCGGTCGGGTACGATCGTTTCGTGACCGTCGAACTGTACACCTGCAACGCCGACCCCCAGGCAGCCGCTGAGGCCAGCTATGGGTTCCTCAGAAATTGGAATTGGGAACTATAAATTAGAAGGTGGAAAGCGGAATCGGCAAGGGTCCGGCCCGGTGCGATGGGGCCCTTAGTTCACTCTGCGATCGCCGGGGCGGCCAAGGAAGGGGCACAAATAAACTATGTCCCTTGCAATCGCCGGGAACTCCGACCCTCTAAACATGATCCGTGCCTGTAACTAGTCAGCGTCAGGCGGTGCGACGGCGGCGAAGCACCAAGCCGCCGAGCAGCAGGAGGCTCAAACCGATGCCCGGCTCGGGTAGCGAGACCTGGGCGCTGGCGGTATTGGCGAAGATGAAGTTCTCATCGTTGTAGTTCCAATCCGTGGGTCCGAAGGTTGAGTCCGTCGGATAATTATCCTCGAAAGCCACGAACATGCCGACGGGGATTGTCTTGAGGTTGCCGCCGCCGCCAAAATCGCTGCCGACGTAATCGTTGTTGACTGTGTCCAGGTGAGCGGCCGCGTACACGTGATTCTGGCCGGCGTACACGCCGGTGTTCAGCGTAGGATCGGAAGAGATATTCACTCCGTCCACGCCGCCACCAAGACTGTTATTGATGGTGATAAAAAATGTGAGCGTGTCGCCGGCGTTGACCTGCCCGCCCGGCAGGTTCTGGGCCAAATTAACCATGGTTCCCACGCGAGTGGTCTGGTTGGTAAATTGGCCGGAAATCGTGGTTGTGCCATTGACCATCATGCCAAGGGTTTCAGTCCATTCCGCAGTTGAGCCAGCAAAATAAGCGTCCACTGGTCCCGTGTTAGCGGCGGTAAAAGTGTAGATCGTAGGATTTTGGATGCCCTCAGTGTGATGATAGCCGTAGGGGATATCGTCTGTGCCCATGTTCTGGGCCAGCGCGGCAATGGGCAGCACGCAGACTACCAGCGCCAAGCCCGCCAAGAGGTACTTACTATTCATAATGCTCTCCTTCCGTTACGACCTCGAACTCCCTGATCACGAGAACTAATATGCAAAAGACTTAAACCGAATAAGAAAGGTAATATGAGCGTCCGGCAATGCAAGCTATTCCACACAAAATTCACACAATATTTTTCCCCGTCATGATTTTGCGTATTACGCTGGCGAAAGGCGGCGCGGGGGAGGCCGAGCCAGCCGGAGCGGCAGCGTGATGGGCATTTCCAACCCGGACTACGGATCATTTCTGCACTACAGCCTGGGCGGCTTCGACGGTGGTGGCGAAGGACAATTCTAATGTGTCGGGAGTATTGAAGCGGAACGGCGTTAGTGGTCAGATGTCGGCAACGCCTCGATGGTTACGAGTTTCCAGCGGCGGTGTGATTTATCATGACCGGACAAAGGCGACATCCATCAAACAATTTAACCTTCATGGCTGGGGCGTGGTATAGGCGCATGGATGTCAAGAACCGCTCGCGCCGCCATCGGCCATCTGGTGTACCATGTGCTGAATCGTGGCTGACAACGAAAAAATATTAGCGCCGCAAAGTGGCCGCTCCCGACGCCCGACGCCCGACTCCCGACTCCAGACCTGCAATCCACCTTCCTTTCCTCCGGCCCCTTTTCCAGTTAAGCTATCGCGCAGCGTTTTTCACCTGGCCGGTTTAGGCCAATGGAGCATGAGATGCAGGAAACAAGCACCAACCGCGTATTTCTGATCGGCGCGCTGGTTTTGGGCGTGGTGGCCGCCGTATTCGCCTTCGTATATCTCAACCAGGCCGCCGGCTCCGACCGTGGACCCAAGGTCAAGGTGGTGATCGCCAAAGTCGACCTGCACCAGAACGCCTCCCTGGACCCCGAACGCGATCTGGATACCATGGAAGTGTCGCCGGAGATGAAGAGACTCATATCCGAGGCCGTTCGCGGCGAGAATATGGCCGTCTGCAAGGGTCAGAAAATCAACCGTACTATCACCGCCGGAAGTCCCATTCTTACCGCGGACCTGGCGGCCCCGGCAGTCGATCTGGACATTAAGGATCCCTATCGAGCCCTGTGCATCAAAGCCAAAGACGAGCAGGGATTGAGCGGGCTCCTGGTGCCCGGCGACCGGGTGAAAATCATGGTGACGGTTCTTGGTGGCAAGGCCCAGGCTGCCGGCGTTGGCGCCGCCGGGGCTACCGGCGCTTACCAGAGTTCTCTGGTCCTGGATCAATCGCTGCGGGTACTGGCCGTGGGCTCGCGGCTGGCCAGGCCGAGGAACCAGATCATGCTTTCCGAAGCGTCCAGCTCGGCCAGCGAGCTGCAATCGCAGCAGACGGTAACCCTGGAAGTCACCGAGGAACAGGCCCTGAAGATTGAACAGCAGATCAGCGGGGGCTCCGTGACCCTGCTTTTGTGTCCTCCGGCGTCTAAGTGAGGCACCGCCAATTATGCGCGTCCTCGTACAAAACACCCTGACCAATCGCCAGTGGCTCGGCTTCGACGGCGCCGCTGGGTTCACCGTCGGCCGCGATGAGTCGTGCGACATCAAGCTCGATTCCCGTTTCATCTCCGCCGTCCACGCCCGCGTGGAACGCCACGACGGCACCTGGGAAGTCGAGATTCTTCCCGGGGTCAATACCGTCCAGATCAATGACCAGGACTGCGCTGCCGGCCAGAAGGCTGTCGTCCGGGGCACGGCGCGGCTGCGCCTGGCCGAATACGTCCTGACCCTGGTGGATACCGAGGCGGCGTCCGACCGCTCCGGCGTGGAAAGCGCCCTGATCGAACTTCAGAACACGCTGCACGCCAACGTTCTGCGCCGGCTGGATCTCCGCACCGCCGGCTGGATCCAGGGCGATCAGCCCATGGAACGCGTGGACCAGCTCAATTCGGCGGTGGACGATCTGCTCCTGGGCGAATTCCGCAGCCAGGTATTTGAATCGCAGACCACCGGGCTGATCCTGCGCCGGGCCGTGCGCGGCCGCCTCAGCGACTGGATAACCCAGCGCATCGGCAAGGAAACCAAGGTCTCCAGCGTCTGGCACCGCCTGGGCGTGAATGAGGATCTGGAAGCGAGCGTGGAACAACTGGTGAGTCGCATCGCCGCCCGTTGCTACATAGGCGAGAAGAAGCTTTCCTGCGCCGACGCCGAGGACCTGGTGGACACGCATTTCGCGGCCGCGGTGGAGGAACTGGCCGCCGATTTGCTGGGCAACGTGCGGACCTATCTGATCGCTTCGTACCTGAAAAAACTGCTCTACGATATAATCTTCGGCCTCGGGCCCCTGGAAGACCTGCTGCGTTCCCCGAGCATCAACGAAATCATGGTGGTGATGCCGTCGCTGATCTACATCGAGCGCAACGGCCGCTTGATGAAGGTGCAGCAGACCTTCCCGTCCGAGGAGGCGGTGATCTCCACCATCGAACGCATCGTCGCCCCCCTGGGCCGGCGCATCGACCGCTCCCAGCCGCTGGTGGACGCCCGCCTGCGCGACGGCTCGCGCGTCAACGCCATCATCGAGCCCCTGGCCGTCCGCGGGCCGTGCATCACCATCCGCAAGTTCCCCCAGATCCGCGTCAGCGTCGAGGATCTCATCGGCTGGGGCTCGATCACTGCCTCCGCGGTCGCCCTCCTGCGTGCTTGCGTCAAGCATCGCTGCAATATCCTGGTCTCCGGCGGCACCGGCTCGGGCAAGACCACCCTGCTCAACGTCCTCAGCGCCATGATTCCCGAGAGCGAGCGCCTGGTCACGGTCGAGGATTCGGCGGAACTGCGCCTCCAGCAGGAGCACGTGGTCACTCTGGAGACCAAGCCGGCCAACGCCGAAGGCACCGGCCAGTACACCATCCGCGACCTGGTGAAGAACGCCCTGCGCATGCGTCCCGACCGGGTGATCGTCGGCGAATGCCGCGGCGACGAATCGGTGGACATGCTCCAGGCCATGAACACCGGCCATCATGGCTCGATGACCACCATCCACGCCAACAGCGCCGGCGACTCCATCAGCCGCCTGGAGACCATGGTGCTGATGGGCGCCGACATCCCCCTGGCGGCGGTGCGGCGGCAGATCGCCCAGGCCATCCATATTATCGTCCACTTGGAGCGCCTGCCGGACGGGCGCCGCGCCGTGTGGCAGATCAGCGAGGTCATCGGCCTGCACCCGGTCAGCGGCGAAGTGCAGACCCGCGACATCATGGCCGCCCGCGAGTACAACGGGGTGATGGCCATGCGCCCCACGGGTTTCATGCCCACTTTCCTGGAAGCGATGATCGACGAGGGCCATCTCCAGCTTCAGTCCTGGTTCGAGGGGGTGCGGGCATGAACCAGCTAATTGGCGTGGCCGCGGCGGGGTTGGCCGCCGCCCTCCTGTTTTTTGGCGCCCAGAAATTCCTCCTTCGCCGTTTCCGCAAAGATGTCGGCTGGATGCGGGAAACCTGCCTGCGTTTCAGTCCCGTTCCCGTTTCCGCCGAGGGCCGGGTTCTGGCCCTGTACGGCGGCTTCGTGGTCCTCCTGTTCCTGCTCTTGTGGATGGCGCCGCATCCCATCATGGCGATTGTCTTGTGGCTGGGCAGTTTCGCCCTGCCCAGGATGATCGTCAATTCCCTGTGGAAACGCCGCCGCCAGCAGGTTGACCAGCAGATTCCCGCCGCCGTCGCCTCTATGGCCAACAGCCTCCGCTCCGGCATAACCCTGGTCCAGGCCATGGAACGCCTGGCCGAAAACGCCCCCGAACCCATTCGCACCGATTTTCGCGTCATGGTCAACCGGTATTCCGTTGGTGCCAATCTCGAAGACACCATCCGCCAGACCAAGGAGCGGCTGAAACTGGCCAACTTCAACCTCTTCGCCTCGGCCCTGATGATCAACCGGGAGATGGGCGGCGATATCTCCGACACCCTGTTCCGCATCTCGGCGTCCCTGGACCGTCTGCAGCAGATGCGCAAGACCATCGAGGCCCACACTTCCGAGGGCCGCACCAACATCAAAATTCTGTCGGCGGCGCCCATCGTGCTGCTGCTGATGCTCTCGACCGTGGACAGCGAGGGCGTGAGCATGCTTTTCACCACCGTGCAGGGCTGGGCCATCCTGACCGTGGCAGCGCTGCTGATCGGCGCCGGTATTTACTTCGCCGCGTGGATTACCCATTCGGAGATCTGACGCCATGAACACTCCGGAAATGATGAAGCTTGGCGCCTCCGTCGGGTTCGGCGTGGCGGCCATCCTGCTGGCCAAGGCCGGCTACGGTTTCATGCGCGCTGATAAACTCAGCGGCCTGGGCGCCCGCGATCCCTCGCAGCGCCGCGCCGAAAAACGCCAGAAGGCGCTGGAGGATTCCCCGTTTTACGTGGTCCTTCTGGCTTTGCTGCGGGTTCCGGCGGAAGTCCTGTCCCGGCTGGACGTCGGGGCCCTGCGGGCCTACATGCACGATCCCTACACCAAGGCCGGCTACCCGGGCGGCCTTGATGACGATGAGGTGGTCGCCCTGGGTATTCTCCTGTCGCTGGCGACCGGCGCGGTCGCCGCCTTCCTCATCCTCGCTTTCGTCGGCCCCTTATGGGCCATCGTCGGCCTTCTGTTCGCTCCCCTGGGCCTCTTCATGCTCGTCGCCACGTTCCAGAACATCGCCGAGCGGCGCCAGCATCAGATTCTCATGGCCATGCCCTATGTCCTGGATCTCCTGGTGCTTATCCTCCGCGCCGGCACCAGCCTGAACCTGGCCCTGGCCCGCGTTGTCGCCGATTACGCCGATCATCCCGTCGGCGAGGAACTGGGGCAGATGCTGGCTGAGATCGAAATGGGCGCCCCCCGCGCCGAGGCCATGCGCCGTCTGGCCGCCCGATTATCCCAGCCGGACATCAACGCCCTGGCCGATAGTATGGTACAGTCGGAGGAACTTGGCTGGCCTCTGGGCGATACCCTGGCCCGGCAGGCCGACCGCATGGCCGCCGAACGCGTCCTCAATGCCCAGGCCAAGGCCGGGGCCGCAGGCGTCTGGGTGATGTTGCCATCGACGCTGGTGCTTCTGGGCGCCGTGTTGTTGTTGTTCGCACCGGTCATTGTCCGCTTCATGCGCGGCGAATATGCGATGAAATGATATGGATTGCATCCTTCGAGTCATCAAGGGCCCCGACGCCGGAACCACCTGCCGCCTCATGTCCGGCGGCAATCTCGTCGGGCGCTCTTCCAAGGCCGCCCTCAAGCTGACCCCCGAGGATATTTCCTGGGAACATCTGTCGGTCTCCCGCAACGGCGAGCAGTATATCGCCGAGAACCTTTCCGCCCTGGGCAGCTACCTGGACGATGCCCGCATTGCTAGCGCCGTCAAGCTCCGGCCGGGCGATCAGATCCGGCTCTCCAAGGATACGGTGCTGCGGCTGGAGGCGTTGGACGGCGGCGGCGCCATGTCGGGGCTGGGGCGCAAGGGATTGCCCATCCTTCTTCTGGTTCTGGTCATCGGCGCCGTGGCGGCCATGGTTATGACGTCCGGGGACGCTCCGCGGGCCGACTGGAACGTCACTTTCGGCAAACTGGAAACCTGGGTGCGGCAGGAGTCCGCCGCCAGAAAGCTGTCGGCGGAAATGCCGTTTATGCTTCGCGAAGCCTGGCGGCTGGAGTCCGTCGAGGACTATGCCGGGGCCCGCGCCGCCTGGCTGCGTCTCAAGGTGCTGACCGACCAGGTTCAGAGCAGGTACGGAGTCAATCCCCAATCTGCCGTTGATATCCGGGCCCTTCAAGATTTGAAACTTCCCAAAACCGGGCCCCTGGCGGTGGAAATGTCCGATGAGCAAATGGCCGCGGCCCTGGGGCAGTTCGTAGATACGTGGCTCAACTGGGCCACGGAGCAGGCCAAGAAAGGTTCATCTGTGAGGTCCCACCTTTGAAGAAGCAGATCGATCGTTTTGTGGTTCGCCAGTTGCTGTCGGACGGCAGCAACGGAACCGTGTATCAGGCCGACGAGTTGCTTCCCGGCAACCAGAAACGCCCCGTGGCCCTGAAGGTGCTGCCGGTGCTGGTCGAGGGCGACGCCAAGGCCCAGCAGCGGTTCCTGGAGAGCGTGAAATTGCTGATCGCCCTGGGCAGCCACCCCAACATTGTCAGCGTGTACGCCATGGGCGTGACCGAGCAAGTGCCTTGGCTGGCCATGGAGTGGATTCCCCTGACCCTGGCCGCGGCGGCCAAGGATTTGCCGGCGGCCCCTGAACAAGTTGCGGAAATGATGAAACAGGTGGCCAACGCCCTCTCGGCTCTGCATGCTCTGACGCCCCCGGTGCTTCACAATGACCTGACCCCGGCGAACATCCTGATGGATCAGTTCGGCGGGTATAAAGTCACCGACTTCAGCCTGGCTTCTCCCGCTGCCGTCGAACGCACGCGCATCCTGGCCACGGTCCGCTATGCTGCCCCGGAGTTGCTCAGCGGCGAGTTCGGCCCGCTCTCCCCGGCCACTGATCTCTACGCTCTGGGCCACATCGCTTACGAGATGGCCCTCGGCGGCAAGCTCTATCGCGAGCAGTTCCCGGCGATCTATGACACCAAGGGCTCCGGGCGGGAAGGGACCACGCCCAGATGGATGGCCTGGCACTGCTCCCTGGATACGCATTGTCGTCCGCCGCACGAGGTCATGCCCAGTTTTCCCCGGGACACCAGCATGGCCATCGCCCGGTTGATGCGCAAAGTATCGGCCGAGCGCTATGCTTCGGCCCCGGCCCTGCTGGCCGAACTGCGGCAGCAGACGCCGGTTTCCGCCACTCCCGTTGCCCAGGGTCAAGCCACATCGGCCGGTCCGACGCCCGTGCCGGTTGCCGCCGCCACGCCGCCTTCAGAGAGCGCCGTTGCCGTTATGGATTCCGAAAAACGCTATTATATCCGCCTGGGCGACAGGATTTCCGGGCCCTTCGATACCACCGCCATGCAGAGGCTGGTCCGCCGCGGCGAGGTTTCGCGTCTGCACAAAGTATCCCTGGACCGCGTTCATTGGCTGGCTATCAGTTCGATTGAAGGGCTGTTCTGAAGAGAAGGTGAAAGGTGAAAAACCGGCCCCACCGCGCCATTTCATTTCCTTTTCTCTTTTCCCTTTTCTCCTTGCCCCCTTTCACCTTTGCTTTAGCCCCCTTTCACCTTTGCTTTAGCCCCCTTTCCCGTTAGACTACGGCTCGTTCTTTAGCTAAACGAGTCCGCATGAGCAATCCCATGACCGATGTTTCATCTGAAGCCTCCGCACCGTCCCTTGCTCCCCTGGCCCCAGGCCAAATACGCCTGGTCCGCTGGGTTATTTGTCCCCATTGCTGGCATTCCTTCCGTCCCGAGGACATTCTCTGGGTTGCCGAGCATGAGGAACTGATGGGCGATCCCATTCTTCCCGAGGAACCCCTGCGCTTCCTGCCCACGCGCTTCAACCTCGACGGCATGGCCCTCGACGCCCGCGGCATGACCTGCCATACCATGGCCTGCCCCCAGTGCCACCTGCATATTCCCCGCGTCTTGCTGGAAAACGAGATCACCTTCTTCTCCCTCATCGGTGGCGTGGCCACCGGCAAATCCCATTACCTGGCCGCCATGACCTGGGAACTCCGCCAGCAGCTTGCCCGGGATTTCCACCTGATTTTTTCCGACGGCGACAAGGAATCCAACTGGGTGCTCAACCGGTACGAGGAACGCTTGTTCCTGCCCGATGATCCCGATCACCTGACGGTTTTGGAAAAGACGCGCACCCAGGGCGATTTGTATCGTTCGGTGCGCCTCTCCGGCCAGCAAACCAACCTGCCCAAGCCGTTCCTGTTTGTGATGCACCCCGGCGCCGGCCACCCCGCGGCCTCCCAGCGGCAACGCTCGGGGACCATTGTGTGCATGTACGACAACGCCGGCGAACACTACAGCGTCGGCCAGGATACCGCCCTCACGCCCGTGACCAGGCATCTGGCCCACGCCAAGGCGTTGCTGTTCCTGTTCGATCCCACCCAAGACCCGCGCTTCCGCGAGCGTTGCAAGGCCTTCTCCAAGGATCCCCAGATACTCGAAGCCATGCAGACCATGCGGCAGGAGACCATCCTCGCCGAGGCCGCCGCCCGCGTCCGCAAGCATCGCGGCCTGTCGGCCTACCAGCAGTATGACCGGCCCCTTCTAGTTCTGGTGGCCAAGAGCGATATCTGGGCCCCTTTGTTGGGAGCGGATGCCGAAACCGAGCCGATCATCCCGGCGGCCGGCACCGATACCGGTCCGGCCACTCTTGATCTTCCGCGCATCGCCCAGATGTCCAAGCTCTTGCGCCAACTGCTTTTGCGCACCGCGCCGGAGATCGTAACCGTCGCCGAGGACTTCTGTTCCAACGTGACCTACATTCCCGTGACCGCCCTGGGCCATTCCCCGCAACGCTGGCCCGATCAGCCAGGGTTGCTTATCCGTCCGCGCGACATCAAACCCCACTGGGTCACTGTGCCCCTCCTATACACCTTCGCCCGCTGGCAGCCAGGACTCATCCCCGGCGCCGGGCTGCAGTCGGAACTGCCGAGTTTCACGCCGTCGCAGCCTGACCAACGCGCGCTACCATGATCAAGTCCACGCTCGTCTGCTGCTGGTAGGGCTGGTCTTTGTACCCGCCCCGGAAGCTTATTTCACTGGCCCCGCAGGCGCCGGCTATGGCCGCCAACTCCGCGGCCTCCAGGTTTAGAAACGGCACCGCTTGCGACCTGAGCGTGGCCTGGCCATCCAGGCTCGTCACCGCCAGTTCTACGTAGCTGCGTTTTTCGCAGCGGTGGACTCCCTTGAGGATCAGGGCCCGGCCTCTCGGCAGATCGGCAACCCGGCTTTTCTGCCATACCATCGGGCCATCCGGCAGTTGCCAGGCGTTGAGCACGTGCGTTATGACGATTCCGCCCTTGCCCACGGCGGCGAACATCTCGCGCAGACATCCGCCCACCGCATCCCTGTCTGCCGCCAGGGCCAGCGAATTACCCAGGCACACTGCTGCATCGAACGACCGGGGTCTTTCTATCGGTGATTCAAAGCCGCGTATCGTCCAGTTCAGGCCCTGCGGATGGCCGAATTGTCCCTGGGCGAGTGCGATCATTTTCGCACTGATATCCGCTCCTTCGACGCGCAGTTTCCATGAATGAAACATCGCCGCATGTCTGCCCGTGCCGCAGGCGACGTCTACCACGCTGGCCACCCCGTATTTCGCGAATATTTCCTGAAAGAACGGCGCTTCATGGGCCAGCCGTTTAGGCCAGTCGATCATCGCGTCGAACACATCAGCCAGGTCATCAAAGACGGCGGGGGAGGTGGCAATCATGTACGGGATGATATGCTGGGAAGGAGGAGACAGAACAGTAGTTCGCCCTCTTTTTTTCCTCTTCCGGTACTCCGGGCCAATGCCAGGGCGTGGTACACCTGACTTCACTGGCGTTGTTGGCCGTCATCGCAATAGGCGAGCCCCAAACGATGCAACCCCCTGAAAAATCAGGGGGTTGGCCATCGGCTGACACTGCATGTCTTCAGCGAGCGCGACGGGGCTCGAACCCGCAACCACCGGATCGACAGTCCGGTACTCTAACCAATTGAGCTACGCGCCCGTAGCACGGTCTTCGGCGTCTTAATTTATGCGAAAATCCGGGGATGTCAAGGATCATCCGCCGTAACGCTGGGCAGAACAGGCCGCTAGCGTTTATAATCCCCGCCCATGATCATCGCCGGCATAGACGAAGCAGGGTACGGGCCCCTCCTGGGGCCACTGGTGGTGGGGTGCTGCGCCATCGAAGTGGCCGGGGCGCCCCCGGCGGATGGGACGGATCTGCCCTGCCTGTGGCAAATGCTGGGCCGGATGGTCTCCAAACACCGCAGCCGCAGCGGCCGCAAACTGCACATCAATGACAGCAAGGTCGTCTATTCCCCGGCGGGGGGGCTCAAAGAACTGGAACGCTCGGTACTGGTGATGGCGGCCATGTTCCAGCAGGCCCTGGCCTTGGGCGGCCGCGACCTCTGCACCGACCTGGAGGCGTTTCTGGATCTGGTGTCGCCGGAGGTGACGGCGGAGATGGCCCAATACCAATGGTATAAGCCCGTCTCCGGCGAACGCTTTCCTCTGGCCCAGGAGGCGGCGTCGGTCAAGGTGCTGGCCAATGCCTTGCATATCGAGATGGTCGAGGCTGCCTCCCGATGCCTCTACCTGGGAGCGCGGGTCGCCTTGGAACGGCAATTCAATCGCCTGGTCCAACAGACCCGCAACAAGGCTTCGGCTTTGTTTTCGATTTCCGCCATCCACCTGGATTTTCTGCTACGCCAGTATGGCACCCACGGCCTGGTGATTTTCTGCGACCGCCAGGGCGGACGCGAACATTACGGCCACTTGCTGCGGCTGATGTTTGAACAATGGTCGCTGGAGATCATCCAGGAGACCCAGGGCCACTGCCAATACCGCCTGGTTCGCGACGGCCACGCTGTGCGCCTGATCTTCCGGGAAAAGGCCGAAAGCCAGTGCCTGCCGGTGGCCATGGCCTCGATGCTCTGCAAGTACACGCGCGAGGCCATGATGCGGCGTTTCAATGCCTGGTGGCGGATGCAAGTGCCAGAAGTAGCCCCGACCGCCGGCTACTACACAGATGGCAACCGGTTCCTCAAGGACATCGAGGCCAAACGCCGCGAACTTGGCATCGGGGATGAGGAACTGATAAGGTGCCGGTGAAAGGACGGGGAAATTGCTCGCGTCGGCGTCAATCTCCCGTGTTCATCAAAGGTGTGCCCCTGCCAATTGCAGCCGCAGCACCAGCAGCGCCGCCGAAAGTTGGGAATCGGTGCCCAGGGGATCTTTGCGGGCCTTTATGATCTCCGGGTCCTGGGTTGTGGGTGCAGGCTCGGTCGTGGCGGCATCGCGGAGGATGTCCAGATCCTGGCGGGCGTCGATGGCCAGACGCATCTGCTCGGGAGTCATTTCCACCTTCACGTCGGGATCGACGCCCCATTCGGTGGAATTCTCGTCGCGGTGCAGGCAACGCCCGCTGGGCAGGTAGTAGTGGCTGGTGGTCAGCTTCAGGCAGGCCTTCTGATCGAAGACCGGGAAGATCATCTGCACGCTGCCCTTGCCGAAACTGCGCTCCCCGACCACGATGGCTCGGTTCTGGTCCTTGAGGGCGCCGCTGACGATTTCGCTGGCGCTGGCCGAATATTGGTTGACCAGGACCACCAACGGCATGGTGATCTTGTCCTCTATGGGCCGGGCCTTGGCCATTGTGGGACCGTTGGGGGTCTCGCGGTCGGCGTGGGTGGAAACGATCACGCCCTGGTCGGCCAGCTTGTTGGGGTCCAGGAACCGGCTCGCCACCTCGATGGCCGCCTGGAGAAGGCCGCCGGGGTTGTAACGCAGGTCCAGGATCATGGCCTGGGCCCCTTGTTTGGTGAATTCATTGGTGGCCTTGACCAGTTCCTCGCCCGTGGCCTTGGTGAAATTGGTCATGCGGATATAGGCGATCTTTTGCACCGGATCGACCATGTAATCCCAGCCGCCGCCGGGCTTGCGCGACCAGCCCTTGACGCTGGCCACCTTGATCAGTTCCCGGCGGATGGTGTAGTCGCGAACTGTGCCGTCCTGGCTGCGGATGGTCAGGGTGACGGTGGTGCCGGGGGGGCCGGTGATGGTCTTGACGGCCTGATTGATGCTGATGCCCTTGGCGTTCTTGCCCTCGATGGCGGTGACGATGTCGCCGGCCTTGATCCCCGCCCGGTAGGCCGGGGTATCCTCCAGTGGACTTACTATGCGCAAGTTGCCGTCCGGCTCGCTTTGGATCTGGATGCCCACGCCGCCGAACTCGCCCTGGGTGTTCTTGGTGAATTCGTCCTGTTCCGAGGGCCAGATCATGTTGCTGAAGGGGTCCAACTCGGCCAGGGCGCCGTCGGCGAACTCGTTGACCAGCACCTGTTCTGGCAGATCGACGGTGTCGGCGTTGGCCGCGCGCAGGCGGGCGACGACCGACTGGCGGATTTCGGTTTCATTGGCGATGGTCGAGGCCTTGACGCGATCGGCCAGGTCGTCCAGACGGGTGGCGAATTCCTGGTCCTTGGCGGCGTTGGCTAGGCCGGGAAAGGTTTTTTCCAGGCCTTTGGTGGCGAGGATGGCCCTCACACCTTTGAGCCCGCCCATGAGCATGTCGCGCATGGGCACGTCGCGATAGTAGTTGCCGCGGGCATCGCTCAGGGCCTCGGAGAGCATCTCCATGCGCACCCCACGCAGCGATTCCTTCCAGTCGGTGCGGAAACTGTCGTTGGCCGCCTCGGTGGTGGCGGGTTTGGTGGCCGCCACGACCGGTTGCGTCGATGGATGCAGCAGCCGGTCAACCTCTTCGCGTTCCTTGGCCTCGGCTTGCTGGATGGTGAGCAGGGCGTCGGGGGCGTACAGGCTCAGCAGGCGGATGCGCCGCATGCTGGTTTTAAGTTTGTCTTTCCACTGCGGATTGGCCGGTTCCACCGAACTCAAGTCCGAATACAGCCGGGCCGCCTTGAGCCACTGCTCCGAGGCCTCGTACTGGTCCACCATGGTGATGGTCTGCTGGACCACTTCATTGACCCAGGTTTCGTTGCGGAAGGCTTTTTTGTCGTCGGCCAGCAGGTAGGCGCGGGCCGTGGCGTCGATGAGGTACTGGTCTTTGTGGTTCTTCCGCAGAAGCGTGACCTCGGCGACAGCCTTGTCGAATTGTTTGCGGCGCTCGGTGACAAAGGTCTCGCGCTGGGTTTCGTATTCCCCGGCCCAGGCGGCCATCTGCGTGACCGATGGGTCCTGGAGCACCGCGGCGGCGCTTTGCAGCAGCAGGCTGGTTTTGTCGAATTCGCCTTGGCGCAGGGCATGGAATGCCTGGACCTTCAGATCATTGCCGGAGGCCGCCGGCTGGGCCATGGCGGTCCTGGTTCCAGACAGCGCCGGGACCATGCCGAGGCCGGTCGCGGTGGCCAGAAGCGCCAGGGCAACCAGGCAACGGTTTAACCATGTCTTCATGAGCAAATCCTCTCAAGGAAATATCGGGAACATCAGCGCGAACCGTACGGTCTCAACGAATACTCCCGGACGCCCATCCGCTTACGCGGTGCGAGAAAGTAAGTTTGCGCTATTCTGTTGCCAAACGCAAGATTCGCGTTCTACTTAGACGCTTTCGCATCTGTCGGGGTTCGTTGGTGGCAACAGTTCCGTCGCCTGGGTGATTAGGGTAACATGCCAAAATTGCCGGCCGGCATGGATTTGGCCGGTTTTCCAGGCGAGCCCTTTGGATCCATGACTGGACTGTCAAATAATGAAAAGCATAACCGCACAGCTCAACCAGGCCTTTCACGCTGCCATCAAGGCCGCTTTTGGCCTTGAGGCCGACCCTGTCATTCAGGTGGCCCAGAATGACAAGTTCGGCGACTACCAAGCCAACGCGGCCATGGGCCTGGTCAAACCCGTGGCCGACAAGACCGGCGCCAAGGCCAATCCCCGCTCCATCGCCGAGCGCATCAAGGCCGCCCTGGACCTGGGTCCCATGGCCTCGGAAGTCACCATCGCCGGCCCCGGATTTATCAATGTCCGCCTGGCCCCGGCCTGGCTTGCCGAACAATTACGCGGCATGGGGTCGGATTCCCGGCTGGGCGTCGATCCGGTGGCTTCGCCGGCCAATGTCATCGTGGACTATTCCGGTCCCAACATCGCCAAGGAACTGCACGTCGGCCATTTGCGCAGCACTATTCTCGGGGATGCCCTGGCCCGCCTGATCGCCTTCCAGGGCCATCATGTCATCCGCCAGAACCACCTGGGCGACTGGGGCACGCAATTCGGGATGCTTATCGCCAATTTGCTGGATAAATCCGCAAACTCGCAGAATATCCGCCTGAGCGACCTGGAGGCTTTTTATGTCGAAGCCAAGAAGCGGTTCGACAGCGAACCCGATTTCCAGAACCGCGCCCGCCAGACAGTCGTGAAACTCCAGGGCGGCGACCAGTCCACCTTGGCGGCCTGGCGGACCCTGGTGGCCAAGACCCGCGAACATTATCTGCCGCTGTACCGGCGCCTGGGCGTCCTGCTCACCGAAGCCGATGAGCGCGGCGAATCGTTTTATAACCCGATGTTGGCCGAGGTTGTGAGCGATCTGTTAGCCGCGGGCATTGCCGAGGAATCGGAGGGTGCGATTGTCGTCTTCATCGATGGCAAGGATAAGGTTCCCCTGATCATCCAGAAGAGCGGCGGAGGCTACCTCTATGGCACGACCGACCTTGCCGCCGTTCGTTACCGGACGACTACGCTGCATCCCCAGCGGGTGATTTACCTGGTGGATTCCCGGCAGTCGCATCACTTTTCGCAGGTCTTCGCCGTTGCCGCCAGGGCTGGCTGGGCGCCGGGCGTCAGCTTGGAGCACGCCCCCTTCGGCACCATGCTTGGGATTGACGGCCGTCCCTTCCGCAGCCGGGCCGGCGGCTTGTTTAAGCTTCAGGACCTGCTCGATCAGGCTCAGGAGCAGGCTATGGCCGTCGTCACCAGCAAGAACCCCGACTTGCCCGAAGCTCAGCGCTATGAGATTGCCGCCTCTGTTGGCGTGGGTGGGATCAAGTATTTCGACATGTCCCGCGACCGTGCCAGCGATTACACCTTTTCCTTCGAGCGCATGCTGGCCCTGGACGGGAACACCGCCCCTTATCTTCAGTACGCCTACGCCCGCACCCGCTCGATACTGCGCGAGGGGCACAACCGCGGCATCGTCTACGCCGGCGCCGCCGCCACGCCCATTCGTCTGGAAACGCCCCACGAACTGGCCATCGCCAAGCAGATTTTGCGCCTCGGTGACATCGTCGAACTGGTGGCCCGCGAACTCAAGCCGCACCACCTGTGTACCTATCTTTACGATTTGGCCACGCGCCTCAGTGGTTTCTATGAGAATTGCCCGGTTCTCCAGAGCGACCCGGCCACGCGTTCCAGCCGGCTGGCCCTGGTCGATCTCACCGGGCGGACCTTGGCCCTGGGGTTGGATCTGCTGGGGATCGAGCATCCGGAAAAAATGTGAGTGGCCGGAGTCCGGAGAAGAGTGGTTGGAGGCTTGTGAAAACAAAAGGGCCGCGAATGAAGCCCTCCCTTTCCCTCGCCCCCTACCCGGGCCAGAGGGTTGGGGGCGAGCGCCGAATGGTCGGGGAACTTCTTCACAGGGCGCGCTCCGCGTACGGTCTTCTCTCAGGGGACTAATCAATCCACTGTATTTGCCTGTTGCCGGGCCGGGCGCAGGGGCCTAGTGTTGCCTGTGCACGCTGCCCGACCCCAAGAGGCATGAACTGATTAAGGAGCTTTGATGACTACATTAGCAGAACGCGGCCATTCGCTCGTCCTTGGCGCCGCTGAGCACCGCTACGAATGGGTTGAGGGATGGGCCAAACTGCCCGAGGCCGTTCATTACGGAAACACTCATGGAGTGGTCGTCGATTCCCAGGGTCGGATCATAGTCCATACCGCCAGCGATACCGCTATTATCATTTTCGATTCCGATGGCCAGGTCATCAAGTGGTGGGGGAGCGAGTTTGCCGCCGGGGCCCACGGCCTTCAGCTTCGCAAGGAAGACAACGCCGAGTTCCTCTATCTGGCCGACATTGCCCAGCGCCAGGTGGTCAAGACTACCCTCGACGGCGAGGTCGTCTTTCGCCTGCCCTGCCCTATGGTATCGGGTCTGTATGAGGAGCAGCGCCAGTATTGCCCGACCAATGTCGCCTTCGCGCCTAACGGGGATTTGTATGTCGCCGACGGCTACGGACTGGGCTATATCCACCAGTACAACAGTAAGGGCCGCTATCTGCGCAGCTTTGGCGGGCCAGGCACAGAGCCTGGCAAACTCTCCTGTCCCCACGGCTTGTGGGTGGACACCCGCGCCGCCGAGCCGGATCTTATCGTCGCCGACCGTGGCAACGAGCGCCTCCAGATATTCACCCTCGACGGCCGGCATAAAGGTTTCGTGGCCGGCGACCTGCGGCGGCCGTGCCATTTCGACGAACGCGACGGCGACCTGCTGATCCCCGATTTGTACGGCCGCCTTACAATTCTTGACCAGCACAACCATCTCATCACCCATCTTGGCGACAACCCCGGCTGCTGGAATACTCCCGGCTGGCCTGATCTGCCCAAGTCCACCTGGCAGTCGGGCAAGTTCATCGCTCCCCACGCCGCGTGTTGGGACGCCGATGGGAATATCTTCGTCGTGGAATGGGTTCCTCCCGGCCGTGTGACGAAGCTCAGACGCGTGTGAGAATGGAAGATTTATAAAAACGAGGTACGGAGGTTTGCGGCAGGCGACAGCGGGTGATTGAATATCCCCGGCGCGCGTTAATCCCTTATTCGCCGGCGATCGGTCGATACAGCGTGTCGCGTTCCACCGGCGTCAGGCGGGCCTGGCGTATGAGGCGATGGATTTCCTGGACGCTCATTTCCTGATGCGTGCCATCTCCGGCGGTTTTGGTGATGTCATACCAGACGACCGTGCCATCGAGGTCATCGCAGCCCCAGTTCAGGGCCAGTTGGGCCAGTCCGATGCCCTGCATGATCCAGAAAGCCTTGAGGTGGGGGATATTCCGCACCATCAGCCGGGCGATGGCCAGGGTCTTCAGATCGCTCAGGCCCGTATTGCCCGGCAGGTGGCCTAATTCGCTGTGGTCGGGAACAAAGGACAGGGGAATCAGGCAATTGAAGCTGGCTCTGGTGTTTGCCAGTGATTCCGCCTGCGCTTCTCGCAGCTTTATCATGTGGTTGATTCTTTCGGCGGGGGTTTCCACGTGGCCGTAGAGCATGGTGGCGTTGGAGTAAATGCCCAGGCTGTGGGCGGTGCGGTGGACGTCGAACCAGCGCTCCGAGCGGACTTTGCCCTTGAACACTTCATCGTGGACGCGCTCGTCGAAGATTTCCGCGCCCCCGCCGGGCAGGCTGCCCAGGCCGGCTTGGCGCAGGGCCAGCAGGACGTCAGCCACGTTCATGTGTGCTATGCGGCCCAGGTGGATTATTTCGATCGCCGTGAAGGCTTTGATGTGCAGTTCCGGGCAGGCGCTGCGGATGCCCCCCAGCATATCCAGGTAATAATCGAACTTCAGCCACGGATGCAGCCCGCCCACTATGTGGACTTCGGTGGCTCCGGCCTCGGCGGCTTTCCTGGCCATGGCCACGACCTGTTCGACGGGCATCTCGTAGGCACCTTCCTCGCCGCGTTTGCGGTAGAAGGAGCAGAACTTGCACGACAGGGCGCAGACGTTGGTGTAGTTGATGTGGCGGTTGCGGTTGTAGTAGGTCTTGTCGCCGTGGAGTTGCCGCCGCACCAGATCGGCCATGCGCCCGATGCCGTGTATGTCCCGGCTGGCATAGAGGGCCAGGCCATCGGCCAGGTCCAGCGGTTGATCCGCCAGCACCTTTTCGGCAATTGGCAGCAACGCCGGGTCGGTGGTGAAGGTGGCTGCGTTCATCAGTGGTAAACCATAGCCCAGATAGTGGCGGGGGGCCAGTGAACCATGAACCGGAATATCGCCCTAGTCGGCTGTCGGCAAAAGCCATGGGCCGCCCGTATGCCTCCATTTTCCACCCCTTGTCTTCCCTCCCTTACATTTTTCGCCCATCCCATTAGAATCCTCCCCTTACCGGCGACGGGCAAGGTGTCCGTCCGCCGCGCCCTTGGATTTTCCGGAGGTTCCGATGAAACTGGCCCAGAGTGACCCGCAGATTGCGGAATTGATTCGTTTGGAAAAGAGCCGGCAGCAGACCACCCTGGAATTGATCGCCAGCGAGAACCACGTCTCGGCGGCGGTCATGGAGGCGGCCGGCAGCGTGCTTACCAACAAGTACGCCGAGGGCTACCCTGGGGCCCGCTACTACGGCGGCTGTGGTTTCTATGACCAGATCGAAAACCTGGCCATCGAACGGGCCAAGAAACTTTTCAACTGCCATTACGCCAACGTCCAGCCGCACTGCGGGGCCAATGCCAACTTCGCGGCCTTCATGGCCCTGATGCAGCCCGGCGATCCGTATATCAGCCTCAACCTGGCCAGCGGCGGACATCTGTCCCATGGAATGAAGCTCAATGCCTCCGCCGTGTTTTTCAAGCCCGGACATTATGAATTGAATCCCCGGACCGAAACCATCGACTTCGATTCCGTGCGCGCCAAGGCTCGGGAACTGAAACCCAAAATGATCCTGTGCGGGTATAGCGCCTATCCGCGCCTCATCGATTTCGCCGAATTTCGCAAGATTGCCGACGAGGTGGGGGCCATGCTCATGGCGGATATCGCCCACATTGCCGGCCTGGTGGCCGGCGGCGCGCATCCGTCGCCATTTCCCCATGCCCATGTGGTGACTACCACCACGCACAAGACCCTGCGCGGGCCGCGCGGCGGGTTGATCCTGACCAATGATGAAACTCTGGCCAGGGTCATCAATCAGAAAGTCTTTCCGGGCAGTCAGGGCGGCCCGTTGATGCACATCATCGCCGCCAAGGCGGTGGCGTTCGGCGAGGACCTCCAACCCCAGTTCAAGCAGTACGTCGCCCAGATTGTCCGCAACGCTAAGGCCTTGGCGTCGGCGCTCCAGGGCCACGGCTATCGTCTGACCAGCGGCGGCACCGATAACCACCTTATGCTGGTGGACTTGCGCAGCCGGGAACAGAGCCTTACCGGGGCCGATGCCGAAAAATCTCTGGAGGCCGCTGGGATCATCGCCAACAAGAACGGGATACCCAATGACCCCCGTCCCCCCAAGGTGACCAGTGGGCTGCGGCTGGGCACTCCCGCCCTGACCACGCGCAGACTCAAGGAAGCCGATATGGCCGTCGTCGCGGGATTTGTCGATCGGGCCATCCTGGCCAAGGGCGATGTCGCTCTGTTGGGAGCCATTCGCCGGGAAGTGGCGGAATTTTGCGAGCGATTCCCGTTGGAATAAGAGCCGGTGGCCGGTCATCCGCGACGGTTGGCGGCGCCTGCCGGGCGCCGGATTATAGGACCTGTGCCGGCGGTCTCTCCGCCGCGGTTATTTTATTATCATCCGGCGGATTTATGGCGCAGCAGGGGAAGGGTCTCCATGTTATACGAATATCAGGAATTCATGACGGCTGCTGATCCGCGGTTATTATTTTCGGTTCCCGGTATTTTCCTGCCGCGCCATGGAATGCCCTGCCCTGTGTCGCCCCCGCCATATGCCTGCCCCTGTGCTGTGTTGTCATCCTCTCGCGATATGAATTCGACAATAAAGATGATTCACTGCCACCGGGTGGCTTGCTATGATTAACCAGACAATAATAATACGCTGGCTCGCGTGCCGTCTTAGGAATATTAGTTGGCCCATGTGCCTCATCCGCGGATAGTATGGACAGTCTCATGACACAACCGTCTTCCCAGCCACCGCAGAAGAAACTGCGGGTTCTGATCGTCGAGGACCACGGTCCTACCCGTCTGGCGATGGGCCGGCTTATCCGCGATGCCGGCGCCGACGTAGTCACCGCCCGCGATGGCGAGGAAGGGCTGGGATATCTCCTCACCCAACGCTTCGACGTATTGCTCACCGACCTCCGCATGCCCGTAATGGATGGCATCGAGTTGGTGAACCACTGCATGCAGCTCCCGTTGACCCACCGCCCGGCGCGGGTGATCGCCATCAGCGGGGAATACGATGCCGGTTCCCTGCATGGTCAACCCGTGCAATTCATGGCCAAGCCGCTGAACGTAGAGGCCCTGCTGAAGATGCTGGAAGGCAAGCCGAATTAGCTGCAAGGGCTTTTGGGTATTAGGAGATTAGGCAGAAGAAAACCGCCAATTGCGGCCTAGGGTGCAAACGGGGATCGTGACGTGCTTGGAAAAAGCGATGTCCACCAACCACTCATCACTACTTGGCGGCGGCGAGTTGGACGAATGTCGCTACGCTGTCCAAGTCGCGGAGTGTCTGGGGTGTGACTTTGACGATGGCGGTATCGCCGCATACCAGGAGGGGATGGACCTTATTGACGCGCTTGGTCCAGATGCATCCGCCGCGCCGTTTGGGAATCGGGATGAAATTGGCGCTGCGGGCGTCCAGGGGGGCGGTGTTGGCCTTATCCTGAAGGAATAGCCGCTCCAGGGTCTTGCGCGCCGCGGCGCGCTGGATAGTCTTGCTGATAGTTACCTTGATTTTCTGACCGAGCTTGAATTCATTCGCCATGAAAATACCTCTGCTGCAAAGAGGGGGGAAGTATAGCGATCGCGGGCCTTGTGGCAATAGCGCGCGTTTTTTTGTCGCCAACCGGCAAACCGCCAACGGCGGTGCGGCGGTGCGGCGGGTGGGCATTCTTCCAATTTGTCTTCTTCTAAATCAACCTTACATTTTTGCTAATCGCTGTCCCGTTATCCTGGCGCGCAGGTGTTCCCGGTATTGTCAGCGGACGATTTTGATGCCGGGGATCGCCTTTTCGAGTGCCGCCACGCCTGCGTCTGTCACCTGTGTGCGCCACAACAGATATTGCCGTTGGCCAAGCAGATTCGCAAGCCACTTGGGCCCGATTAACTCGCGCCCGTTCCTTGTGATCTCACCGCTGGAAAAGACTCCCTGTTCCACGTGCCAGCCCCACCAGTATTGGCCGATGTATACCGTCGGGATCAGCAATAGGATGAACAGCGCCAGCCAGATCTGACGCACCCGCCACCATGTCGCCAACTTGGGCTTGGCGAGGGTTGTCCTGGGATCGGCCGGATCAAACGCGCGCCCGCATTCGGGACAGCGCGGCTCGGGTAGTTGCCGAACATTGTAACCGCAGCCGCGGCAGTAACGGTCGGCGTTTAGGCCTGCTTTGTATTCGGCGTTTTCCACTTGCACCGCCATTTTTCAGTTGAGCCGGATAAAAGTGTCAGGTGTTTGGCCAATGCGATTTTCCATCTCTTCTCTCTGCGCCGCCGCGCCTCTGCGCGATCACTTCTTCTCTTTCTCTTTCCGTGCCATAACTCCCTCCTGCTTCATCCATCTCTCCCATTCAGTATATTCCCGATCATCCGGCGTCAACTCATGTGCCCCTCTCCTTTCTCCTGTTTCTATCGCGGCTCCGCCGCGATCCCCCTTTCCCCTTTTGCCTGTCTCCCCTATGCTTACGCATAACGATGGGCCGCACCGCATTCAGCCTTGTTGTTTTTCTGCTGCTAGCTCTGGACGTGATCTGGTGGCGATGGGCCGACGTTCGGCTTAGGCCGCTTGTCGGCTCCTGGCGTTATCGGCTGCTTCTGGCAGGGTTTATGAGTTTCCAGATCCTTGCCCAGGCCTTTCGCGTCATACACATCAGTTTCATCCGCAACGGCATGGACTCGGGTATGGGCTCGCCCTTCCTGGCCATGGTCTATATCTGGCACCTCCTGATCCTCCCTGGCACTCTGTTAACGCTTCTGGGTTGGTGGCTTTCCCGCCGCCTGGCGTCATGGTTGCGGACGCTGCTGCAGGCCATGGCCCATGCTTCGGCTCCGCCGCCTTCGCCGCCACAGGATGAATCGGCCACCCGCCTTACCCGGCGTCAGGTCTTGGCCGGTATTGGCGTCGCCGTGCCGCCTTTGGTTCTGGCGGCGACAGTCGGCGCCGGCATCGAGCAGGTTGGTTCTTTCCGCATCCGGAATATTGCCGTGAAACTGGCCCGGTTGCCCCCCGGTTTGGACGGCATGACCATCGCCCACGTCAGCGATACCCACATCGGCGGCTTTTTGCGGCCGCACATGCTTCCCCGGATCGTCTCGGCGGTAAATGCCCTGGGCTGCGACATGGTGGCCTTCACCGGCGATCTCATAGACATAGACCTCAAGTATCTTCCCGGCGGCCTGGCTGCCCTGGATGCCATGCGGCCGCGGGACAACCTGGTCATGTGCATTGGCAACCACGATCAAATTCAGAGCCGTGCGTGGTTTATCCAGACGGCCCGCGAGATGGGCATGCCCCTGTTGATCGACCAGGACATGAACCTCCGTATCCGCGGCCACGATGTGCAGGTGTTGGGCATAGACTTCCAGCGTGGGCTGAGCGGCGTCGCCGCGTCCGTCGCCAGGGTCGAGACGCTTCGCCGTCACGATGTACTTTCCATCCTGCTCAGCCACCATCCGCATGCCTTCGATGCCGCCGCCGGGTGCGGCATTCCCCTTACGCTTTCCGGCCACACCCACGGCGGGCAGCTCATGCTCACCCCCGGCTTCGGCGCCGGTTCCATACTCTTCCGTTATATTTCCGGTCTTTACCGCAAGGACAATGGCTCGGCCCTGGTGGTCTCCAACGGCGTCGGCAACTGGTTCCCCCTGCGCGTCAATGCCCCGGCGGAGATTGTCAAGATAACCCTGACGCGCTGACGCGGCGTTTCTTTTTCCTTCCCGCGTACGTGGGCCCGGGGTTAGCGGTTGTCTCTTGGTATGCTTGCCTCCTAACCCAAGCGCCATACCAGCAAGCCCACTGCGATAAACAGCGCGCCCCCTGCCGCCATAAGCGTTTCCAGCTCCACTTGGCGCTCCGGCCATCGGAAATCTATGGGGCTCGTCTGGCGGATGTCGATCACGCTGCCGCCACTGCGTGCCGCCAACTCACGCAGGGTTTTGTGGTTGTTGCCGATGGCGTCGAATTCGGCCGCGTGGCGGCCGGCCACAGCCATCTTGTCGATCAACTGTCCTCCCTGGCGCAGGAACGCCCAGCAGGGCGCGCCCGGCGCCTCGAACTCCAGTTCATAATGCCCCGGCGCCGTCTGCGGGACGCTCAGCACCCGGGGCGCCTCATCGGCTCCTGTTGGCCCGCGCAGTTCCAGGGTGACTTCCAGATTGTTCAGATACCGGTGCTCGGCGTTATCCACCGCATCGAGGCGCACGCCTGGCACGCTTCCGCTGTCCCAGGAAATGCGCAGACGCGGATCGCGGGGCGCCTGGGCGATCAGGTCGGCCATCGCCAGCGCCTGCGTGGTATCGGCGGCGAACGCCGCCGCCAGCACCTCGCCCGTCCCCATCCGCCATCGCGCTGCCATGGGCACGCTTGGGCCGTCTATCTCGCCTGGCTCTTTGCCCTTGCCTATGGTTGCCTCCGCCAGCAGCTCAGCATCGGGTTTTACCCAGGTGCGGTTCCACGGCCCCTGCGTGTGGCCCGCCAAGTCCAGCGGCTTGCGAAAGCGGATTTCCGTCTGTTCGTTGCGCAGCAGCCTCGGCATGGCCCCCCGCGCCAGCTCGGCCGCGGCGCTGCTCCATTTGCCAGGGTCCATTTGCCGCACCAGTTTGCCGCCCGTCAACGTGATTATCTTCTCCAGGGCCGGCAGGGCCGAGCCTTCCCCAATGGCCAGCAGGTGCAGGTGGATCTTCTTCCCGGTCAGCGCCTCGGCCAGGCCTGCGGGGTCATCGATGGTGGTGTCGGCATCACTTAGCACCAGCAGGTGCTTGGGCATGAATGGCTCGGCTTCATCGGCGATTCTCTGCAGCGCTTGCCTTAGATTCGTCGGTCCATGAGGGGCCAGGTCCACCGGCGGAAGCGGCAGCCGGGCCGTCTGGGCGACGTTCTTGCCCGCCGACCACCAGTCCAGCGAATTCGCGAAACAGCCGATGCTTGCCAGGTCGCTGCCCGGCAGTGTCCTTAGCAGCGCCGTCATCGCCCCGGCGACTATGCTCCAACGCGTGCGCGGATCGCCCGGACCCACAGCCTCGCTCATCGACCCGCTGCTGTCGCCCAGCAGCATCCAGTGCGTCGTGGGCAGTGGCGGCACGCAATCCAGCGGGGAAATCTTCTCCAGGGGCGTCGCCGTGTAGCCTCCGGCGGCGAAGGCGTGATCCCCGCCCAGGATCACCAACCCTCCCCCCAAGTCACTCACGTACTGGTAAAGCTGCTCCACATGTCCGGCCAGTTCGTCGGCTGCGACATTATCCAGCACCACCACCGATGGCTCCAGCCATGCCGATGGATCCGCCGGCAACTGGCCGGGGGCCATGGTTTGCCATGCCGCTTCATCCGCTCCTGCGCTTCTGCCAGCGCTGCCGCGGATCCACCAGCCCCTTCGGCCAGCCTCCGGCGCGGCCATGATGCTGGCCCTGTCGTTTTCCGGCCACGCGTCCTGGCCTTCCAGGTGAACTGAGGCCTTTGACGAACCTGGCGCCAGCGTTCGCGTGAGCAGAAATTGCCCGGTGCCAAGGGTGGTTGGGGCGGTTTCGTCCGTTCCCTCGAAGGTTATGGTTCGCGGCTTGCCGTTGTTGTGAACCGTCGCGATCACCTGACGCCCGCGCAGCTTGAGGCTGTCTATGCCCCCGTCCACAGGCTTTTCCAACGCCGGATCCAGCACCGCATAGACCGGCGGCGCCCAGGCGGGATTCTTAAACTGTCCATCGCTGAATAGCACTATTGTCTCGGCGGCGGGGGGGGCGAACACCGTGCGTTGCCCCGGCATGTCCACCAGGTTTCCTTGGTCATCCTCAATACCCGTCTGGGCGTTATCGCCGGCGAAGAACATGATCCGGCGTGGCGTTGCCCCCAGTAATTGTTCCAGCCGCCGGCGCAGGGCCGTCGTATTGCGGTACAAGGCCGTTCGCGTACTGGGCGAAAGATCCACCATGACCAGCGCCTCATGCCGCCATGGCGCTTGCCAACTCATCCCTCCGGCGGCCAGCGCTATAAGGAGCAGGCCGACGCCGCACAGGATTTTGGTCCAGGCCGGCGCCGCCGGCCTTCGCCACATGGTTATCGCCGTCGCCGTGGCCGCCAGGGACAGGCATGTCCACAGCAGCCAGGGCGAAGAGAAGTTAAATGGAAGGTTCAAGAGCAAGGTCAGCCGGTCCTGTTCTTGGCTTTGTCTCGCCGCCCGCCGCGTTGGGCTATGCGGCTTGGCGGTGACCGGGACTATTGTACAGGAAATCGGCCCCGGCGGTTGTCCGGCTCGCTTTGCCTGTAGTTTTCTTCCGGCTCCGGCGTGCCGCCTTAGCTGCGGGTCTTAAGAACCAAACTCTTATTCGTCAGTTACCTCTTGCCCTTGCCCTGCTCCTCTTCCCTCGTCCCTTCCGACCCCCGATTCCCGAATTTCCGATTTCCTACTGTCTCTTGCCCGTAAACCTATACGTCACCTCGCTCCCATCTTTCTTAGTCCAAGTCACCGTTCCCTCGATGGCGCTGGCCGTGATCGACCCCTGCCAGGCCAATTTGCCGTCGCTGTCGCTGCTGGCCGTCGCGCTGAATTTAGCCAACGCTCCCACCAGCGGCGTCTCCACTCCTTTAAACTCCGTCCCGGCGAATCCCTTGTTCCCAAAATACTCCGAGCTGAACTTCGTCTTATCAAAGCTCAGGGTGTCCTCTATATCCTGTCCCGTTCCTTCAATGGAACTTAGCGTCACCGTCCATTTCCCCGTCAACATTCCTCCCCCCAGCGCCCGCGCTGCCGGCAGCACCAGCAATGCGGCCAGCAGCAATGCAATGGTCAGACGTGTCGCGAGCGGCTTCTTCGGATTTGCGTTCATGCCCGCAGTTTACCTCCGTCCTCTCCGTTTCGGCAACCTGCCCCCGCCCCCAACTTATCCACGTCTAGTCTCATGCCGAGATTCCTTCCCCTGGTACTCCGGGGGAAGGATAGGATGAGGGCCCGTGTTCCCGACACCCGAATTCCTGTCCCGCTTCCCTTGACGGACTACGGTTCATCCTCCCCACGCACACGCACATTGTGTTCGTCCACAATCCACAGATGGCCGCTCATTCCGGATTCCGTGAGCATAGGAAGCAACCGAGCCAGCGATCGGAGCACATGACGGCGATCCTG
>Ga0316228_1000552_pt1 | contig 48978 bp, 45 predicted proteins | sample TBH18021metaG_FD_206005 | JGI IMG/M metagenome (GOLD analysis project Ga0316228, IMG submission 206005) | Freshwater microbial communities from Trout Bog Lake, Wisconsin, USA - TBH18021 | ecosystem: Environmental > Aquatic > Freshwater > Lake > Hypolimnion/Profundal zone | place: USA: Wisconsin... | reverse complement strand
TGCAGCCATGGGCGATGTTGGCGAAGGGGCCGCCGTGGATCAGCGCCGGGTTGCCCTCCAGCGTCTGCACGAGGTTCGGCTGCAGGGCGTCCTTGAGCAGCACCGTCATGGCGCCGGTCGCCTTCACATCCTTGAGGGTGACGAGCTTGCGGTCGCGGGTCTCGGCGATGACGATCCGGCCGAGGCGCTCCTCCAGGTCGGCGAGGTCCTTGGCGAGGCAGAACACCGCCATCACCTCGGAGGCCACGGTGATGTCGAACCCGTCCTCGCGGGGGAAGCCGTTGGCGACGCCGCCCAGCGACTGGGTGATCTGGCGCAGCGCCCGGTCGTTCATGTCGACGACGCGGCGCCAGTGGATGCGGCGGACGTCGATGTTGAGCTCGTTCGCCCAGTAGACGTGGTTGTCGATCAGCGCAGCCGCGAGGCTGTGGGCCGCCGTGATGGCGTGGAAGTCGCCGGTGAAGTGCAGGTTGATCTGCTCCATCGGCACGACCTGCGCCTTGCCGCCGCCGGCAGCGCCCCCTTTCATGCCGAAGCACGGCCCGAGCGAGGGCTCGCGCAGGCAGATCATGGTCTTGGCGCCGATGCGGTTCAGCGCGTCGCCGAGGCCCACCGTGGTGGTGGTCTTGCCCTCGCCCGCGGGCGTCGGCGAGATCGCGGTGACCAGCACCAGCTTGCCGGGCTTCCGGCTCTCCAGCCCGGCGATGTAGCCGTGGTCGATCTTGGCGATGTGCTTGCCGTAATTGTGGAGCGCGTCATCCGGGATGCCAAGTTTCTCGGCGACTTGCGCGATCGGCTTCAGGGTCGCGGCGCGGGCGATCTCGATGTCTGACGGCATGGGCCTTCCTCCCTGACTCGCGGGCACGATGCCCGCCCGCCGGCTCTTGCCGTGCGAAACTCTTGCCGTGCGGGCTGCGGCGCGGCCGCCCGCGAACGGCTGCGCACTGTGCGTCAAAGCCCGCGAAAATGCGCGTCGATTTTTATGAGCTGGCCGACAAAATACTCTTGTCGATCCGGAGAGGGACCCGCTCTGCGCCGAAGCTCGAACCCGCCAGCGTCCTTGCGAGCGGAGCGAAGCAATCCAGCAACGCCACGCTCCTTGAGGTCGCCCTGACCTCGGTCGCGTCGCTGCGCTCGCGATGACAGGGTGCCACGTGGAAGCCGGCTCAGCCCCCCGATTTCTTGGCCTTGTCGGCGGAGCCCGGCGCCTCGTGCGGCTGAGGGGCGCCCTTGGGCAATTCCGGATTCTCGGCGTTGTGCGGGGCGGCGACCGGGGCCGGCACGGTCTCGGCGGTGGCGGTGGGCTTCTCGATGTCGGGCAGCCCGTCCTTCAGCTTCGCGTTGATCTGCGCGAGGTCGTCCGGCTCGGGGTTCAGGTCCTTGGCGTGCTGCCACTGGAACTTGCCCTCGAGGCGGCGGCCCGAGCGCCAGTAGGCGTCGCCCAGGTGGTCGTTGATGGTCGGATCCCCGGGCTTCAGCTCGACCGCCTTCTCCAGCTCGCGCACCGCATCGTCCCAGCGGCCGAGGCGGTAATAGGCCCAGCCGAGGCTGTCGACGATCATGCCGTCCCGGGGGCTCGCGTCGGCAGCCTGCTGCAGCAGCTTGAATGCCTCGTCGATGTTGGTGTTCTGGTCGACCCAGGAATAGCCGAGATAGTTCATGACCTGCGCCTTGGCGGCCGGCTGGCTGGCCGGCACCAGCGACAGGGCCTTCTTCAGGTCGGCCTCGGCCTTCGGCCACTGCTTGGCGCGCTCGTAGGCGGTGCCGCGGAAATAATAGGTCGTCCAGTAATTGGATTGCGGCCGGTCGCCGATCAGCCCGATGGCGCGGGTGTAGGTGGCCGCCGCCTCCTCGTATTTCTTGCGCGCGCGTTGCACGTTGCCCAGCGCCGTGATCACGTCGATGTCGTCGGGATGGGCCTTCATCGCCGCGTCGAGATGGGCCAGGGCCTCGTCGCCCTTGCCCATCTGCTCCAGGTTCAGCCCGATCTGGATGTCGGCGTTGAGCTTGAGCGGCGAACCGGCCGGGATCTGCGCGTAGGCCTCGTTGGCGCGCTCGGGCTGCTTCATCCGGTCCAGCGTGTCGGCGAGGGTCAGCCGGGCGAGTGCATGGTCGGGGGCGAGATAGAGCGCCAGCCGCAGGTAGATCACCGCGGGCAACTCATCGCCCTGCGTCGAGCCGGCGGAACCGAGCCCGTACAGCACCTCGGCGGCGCCTTCCTGGGCGGTGCCGATCAGGCGGGTCAGCGGCTTGCCCTCCTTGAGCTTGTCGAGGGCGTCGCGCACCAGCGGGTGGCGGGGCGAGAGCTGGTCGAAGTCGGAATAGGCCTGGATCGCCAGGTCGGTGCGGCCGAGGCTCGCCTCCATCCGGGCATAGGCGTCGACGATGCGCAGTGTGTTGCGGTCGGCCTCGTAGGCCGCCTTGAGGCGTCGCTCGGCCTCGGCATTGTCGCCGGTCACCGACGCGATCAGGCCGGCATGGTAGTCGCGGAAGGTGTTGTAGTAGCGCTCGCCGCGGAGCTTGTTGACCGTCTCCAGCGCCTTCTTGCCGTCGCCCGCACCGGCATACGACCAGGCGGTGAGCAGCGTCGCGGTGAGATCGGTCGCCGCGCCCCGGCCGCTCCTCGAGAAATTCTGGCGAGCGGCGGCCCATTGGCCGGCCTTGATCTGGCGCACGCCGAGGGAGAGGTTGGCGAGGCCGTTGGTCGGATCGCGGGCGATCAGCTTCTCGGCGGTGCGGAACGCGTCCGGCAGGGCGCCGTCGGCGAGCAGCGAGATGAAGGCGCGCTCGACCAGCTCGGCATTGCGCGGGTCGGCCTTGACGGCCTCGCGGTAGAAGGTCGCCGCCGCCGCCGTGTCCCGGGACGCGCCCGCGATGTAGGCGGAGAGGAAGTTGCCTTCGAGCGAATCCGCGGGCTCGTAGTCGAGCACCGGGGTCGATTCCTTCGGCTGCGCGGCCAGCACGGTCTGCGGGAGCCCGGCGGCGAGCAGCAGGGCGAGCGCCGAAACGCTCCGGCGGGCGCGTGTCATCATCATGAACCGATCGCGGCTCCTGGGCGCCGGCTCGCAAGAGGGCCGGGCGCGAGAATGGCGGGGCATCCCCGAAAAAACGCTGGGGACACTGAACCCATCCCGCCAGCCCCGCAAGGCGAAAGGATGGCGCGAAGCGGACGACCGGGTCGTCCGCCCTCCCGTCATCGCTCCGCCGCGCTCACGAAGACGGCGCGTCTCGGCTCTTGAGCCGAGACCTGTCCTCACATGTTCGGGTAGTTCGGCCCGCCCGGCCCCTCCGGCGTCACCCAGTCGATGTTCTGGTTCGGATCCTTGATGTCGCAGGTCTTGCAGTGGACGCAGTTCTGGGCGTTGATCTGGTAGCGCACCCCGTCGCTGGCGGACGCGTCCTCCACCCATTCGTAGACGCCCGCCGGGCAGTAGCGACCCGAGGGCCCGCCATAGACGTCGTGCTCGGAGCGCTTCTGCAGCTCGAGATCGCGGACCTTCAGGTGGGGCGGCTGGTCCTCCTCGTGGTTGGTGTTCGACAGGTAGACCGAGGAGAGCCGGTCGAAGGTCAGCTTGCCGTCCGGCTTCGGGTAGACGATCGGCGTCACCTCCGAGAGCGGCTTGAGGCAGGCGTGGTCCGGCTTGCCGTGCTTGAGCGTGCCGAACGGCGAGGCACCCAGGATGCTCGTCGCCCACATGTCGATCCCGCCGAGGCCGACGCCGACCAGCGTGCCGTACTTGGACCAGAGCGGCTTGACGTTGCGCACCGCCTTCAGGTCCTGCCCGATCGGGCTCTCGCGCCAGCCGGCTTCGTAGGCGGTGAGTTCGTCGCCCGCGCGGCCCGCCTTCAGGGCGTCTGCGATGGCGTCGGCCGCCTGCATGCCGGAGAGCACCGCGTTGTGCGAGCCCTTGATCCGCGGCACGTTGACGAACCCCGCCGAGCAGCCGACCAGGCAGCCGCCGGGGAAGACCAGCTTCGGCACCGATTGCCAGCCGCCCTCCATGATGGCGCGCGCGCCGTAGCCGATGCGCTTGGCGCCCTCGAAGGTCTCGGCGATCAGCGGGTGGGTCTTGAAGCGCTGGAACTCCTCGAACGGCGACAGGGTCGGGTTCTCGTAGTTCAGGTGCGTGACGAAGCCGACCGAGAGCAGGTTGTCGTCGAAATGGTAGAGCCAGGAGCCGCCGCCGGCCTTGTTGGGCAGCGGCCAGCCCATCGTGTGGCGCACGAGCCCCGGCTCGAACTTGCCGGGCGCGAGCTGCCAGAGCTCCTTCACGCCGAGCCCGTACTTGAACACGTCGCTGTGCCGGTTGAGTTCGAAGCGCTGGATCAGGCCCTTGGTCAGGTTGCCGCGGGCGCCTTCGCCGAACACCGTGTACTTGGCGCGCAGCTCCATGCCGCGGGTGTAATCCTCGCGCGGCTCACCGGACCTGCCGATGCCGAGATCGCCCGTGGCGATGCCCGCCACGGCGCCGTTGCCGTCGAACAGCACCTCGGAGGCGGGGAAGCCCGGATAGATCTCGACGCCGAGCGCCTCGGCCTGGGCGCCCAGGTACTTGCACACGTTCGAGAGCGAGCCGACGAAATTGCCGTGGTTCGACATGAGCTTGGGGAAGAACAGGTTCGGCAGGGTGATGCCGCTGTTCTTGGTGAGCATCATGAACTCGTCGCGCTGAACTTCCGTCTTGAGCGGGCGCTCCGGATCCTGGCGCCATTCGGGCAGGAGCCGGTCGAGACCGATCGGGTCGATCACCGCACCCGACAGGATGTGGGCGCCGACTTCCGAGCCCTTCTCGACGACGACGACCGAGATCTCCTCGCCGATCTCGGCGGCGCGCTGCTTCAGGCGGATCGCGGTGGCGAGGCCGGCCGGGCCGGCGCCCACCACGACCACGTCAAAATCCATGCTCTCGCGTTCGGGCAGCGCCATCCTCAGCCTCCTTTTCTTGTTCCGGTTCTTCTTCCAGCACCCGCTTCGTCGACGGGCCGGCCTTCCCGATGCCGTCTCAAGCGATTCCAAGCTAGAAAGGCAAGTTGCCGACGCCCAGGGTTATGGCAAAGTTCCCTTTGCTGCACGGCTCGGTTTCACGGGACGAGCCATGCGGGTCATCCCGCCCTCGCCCTCATCCCGAGATGCCGGAGCGCAGCGGAGGCCTCGAAGGAGGGCTCCAGGGATCTCGGGGTCCGCTGGAGGCCTCCTTCGAGGCCCGCTGACGCGGTCACCTCAGGACGAGGGGGGCGGGTCGGACGATGGGTGTCCCCGCGCCGTGGGCACCGCGCTGTTCGGTCACGCAAGTCCTTGGCGGCGGGCCGCTTTCAAGAGTTGTCCACAGGCCTCGGCCGCCCCACATGCTTGATCCCATGCCGAGCCCCACCGACGCGCAAGCCGACCTGATCGCCTATCTCGACTTCCACGTGGAGGCCGGGGCCGACGCGGCGCTCGACGAGCAGCCGCACGACCGCTTCGGCGAGGCGGATTCGCCGGCGCCGACCCTGCGGGTCGCGCGCCGGCCCGCCGTTCAGGCCGATGCGACCGCCAACACGCTCGTTCCGCCTCCCGGATCGCCGCCCGCAGGATCGCCGCCGGCCGCGCCGTCGCGCACCTTCGGCCGCGCCGCCAGCGCCCAGCCCGACGAGGCCGCGAGCGACGCCCGCGCCCGGGCGCGCCAGGCCAAGACGCTCGACGAGCTGGAACAGATCCTGGCCGAGTTCGACGCTTGCCCGCTGCGCTTCACCGCCAAGAACCTCGTCTTCGCCGACGGCAATCCGGAGGCGCGGGTGATGTTTCTCGGCGAGGCGCCCGGCGCCGACGAGGACCGGATCGGCAAGCCGTTCATGGGCCGCTCGGGCCAGCTCCTCGACAAGATGATGAAGGCGGTCGGGCTCGACCGGACCAGCGCCTATATCGGCAACATCGTGCCCTGGCGGCCGCCGGGCAACCGCAACCCGACCCCGCAGGAGGTGGCGGTGTGCCGCCCCTTCGTGGAGCGCCAGATCGAGCTCGTCGACCCGGACATCATCGTCTGCCTCGGCGCGCCCGCGACCCAGACGCTGACCGGCACCAAGGACGGCATCCTCCGGACCCGCGGCCGCCTCTTCCCGTACAAGTTGCCGAACCGCGAGGTGAAGCTGCTCGCCACCCTCCACCCGGCCTTCCTGCTGCGCCAGCCGGTGCAGAAGCGCTTGGCGTGGCGGGATTTCCGCGCCCTGCGGTCGCTGCTGGACGGGAAAGCTTGACCGCGCGGGCGGAACCGGGTCTCCCCTCTCGCCATTAGAGCTTCGTTCCCGCTGCTGGTGCGCCACCGGCCGGACAGAACGACGCATAGCCAATCCCAGCCTGCCCGAGGCGGCCGGCGCAGAATCGATGGCGGGACCCAACCATGCGCTGGGAAGATCTACGCAGCTCCGACAATGTCGAGGATCGTCGTGGCGAAGGCGGCGGCGGCGGCATGGGCTTCCCCGGCGGCGGCGCCGGCGGCCTCGGCATCGGCACCATCGTGGTGCTGCTGATCGTCAGCTACTTCACCGGCATCAACCCGGCGATCCTGATCGGCGGCGCCGAGCGGATCGGCGGCGGCCGCGGTCAGCAGGAACAGCCCGCGGACCCACAGACGCAGGCGAAGCGGCGGCAGGCGCCGACCGACGAGAGCGGGCGGTTCGCCTCCAAGATCCTGGGCAACACCGAGGACGTTTGGAGCCAGATCCTGCCGCAGCAGACCGGCAAGCAATACACCCCGACGACGCTGGTGCTCTATACCGGCGGCACCCGTTCCGGCTGCGGCTCGGCTCAAGCCGCCATGGGGCCGTTCTACTGCCCGCTCGACAAGAAGGTCTATCTTGACACGGGCTTCTTCAAGGAGATGGCCTCGAAGTTCGGCGTCAAGGGTGACTTCGCCTACGCCTACGTCATCGCCCATGAGGTCGGCCACCACGTCCAGGACGTGTTGGGCATCCTCGGCAAAGTCCAGGCCCGTCAGCAGCAGGCCTCGAGCAAGACCGAGGCGAACGCCCTCTCGGTGCGGATCGAGCTGATGGCCGATTGCCTCGCCGGCGTCTGGGCCAAGAACTCCAACGACAAGTATGCCGAGCTCGATCAGGGCGACATCGACGAGGCGCTGAACGCCGCCGCCCAGATCGGCGACGACGCCCTCCAGCAGCGCTCGCGCGGCTACGTGGTGCCGGATTCCTTCACGCACGGTTCCTCGGCCCAGCGCCAGCGCTGGTTCATGGCCGGCTACAAGAGCGGCCAGACCAAGGCCTGCGACACGTTCCGGACGGCGAACAACTGAAGCCGGAGCAGGGCTTCAAGAGCTGCTCCCGTCACCGCGAGCGTAGCGAAGCGGCCCAGGGCAGCGTGACATCGACGGATGTGGCGCCGCTGGATTGCTTCGCTGCGCTCGCAAAGACGGCGTGCCGAAACCCAGCGGGCACAAGCCTCAGCCCCGGCTCAGCCGCCTCGCATTGGCCTGGACCTTCCGCCGGTAGCTGCGGATCACCTTGCCGTTCGAAGCCCCCGTGGCCAGCATCATGGCCGCCTCGCCGGCGGCCAGCATCTTCTCGGTCACCATGAGCTGCGCCTCGGCCTGCGCCGCCGGGCCGCCCAGGGCGAACATCGCCATGCGCTGGGCGATCACGCCCTGAGCCTCCAGGCCGAGCATGGCCATATCCATCCCCGTCATCCACCAACCGAACAGCATCGCATTCCTCGTGTTGCGCGGGGTAACGGCCGAGCCTCGGCTTCGGCTCCCCGGGTCTGGCTTCGCCTGCACGCAGCGCAAGCCCGTCCCGCGAGGCCCATCCCGTCTTTGCGCCGTCTCGATCCATGCCGTAAGCGCCGCGGGAGATTCCTTCCGGATACCGCGCCCGCTCTCCATGATACGCCTGGACAAGATCACCAAGCAGAACGGGCGCCAGCTCGTCTTCATCGAGGCCTCGGCCGCGCTTCAGCGGGGCGAGAAGGTCGGGCTCGTCGGCCCGAACGGGGCCGGCAAGACCACCTTGTTCCGGATGATCATCGGCCAGGAGCAGCCCGACGAGGGTCAGGTCGCCGCCGACCGGGGCATCACCATCGGGTATTTCAGCCAGGATGTCGGCGAGATGTCCGGCCGCAGCGTCGTCACCGAGGTGATGGACGGCGCCGGCCCCGTGAGCGCGGTCGCGGCCGAACTCGCCGATCTCGGCGCGGCTCTGGCCGACCCGGACCGCGCCGACGAGATGGATGCGTTGATCGAGCGCTACGGCGAGGTCCAGGCCCGGTTCGAGGAGCTCGACGGCTACGCCCTGGAGGGCCGGGCCCGCGAGGTGCTCGACGGCCTCAGCTTCAGCCAGGAAATGATGGACGGCGATGTCGGCGCCCTCTCGGGCGGCTGGAAGATGCGCGTGGCGCTCGCCCGCATCCTGCTGATGCGCCCGGACGTGATGCTCCTCGACGAGCCGTCGAACCACCTCGACCTCGAGAGCCTGATCTGGCTCGAATCCTTCCTGAAGGCCTATGACGGCGCCCTGCTGATGACCTCGCACGACCGCGAGTTCATGAACCGCATCGTGACCAAGGTCATCGAGATCGACGGCGGCGCGCTCACCACCTATTCGGGCGACTACGCCTTCTACGAGGGCCAGCGGAAGCTCAACGAGGCGCAGCAGCAGGCCCAGTTCGAGCGCCAGCAGGCGATGCTGGCGAAAGAGATCGCCTTCATCGAGCGCTTCAAGGCCCGGGCCTCCCACGCCGCCCAGGTGCAGAGCCGGGTGAAGAAGCTCGACAAGATCGAGCGCGTGGAGCCGCCCCGGCGACGGCAATCGGTCGCCTTCGAGTTCCAGCCGGCGCCGCGCTCGGGCGACGATGTCGTGATGCTGAAAAGCGTCCACAAGCGCTACGGCAGCCGTACGATCTACGAGGGCCTCGACTTCTCGGTACGGCGCCGCGAGCGCTGGTGCGTGATGGGGATCAACGGCGCCGGGAAGTCGACGCTGCTGAAGCTCGTCACCGGCACCACCACACCGGACGACGGCTCGGTCACGGTCGGCGGCAGCGTCAAGCTCGGCTACTTCGCCCAGCACGCCATGGATCTGCTCGACGGCGACCGCACCGTCTTTCAGACCCTTGAAGAGGCCTTCCCGCAGGCGGGCCAGGGGTCGCTGCGGGCGCTGGCCGGCTGCTTCGGCTTCTCGGGCGATGATGTCGAGAAACGCTGCCGTGTGCTTTCGGGCGGCGAGAAGGCCCGGCTGGTCATGGCGCTGATGCTCTACGATCCGCCGAACTTCCTGGTGCTCGACGAGCCGACCAACCACCTCGACATGGGCACCAAGGAGATGCTCATCACGGCGCTGGCGAATTACGAGGGGACGATGCTGTTCGTCTCCCACGATCGGCACTTCCTGGCGGCCCTGTCGAACCGGGTGCTGGAGGTGACGCCGGAGGGCATTCACCAATACGGCGGCGGCTACACCGAGTACGTGGCCCGCACCGGACAGGAGGCCCCGGGCCTGCGGAGCTGAGGCGCCGTCATCGCGAGGGCTGCGAAGCGACTCCGGCGGCGACGTCTCCAGACCTCAGGCACGGGATCGCATCGCGTCGCGCGCAAGGGTGAGCACCGTCCGGCCCCCCTGCGACTGGCGCGCCGCTATCTCCCCAGAACGCCCCGCGCTAGGCTTCGCCGAAACGGCCCGGGTGAGACGCCGTGCGACGCCTGCTGAAATTCCTGCACACGATGGGGTCCGCCGGACTGCTGGGCGCGATGGCGTCCCTGGTGGTCATGCTGAGCCTCGCGCCCGCGCCGTCCGCCCTGGCAGGATACGCGGCGATGCGGGGGGCGATGGGGGCCGTGGCCACCTGGATCTTCCTGCCCGCCCTGGCCGTGACGCTGATGTCCGGCCTGCTGGCGATGGCCCTGAACCGCGCCTTCCTGAATGCCGGCTGGGCGTGGCTGAAGCTCGCCACCGGGGTCCTGATGTTCGAAGGCGGCCTGGTCTACATACAGGGACCCATGAAGCAGGAGGCCGAGCTGAGCGCCCGCGCGCTGGCCGGTCTCGTCGATCCTGCCCTGCTCGCCATGTCGCTTCCCGGCGAGCGCGGCACGCTCTGGGTACTCCTGGCGGTCGCGACCGCGAATGTCGCGCTCGGGATCTGGCGGCCGCGGATCCTGCGAATTCCGCAGTAGGTCAGACGCGCCGAGAAACGCTGTCTTTTGCCGGCAACATAACTATTTTCCGATACAGAAGCCGCTGAACAGCCGGTCGAGCACATCCTCGACCCCAACATGGCCGGCGACCTCGCCCAGCGCCCGGACGGCGAGCCGCAGATCCTCCGCTGCCAGCTCCGGCAGACCGCCTGCGCCCGTGACGAGGCGGTCGAGATGGGTGACGCAGGCTTCGAGCGCGGCCCTGTGCCGGGCGCGGGTGATCAGCGCGTCGCCGGTGCCGAGGCCGGATTCGGTCGCGGCTTGGATGGCATCGAGCAACGTCGCCAACCCTTCGCCCGTGCGGGCCGAGACGGCTAAAAAGTCGATGCCCTGCGCAATTTCTGAGCCGGCTAAAAGATCGGCCTTCGTATGGACCCTCAGGATTGGATTGCGGGTCGGCCCCAGCTCGGGGACCGTCCCGTCGGGGGGCACCAGCGCGATTACCAGATCGGCCGTGTCAATCCGCGCCCGGGTCCGCGCGATGCCCTCCGCCTCGATCGGCTCCGCGGTTTCGCGGAGGCCGGCCGTGTCGACTAGGAGGACCGGAAGGCCGCCGAGATCGAGCCGCACCTCGATGGCGTCGCGCGTCGTTCCGGGACTGTCCGAGACGATCGCCACGTCCCGTCGACTCAGCGCGTTCAGCAGGGTCGACTTCCCGCTGTTGGGCGCCCCCGCCAGGACCACGGTGAATCCCTCGCGCAGGCGTTCGCCCCTTTGCCCATCGTGCAACGTCGCGGCGATTGCCTCCCGAAGGCGCGCGGCGCGGTCGAACAGGGCAGCGTCGAGCCCGGCATCGTCCACGTCCCCCTCATCGGCAAAATCCAGCGCGGCCTCCGCGGCGGCGAGGCAATCGATCGCCTCCGCACGCCACGCCGCGACCTGCCGGCTGAGGGCGCCGTCGAGCTGGCGCAGGGCCTGGCGGCGCTGCCCCTCTGTCTCGGCATCGATCAGGTCGGCGACGGCTTCGGCCTCAGCCAGATCCATCCGACCGTTGAGAACGGCCCGGCGCGTGAAGGCACCCGGCTCGGCCGGGCGGCAGCCCGGAAGCCGGGCGAGGGTGGCGAGAACGCGCATCCGCACCGCTGCGCCGCCATGGAGGTGCAGCTCTCCCATATCCTCGCCGGTATACGTATCCGGCCCGGGAAACCACGCCACCAGAGCCCGGTCGAGTTCGGCGCCGTCGGACGGATCGCACAGGCGGCGCAGCGACAGCCGTCGGGGCGCCGGCAGCCTTCCGCCGAGGGTGACCAGCACGTCGCGCGCGGCAGGGCCGCTGATGCGGATCACCGCGACGGCGGCCCGGCCGAAGCCGCTGGCCGGCGCGAAGAGAGTCTCGGTTGCATTCATGGTCAGACAGGGCCGAGCGGAAGGGCAGAGTTTCACGTGAAACAAGCGCCGGTGCCCTATACCATCCCGGCGTCGCGGTGCTGCGCCGGGTCGAGGCGTCGCGACATCGAACCGGGATGCGTCATGCTTTTCAGGACCCGCCGCGCCGTCAGCTTCGGCCTGCTCGCCGCGCCCTTCGCCCTCCCCCTCCGCGCCGCCGAGGCGGAGCCGGATTGGGGCGCCATCGAGCGTCGGCTCGACGGCCGGCTGGGGATCTCGGCAGCCACCGAGGACCGCGTCCTCAGCGCCTACCGTGCGGACGAGCGGTTCCCGATGTGCAGCACCTTCAAGGTTCTGGCTGTGGCGGCGGTGCTGGCACGGGTCGATGCCGGCCGCGAGACCCTCGACCGGATCGTCGCCTACGGTCCCGGCGACCTCCTGAGCTATGCGCCGGTGACCCGGGCGGCGCTGGAGGCCGGCGCAGAACGCGGGCAAATGCGGGTCTCGGACCTTTGCTCGGCCGCGATCGTATGGAGCGACAACACTGCCGCCAATCTGCTCCTGGCAAGCCTAGGCGGCCCGGAGGCGCTGACCGCATGGCTCCGTGGGACCGGCGATCCCGTCACGCGCCTGGACCGGACCGAGCCGACCCTCAACACGGCGCTCCCCGGTGACCCGCGCGATACGACCACGCCGGGCGCCATGCGGACGACCCTGGGCCGGATCCTCCTGGGCACCGTTCTGTCATCGGCCTCGCGCGGCCGGCTGGACGCCTGGATGGGCGCCTGCGAGACCGGGCGCAAGCGGTTGCGGGCGGGCCTGCCGTCCGACTGGATCGCGGGCGACAAGACCGGGAGCGGCGATAACGGTTCGGTCAACGACGTGGCGATCCTGCGGCCGCCCGGGCATGCGCCGGTGTTGGTGGCGGTCTATCTCACCGGATCGACGGCCTCCGCGGAAACCATCGCGGCGGCCTACGCGGAGATCGGCCGGATCGTCGCCGCGCGAGCCCATTCCGCCTGACCGGACCACCCATGAAGACGCCCGCCAAGACGACCCGTGCGACGCTCGCCCTCGACAGAGCCGGCATCCGCCACAGTCTCCATGTCTACGCCTACGATCCGGACGCCCCGCGCATCGGCCTGCAGGCCGCGGAGGCGCTCGGGGTCGCGCCCGGACGGGTCCTGAAGACCCTGATGGCCGCCGTGGACGGGCGGACAATCTGCCTGCTCGTGGCCTCCGACAAGGAGGTGTCAATGAAGCGGGTCGCCGCCGCCTTCTCGGGCAAGGCGGCCGCCATGCTCAAGCCCGCCGATGCCGAGCGGCTGACCGGCTACCATGTCGGCGGCATCAGCCCCTTGGGGCAGAAGCGGCCGGTCCCGACTGCGATCGATGCCGGGTCCCTGACGGAGCCGGGGGCCGACATCCATGTCAACGGCGGCGGCCGGGGATTGCAGATCCGCCTGACCGAGGGCGATCTCGTCGCCGTCCTGAAGGCCCTCGTCGTGCCGCTCACGTGACGGCGCAGTAATCTTCCGTTTACCCTGCCGTCGCACGGTGCCGCCTTTCGGCGGAGACGAGGCGGCATGCGGGCGACAGGGCGCAGGGCGATCACGGCGCTCGGATTCGTTCTGCTGCTCGCGGGAGCCGGCCGTGCGGCGGATCTCGACATCCGCGGCACCGCCGAGATGGGCGTGCGGGCCAGCCCGCGCTTCTTCCCGCGCAATGACGGGCTCGACCGTCGCCCGGTCTACGCCATCCGGTCCCGTGTCGTGCCGGTGGGCTGCACGCCCAGGCGGGTGCCGGTGCCCACCAACGCGCCGGACGATCCGAGCTATGTCGGCTCCGAATACGGCCTCGGGCATCCGAGCTATTACGGCTTCACGCCGCCGCTGGGCGTCGACGATCCGTTCGGGCGCTCCCTCCTGCCCTACTGCCCCTGACGCCGAGACGCGCGGCGCGCCAGATCTCGCGACGCTCCCAGGCCGTTGCCGCGCAGGCCGTTGCCGGATTGCCGGATTCCACCTGCCCGCATCATGCTCTAGACCGGCCCTGCCCTCCTCCGGAGCCCGTCCCGTGTCCGAGCCGACCCTTCAGTCCTTCCGTGACCTCGCAGCCCTGCGTGGATGCGTGGCCGCGTGGCGCGCGGCGGGCGAACGCATCGTCCTGATCCCAACCATGGGCGCCCTGCATGATGGGCATCTCGCTCTCGTGGCCGAGGCGCGGCGGATCGGCCGGCGGACGGTGGCGAGCATCTTCGTCAATCCGACCCAGTTCGGCCCCAACGAGGATTTCTCCCGCTATCCGCGCGATCTGGAGACCGATCTGGCCCTGCTGGCGCAGGCGGGTGCGGATGCGGCCTGGACGCCCGGCATGGAGACCATGTACCCGCCGGGCTTCGCCACCCGGATCGAGGTCGCGGGCCTGACCGAGGGGTTGTGCGGACCGTTCCGGCCCGGCCATTTCGCCGGCGTCGCCACGGTGGTGACCAAGCTCCTCAACCAGGTCCGGCCGGATGTCGCCTTGTTCGGCGAGAAGGATTTCCAGCAGCTTCGCGTGATCCAGCAGGCCGTGGCGGATCTCGACCTCGCGGTGGAGATCCGCGGCGTGCCGACGGTGCGGGAGCCCGACGGCCTCGCCCTGTCGTCGCGCAACCGCTACCTGTCGGCCGAGGAGCGCGCCGTCGCCCCGAAGCTTCAGGCCGTGCTGGCCGAGATCGCGGCCGCCTCCCGCAACGGCACCCCCGTGGCCGGCCGGATCGCCGCCGGGCGGGCCGCGCTCGAGGCGGCAGGGTTCCGAGTCCAGTATCTTGCGGTCTGCGACGCCCGGACCCTGGCGGCGGTGGAGCGGGTGGACGGCCCGGCCCGCGTGATCGCCGCCGCCTTCCTGGGTCGGACCCGGCTGATCGATAATCTTGCCGTGTAGGCCGGCCGGGCCCGGGCCGGGCAGCAGGGCCGGCCCAACCATGCCCGGGCATGATTGCGCCTCAGCCCTCGACCCGTTCGTCATCCTCCTCCGACATCCGGCCGCTCACCGGAGGTTGTGGCCGCCGGGTCACGGCGCCCCGGCGTTTCGGATTTTGCTACGTCATGTGATTGGCGCCGCCCCGCCGACCTGCTCTCTGCTGGTGCCGTGATCGGAACGCGCACCGCACCGGCCATCCTGGCCGCATCCCTCGCCTTGGCGGTCCCCGCCGGCGCCGGGGAGGACGCGTTCGAGGGCATGGCCGGTCCTTACGGCGAGCGCCTGCGCTACGACGCGAAGGGGCTGACTCTCACTTTCCCCGAACCGGACGTGGGGCTCCAGATCGGTGGCCGGCTGCACATCGACGGCGGCACCGCCGGTTTCAGCCGGCCGAACCTGCCCGAGGCCTTTCCCGACAACGTCGCCGTGCGCCGCGCCTGGATCGAGCCGACGCTCACCATCGGCCGCGACTGGGTGATCGCCTTCCAGTACGATTTCGCCGACCCGATGCTGCCGATCAACGACGCGTTGGTCGCCTGGAAGGGGCTGCCGGACACGATCCTGACCCTCGGCAACATGAAGGAGCCGTTCAGCCTGGAATGGCTGCAGAGCAACAACGACACCCTGTTCGTCGAGCGTTCGGTGGCCAATGCTCTCGTACCGGAGCGCCGATTCGGCGTCGCAGCCGGGCATCACGGGCAGGCCTGGACCGCGGTGGCCGGCGTGTTCGGCAACGCCGCCAGCAACGGAATCGCCGGGGACGGCGTCGCGGTGGCGGCCCGCGCCACCGTCGCGCCGATCATGACCGCCGACGAGACCCTCCATCTCGGCCTCGCCGGGATCGTCCGCAATCGGTCGCGGTCCGACGGCGCCTTCAGCTTCTCAAGTCCCGCCGGAGCCTTCCTGTTCACACGCCCCCTGGTGGATACTGGCGATCTCCCCGACGCCGCCACGGTATCGCGGCTCGGCGCCGAATTGGCCTATCGCCGCGGTCCGTTGCTGGTGCAGGCGGAATATATCCGCGCCGCGTTGCAGCCATTCCGCGGCCCCGGCCAATCCGGCTCCGGGCTCGACTTCCAGGGCGGCTATATCGAGGCGGCCCTGGTGCTGAACGGCGAAGGCCGCGGCTACGCGCTGACGCCTCAGAGCGGCACGACCTACGCGACCTTCAGGGGCGTAACGGTCCCGGAGGCGCAGCGGGTCTCCCGGGGCGGGATCGGCGTGTTCGAACTGGCCGCGCGCTACAGCGCCGTCGACCTGAACGCCCGCGGCTTCCGCGGAGGCCGCGAGCGCGACGTGACCCTCGGCCTGAGCTGGTATCCCGAGCCGAATCTGCGGCTGATCGGGAACGTCATCCACGGGCGCGTGCAACCGGGAGAGGCCCAATCCGAGACCCTGGGCACGGCTCCGTTCTCGGTCGACACGGTGATCGCGCGGCTGCAGATCTACTGGTGAGGGGCGAACGGGCCGGCCGCTTCCTCGTCCGACGGACTTACACGGCGCGGCGCAGAACCGATCGGAACGGGCGCCGCTCGGGCTCCGGGGGTGGCGTCGGCTCCTCGGAAGGCGGGGTCGCCAAGACCTCCGCCCGCACCGGCCGCGGTGCCGCGAAGGCCGTTCCCTGCGCGAACGGCACGTCGAGGTCGATCAGGTCCGGAACGTCGGCCTCGTCGGCGACGCCGGTGGCGACGACGCGGATCCCCGCCCGGCCGAGGGCCGGTGCGGTGTCCTCGATGGCGATGTCCGACAGGCGGCCCCGGTTCGCGCCCGGCCGCAGCAGCATCTCCGCCGGCACCTTGACCTGACCGATGCCGAGCGCCGCGAGTTCGGCCGCTTCGAAGCGCAGGTCGTCCGGGCGGTCGAGGCTGAACCCGATCCGGCCCTGCAGGGGCGCGAGCAGGCCCCGCTGGCCGGCGTCGAGGCGGCGCCAGCTCTCCTGCGGCAGGGCGATGGTCAACCCCGCCAGGGCCGGATCGTCGGCGGCCGTGCGGGCCAATTCGCGCAGGAGGCCGGGCTCGAACAGCGACAGCGGCGACAAGCTGTAGGTCAGCAGGGTCTCGCTGCCCCGCCGGGCGAGGTGACGCGCCACGATGGAGGCGCGCTGGAGCATGCGGCGATCGAGTTCGGTGGTGCGGCCGTAGCGCTCAAGCACCGGCAGGAAGGCGTCGGGTTCGGCCGGCGGCGTCCCAGGACCGCCGATCCGCAACCGGGCCAGCGCCTCGTAGGCCACGACCTTGCGCTGGGGCAGGGTGACGACGGGCTGCAGGTGGATTTCCAGGCCCTCCCCTTCGAAGGCCGCGATGATCGCGGCCTCGTCGAGCGGGGTCGCGGTGGGCCGGGGCGGGATCGGGCGCGGCGGGATCGGGCGCGGCGAGACGGACGGCGCCGGATCCTGGACGGTTTGCCGGTCCGTCGCGGCCGGCTGCGGCACCGACGGGATGCGCTCGGGCAGAGCGGCCGGCGCCTGCGGATGCGCCGGCGCTTCTGGGAGATCCGCGGCCGGCATCGGATCGGGCTGATGCCGGAGCGCCTGCGCCGGCGCGATCTCGCGCGGAGCCTTGAGGCTCGCGATCTCGGAATCCTGGTTGCTCACCACCGTGGTGAGGTCCCGCACGATGCCGCTGAGGAGCCCGAACTCGACGGTCAGTTCCTCGATCTGCGCCCGAAGGGTGGCCTCGGCGACCTCGGGCCGCGGCTGAGCCGCCGCGGCGGCCGCCGCCGTCTCGACCTTGAGCAGGCGCCGGGACAGCAGATCGACCTCGCCGGACAGCTTCTCGCAGCGCGCCTTCAGGGTGGCGATACGGGTCAGGGCGAGAGAGCCGGCCGCGGCGGCCGCGGCGCCGAGCGTCAAGGCGCTCCAGAGCGGCAGGAACACCGCGAGCGGCCCGAACACGACGAGCCCGATTAGGCCGACCGTCAACAGCCCCGCGTACCGGCCGAGGACCGGGACCATCGTCTGAACACCTGCCAGGAACGCGCGCCGGTCGCCGGGGAATATCCCGAGCGAACCCCACCGGGCGCGAACCGAATCGCAGGATCATTGGCCGGGCACACCCCGGCCGGCAAGGCTCAGGGAGGGTGATGATGCGATGCCGCCTGTTAATTTCGGGGGGTGTGACGCCGGCGCCCGCTGGAACGTTGCGGAATCATCACGGCGGGCCCGATTGCAAGGCCCTCCGGGGAGGGTTGCGCGGCTTGCGAATGCGGCGGGGATGAAAAAGGATCATAAAGCGTGGCCATGACGCCCGTCCCCACGCGTACTCCCCGATTTCGCGCTGTTCTCGGCGCCGGCACGCTGCTCGCGGCCTTCGGCACGACAGCGCTGCAGGCCGCCGATCTCGGCGCGGACCTTGCGCGCCCGACGCCGACCTTCGCGATGGTCGATCCAAACACTTGGATCGTTACGCTGAGCGGCTCGATCCAGGCCGTGCCGCGCTATCCGGGCGCCAGCGACTACACCGCCGTCGGCTATCCCTCGATCGACATCCGGCGGGTGGGCGAGCCGCGCCGCTTCTCGACGCCGGATGACGGTTTCAGCTTCTCGCTGTTCGACTCCGAGTCGTTCCGGATCGGCCCGACCGCGCGCTTCGTGCCCGGGCGCTATTACGGCGACGACCGGCGCCACCTCTACGGCTTCCGCGACGCACGCTTCGCGGTCGAGCCGGGCGTGTTCGCGGAATTCTATCCGGTCTCCTTCATCCGGACCCGCGTCGAGGCCCGCCAGGGCGTTTACGGCCATCACGGCACCGTCGGCTCGGTGGCAGCCGACTACCTGATCCCGGCAGATAAGCTCCTGTTCTCCATCGGGCCGCGCTTCAACATCGGCGATGCCAGCTACGCCCGGAAGTATTTCGGGGTCTCCCCGATCGAGGCGGCGCTGAACGGGCGCGTCACCCCCTACGACCCGCGCAGCTTCTACTCGGCGGGCGTACTCGGCGGCGTCACCTACACGCAGAGCGAGACATGGGCCTATACGGCCTATGCCGGCTACACCCGGATCCTCGGCGCCTCCGGCGACAGCCCGCTGGTGCGCCGCCCCTTCGGCAACCCCAATCAGTACCAGTTCGGCCTGCGCATCGATTACGCCTTCCGGATGCCGGCGCCGTTCTAGGCCGCCGCGGCGGCTTGCACCGGTCCCACCGGCTCCCGACATTGCGGCGACACGGATATGGAGGCCCGGATGGACGAGACGCGCGCCGACCTGCTGATGCGGGTGGAGGGCATGACCTGTGACGGCTGCGCCGCCGCGGTGACCCGCGCGGTCAAGCGGATCGATCCCGCGGCGGATGTACAGGTCGATCGGGACGGCGCACGGGTGGCGATCCGCACCGACGCGCAGGCGCTCACCATCGCCGAGGCCCTGACCCAGGCCGGCTACACCGCGACGGCCATGACCGGCTGAGACGGCCGGGATCGGCTGAAGGCGCTCAGTCTCCGGATCTGGGCCGGCAGACTGCGGCAGCTAATGTCGCGGCGCCCCACATCGGTGCAAGGAGCGCGAGCAACGCGGGCACGCGCGACGCTTGTGCGCGCAGCGCAACTGGGTTGCTGCGCCCCGTTCGCACGGACGGCAACCTTGCTGGGCTGGATTCGGGACGATGGTTGCCGCCGTGCCGAGAAGGACCGCTCAGGAGGAGCGGCTCAGGAACATCCCGGTGAGCAGCAGGGCGAAGCCCGCGAGGCCGAACAGGCCCTCCTTGCGCTGGGTCCTGTCGAGGAAATGAGCGGCGGCGCCGGCCGCACAGCAGGCGGCCCCCAGGCCGATTGTCAGCGAGGACATCTCGAGTCTCCTCATCCCGCGTCGCCCCGCGACGCGGCGAAACAGCCCCCCTCATGGGCCTGCCGGACGGCGCTGTCCGTTCAGGATGGAGTCACGGCGCAAGATTTGCACGGTCCGGCCAGACTGGCAAGCGATCATCATTAAGTTCTCGCCGATCCTGCGAGAGCAATGCTTGAGGGACCGATAGATCTTTGCGGCGCGGTCGCGCTGAATACCGTATTCACATTCCCCGCACCGCGCGACGGCTCCGCGCAGGACGCCGGTCCGGTGCGGCTGCGGACGGAATGCGTTGACCGCCGCGCCCACGCCCGCTTAGACCACCCGGCGGAACCATGGGCCTACGGGTCCTTCCCGCACGGAACGCGGGTGCGCACCGACCCGCAGCTGCGGCGGGACTTCTGCGAAAGGCTGCTCGTCAACCTATGCTCACCACCTCCCCCGTCCGGTTCGACGTTGCGGTCGTCGGCGGCGGCCATGCCGGCGTCGAGGCCGCCGCCGCGGCCGCACGCTGCGGCGCGCGCACCGTGCTGGTCACGCACGATCCGACGACGATCGGGGCGATGTCGTGCAACCCGGCTATCGGCGGCCTCGGCAAGGGCCATCTCGTGCGCGAGGTCGATGCTCTGGACGGCCTGATGGGCCGGGTCGCGGACGCCGCCGGAATCCAGTTCCGCCTGCTCAACCGTCGCAAGGGCCCGGCGGTACGCGGCCCCCGGACCCAGGCCGACCGCAAGCTCTACGCAGCCGCCATGCAGGAAGCGGTGGCCGAGACCGACGGGCTCACGGTGATTGCGGGCGCCTGCGAGGATCTCACCTTCGGCGCGGAGGGCCGCCTCAGCGGCCTCGTCCTGGCGGATGGGCGCACCCTCGCCTGCGGGGCCGTGGTGCTGACCACCGGCACCTTCCTGCGCGGGCTGATCCATATCGGCGAGCGGCAGATCCCGGCGGGCCGCGTCGGCGAGGCGCCGGCGATCGGACTGGCGCAGACCCTCGACCGCCTGGGCCTCCGGCTGGGTCGCCTGAAGACCGGCACGCCCCCGCGTCTTGACGGACGGACCATCGATTGGGCCGGCCTGGAGATGCAGGAGGCCGATGCCGAGCCGGTGCCATTCTCGACCCTGACCGAGCGGATCACGACGCCGCAGATCCGCTGCGGCATCACCCGGACGAGCCAGGCCGTCCACGACCTGATCCGCGCCAACCTGCACCGCTCGCCGATGTATTCCGGCGGGATCGCCAGCCGGGGGCCGCGCTACTGCCCGTCGATCGAGGACAAGGTGGTGCGCTTCGGCGACCGGGAGGGGCACCAGATCTTCCTGGAGCCCGAGGGCCTGGACGACCCGACGATCTACCCGAACGGCATCTCCACGGCCCTGCCGGAAGAGGTGCAGCACGCGCTCGTCCGTCTGATCCCCGGGCTGGAGCGGGCCACGATCCTGCGCCCGGGCTACGCCATCGAGTACGACTACGTCGATCCGCGGGAACTCGATATCGGCCTCCAGGTGAAGCGCCTGCCGGGCCTGTTCCTGGCCGGCCAGATCAACGGCACTACGGGCTACGAGGAGGCTGCCGGCCAAGGGCTGGTGGCCGGGCTCAACGCCGCCCGGCACGCGGGCGGACTCGGCATCGTGGGCTTCGACCGGGCCGAGTCGTATCTCGGCGTGATGATCGACGACCTCGTGACCCAGGGGGTCAGCGAGCCCTACCGGATGTTCACCTCGCGCTCGGAGTACCGGCTGTCCCTGCGGGTCGACAACGCGGATGCCCGCCTCACGCCGCGCGGGATCGCGCTGGGCTGCGTCGGGGGATATCGGGCAACCCGTTTCGCGGCCGGGCAGGCGGCCCTGGACGCGGCCCGCGCCCGCCTCGAATCCGTGAGCCTGACGCCGAGCCAGGCTGCTTCCCACGGGATCAACCTGAACCGCGATGGCATCCGCCGCACCGGCTTCCAGCTGCTGGCCTATCCGGAGATCGCGTGGTCTACCCTGGCGGCGGTGTGGCCGGATCTCGCCGATGTCGCTCCACGGATCGCCGATCGGATGAAGACCGACGCGACCTATGCGGTCTATCTCGACCGGCAGAACGCCGACATCGCAGCCTTCCGCCGCGACGAGGCGGTGCGCCTGCCCGCGGGTCTGGATTACGCGGCGATCAGCGGCCTGTCCAATGAGATGCGGGTGAAGCTCGAGACCGTGCGCCCCGGGACCCTGGGACAGGCGGCACGGATCGAGGGCGTGACCCCGGCCGCGCTGACCCTGCTCGCCGCGCATGCGCGGCGCGGCGCGCGATCGGCGCCGGCCCTGGATCAGCTGCCGGCATGAGTGACCCGGATCGCGCCCGCATCCTGGCAGCCTCCCGTGTTTCACGTGAAACAGCCGAGCGGCTGGACCTCTACGTGGCCCAGCTGCGCCGCTGGCAGCCGATCAAGAACCTCGTCGGCCCGGCGACCCTGACGGAGGTCTGGAGCCGCCACATCGACGACGCATTGCAGTTGCTCGATCTGGCACCGGGCGCCCGCACGTGGCTCGATCTCGGCTCCGGAGCGGGCATTCCGGGCCTGATCCTGGCCATCGCCGGCCGGGAACGCGGCATTCGGGTCGACCTCGTGGAGAGCAACGCGCGCAAATGCGCCTTCCTCACCGAGACGGCTCGCCTCACCGAGGCCCCGGCCCGGGTGCGCAACGCCCGGATCGAGGCCGTGATCGACGAGTACGTCGGCACCGAGGTCGTCTGCGCCCGCGCCCTCGCGCCGATGGCACAGCTCCTCGCCTGGACCGAGCCTCTGTTGAAAACGGGCACCACCGGCCTGTTTCCGAAGGGCCGGGACGTACAAGCCGAATTGACCCAGGCCGGCCCGCAGTGGACAGTCGTTAACGACCTCGTGCCGAGCCGGACCGATTCCGATGCCCGGATCGTGCGCGTCACTGCCCTCGCCGCCCCGAGCCACCGATGAGCGAAGCGATCCTCGGCGATCCCGCCGACCGGTCCATGGATTCATCCATGCGACGCCCTCTGCGCGTTCTGGCGCTCGCCAACCAGAAGGGCGGCGTCGGCAAGACCACGACGGCCATCAACCTCGGCACCGCCCTGGCGGCGATCGGCGAGGACGTGCTGGTGATCGACCTCGATCCGCAGGGCAACGCCTCCACGGGTCTGGGCATCGACCGCGCCAAGCGCCGGGTCTCGACCTACGAGGTCATGGCGGGCGAGGCCTCCCTGGCGCAGGCCGTGGTCCCGACGGCGGTGCCCCGGCTGTCGCTGGCGCCCTCGACCATGGACCTCCTCGGTCTCGAGCTGGAACTGGCCACCCTGCCCGACCGCGCGCACCGGCTGCGCGGCGTCCTGAAGAGCCTCACCCAGGCGCCGAGCCTGAGCCGGATCAGCTACGTGCTGATCGACTGCCCGCCCTCGCTCAACCTGCTGACCATCAATGCGCTGGCGGCCGCCGACGCGGTGCTGGTGCCGCTGCAATGCGAGTTCTTCGCCCTGGAGGGGCTCAGCCAGCTTCTGCGCACCGTCGAGCAGGTCCGCGGCGCCCTGAACCCGAAGCTGACGATCCAGGGCATCGTGCTGACGATGTTCGACCCGCGCAACAACCTCTCCGCCCAGGTCGTGGCGGATGTGCGCGGGTTCATGGGCGACAAGGTCTACGAGACCGTGATCCCCCGCAACGTCCGGATCTCCGAGGCGCCCTCGCACGGCAAGCCGGCCCTGCTGTACGACCTGAAATGCGCCGGCAGCCAGGCCTACCTGCGCCTCGCCTCGGAAGTGATCCAGCGCGAGGGCCGGGTTCCGGCCGCGGCCTGATTGATTTGAGCCCCCTCCGGTTCGAAGAGGGGGGATGTGGAGCGTGACACGGGTGGCGATCATGGCGGAGGAGGGGGCGAAGCCTCGACTGGGGCGCGGGCTCGCGGCGCTGATCGGCGATTTCAACGAGGCCGGTAAAGCCTCGGCCAAGGCCGAGGAGCAGCGCAAGGTTCCGGTCGAGTTCCTGCGTGCCAACCCGCGCAACCCGCGCCGGAGCTTCGCCGAGACGGAACTGTCCGAACTGGCGGCCTCGATCGGCCAGCGGGGCATCATCCAGCCGATCGTGGTCCGCCCGATCGGCGACGTGCCCGGGACCTTCGAGATCGTGGCCGGCGAGCGGCGCTGGCGGGCCGCCCAGCGCGCCGGCCTCGACGAGGTGCCGGTGGTGGTGGTCGAGATCGACGACCGCGGCTCCCTGGAATTCGCCATCCTGGAGAACGTCCAGCGCACCGATCTCAACGCGATCGAGGAGGCGTCCGGCTACGAGCGCCTGATGAAGGATTTCTCGTACACGCAGAAGGAGTTGGCCGAGATCCTGGGCAAGAGCCGCAGCCATCTGGCCAATACGCTCCGGCTGCTCAACCTGCCGCTCTCCGTGCAGGAGCGCGTCTCCGCCGGCGAACTGACCGCCGGACACGCCCGCGCCCTGCTGGCCGTGCGCGATCCCGAGGCGCTGGCGCGCCGCGTCGTGGCCGAGGGCCTGTCGGTCCGGGATGTGGAGGCCATCGCGTCCGCGGAGGCTGCCCCGGCCGAGACGCCCCGCCCCGGTCGCCCGCGCCTCTCGGCCGAGCGCCCCGCGACTGTGCGCGATCTGGAACTCCGGATCCACCGGGCGCTCGGCGTCCCGGTCTCCTACAAGCCCAAGGATGCCGATTCGGGCGAGATCCGCATCCGCTACGAGTCCCAGGACGAGCTGCAGGCCCTGCTCAACCGGTTCAAGGTCTCGGACGCCTGAGGCCGACTCCGGCCGCACGGTCGGGTCTCGCGGGCTGTGCGAACGGTGTGACGCGACCCGGGATTGGGACGGCCCTCCGCATCGCCTTGCCGCGCGATGATGCGGAAGGCTGCCGGGTAGTCCCACCTCAGTGCGCCCGGCGCAGGCCCGGCACAAAGGCGGCGAGCCGGTCCCGAAGGGCAGGTACAAGCGGCGGTGGCGCCGGAGGCCAGCTCAATCCGAGCGGCCCCGGGGCTGACCGCCGGGCCCCCCGTCCCGCTTCGACCCGGCTGCGGTCAACCCCGAGCACCAGCGTGGCGCGGTGCCCGTCGCCCTCTCCTGCACGGCGCAAAAGGCCCGCCGGCCGGGAGACCGGGCCGCCGTAAGGGCCTCGCTGCTGTTGATCACGATCCGCTCGCCGCTGCGGCCCCATAGGCCGGCACCTGCGTGTCGAGGAACTCGCTCAGCGTGTTGGGAAAGTAGGTCTGCCCGGTGAGCATCGTGCGCCCGTCGAGGAACGCCTTGACGTGGATATGCTCGGCGCGACCCACGTACCAGCCGGGATAGATCGTCCCGAACCGGACCCGCCCCGTCATGTCGGTCGTCTGGCCGCCGCGCAGGCAGGTCCGGCCCCGTATGGACATTCCCCGCCCCCCTGCCCCGGGGAGCCGGACTACCGGCCCTCGGCGTCGCACTGCCAGACGTCGACCCGCCTCCCCGGCAAGGGCGCAGTTCGCTGCCTCGATCACGCGCCGGGCGAGCAGCAGCGGGATGCCGGGGCGGCCCTCGCGGATATCGGCGCGCACGAGCCTCAAGTCCCAGTGGAACGGGCCTTCAACGGCCTGCGGCATCCGAAGGCCGGCGTAGGATCCCGCCCCAGACGCGACGGCACACGGCACATCGCGGAGGCACCGAGAACGGCCAGCAGGCCGCGGCGCGAGGCGGGAAAGGGCCTGGCGGCGCGATCAGGGCGGGTGGTCCGGATCGGGCGGCAGAGGGCCGCGATCTCGAAATTGTGTCCGGCCGCCTGTCGACACCGGCGCGCGTCTGGGCGCGGACCGAAGAGGGCGTGCCGTGCGTATGGCGCGCGGCTCCGGGCCATCGTCGCTCCGGTATCCTCCGCCGCGGAGAGGCCTCCGCTGCCGCAGATCCTGTCTACCGCCGCCGCCGCGCCCCCGCCTCCGCGACCCGCAGGAGGGCCGCCGAGGCCAGCGCATGGGCTAGGTCGGGCTCGGCCCTCCGGCAGGCGAGGACCGCCTCCTGCAGGGCCGCGACGGCCTGCCGGAGGGTGCCGGGCGGCCACGCGCCGAGCTGGCCCTCGATGCTGCCCTTGCGCTTGAAATGCAGGCCCCGCCACGTCGCGACCATCATGGCGGGGGTCTTCTCGGGATTGTCGAGGCGGGTGGTGAGCAGCGTCAGGGCGTGCCGCAGCGCCGAGCCCAGCACCACCCCCGGGTCGAGGCCCTCGTGGCGGAAGCGCCGGTAGTCGCGCTCCACCGCGTCGCGGCGGCCGTCGAAGGCGGCGTCGATCAGGGTGTTGAGCACGCTCGCCGCGACGTCGCTGGTAACGGCCTCGACATGGTCGAGGGTCACGGTCTTGTCACCCTCCCCCGCGGCGTAGAGGGCGAGCTTCTCGATCTCCATCAGGCTCGCCCGGCGGTCGCCGCCGAGGCTGCGGGCCAAGACCTCGCGGGCGGCCCGATCGATGCGCAGGCCGCGCTCCTGAAGGGTCCGCTCGATCAGGTCCGAGAGGGTCCGCTCGTCGTCGGCATAGCAGGGAATCGCGAGCGCCTTGGGAGAGCGTTCGCACAGGGTGCGCAGCGGATTGTTTCTGGCAAGGTCGCCGGCCTCCACGATGATGCGGGCGTCGGCGACGGTCGCGCCGAGCACCGCCTCGACGGCGGGCGCGTAGTTGCGGGTGCCGGGCCGGACCCAGATCGATCGGCGGCCGCCGAACAGGCCCATCGTCCCGGCCTCGTCGCATAGCCGGCCCGGATCGGCCGCCAGGGTGTCACCGTCGATCCGCACCAGTGCGAAAGGATCGGCCGGATCGTCGACGAAATCCTCGGCGAGCTTCCGAGCCCGCTCGGTGACCAGACCGGTATCCGGCCCGAACACGAGGATGACGGGGATGCGCGGATCGGGACCGCGCCGGATCAGCCCCTCGATTTCACCGGCCTTGACCGCCGTCACGTCGGATTACGGCTTCGTCGAGAGAACGGCGGCGAGGCGGCTCTTGATCTGATCGGACAGCACGCCGGCCAGACGGATCTCGGCGTCGCGCGCGGCCCGCTGGCTGGCGAAGCGCTGGACCGAGCGGTCGTAGGTGGCGGTCGAGGTGGCAACGCCCTCGGTGTAGACCTTGGTGCCGCTCATATCCTCGAGGCTGTACTTGATGTTGGCCACCAGGGTACCGGCCTCGGCGCGGCCGGTGGTGGAGGAGACGATCGGGGTCTGCACGATTTCGGAGCCGGAGAGCTTCAGCCGGTAGCGCTTGGTCGCCGGATGGCCGGACCCGTCGAGGTCGAAGATCAGCTCGCTGCGCAGGTAGTGGCCGAGGCGCTCCTGGCCCTGGGCCATCGCGACGTCGTCGACCTGGACCGAGGCGAGCAGCGCCTGGACGGATTCCCCCGACGCGGTCGGTCCGTAGAGCGGCCGGAAGCAGGCCGAGAGGCTCAGCGCCAAGCCGGTCGCGCAGGCGAGGCGGGCGATCCGCCCCGCAATCGTAACTCCCGAACCCACCATCACGCCGCCGTTCCGCCCCCGCTTGCCGGATCGTTCTAGCGCGGACACGGCGTGCCGCGCCACGACGCTAGGAGCCAAGTGTTACGATTCCCCTGTTGCGCGCCCTCTGCGGCAAGAGCGTGGTCGCGCGGTTTCGGATTGTCACGCCGCGGCAGGAGAGGGATCCGGCGGTCCGGCCGGAGTGCCTAGGCAATCGCCGCGAGGTAGGCCGAGACGGTCACGACCGCCAGCACCGTGGAGAACAGGACGACCCGGGCGGTCAGGTCGGCCTCGCGCCGGTAGAATTCCGCCAGCATGAACGGCCCGGTGCCGGTGGGCAGCGCCGCCATGAGCACCGCCGTGTGCAGCAGGAGCGGGGGCAGCTCGAACAGGTAGCGGCCGAGCGCGTAGGCAAGCAGGGGATGGAGGCCGAGTTTCAGGCCGACGAGCAGCGCCACGACCTGTCCCTGCCCGCCTCCCGGGCGACGCTTCTGGGCCAGGAAGAGGCCGAGCGCCACCAGGGCGCAGGGCGCGGCCGCCCCGCCCAGGAGCTTGAGGAACGTCTCCGCGGAGGCCGGCAGCGTCAAGCCGGCGCTCGGTACCAGGGCGCCGAGCGCCGGCGCCACCAGCAGCGGGTTGCGCACGAGCGAACGGCCGACCGACCGCCAGACGGGATCACGGGCGGAGACCCGGCCCGTCGCGGGGGCCTCGCGCCGCAGGCCGGTCTCGATCAGCACGATCGCGACCGCGAACACGCCGCAGACCGTGAGAATCGCCGCCACCGTCGTGGGCGCGAGCGCCTCCGGCCCGAAGGCGACCAGCGCCAGGGGGAAGCCCATGAAGCCGGTATTGGCATAGCCGGCGTTGAGCCCGTCCACCGCGGCATCGGCCAGCGGCCGCCCCTCCCCGCGCCGGATCAGCACCGTGAGGGCGAAGACCGCGAGGCTGCTGAGGCCGAAGGCGCCGATGAAGCCGGGCCTCCAGATGGCACCCCAATGGGCGTGGGCGGTCACGTCGAACAGGAGCGCGGGCAGAGCCAGGAAGACCACGAACCGGTTGAGTTCGGTGGTGGCGGCGGCCCCGAGCACGCTGATCTTCCGGGCCAGCCAGCCGGCGAAGATCAGCGCGAAGATCGGCAGCACGACCAGAAGGGTCGAGAGCATGGCGGGCCCGGATCGAAGGACGACGTCCCGGCCTTAGGACGGTTTTCGATCCCGGCTCCAGTGCCGGGGGCGGGGACCTGCCATGCCGCCGCCCCGCGCAAGGCGGCTACCAGCGATAGATCAGGCTGCCGATGACCGTCGCGGGCCCACCGCGAAAGCAATTGCCGAACGCGCAGGTGTTATAGGTCCGGTCGAAGATATTGTAGGCGTTGATCTGCGCGCGGAGACCTTGATACTTCGGGTCGATCGCCGCGAAATCATAGGCGACCAGGGCGTCGTAGAGTGTCACGGTCGGATTGCGAACCGTGTTGTCGTCATCGGCGAAGCTCGTGCCGATGTAGCGGATGCCACCACCCACCGTCAGCCCGCGCAACGGTGAGGAGGTCGGGAACGCGTAGGTCAGGAACGACGTGTAGGTGTCGCTGGGAATGCCCGACACCCGATTTCCATCCTGCGTCGCTCCCGTGAACGAGGTCTGGCTCAGGAACCGGAAATCCAAGTGCGTGTAGGCGATGGTCAGGTTGGTGCCCGGCGCGAGATTGGCCGTGGCCTCGGCCTCGAAGCCGCGGGAGCGCACGGAGCCGGTGGCCGCCTGGAAGGCGATATTGGTCGAGTCCGTCCGCAGGATGCTCGACTGCACGATGTCGAACCCCGCGAAGGCCGTCTGGATGTTGGTCCCGGGGATCAGGTACTTGACGCCCGCCTCGATCTGGTCGCCCGTCGCCGGCTTGAAGGCCTGGCCGCGCACATCCGTGCCCACCTGCGGCGTGAAGGTCGTGGCGTAGCTGGCATAGGGCACGAGGCCGGGGGCCAGGAGGTAGTTCAGGCCGACACGGCCGGTGAAGGCGGAATTGTCCTGGCTCGTCACCGCGCTGACGGGCGAGGTCCGGTTGTCCTGGAAGACCCAGTCGTGACGGCCGTTCAGCGTCAGCACGAAGTCGCCGAACTTGGCCTGATCCTGCAGGTAGACGCCGATCTGGTCCTGGGCCTGGCGCGTCGGGCTGGCGAGGACCGGGGTCGGGATGAATTGCTGGCCGTAATTCTGAGTGATCAGGTTGAGGGCGGGTGCGGGCCCGGCGCCGAACCGGTTGCTCAGGCCGTAATGGGCGTAGTCCACACCCGCCACCAGGGTATGGGCGACCGGGCCGGTGGTGACATGCGCTTCGATCTGGTTGTCCAGGGTCTGCTGAACCAGCCCCTCGCGGATGTAGCCGGTAGAGCGGGCACCCAAGGTGCGCGCCTCATTGATCGAATCGATCCCGGTGTACTTCGCGCTCAGGAAGACGCCGTAATGCCGGAAATTCTGGCGGACGATCAGGTCGTCCGAGAAGCGGTGCTCGAAGGCGTAGCCGACGCGGTACTGCGTCTGGTCGAGACCGGCGAAGCGGGGGTCGCCGCTATAATACTTGGTCACGCGGAAACCGGGATCATTGTAATAAAACACAGTCGCCGGCGTATTTCGGACCTGAAACTCGCTGAGGAAGGTGAGGGTCGTATCGGCCGAGGGCTTCCACGTGAAAGCGGGGGCAATGTTGAGTTGGTCGTCGTTCGTGCCCCGGCCGATGAAGGTCCCCGCCTCCCGACGCACGCCGGTCAGGCGGTAAGCCATGGTGCCGTCCGTTCCCTCGATCGGGCCGCCGAGATCGAAATTGCCCTGGAAGCGGTCGAAGCTTCCCGACTGAAACCAGACCTCGCCGAACGGCGCGAAGACCGGCCGCTTCGACGTGACGTCGAGAATGCCGCCCGGTGAGCCGAGACCATACAGGCCGGAAGACGGCCCCCGCAGGACGGTGACGGCCTCCAGGCCGTAGGGCTCGATGCGCGGGAAGATGAAGCCGCTCCCGATCTGACGCAGGCCATCGCGATAGGTGCCCTGGTTGGAGAGCACGTCGAAGCCGCGGATGAAGACCTGATCGAAGCGTGGGTCGAAGCCCGAAACGTTGATGCTCGCGCCCGGCACGTAAGCGAGGGCGTCGCTGAAGCTCTGGACGTTGCGGTCGTTGAGCTGCTCCCGGGTGACCACCGAGACCGATTGCGGCGTCTCGATCAGGGGCGTGTTGGTCTTCGTGGCGGTGGGGCTCACCCGCGCCACGTAGCCGGTGACGCCGGAGGGGCCGCCGCCGCCGCCGCTGGTGGCCGAACTGTTGCCGTCACCGCCGCTGATATTGCCACCGCTGCCGAGGGCGGTCGCAGCCGCAGCGGCCGGACGGGAAGCCTCGACGGAGATCTCGTTGAGCTGCACGGCAGCGCCCTGCGCGGCAGCCGACTGGACGAGGGCGATGCTGGTCAGAGCCGTGGTGGCAAGAAGCAGTCCGGACGATGCGGAATGAAACGACATTGGAGCCCCAGAAACACGCCTCAGACGGCGCCTGAGGCTCCGGTAGCACCATTCACGGCCTCTTGATCAAGCCGAAAACGTGTTGAATATTACACACTTAGAAGTCTTCAAATCTGGAATGGTTCGCGTCTAGAACTCGAGCGGCGGCTCCCGCAGAGCGTCGGTCTCGCGGGTGCAGGCGGCCTGATCGGGCGCTGTGACGGGGGCCGCCATGGCGCTGCGGAGTTCGGCCCGGGCCCTGTCGAGATCTGCCCGGAAGGTCGCATCCCCCATCAAGGCGGCAAAGACCGCGGTGCCGGTGAGGCGCCCCGCCGCCACGTCACTGAGCCAGTGCACGCCGCAGACGATCCGGCTCTCGCCGTAGGCCCGGCCACGGACCAGGATCGGGGTCGCCTTCTCAGGGACCAGGGAGGCGAGGATCAGCGCATAGGCCCAGCCCTGGGTGGCGTGGCCGGAGGGATAGCTGAAGCTGTCGGCCAGGGCCTGGCTGCGCTGCACGCAGATCGGTGCCTCGTTGCCCACGAAGGGGCGCAGGCGGCGGTAATGGACCTTGGGGGCCCGCGTTGCCCGGGCGAGGTCGAGGCGGGCGCGCTCCAGAAGGTTGATCACCGCCGGCACCCGCGCCTGATCGATCCGGGTGCCGAGCACGCAGGCGAAATTCTCGAGCACCGCAGCGGCGCCCTCGGCCACGTCGTTCGCGGCCAGATCCCAGCGGGGGGTCCCCTTGAGCACCCGGGTGCTGTTGAAGGCCGCCCGATCGGCCTTGTCGAGGGGGGCGTCGTGGGCCGGCGGGGAGGGCAGGATCTGGACGGCGTCGGGCAGGGCCGCGTCCGCCAGGTAGGGCTTCACGGCCGGCTTGCCCGGCTTCAGCGTATCGGCGCCGAGAGACGGGGCCGCTTGGGTCCCTGGGGACACCGGGCGGGGCGCGTCCTCGGCGCGGACCGCGACGGACAGGAGGAGGGCGAGGGCTGCCGGGGCGAGGAGAGGCAGGGTCGGCGTGCGCAGCATCGAATCCGGGGCTCTATCGGACGGAATCTGCGGGACGCGCCCGCTGCCGGACCAACGGCTCAGCCGGCCCATCCAGTCCCTGCACAGACGCGCGAATCTGTCCAGCGTGACGGGGCCGGTTCCCGCCGCCTGCCACGTGCGGTCCGGTGCCCGTCCCGTCCCGGTCACGCCCCCAGGATCGCGGCGGCCACGGCACGCGGATATTCCTCGTGGGGGCTCAGGGCGCCGGGGATCGTGGCGCCGGTCACGCGGCCGCCCGCGATGAGGGCGTCCATCTCGGCGCCCGAACGCCGGGGTGCATGTTCCGGGCGCAGAACCAGGGTCGGCGGCAGGCCGTCGCCGAACAGAGCCAGGAACGCGTCGCGGCTGCCCACCGGGTCGAGGCCGCCGGTGACGAAGGCGGCGGTGCCGAAGCGGCCGTTGCGCTGCCGGGTGATCGCGTGCTTGTCGCGGATCAGCGCCGGCGTGATCCGCGCGGGATCCGCATAGACATGGGCCCGCATCATCCGGCCGATGATCGGCGGGCTGATGTTGATCCGGTAGAGCGCCTCGCCGAGGATCGGCGCCTCCACGGCCCGGCGGATGCGCGGGAACCAGTGCGCCCGCCCCGGCATCGCGGTGGGCAGCGGTCCCCGCCAGGTCGGTGCCACCAAGACCAGCCGCCCGAAGGCCTGCGGATGGCGTCGCGCCGCCGCCATGAGGTAGCCGGCGGCATGACCGGCCGCGATGCCGAGGGCGTAGGGGCCCGGCGCGGCGGCCAGCAGGGCGTCCAGGAAGGCGTGGAAGGTCTCCGGGGCCAGCGGAACCCGGGCCCGCGGGCGGGCGCCGAAACCCGGCCAGTCGGGGATGAGGCAGCGATACTCCGTCCCCAGAAAACCGGCGAGGTCCCGCATCTCGGCCCGCGCCGAGATGGTCGACAGGGCGGGGAGCAAGAGCGCGTCCGGTCCCGCCCCGATCCTGTCGCAGGGGGTCGGCACCGTCCGGCCCGCCACCGTGAGGTTCAGCTCCGGCGTCTCCATCGCGCTCCCGCCAAGTCCCCAAACATCAGGTGCGCAGCAGCTCGTTGATCGCGGTCTTGGACCGCGTGCCGGCATCGACGCGCTTGACGATCACCGCGCAGTAGAGGCCCGGGCCGGGCGAGCCGTCCGGCAGCGCCTTGCCGGGCATCGTGCCCGACACGACCACGGAGTAGGGCGGAACCCGGCCGTACATCACCTCGCCGGTGGTCCGGTCCACGATCTTGGTGGAGGCGCCGATATAGACGCCCATGGACAGAACGCTGCCCTGGCCGACGATGACGCCCTCCGCCACCTCGGCACGCGCCCCGATGAAGCAATCATCCTCGATGATCACCGGGTTGGCCTGGAGCGGCTCCAGCACGCCCGCGATACCGGCGCCGCCGGAGATGTGGCAGTTCTTCCCCACCTGCGCGCAGGAGCCGATCGTCACCCAGGTATCGACCATGGTGCCTTCGCCCACATGGGCGCCGAGATTGACGAAGCTCGGCATCAGCACCGCTCCGGGGGCGATGTAGGAGCCGCGGCGGACGAAGCAGCCTGGCACCGCCCGCAGACCCGCGGCGCGGAATTCGGCCTCGCCCCAGCCGGCGAACTTGGAGGCGACCTTGTCCCACCAGGGCGCGCCGCCCGGGCCACCCTCGATCGTCGCCATGTCGTTGAGGCGGAAGGAGAGCAGAACCGCCTTCTTCAGCCACTGATTGACCACCCAATCGTGGTTGCCGGACTTCTCGGCGACGCGGGCCTTGCCCGAATCGAGCAGGTCCAGAGCCGCCTCGACCGCCTCGCGCACCGCACCCGTGGTGGCGGTCGAGATGGTGGCGCGGTCTTCCCAGGCGGCTTCGATGGTCTGGGCGAGATCGGAATGGGGCAGGCCGGCCTGGGACATGGAACGGGTCAGAACTCTTGCAGCGGGAGCCCGTGCTTACAAGCGGCCACCGGAGCTGTCACCTGAGGAGATACCGTCGATGACCTCGAGGAGTTCGCGCACCTGATCGAGATCGGTCACCAGCCCGACGAGGTCGTCCGCCAGGGTGTCGTGGACGGCCTGCGCGGCGGCGGGGAACTCCTCCAGCACGCGGCGCATCAGCATCGGGGTGATCCGCATCACCGCGGCACTCCCCTCGGCCCGGGCCTCGGTCGGCCGTGTGCCGCGCACGAACAGGGCGAGCTGGCCGATCAGCGCGGAGCGCCCGGCCCGCACCGTCTCGGCTCCCGGGACCCGGGGCGCGAGCCGGATCGTCCCCGCCATCACCACGAAGCCGCCATCCGCCGGATCGCCGCGCGCGAACAGCAGGTCGCCGTCCGCGAGATCGCGCCGCTCCGCCGCGAAGGTCAGCAGACGGAGGGCGTCGCGGTCGAGAAAGCCGAACAGCGGTGCGGCCGCGAGGATCGCGATGTCGTCGTCGAGCCCCAAGAACGCCTCACCACCCTGCGCATACGCGAACCCGCCGGATCGCCTACACGTAAAGCTTCAATTCGTCAGGGCAGCAACTTGTATCCGCCGCCCTCCGTCACGAGGATCGCGGCGGTGGCGGGATTCGGTTCGATCTTCTGGCGCAGCCGGTAGATATGCGTCTCCAGTGTGTGCGTGGTCACCTGGGCGTTGTAGCCCCAGACCTCGGCCAGCAGGGTGTCGCGGTTCACCACGGCGCGGCCCGCCCGGTAGAGGAAACGCAGGATCGCGGTCTCCTTCTCGGTCAGCTTGAGCTTCGAGCCGCGCTCGCCGACGAGCAGCTTGGCCCCCGGCTTGAACGTGTAGGGACCGATCTGGAACACCGCGTCCTCGGAGGCCTCGTGGCTGCGCAGATGCGCGCGGATCCGGGCCAGCAGGATACCGAACTTGAACGGCTTGGTGACGTAGTCGTTGGCGCCGGCTTCCAGCCCCTCGACATGGTCCGCCTCGGAATCCTGGGCGGTGAGCATGATGACCGGGCCGCGGAAGCCGCCGGCGCGCATCCGGCGCACGGCCTCGCGCCCGTCGAGGTCCGGCAGACCGACATCCATCACCGCGAGGTCGATGCGCTCGGCGGCCACTCGCCGGATCGCGTCCACGGCGTTCGCCTCGGTGAAAACCGTGAATTCGTCGCAGAGATCGAGCTGTTCGGTCAGGGTATCGCGCAGGATCGCGTCGTCGTCGCAGATCAGCAGGCGGTAGGCGTTCGGCATCGTCCGGGGCCCCAGTGCGTGCTGCGGGAGGGGCGATGGGCCGCCTGTCGGGTGCAGCATGCGATCATGTCGGATCTCGGCAGGATCGCGCGACGATCCTACCCAGGCTTGTGTTTCCGCATCCTTTCGCCGACGCGACAAGCACGCCGGCCAGCGGGTTGCGGGATCGAGGCGCGCCAATCCGGGATGGCGGGTTCGGTCCCGCGGCGAGGCGGGGGGCTGGCACCTTCCCGAATCCCGGCTCGGCGGCCCAGGTTCGACCAAGAGATAGGGCGCGCTTTGTGGCCGGAAGTTGCCTTGCGCGCAATTTTTCACCGCTTCGAAGTAGGGATCTCGGGCATAAGGCCCACCGGACCGGACGGATTCGGGAGAACGGACATCATGCGGCGGCCGAGTAGGGGACCCGTCCGTCTGACCCTGGGGGAGATCCGCGTGCGGGCGCTGGTCACCGACCGCCGGCGCGGTCAGCTCCTCGTCGGCCCGGCCGTGATCCCCTGCGCCCTCGGATCCGGCGGCATGGTCTGCGACAAGCGCGAGGGCGACGGCGGCTCGCCGCGCGGCCGCTTCCGCCTGCGCGGCGGCGCCTACCGGCCCGACCATCTCGGGATCCGGCCGCGCACGGCGCTGTCCCTGCGGGCCACCCGGCCCGATGACGGCTGGTGCGACGATCGCCGGGACCGCCGCTACAACCGGCCGATCCGCCTGCCGGCGCCGGGCGTCAGCGCCGAATCGATGTGGCGCGGCGACGGGCTCTATGACGTGGTGATCGACCTCGACTACAATCGCGGCCCGATCCGGAAGGGGCGGGGCTCGGCGATCTTCCTGCACATCGCCCGGGATGGCTACCGACCCACGGAGGGCTGCGTCGCGCTGGCCCGAGCCGACCTGCTGCGGCTGCTCCGCCGCCTCGGGCCGCGGACACATCTGCGGATCGGCTGAGGCTCACGCCTTCCGGGTCCGGGCTCCGAAGATCGCGGTCCCGACCCGGACATGGGTGGCGCCGAGCTGGATCGCCGCCGGGAAATCCGCGCTCATCCCCATGGAGAGGATCGGCAGGTTGTGCGCCTTCGCCAGCCGGGCCAGCAGGGCGAAATGCGCGGAGGGCGGATCCTCGGCCGGGGGGATGCACATCAGGCCCTGGATCGCGAGCCCATGGGTCTCGCGGCACTCGGAAAGCAGGGTCTCGAGCTGGTCCGGCAGGACCCCGCCCTTCTGGGGCTCTGCCCCGGTATTGACCTGGATCAGCAGCTTCGGGGTCCGGCCGGACCGCTCGATCTCCTTGGCGAGCGCCGCCGCGAGCGACAGGCGGTCCAGGGAGTGGATCACGTCGAACAGAGCCACCGCCTCCCGGGCCTTATTGGATTGCAGCGGCCCGACGAGGTGCAGCTCCACATCGGGGTAGCGGGCCCGCAGGTCCGGCCATTTCGCCATGGATTCCTGGACGTAGTTCTCGCCGAAGACCCGCTGCCCGGCCTTGAGGGCCGGCAGGATGCCCTCGGCCGGCACGGTCTTGGAGACCGCCACGAGCTGGACCTCGGCCGGATCGCGGTCCGAATCCTCGGCCGCCCGGGCAATCGCCGCCCGGACCTCGGCGAGCCCGGCCGCGACATCGGCCTGTCCGACGGGGAGCTTCTCGGTCCTGTGACCCATCCCGTCCGTGTGCGGGACATTCGGGTCGGTGATCGCGTCGTCCATCATGGGCCTGTCCTGTCGCTGGCGGGGGCCGCGGCTCTCCCGTCGACCTATGCCCTCGCGCGCCCCGCGCAAGCCCGAATCGCGCCCTCCGTTGACCGGCTGCCGCGCAGATATGCTATCGCGGCGCAACCGTGCCGCGGCTCCCTCCAGCCGGCCGCCGAGCCCCTGACCCAGCCGGATCCATGACCACCAGCACCGCCCCCCAACCCGTCGAGCGCTACAACGCCAAGGATGCCGAGCCGCGCTGGCAGGAAGCCTGGGCCGCGCAGCGGCTGTTCGAGACGGACAACAGCGACCCGCGCCCGAAATACTACGTGCTGGAGATGTTCCCCTATCCATCGGGGCGCATCCATATGGGCCATGTCCGCAACTACGCGATGGGTGACGTGGTGGCCCGCTACAAGCGCGCCCGCGGCTTCAACGTGCTTCACCCGATGGGCTGGGACGCGTTCGGCCTGCCGGCCGAGAACGCCGCCATGGAGCGCAAGGTCAACCCGCGGGACTGGACCTACGCCAACATCGCGTCGATGCGCGACCAGCTGAAGGCCATGGGCCTGTCGCTCGACTGGAGCCGGGAGATCGCGACCTGCGATCCGGGCTATTACAAGCACCAGCAGCGCATGTTCCTGGACTTCCTGGGCAAGGGCCTCGTCACCCGCCGCACCGCCAAGGTGAACTGGGACCCGGTGGATCACACGGTCCTGGCCAACGAGCAGGTGATCGACGGCCGCGGCTGGCGCTCCGGCGCCCTGGTGGAGCAGCGCGAGCTGACCCAGTGGTTCTTCAAGATCACCGATTTCGCCGAGGACCTGCTGACCGCCCTCGACGGGCTGGACCGCTGGCCGGAAAAGGTCCGGCTGATGCAGAAGAACTGGATCGGCCGCTCGGAAGGCCTGGAGGTTCTTTTCGCACTGGCCCGACCGCCAGCCGGCGCGCCCGAATCGGTAACCGTTTACACGACCCGGCCCGACACGCTGTTCGGCGCCAGGTTCCTGGCGATCGCGGCCGACCATCCCCTGGCCGCGGCCCTCGCCGCGGACCGGCCGGACCTGCAGACCTTCATCGAGGAGTGCCGCCGCACCGGCACCGCGCAGGCCGCGATCGACACCGCCGAGAAGCACGGCTTCGACACCGGCCTCACGGTCCGCCATCCCCTGGACCCGTCCTGGGAGCTGCCGGTCTACGTGGCGAACTTCGTGCTCATGGAATACGGTACCGGCGCGGTGTTCGGCTGCCCGGCCCACGACCAGCGCGACCTCGATTTCGCGAACAAGTACGGGCTCGGCAACACGCCGGTGGTCTGCCCTGAGGGTCAGGATCCGGCGAGCTTCGTGATCACCGACACCGCCTATGTCGAGGACGGGCGGATGATCAACTCGCGTTTCCTCGACGGGATGAGCACCGACGCGGCCTTCGAGGCTGTGGCGCAGCGCCTGGAAGGGGAGGGGGTCGCCCAGCGCAAGGTGCAGTTCCGTCTGCGCGACTGGGGCGTCTCCCGACAGCGCTACTGGGGCTGCCCGATCCCGATCATCCACTGCGAATCCTGCGGTCCGGTCCCGGTGCCGGTGGCGGACCTGCCGGTGAAGCTCCCCGAGGACGTGTCCTTCGATCAGCCCGGCAACCCGCTGGAGCGGGACGTGGCGTGGCGCAATGTGACCTGCCCGCATTGCGGCGGCCCGGCCCGGCGCGAGACCGACACGATGGACACGTTCGTCGATTCGTCCTGGTACTATGCCCGGTTCACCGCGCCCTGGCTCACGGATGCGCCTACCGACCGGGCCGTGGTCGATCGCTGGCTGGCGGTGGACCAGTATATCGGCGGCATCGAGCACGCGATCCTGCACCTGCTCTACGCCCGGTTCTTCATGCGGGCGATGCGCGAGACCGGCTGGGCCGGCACCTCCGAGCCCTTCGCCGGCCTGTTCACGCAGGGCATGGTCGTCCACGAGACCTACAAGGATGCGGCCGGTGCCTGGGTGCCGCCGGCCGAGATCCGTTTCGCCACCGAGGAGGGCGAGCGCCGCGCGTTTCACGTGAAAACTCAGGCACCGATCACGATCGGCCCGATCGAGAAGATGTCGAAGTCGAAGAAGAACGTGGTCGACCCCGACGACATCATCGCGAGCTACGGGGCCGACACGGCACGCTGGTTCATGCTGTCCGATTCGCCGCCCGAGCGCGACGTGATCTGGACCGAGGAGGGCGTGCAGGGCGCGGCCCGGTTCGTCCAGAAGGTCTGGCGCCTGGTGAACGCCGCCGCTCAGACGACCGGCGACGGCGCTGCGGATCTGCCGCTGCGCAAGGCCGCGCACCGGGCGCTCGCATCCGTCCAGGACGATATCGAACGCCTGCGCTTCAACCGCTGCGTCGCCCACATCTACACCCTGGCCAACGCCCTGGAGGACGGGTTGCGCGGTCCGGTCTCGGCGAGCGCCGCGCGGGAGGCCGCCGGCATTCTGGTGCAGCTGATCGCCCCGATGATGCCGCACCTCGCCGAGGAATGCTGGTCGGTCCTCGGCCGCGGCAACCTCGTCGCCCAGGCGCCGTGGCCGGAAGCCGAAGCGGGGCTCCTCGTCGAGGACGAGATCACCCTGCCGGTCCAGATCAACGGCAAGAAGCGGGCGGACGTCACCGTGCCGCGCGACGCCGACGCCAAGACGGTCGAGGCCGCCACCCTGGCGCTGGAGGCGGTCCAGAAGATCCTGGAGGGCAAGGCGCCGCGGAAGGTGATCGTCGTGCCGGGGCGGATCGTGAACTTGGTGGTGTGAGCCTCGGGCGGCGACGTCACGCCGCCAGCGTCCTGCCAACCGCACCCTCATTGAGATACCCGCGTCGGTGGGCCTCGAAGGAGGGCGCGGGGAGCGCGGCGCTGACGGGAGGGCTCCTTCGAGGCCTTCGCAGCGCTCCGGCACCTCAGGATGAGGGGGAGAATAGGAACACCCCCGCTCGATCCGTTACGGCGCCGCCAGTTCCGGGTCCTGCCCGCTGGCGGCCAGGCCGCGTCGGACAAGCCCGTCCTGCTTCGCCTGCGCGATGAAACCGGCAAGGTAGGCCGCCCCCGCCGGGCGTCCGACCGGCAAGCCCATCGCCTGCGGGATCTCCATGAAATGCCCCGGCAGAAGCCGTACCTCCGGATGCGCCGCCGCGTAGGCGGCGAGCGGCTGGTACACTCCCGCCGCGACGTCGAGCCCGTCGCGCGCGAAGGCCGCCACCGCCTCGGCCGAGGTCGGTGCCCGCACCAGGGTCGCGCGCGTCAGGGCGCGGCTGAGGAACAGGTCGTAGGCGCTGCCGCGCCCCACCGAGACGCGCACGCCGTCGCGGTCGACCGCCTCCAGGCTCCGGATTGGTGACACAGCCGGCACGAGGTAGCTGCCGGCGATCAGCACGTACGGCTCCGTAAAGCGGATCCCCTCGGCGCGCTTCGGATCGATTGCCAGGAAGCAGATGTCCCAAGCCCCCGCTCCCGCCGAGCCCGAGACTGCGCCTGCCCCCGGATAGGTCACGAACGCCACCGGCACGCCGAGCCGTGCTGCCAAGGCCCGGGCAAGATCCACCGACACCCCGATGGGCCCGTCCGGGCCCGGCTGGGCGAGCACCGGGTTGCCGAGATTGATCGCCGCCCGGAGCGTCCCGGTGGGAACGAGATCGTGCAGCACTGTCGCGTCGGGAGGCATCGGTACCGTCTGCGCGTGCGCCACGGTGGACAGGGTGAGCAGGCCGAAGGCCGCGACGAGTCGCATGGCGGATCGCCGCGGCTCAGACCCGCCGCGCCTGCCCGGCGGGCGCCCGCGCCGCACCCGGGGCGGGCCGCCGGCGCCGCCGAGCCAGCATGTTGAGGCCTTCGACGCCGGCCGAGAAGGCCATGGCCGTGTAGATGTAGCCCTTCGGCACGTGGGCGCCGAACCCCTCGGCGATCAGCGTCATGCCGATCATGATCAGGAAGCCCAGGGCCAGCATCACAACGGTCGGGTTCCGGGCGATGAAGGCCGAGAGCGGCTCGGCGGCGACCAGCATCACGACCACGGCGACCACCACCGCGACCATCATCACCGGCACGTGCTCGGTCATGCCGACCGCCGTGATGATCGAATCGATGGAGAAGACGAGGTCGAGGAGCAGGATCTGGCCAATCGCCGCTCCGAAGCCGATCGTGCCGCCGGTCGATCGCTCCGCTTCGGGCTCCGGATCGACGGTGTGGTGGATCTCCTTGGTCGCCTTCCACAGCAGGAACAGGCCACCGCCGATCAGGATCAGGTCACGCCAGGAGAAGGTCTGGCCCAGCACCGAGAAGACCGGCTCGGTCAGGTGCACGATGAACGCCACGGTTCCGAGCAGCCCCAGCCGCAGGATCAGCGCCAGCCCGATCCCGATGCGCCGCGCCCGGGTCTGCTGATCGGCCGGCAGTTTGTTGGTCAGGATCGAGATGAAGATCAGGTTGTCGATACCGAGCACCACCTCCATCACCACCAGAGTGGCGAGGGCAGCCCAGACGGCAGGCTGACTGGCGAGCTGGATCAGGTCGGTCACAGGCGGGATGCCTCGCTGCTCGGGAACAGACGGCTGCCGAGAGCCGTGAGGTCGAAGGAGTTCGGGCCGCGGACAGGCTCGGGCGCCAGGACCTGCAGGATCTTCGGGAAGACCTTGAAATGGGCGGGCGTGTGCGTGGTCAGCTCGCCGTCGGTGTTCACCGGGCGAGGCCTGCGGGTCGAGAGCCGGATCTCCTGGGCGTGGAACGCCCGCACGTCGGCCGCCCGACCCTGGGTGCCTCGCCGCAGGGCGGGCAGCAGCGCCAGGAGCCGCCACCAGTGCTTGATCTCCAGGCTGTAGAAATCGAGCTTGCCGTCATCCACCGCGGCACGCTCCGCCACGGTCATGCCGCCGCCGTAGTGCCGGCCGTTGCCCACCGAGACCTGGATGGTCGTGACCCTCTCGACGAGGCCGTCATGCTCGATCGTGACCGTGAAAGGCCGCACCCGGCGCAGCACCCGGACGGCCGCCACCGCGTAGCCGAGCACGCCCCAGGTCTTCTTCGATTCGGCCGTCAGCTCGCCCGCGAGCTCCGCCGAGAAGCCGATGCTCGCCACGTTGAAATAGTAGTGGCCGTTGACCCAGCCGAGATCCACCGGCCGTGCCTCGGCAGTCGGGATGAAGCGGGCCGCCGCCAGGGGATCCAGCGGCAGGTTGAGGGAGCGGGCGAGGTCGTTGGCCGTGCCGAGCGGTAGGATCGCGAAGGGCAGGCCGCTCGCCACCAGAGCTGGCGCGGCGTAGTTCATGGTGCCGTCGCCGCCGCCCAGGATCACGAGGTCGACCGCGCCGGCCCGGTCGCGGATCACGTCCCGGCAATCGGCTTCCGGCGGCGGTTCCTCCGGCTCGATGCCGCCCGCCCGCAGGATGGCTCGCACCTCGTCGAGATCCAGGGCGCCGTTGCGCGCCTTGGCGTTGCAGAGCAGCAGGGCCCGGCGCTGGCGGGGGCTCATTGCGCGCTCCCGGGAAGCGGGCCGGAGGGCGACTCGGTCTCAGGTCGGGCCAAGGGATCCTCGGTGCGCGGCAGGGAGCAGGCTGTATGGAAACTCGGGACCGGCCAAAGGCCAAGACTGTCCCCGACTTGGTACCCAAACGCACGAACGCAACCCCATCATCCCCGCAATCCCGGGCTGGTCGCCGCCGCGGAGTTCGGCAGGATGTAGGCGCGCCCGAAACCCTCGTGGAACTCCGCACCCGCGCGGGCGCATTCTCCATGATGTCCGCCCCGGCCGCCAGGAAGGCACCGATGTCCGCCTCACGTCCCGCCCGTTTCCAGGCCCTCGCTCTCGGTGTGGTGCTGCCGCTCGCCTGCATGGGCACCGCCGCAGCCCAGAGCACCTGGGTGGACCCGCCACCACGGGCTGCCGCGCCCGCCCCGGGCGCCGTGAAGGAATCAATCAAGGCCCCCGGTCCGCAGGCACCGCAAGACGCCGCCGCCGCGCAGGCGAAGGCCCAGCCCGACAATGCGCGCCGCACCGAGCCGGTCCGGCAGGCCGCCAAACCCGAACCGGGTGAGGATGCGCTGCCGAAGGCCGCGGCGACGCGGGTGTCGGGCCCGAAGCGGGCGGCCGCGCTGGAGCGTCCGCCGGTCCGGGAGACTCTGCACCGCCCCGTGCGCCATCAGCACCGGCTTGCCGAGACGCCGGCCGCAATCGGCCCGGTGCCGGTCGTATCGGCCGAACGCGCCGCCGCCGCGCGGGCGCTAACGGCGAGCTACCTCGCCACGGTCTCGGGTTCGAGCGACACCATGGTCGGGGCCGCGACCCAGCTCTACGCGACCCGCGTGCGGTTCTACGGCCGGCCGATCACCACGGCGGCGCTCGTCGCCGAGAAGCGCAGCTTCGTCGAGCGCTGGCCGGAGCGACGCTACGCGCCGCGGGGGATGCACACTGCCTGCGATGCCGAGACCTGCACGATCCGCACGATCATCGATTTCCGCACCGCCAATCCGGGGCGGGGCGCCGTCTCCAGCGGCGAGGCCGAATTGATCCTGGAGGTGGGCTTCGCGGGCACGCGGCCTTACATCCTCGGCGAGAGCGGTCGCGTCTTGTGGCGGAGCATCCAGGCCGGAACCCTGGCCGCCTCGCCCGGCAAGGCGTAAGAGCCCCGCATCGCGTCCCTAGGTCCGGTGGCGGGCAGGGGTATACAAGCGGGCGTATCGTGGGATCGGTCCCGATGGTCGGGCGTTCCGTGAAGCGCCCGCGCGGCTTCGTCAGGGGGTTGCGGTCGGGCCTCCTTCGCGCCGCGCGTCGGTGATGCCGGGATCGGGTGTATGACGTCTTCAACGGTGGTGGCGAAACAGGAGGCGGAGCCGGCCCGTCCGGCCCTCGACAGTCCCGACCGCCTCGTCCTGCGCGAGGCGATCCGGGCCGAGATCGCGCGCGCGCGCCCGCGCCCCGTGGCGTTCCGGACCCTCGAACTCCTGGCCGAGGCCGTCTGCGTACCCGACGAGACAGGCACCGGCCTGCACGTTCTCGACCGCCAGGGTACCGTGCGTCGGCGGGACGGCACATCCGAGCCGATGACCCTCGCCGACCTCGTCGCCGAGCTGCGCGCGCGGCATCCGGCCCTGTTCCTGCCGCCGGAGCCCCAGCCCGACCTGGCACCGCAGGCCGCCGATGACGCCCGCGACTCGTCCCTGCTGAGCGGCGCCTACGAGATGAAGGCGGCCACCGCCCGCTTCGTCGGGACCCAGTCCGAACGGGCCCGCTCCCTGGCCGAGCGCTCCTCTGAGCAGGGCCGGGTGCTGGCGCAGAGCGCCGCCGGCCGGTTCGCCATCTTGCGAACGAGCCTGCGCGGCCAATTTGCCCGTCCTGCGGCCACCAACGTCGACACGGGCACCGGGGTGCCTCCGGAGGTCGATCCCGCGACGGCCTGGAATACCCGCCCCGGACGCTTCGGCGAGACGCTTCGCGACGGCTTCGGCCGTCTGCGCGACCGGCTCGGCCTGGGCGGAAACGGCACGGATGAGGGCGCACGCCGCCAACGCCGCCTGCTCCTGGGCGCCGGTGTCGGTACCCTTGTGGCAATCGTCGCCGCAGGGCTCGTCCTGGAGGGCCAAGCGCCCGATCCCACGCGTCCCACCGCTCCGGCCGCGTCCCGGACGGAGGCCACGAACGGGGCCGCCCCGAACAGCCCCGCCTCGAACCCGCCGGCGGCGGCCCCCGACACGGTCACCCCGCCCCCCGAGACCGGCGGCGAGTCCGAGCCCGACACGCCGCTGCCGCCGAATGCCGTGACGGGACAGACCCAGGTCATCGATACCGCGACCCTGAAGGTCGGCGGCAAGGTCGTGCATCTGTTCGGTGTCGAATGGGTGCGCGGCGGCCAGGCAGAGGAACTGGCCCGCTACATCGGCAACCGGCCGGTGACCTGCCAGCCCGCCCCCGGCAGCACGACCATGAACTGCCTCGTGGACGGACGCGACCTCTCCGAGGTGGTGCTGTTCAACGGCGGCGGTCGCGCCTCGCCGGAAGCGAGTCCCGAACTGGTCGCGGCCGAGGATCACGCCCGGAGCGAGCGGCTCGGCGTCTGGAAGCGCTAGACGGATGCCGACCGAAGTGTTCGGCACCACGGCGGACGGCCGGCCGGTCAGCCGCCACGTGCTGAACCGGGGCGGTCTGCGCGTCGCCATCATCGATTTCGGCGCGGCCGTCACGGCCATCGAGGTGCCCGACCGGGCCGGTCACCCGGCCAACGTCGTGCTCGGCCTCGACACCCTGGCGGGCTACGAGACCGTAAGCCCGAGCTTCGGCGCCATCGTCGGCCGCTACGCGAACCGCATCGCGGGCGGGCGCTTCAGCCTCGACGGGCACGTCTATCGCCTGCCGGTGAACGAGGCGCCCAACACCCTCCACGGCGGCCCGGACAATTTCGGCAAGCGCTTGTGGCGGGCGGATCGCTCCGAGGCGACGCGCCTCGTCCTGAGCCGCCGCTCGCCGGACGGGGAGGAGGGGTTTCCGGGCAATCTCGACGTCCGCGTGACCTACACACTGCCCGAGGACGGCGTGCTGCGCATCGACTACGCCGCGGTGACCGACCGGCCCACAATCCTGAACCTCACGAACCACAGCTACTTCAACCTGGCCGGGGAGGGGACGGGCAGCGTCCTCGGCCACATCGTGCAGGTCGAAGCGGACGCCTTCGCGCCGATTGATGCGACCCAGATTCCCACCGGTGCGATCCAGCCGGTCGCTGGGACGCCGTTCGACTTCCGCGCGCCCCGGTCCTTGGAGGCGCGGATCCGCGCCGGCGATCCGCAGCTTGCCCATGCCAAGGGCTACGACCACACCTTCGTCCTGCGCGGTCCCGTCGGGACGCTGCGGCCGGCCGCCACCTGCATCGATCCGGGCAGCGGGCGCCGGCTCGACGTCTGGACCACGCAGCCGGCGCTGCAGCTCTACAGCGGCAACAATCTCGACGGGCGGCTGATCGGGTCGTCGGGACGCATCTACCGCTCCGGCGACGGCGTCTGCTTCGAGACGCAGGGCTTCCCGGATGCGCCGAACCAGCCGGGTTTCCCCTCGGCGGTCCTGCGGCCGGGCGAGACCTTCGCGGCGGCCACGGAGTTCCGGTTCTCGGTCGTGTGAGGGCGCCACGCGCCGGCGACTTGGCCTGTGCGGCCGAGGACACCCGTGCGGTCCGCCGGCCCGCCGGAGACCGCGGGGCGGCAGACCGGCTGCGTGCAGGGCTGGCTCCGGCGTTCCGCGATCACCCGCACCGCGCAGGTCACGCCCAGGGGCGGAGCGCCCTGCAGCCCGGGCTGGAGTCCAATCCGGGGCGGTCCGAAGCGGGCCGACCGCCGGTCACGGCCTCACGCCGCCCGCTCGCCTGCCTGCAGGGCCGGAATCGCGGCGGCCGGCGCCGCGGGATGGGGACGCCACGTCTCGCCGAGCGCCAGAAGGGCAATCTTCACGGCGTCGAGCCGCGACGGCTCGCCCTCCGCCATGCCCTCGGTGGCGGCGACCTCCTTCAGATACTCGTCCCAGCCCCAGCGCCGCAGGATCTCCCGCTTGCAGCTCGGCAGCAGCCGGGGGTGATCGAGCACGGCGGCCGGCGTGGCGAAGACCGCGGCCGGGTTGACCAGGGCCCGCTCCAGATCCGGCAGGCCGGCAGGCACCGGATCGTCCACGGATCGATCCTGCGCCGTTTCGCGGACCTGCATAGGCGTCGCGTCCCGGTTCGAGCGCCAGACCCGCAAGGCGTTCGGCCGAACCCGGCCGGCCGGGTCGGGCGCGATCCTGTAGGCGAGTCCCTGGCGCTCCGCATAGGCCACCGCCTGCGCGCGGCTCGGGAAGGTCAGCGCCACCTCCGTGGTGAGCGGGCCGGCCCCGCCGGTCCAGCCCATCAGCGGCTCGGTCTCCGCGGGCGTCTCCCGCTCAAAGGTCAGGACCCACCGTTCGGCCCGGGCGCGGCCGGACGCGCCGACGGAGCGCCCGCGGCGGATCAGCGCCCGGCGGCCGTCGAGCCACGGTGCGCCTGCCGAAGCGGGCGGGTTGTTGTGTCCGAGTCCGCTCGTACCATCCTGCATGGTTGCCTCCCTGAACGGGCGCGCTCAGCCGCCGAAAAGGCCGAGGCGCGCCGCCGATTGCACGCCGAAGCTCGCCGCAAAGGAGAGCAGCGCGGCATCCCAGGCTGTCAGATGCGGGGCATCGGCCGGCGGCCCGGCCTGCGTGATCGCGCGGCCGAGCCAGACGAAGCCCGACAGGCTCAGCAGGGCGGCCAGCACCCAGGGCAGGGCCGGCACCGGGCAGGGCGCGGCCAGGGCGAGGCACAGCGCGGTGGACAGGATCCAGTTGCCCAGCACGGCCCCGTCGGTGTCCCGTACCGGCCATCCGCGGCGGCCCCGCCGAAGCCGGGACCGGATGCGGTGGCCGCCCCTCAGGTCGAACGTTGCCATCGCGCGCCTCCCAGCTCAGTTCAGCACCGGCTCCGGTCCGGCCGGAAGGCGGCGCCAGCGTCGACTGAAGGCCGCGGGGAAGAGCGGCTTTCGGGGCGCCGAGGATGCGGGCGGTGCCGAGCCTTCGTCAAGCGCCTGAAGGGCAGCCAGAATCGTGTCGATCGGTACCGGCTCGGCCCGGCAGCCCGGCAGGCAGCGCAGCGTCGGACAGGAATCGACCGCGCGCGCGTCCGAGGCCCAGGAGGCCAGGATCGCCCGCTTCTCGGCCCGCGACAGGCCCGGATAGCTCAGCACCTCGCGGGGATGGCGGAAGACGTCGCCCGGCGCCACGAAGGCCTCGAACGGCTCGACCGCAGGTGGCCTGAGGCTGGCAGTCGCCACCGGGCCGAGACGCTCGATCTCGGGTTGGATGGATTTCGTATCGATCTGCGGCATGCAAACCCTCCTCGTCGTGAGCAAAGGCTGAGGCGGCCGGCCCGCCCAATCGGGCGGCCCGGCCGCGGCGTCATGCGCTCAGTTCCGCGGCGGCCGAAGCCGCCGCGCTCGGACCCAGGGCAATGCTGGCTCAGTGCTTGGCAGCCGACGCGCCGATGCCGTTGATCGCGATGCGTCGACGGCGTTCCGGCGCCTCGGCGGCGCGCGGCAGCGTCACGGTGAGCACGCCGTTGCGGAAGGTCGCCTCGGCCTTGTCCTCCATCACTGGCACCGGGAGGGCGATCGACCGCTCGAAGCGGCCGTAGCTGCGCTCGGAATAGCCGCGGGCCTTGTCGGCGGTCTCCGCGCGCTTCTCGCCCTTCAGGGTCAGGACGCCGTCCGCGATGAGGAGTTCGACGTCCTTCTCGTCCAGGCCGGGAAGCTCGGCGGAGACGCGGAGCGCCCCATCAGCCTCCACCAGTTCGACATGCGGCCAGCCGAAGCTGCGGCTCGCCAAGCTCGGTACGCCGCCGAACCCGCTGAACACGTCGTCGAACAGGCGATTCATCTCGCGGTGCAGCGTCAGGAAAGGGCTGCCCGGCTCCTGGGACAGCGCGGCCGGCGCCGGAGCAGTGTTGCGGTTCCAGGGAATCAGATCTCTCACGCTCATGGTCCTATCTCCATCGAATGCTAGGCAGTCGCGGGAACAGGCCCGCGGGTCCGCGGACCCGTGAGGGATGTCATCCATGTCGGCACGGGGGTGCCCGGCAGACGTGTCGGGTCGCCAGTTAGGCGGCCAGTCAGGCTGCCTTGGCCTCGCGGGCGATCTGGGTCGGGGCATTGTCCTGACCCGATGCGGCTGTCGTGCCGCCGATGGCGATGCGACGAGGTTTGAGCGCCTCCGGCACCTCGCGCTTGAGTTCGACGGTGAGCAGGCCGTTCTCCAGGGATGCGCCCACGACCTTCACATGCTCGGCCAGGTTGAAGGTCTGGCGGAAGGTGCGTGCCGCGATGCCACGGTGGAGGTAGTGCTTCTCGCCCTCCTGGGTGGCCTTCTGACCCGAAACCAGGAGCGTGGTGTCCTGCTGAGTCAGGTCGATCTCGTCAGACGTGAAGCCGGCGACCGCCATGGTGATGCGGTACTGGTCCTCGGCGACCTTCTCGATGTTGTAGGGCGGCCAAGCAGCCGATGCCTCGACGCGATCGGCTTGGTTGAGTAACTCGAACAGACGGTCGAACCCGACGGACGACCGGAACAGGGGTGAAACGTCGTAAGTCCTCATAACCACATCCTCCAACGAGCAACGTGACTACAAGCGACGCCAGACACCGTGTCCGGCGCCCTCCCGGCGAGCCCGTTTCCAGGCCTCGCACGCGCGTAACGTGCGGGTCGCGGAGAGGTTCCAGGCTCGATGCAGTTTTTTGGCGGCTCTGCCGCGATGGACGCGACGGGGCACTCCAACCCGCACACCTCAATCCTGGGGCGCGGCGGCGGCGCCTCGAAGGAGGGCTCCAGGGATCGCGCGGCGGGCTGGAGGGCTCCTTCGAGGCCTCCGCTGCGCTCCGGCACCTCGGGATGAGGACGTAGATGGGACCCGGGCCGCCGTTAGGATCTCGGGTGCTCGACACCCGAGACGTCAGCCGACCGCCTCATCCACTAGGATCTCGCGCTTGCCGGCGTGGTTGGCCGGGCCGACGATCCCCTCGATCTCCATCCGCTCCATGAGCGAGGCGGCGCGGTTGTAGCCGATCTGCAGGCGGCGCTGGATGTAGCTGGTCGACGCCTTCTGGTCGCGCAGCACCACCTGAACGGCCTGATCGTAGAGGTCGCCGCCGGCCTCGCCGAAGGAGCCCTGGTCGAACACCGCGCCGTCGAGTTCGAGTTCCGCCGCGCCGGCCTTGCCTTTCGCGCCCTTCTCGGCCCCACCTTCCTCGTCGTCGGCGGTGACGGCGTCGAGGTAGCTTGGGCGGCCCTGGCGCTTGAGGTGGGCGACCACGGTCTCGACCTCGCTGTCCGAGCAGAACGGCCCGTGCACGCGCGT
>Ga0316228_1000546_pt1 | contig 49328 bp, 39 predicted proteins | sample TBH18021metaG_FD_206005 | JGI IMG/M metagenome (GOLD analysis project Ga0316228, IMG submission 206005) | Freshwater microbial communities from Trout Bog Lake, Wisconsin, USA - TBH18021 | ecosystem: Environmental > Aquatic > Freshwater > Lake > Hypolimnion/Profundal zone | place: USA: Wisconsin... | reverse complement strand
CGCCTGCGGGTGGGCTATGGGGCGGAGAACTTCAGCAGGTTGCGGCGGATCGCGTTGAACAAGCTCAAACGCTGGGAAATCAAGAAGCCCAACCGCAGAACCCTCAAGGTCGGCCTTCGCACCAAACAGCAGGCCTGCGGATGGAGCCATGAGTTCCTACTTCAGGCGCTGGTAGCGTAAATGCGATGACCCTGCCCAAAGGCCGATCGAGATACGGAGAGTTCTTGACGCGATGCGAAGTGGACGTGAGAATATGCATGATTGCGGCGCCGCCGGCAGGCAACAGTCCAAATGGAGTCCAGCTAGGAAATCCAGAAAAAGCTTCGGTCAATGTTCATCTTTTGGAGGATCGTATGGTCAAGACTTCGTACACGCATTCGATGATGTGGCAGTTGGAGAATCTGGAAACACGGAAGTTGCTGTCAGCCAGCGTCGGCATCGAATCACTCGTTCAGACCGACCCAGCGGCATTGGTGTCGCCGATGGTTAAGACGCCGAACATTGTCAGCACATGGACGGGTACAGACAGAACGACGCATCCGCGCTCACGGCAGCTTGAGAATATAACGTTCTACATGATCAGCCAGTCACGGCGTGGCGTGCTGGCCGGGGAAATGGGTGTCCCCGGCCCATCCGGCCCCGAACAGTTGCCATTCACAGGCACCATCAGTGGCGATTCTGTGAAGATAAGTGGGAATAGCAACGGGATTGTCTTCGCTGTTACCGGCACCATTTCTGCGGATGGCAAGACGTTCAGCGGCACGTGGTCCAACTCGATTCCTAAATCGGGCACGTTCAGCGTCTCTCGCCCATAATGACGCAGGCGCCGTACACTTGACGTCATTGCTAACGCGCCGAAGCGTCTCATGAGCCAAGGATCTATTGGGGCGGAAGCCCCGTCGGCTCAGGCCAGGCGATTACCCCGGGTCGCCAATGGCGACAAAGTTCTTGGAATCGAGGTCGACAAGGTCCGTCAGCCCACGGTTATTTGAGCGGCTTGGCCAAGGAGTGGGCCGTGCTTTTACTTTGATGCCGAGGCTGGCGTCGTCCGGATACTGCCGACCTTACCAGGTTTGTAAAACCGAAGACGTGGCAGACGCTGGCGGCATTGGCATCGGCATGGGGCGGGCGGTGGTTTTGAAACCAGCCACCAGGAAGCCCATGAACAGCACCAGCAATGCCAGGCCGTTGATTGCCAGGCCCAATACTGCCCACAGGCGTTTGCGCTTGCCCTGTGCTACGCCGATGATTCCGCAAACCACCCCTCCAATGATGCACAAGGGAAAGGGGGTGGCGATTATCGCCGCGGGCACCATTGTCCCCGAACGGTTGCTTTGTCGGGCCAGAACCATAAAGACTGCGAGGGCCACGAACAACACCATCATAACCAAGGCCAGCACCGCCGAGGCGATGCCCGCCCGCGAGTGGCCGCTGCGCCCGGCCATCAGCGGTGTTTGATAATCAAGGATTTGCACCATGCGCGGATTCTAGCAATTCGCCGCGGTTATCCAAGGCCCGCCACCAGCAAGCCCATGAATAGCACCAGCAACGCCAGCCCGTGGATGCTCAGGCCCACTACCGCCCACAGGCGCTTACGCTTGCCCTGTGCGACGCCTACGATTCCGCAAATCAGTCCGGCGATCATGCACAAAATGCACAAAGGCAATGGGGTGACGATGCTCACCGCGGCCCCTGTTGTCCACGAACGGCTTTGCCGGGCCAGGATCGCAATGATTGCCCCGGCCACAAGCAACACCATCATGACCAGGGCCAGCACCGCCGAGGCGATGCCCGCCCACGAGTGGCCGCTGCGTTCGGCCATCAGCGGTGTTTGATAATCAAGGATTTGCGCCATGCACTGATTCCAGCAATTCACCGTTTCCATCCAAGGCCATCTCGCATCACTCGGCGGCGTATTGCACCCAGGTCGTTTGCGGGTTGGCGCCGGCCTCGAAACTCCAGGAAGCATCCTCCTGGGCCGCGCCGGCCGGATAGACATGCTCGGCCTGTTTGTTCTGACCGCCTTCGGTCCAGGCGTAAGTAACTTTTACCGGCGAGGTGTTCTGTACCTGATAGACCAGATGGGCTTCGGTCTTGAGGTAGGTTACGCGGCCGCTGTTGGAAAAACGCACACGCACCGGCCCGGCGGCATCCGTCAACGGCAGGTCGCCGAAGCTGAGCGTCTGGCTCCACCAATCCCCGGGGTCGGGGTCGCGGCAGACCACTTTCCAGTCTTTCAAGATTGGCGCCCAGGTCTTGCCGCCGTCGGTCGAGCATTCGATTTGATATGTGCAATCTTTGGGCGGGCAGCCGGATTTTTGCCACGTGGCCGCGTAGACGTGAACCGCCTTTTCCTGACGTGGCGTGGCCAGTTCCAGCGTCACCTTGTCGGTGCCGAAAGCGCCGTCCACCAAATGCGCCTGGGCCTGGGCCTTGTTGGGGCCGGCCGATACCGCCCCCGTCCCCCCGGCCAGGAAGGTCACCTGGTTCTTTCCGGACTTGACGTGGGGAATGATGGTCGGGTTGGCCTGGCAGACGGTGCGGATGGTCAGGTCCGTGCCGGCCAGATCTTTGGCCGGAGCCTCCAGACGCAGCCAGTATTGATAGTGGCCCTTGGCCAGATCGGTCATATCCGGGCCATCCGCCTTGGACCACGTCTTGCCCTGGTCCGTCGAGACGCTCATCGGACAATTAATCTTCCCGCTGACCACTAGGCCATTCTTTCCTCCTGGCTGATAAACGGCCTTCACATCTTTGTGCTCGGGCTTGAGGTCGGCCGGCGTGCAGGCAATGACGTAAGGGCTGTAGAACTCGAAGGTTACGTGGTCAGCCGCGTCTTCTATGACGCCTTCCTTGTATTTGCCGCCGGCGAAGTCGGGCTTGTAGGTGTACACCGCATTACCGCAGCGGTACTGGCCGGCATGGGATCCGGTGTAACCGCTCTTGCTCTGGGCATCCGTATAGAACCCTTCCGGTTGATCTACCCAGGCCTCGTTGCACGCCGGGCCGGGGATATTGGAGTTCATGTAGTTCATGCCCCAGAAGGCGAAAGTCTTGCCATCTTCCAGCCCGGGCTTGAGGTAACGCGCCAAGGTCTCTCCCGCCCGCAGGTTCACGGTCGGCGGCACGACGGCGTAGCCGGCCGCGTACTCCACCGTGCTCCATTTGGTGTAGACGTCGAAGCCGGTCTTGTCGAAGCCGCGCACCGGCCAGCCATGCTGGCGCTGGGGCGTGAAGTTGCTGGTGAGGTTCTTGAAGTCTTTGACGATCTCATCGATCGAGACCAGGCGGCTGCCGTCGGAGCTGAAGATTACCGTCGCCTCGTCCTGGTCCAGCAGCGCCCAGCGCCCGGCGCCGTAGGCTCCGCCGGTCAGCCATACTTCGAACGAATTGTGTCCTTCCACGCCGCAGGTGCGGCTGCGGGTCGGTCCCAGCAGCATCGCCATTTCCGCGTTCCACTGGCCGTGCGTGGCTCCGCACAGGGTCATGCCGTTGGCAAACAGCGCCGTCCAGTACTCGCGGTTAGCCTGGTCGCCACCCTTGCCGAATCCTTTGTCCCACAGGTCGCCCTTGCCTTCGATGGCGTGGACGAAGTGCGTGCATCGCCAGTACCAGGAGGCCAGAGCCTTGTCTTCATCGCTTTGGACCTTCCGGCCCGTCTGGCGGGCGAAGACCTCCGCCTGGCTCTTGAATAGCCGCTCGAAAGTGGAGCAGGACAGTTCCCCCGGATACCAGGGGTGGTCGGTCCGGGTCTGCACGTCGCCCGCCCCCGCCTTAGCCATCGCCGCCGTTGCCAGAATAAGCCCGATAGCCAGATATTTGCGCATTATTTCATCCTCGCTTTTAGGACCACGGTCCTTCGCCGCCCGGATTCTCCGGGCGTACTGTAGTTGTACCCTGTTGCTGCTCGATCGTTGCCCCCGACTTTGCCAGGTTTGCTTATGTGCGGTTGGGCTAGTGCAGTTGGTTGGCGGGCAGGGCGGCCGGTTCCACTACCCGGATTGGCACGTCCCCGCTACGCGGGTTCAGCCCGGCCGCGGTAGCGTCGTTGGGGTCGGAGTATTGGACATGGACGCGATATTCACCCGGTGGGAGGCGATCTTTTGGAACATCTTGACCTAATTCCTCTTTGGTCAGAACCCAGGCCCCTGGAATTGTAACATCAATCCTCCGGTTCTGGCCGACCTTGAGGTTGAGCGGCGCCGCCGCTTCTTTCCCGGAGAAATGCGCCATCCATATCCCGTTATCTCCACCGCCCCAACCTGCCGTAGACGCAAAAACCAGCCGTAGTCCCGAGTCCGTCTGGGGAACCTTACACGCTTCTTCTCCGACGTTTCTGAGGTGAACGACGAAATCCATCGGCTGACCGGCCGGCCATTGCCCCTGTCCGGTGGAGATACCCAGTTGCAGGTTGCCCACCGCTTTGCCCCAGTGGATTTCCGCACCCGCCGCTGGTGCCTTGGCCGCGTCAGGCTGACTGGCCTGGCCTTGGGCGATCGCCGCTTTTACCGCCGCCAGGTTGGCGTCGGTCGCCTCGGCGATGACCAGGATCGTCGGCATCAAGGCCACTTCCTCCGCGTGGTCCGGCGGCGGAGGGGCGTTGTCCGGCGGCGGGGGCGGGAGGACGAGGAATCGGGCCACCACGATCACCTTCTGGCCGACCTCCGGGACCAATCGCTGCCACTGGCGGGCGGAATAGGCGAACCTCAACCTGGGCGGGTTCTGGCCCCGGAGCATCGCCAAGTCCTTGAAGACCACGTTCATCGCCACCGTCGGCGGAACGCCGGCGGTTTGGGCCAACACCTGCATCTCGCCAACGGTCGCCGTGAACACCGGTCCGCCCCACTTGACCGCGGCGAGCAACTGGTCCTGCTCGGCCTTGCCGTCCGGCAGGGTGGCAGGGGGACTGAAATCCCGCCCGTTGTTCGGGGACGGATGCCTGCCCGGCATCGGAAAGGTCGACGGGTCCCCTCCGGCGGCCTGGCCGAATAACCGGCCGCTCGACAACAACATGGCCATAAGCATCAGCAGGGCCTTGCGATACGTCTTCATGCCTGTCTCCTTTAACGCAGGAATAATTCCGCAGTTTCTCCTTCGCCCCGATACTCCGGCCACAGGGCAGGGTGAGTTGGCTTTCTGCGAAGCTGTTCTTGCCTATCTCATTGGATGCCCAAGTCCGCCAAAAGTTCCGGCGTTAATTACAACCCGTGGCCAAATTGCCGCAGCCTGAACCGTCACGCATCGTGAGGCGGCCAAAGAGCCAAAATAAGGATTGTTCCTCGTTCCAGGAATTGTTATTCTATATAAAATTGCCGACGCCATTTGTCGACGGAGTTCCCTGCGAGCCATCCCGCATGCAAGATGATCGTTAATAAATAGTAGTTGCATGGTTGCAGGATCGGTCTGACACACACCAGGAGCACTTCATGAAAAACTTCTCGTTGTTGGCCATCCTTGCGGCGTTCTTCATGGGTTCCCCAATCGCGACGGCGGCCGACGGTGCGCCGGCAAACTCAGTTGATATCCTCAACATGACCAGCTTCTGGCGCTGGAGTGTCACCTATTGCAAACCGATGATACTGGCCACTGACGGGGCGCCGGCCAAGCTACTCAAGCACGATGCAATTGACGCTCTGACCGGCCCGGCCGCTCCCGCCGACTGGATGGAAGCCTCCTTCGATGACTCGACCTGGCCCCGTGCCCGGGCCACGGAACTGGCCCTGGCGCCTTTCGACCAGTTTTCCAGCGCCGTGGTCTACCTGCGCGGACGATTTGCCGTTGGCGATCTGGCGGCTGCCGGACCGATGACCCTGACGCTCAAGTACATCGGCGGCGCCGTTGTTTATTTAAATGGCAAAGAGATCTGGCGCGGCAACCTGCCTGCGGGGCCGCTAACCGGCGACTCGCGCGCCGATCCCTATCCTGACGAGGTCTACGTCGACGTCGACAGGCAGCCCATTCCGAACGCTCACCACCTGGCCACCCGTCCGGCCGATCAACGCGCCGACCTGGAAGTCCGGGTTGCCAAACGCCTGCGTTCGGCCGACGCCGTGCCCCTGCCGCCTCAGGCCCTGGTCAAGGGCGTCAATGTCCTGGCCATTGCCTTGCATCGTAGTGACTACAACCCGATCACCGCCAAGGCTTGGCTGTCCCAGTCCCACGTTGGCGGAGTATTGTTTATCAGGTCCTGGTTCTGGAACCACGTAAACCTTCTGGCCCTGCAGCTTCAGGCCGCCCCGGGCAGTGCCGTGGCCAACGTCGTCCGGCCCCCAGGTCCGCGCCTCTGGGTGCAGGACGTGCAGGAGCGCGTTCTCAACGACGATTACGGCGATCCCAACGACCCGCCGCCAGCCATCCGTCTCTACGGGGCGCGCAACGGATCATTCTCAGGCCAAGTAGTGGTGGGCAGCCCCACCGAACTCGACACGATCCGCGCTGTCTGCTCCGACCTTAAAGCGGCCAAAGACGCCGGCGCGATTCCGGCAGCCAACGTGACCATTCTTTACGGCGCCCACATGGAGCAGCACGGCGGCATCAAATCCCGCTGGTTCGATGGCCTGACGGCCGCCGCCCCTGACAAGGTGCCCGTCGGCACCGACGGCGCCAACATGCCCATCTTCTTCCGCGTGCGCGTGCCCCGCGATGCCGCCCCCGGCGATTATTCCGGTCACCTGACGGTTTCCGCCGCCGGGATGGCTCCGGTGGATGTCCCCGTGGCCTTGAATGTTGCCGATTGGGCAATTCCCGACCCCAAGGATTATCGCACCTTCGTGGCGATCTATCAGTCGCCGACCACCGTGGCCATGCAGTACAAGGTCAAGGAATGGTCCCAAGAGCACTGGCAGTTGATGGAGAAGAGTTTCGCACTGCTGGGCCGGGCCGGAAACAAGTTGGTCAATGTCACCGTTGCCGAGCACACGCAGTTTGGTAACGACGAGGGCATGATTTACTGGATTAAGAGTCCTGGAGGCGGCTACGACTACGACTTTACGGTTTTCGACCGTTACCTGGCCATGGCCAAGAAGTATTGCGGGACACTGGATCATGTGGCGCTGCAGGTATGGCATTGCGGCGGGTGGGAATCGCGCAAAGCCGATCAGGAAAACACCATGACCCTGGTCGATCCCACCACCGGCAAACATGAGAGCCTGCAGGTGCCGACCTTCGGCACCGAGGAAAGCAAACAGTTCTACAAGCCGTTCCTGGAGGCCTGCCGGGCCCACTTGGCCAAAATCGGGCTGGAAAACGCCATGTGCGTGGGCACATTGAGCGACGGAACGGCCCCAAAAGAGGTTTTCAAAGCGTTCGATGACATTTGGCCGGGCGGCGGGCCTTCCAAGTGGACCCGCGGCCTGCACAGCGTCGACCATCACCCCTCGCCCTACGAATTGCTCAAGGGTGGAGCCCAGGTAGTGCTCCACGAATTCTGCTATGGCTTTTATCTGGCCGACCCGGAAAAGCCTCTACCAGCCATCTGCAACCAGCGGTCTATGCCCGGCACCAGTTTCCGCCGCATAGGCGGGCAGGAACTGGCACCGCTTCTCTGGTACAAGGTTTTTCCCGAACAGGCCCTCTTCTGCAACACCAAGGGCATCGGCCGCACCTGTCTGGACTACTGGCCGGTACTTAAGGGGAGCGGCGAAAACACCCTTTACAACCGCTATCCTTTTTCATCCTGCGCGCAGCGTGCTCCGACCCTCATGAGCATGACCTGGCCTGGCCCTACCGGAGCCGAGACCACCATCCGTTTCGAGATGCTTTGCCAGGGTATCCAAGACGCCGATGCTGACATCGTCATTTCCGACGCCATCACCAACCACGCCGACGCTATCGGCCACGAACTGGCGGAGCGTGGTCGGCAATTGCTAGTGGAGCGCCTCTATTACATGCATAGCCGCGACCAGTCCTCCTACCAGAGGTTCTTGCCCCGGTGCAACCACACCGGTTGGGCCGATTTGGACCGCCGCACCTACCAGTGCGCCGCCGACGTCGTCGGCAAGTTGGCCAAAGCGAAGTGATTGCCGTACGCGGTCGTAAACCGGAGGTCGGGCGTCAGCATGTGGCGCCTGACCTCCTTTTTTTACACCACCCGCACCGGTTTAATCGTAAATTTGGGATTCTGCCCCAGGAATCGCGCCGGGTTGTTGTGGAACACCTCCAGCGTCTCCTGTTCGCCATGTCCGCGTCGCTTGAATTCGGCGATGCAGTCGAAGAGCGTAAAGGGGCTGCTGGGGCCCCAGTCGGCCGAGGAATTGACCATAATCCGGCCGGTTCCATAGCGATGGAGAATGTCCACGGCCCGCCGGGGCGACATTTTGGTCAGAGGATACAACGTCAGGCCCGCCCAGTAACCGGCGTCCAGGATCGCCTTAATGGTGTGTTCCTCGGCGTGATCCACCCAGACACGCTGGGGCGGGAACTGCAATTCCTTGAGCAATTCCAGGGTCATCCGCGTGCCCTTGACCTTGTCGGCCAAGTGGGGAGTGTGAATGAGGATGAGTTGGTCGAACTTAAGGGCTATTTCCAACTGTTCACGGAAGATGGTTTGTTCATTGGCGGAGTTTTTGTTGAAGCCGATCTCGCCAATGCCGATCACATTAGGCTTGGCCAGGAATTCCGGCAGGCGGCTGATCACCTCGCGGCTGAGGGAAAGGTTGTCGGCCTCCTTGGGATTCTGGGCCACCCAGCAGTAGTGTTTGATGCCATACTGGGCGGCGCGAGTCGGTTCAAATTCGCTGATCTGGCGGAAGTAGTCGATAAAAGTGCCGACATAGTGCCGGTCAAAGCCCGCCCAGAATGCCGGCTCGGCCACCGCCACCACCCCGGCGGTGGCCATGCGCTCGTAGTCCTCCGTGGTGCGGGCAATCGCGTGATAATGCGGTTGAATGACGTACATCTGGGGTATCCTCAGGGTGCTCTTTATGGTTCGGAGAAAATCTGCAGGATTCGTTCCACGCGATCGGGCTGGTTAGCCGGCGCGTCGATCTGCCCGATGGCCTGTTTGATCCTGGCCAGCCGGACGTCCTCCCGGACGCCTCCGCCGTCATGTATGGCCGCCTCATCAAGCCGATCAAGTATCCCCGCCACTTCCAGCAGCAGATACCTAGCCTGCAGGAACTCATAATCCAACGTCTGTGTGAATGTCTGCATGAGAACTGGCCTCCATTCGTATATCGCTTAAGCTTCACTTTATGATGCCTGGGCCAGAATCTCCAGAGGCTCGCTGATACCACTCCGGTTGATGGGATCCGGCTCTGGTTCGCGGTTCATTGCTGCACCCTGTTGGCGCGCTGTTGCTCGACGTCCCTTCAGGAGTTAAATTACCAGGCTATGAATGACACAACCACAAGCAGCAAAGTAGTAATGAGTGACAAGACCGACCGTCTCACCCCCAACATCGCCCCCAAGGTCGACAAGCATTCGCCATTCTGGCAGCATGTCCACCTTTATTTCGATCGCGTCTTCCAGACCATGAAACTGGATGCCACTTGGCGATCCGTGCTGGCATCGCCCAAACGCGTGTTAACGGTCAACTGCCCGGTGCGGATGGATGATGGCCGCATTCAGGTTTTCACCGGCTACCGCGCCCAGCACAATAACGCCTGCGGGCCATTCAAGGGCGGCATCCGCTACGATCTCTCCGTGCATCGCGACGAGGTCATGGCCCTGGCCATGCTCCAGACTTGGAAAAACGCCCTGGTGGACCTCCCCTACGGAGGCGCCAAAGGTGGCGTCGTCTGCGAACCCAAGCTTCTGTCCCTAACTGAAAAAGAGCGTCTCACCAGGCGCTACACCAGCGAAATCCTGCCCATCATCGGCCCCAACCAGGACATTCCCGCCCCCGACGCCGGCACCGATGCCTCGGTCATGGCCTGGGTGCTGGATACCTATTCCATGATGGTCGGCCACCAGGAACTCGGAGTGGTCACCGGCAAGCCGGTCCACCTCGGCGGCAGCGTCGGCCGCGAAGAAGCCACTGGGCGCGGCGTCATGAACGTGCTGCGTAAATTTTTGGCCACCAAGAACAAAACCTTTGCCGGCCTCAAGGTCGCCGTCCAGGGTTTCGGCAATGTCGGTTTCCACGCCGCCCGGCTCATCGCCGAAGAGGGAGCCACCATCATCGCCGTCAGCGACAAGGCAGGCGGTCTTTTCGATGAAACCGGCATCGATATCGCCGCAGCCGGCCTCTACTACCGCGCCAACGGCACTCTCCGCGATTTTCCCGGCGCCGATGCCATGACCAACGAAGAACTGCTCATCTGCGAATGCGATGTACTTATTCCTGCGGCCATGGAAAGCACTATTGACGTCGAAGTCGCCCCTCACATTCGCGCCAGGACCGTGGTCGAAGGCGCCAACGGCCCCACCACGCCCGCCGCCGACGAAATTCTTCGCGATAACGGCGTAACCGTCCTGCCTGACATCCTGGCTAACGCCGGCGGCGTCACCGTCAGCTATTTTGAGTGGGTCCAGGGACTCCAGAACTTCTTCTGGGATCTCAAACGCGTGCAGGAAGAACTCCAGCGCGTCATGGACAGAGCGTTCGACCGGGTCAATGCCCAGGCCGACGCGGCCGATTGCGATTACCGGACCGCGGCTTATACCATCGCCATCAGTCGTGTCGCCGAAGCCTCAAGGCTCAAGGGCCTGTTCCCATGAAGATTGTGGTTGCCCCTGACAAGTTCAAGGGCTGCCTGAGCGCACCGGTTGTTGCAGCTTGTCTCGAGGCCGGTCTGCGCCGCATCGATTCCACCCTGGAAATTGATCTGTGCCCCATGGCCGACGGCGGCGAAGGCACGGTCGACGCTCTGGTCATGGCTACTGGAGGCAAGCTCCATACGCGCACCGTGATCGGACCGCTGCCTGACATGCAGGTCCAGGCTAAGTTGGGCATACTGGGTGACGGGCAGACGGCGGTGATCGAGATGGCTTCGGCCAGCGGCTTGGCGCTGCTGCGTGCCAACCAGTACAATCCCCTGAAAACCACTACCTACGGCACGGGCCAACTTCTTATGGAAGCCTTTCGCCTGGGGATTAAGCATGTGATCCTGGGGATTGGCGGCAGCGCCACCACCGATGGTGGCCTGGGTTGCGCCCAAGCATGCGGGGTTCGCCTCATCCTGGCCGATGGCCAGAGCGCCTCCGGCGCACCGGCCCTGACCGGGGGCGATATCGTTTCTATCAACGGGGTAGAATCTGGCGTGCCGCCTTTGGCGGGCATGCGCATCACCGTAGCCTGCGACGTGAGCAATCCCCTGGTTGGCCCCACCGGCGCCGCCGCGGTCTTCGGCCCCCAGAAAGGCGCCACGCCGGCGCAGGTGGAGGAACTTGATTCCGCCCTGCGTGGCCTCTACAAGCGCCTCGGTCAGAACCAGGCTGCCATGGCACCCGGCGCTGGTGCGGCGGGAGGGCTCGGTTTCGGGATGATGGCCTTCTTCGGCGCCGAACTCAAGAGTGGCATTGAATTGGTAACCGACGCCTGCCGCCTGCCCCAGAGGCTCCAAGACGCCCGGTTGTGCCTGACCGGCGAAGGGCGTTTCGATGCCCAAAGCCTCGGCGGCAAGACCGCCATTGGCGTCAGCCGCCTTTGCCGGCAAGCGGGCGTGCCGTGTATTGCTATTGCTGGCTCGGTGGAGCGGGTCGGGAGGCGGGGGTCGGGAGGCGGGGATGGAGGATGGAAAGATCCGGCGCACGATGCCAAGGTCCTGGCCGAAGGCATCACCGCCGTATTCTCTATATGCAACGGTCCTCTATCCCTGGAAGCCGCCATGCGCGATGCGCCCGATCTTTTGGCCGATTGCGCCGAAAATGTACTCCGGGCGTTTAGCGCCGGCTCAGGCAATCGCCATGTTGACTCTCACGCCACTCCTTGACACTGCTGCGGTGGCGACCAGACCACCAGGGGTCTTGAGCGAATACCACCAGAAATGTCTGCCGGGGCGATTGTCAACGACCGGGCTCGCCAAGACGCCGGCTTCCAGCAAGGCGCTGGCGTCGATGGTGGTCATATCGTCGATCAGCCCGATTCCCAACGCTTTCAGATAAGCTTCGCGGGCCGTCCATAGGACATAAAATGCCTGCGCCGCCTGAGATGCCGACAGCGTAGCCAGAAATTTACGCTCGCGCGGATGTAACCAGTGCTCACAAAGCGCGGCCAAATCCGGCAACGGATCGGTCGTCGCGATGTCGATGCCGATCTGCATGTTCCTGGCCGCCGCCATGACAATCCATGGCGGCGCCGCAGCCATGCTGATGCCCAGACCTCCGGTAACGATAGGCTGACCCGCCGCGGTGACGCCCAGCGGAACATCGCGCGGGGCGCAACCAAGCAATCCGCCGAGAAATGTGCGTAACAAACCACGGCGGGCGATCAACAGTGACTTCTTCAGCGGATCGGTGCTGCGTGTGGCCCGCATATTCTCCGGTTGCGACATCACGCCGTGCCAATGCGCCAGCGATGATTCGTCCAGCGCCGGCGCTGCCAGGACCACCCGCAGCTCATCGGTGGCCAGGCCTCCAGGTTCAAAAGACACGGCCTTTGGCATGCGGCAATCCCTCCATTTCTTCCGAAGAGGAGACGTTTTTTGTGCAACGGCACAACCGGCAATACCAGGACAAGACGATTTCCCGGTGAGTTGACGGCCGTTACGCCTTAGCCGCGGCCTGCTCGATCAGGACGCGTTTGAGTATTTTGCCAGTGCCGGAACGCGGAAATTCCTTTAGGACGATGATCTCGCGGGGAATCTTGAAGAGCACCAGGCCCCGCTGGCGACAAAATTCGCGAATCTCATCGGGGCGAGTCCTCTGGCCGGGCCGTTCGACTATGAAGGCAACCACCATCTGGCCGCGCGAGGCCTCGGCTTTGCCGACCACCGCCGCCTCCTGGACTGCAGGATGGAGCATCAGGACATCTTCTATTTCCCGCGGCACCACTTTTTCGCCGGCGACGATGATCAGATCCTTCTTGCGACCAGTTATGTGCAGGAATCCGTCGGTATCGATCATTCCCAGATCGCCGGTCTTGAAGAAACCTTCGGAGGTCAAAGCCGCCGCCGTTTCCAACGGGAGGTTGTGGTAGCCCTTCATGATCATGGGACCTTTGAGCCACACTTCTCCGCTGGCGCCGGGGGGCATATCCTGGCCGTCATCGTCGACCAGACGCACCTGGACGCCGGACAGGGGTTTGCCCACCGATCCTGGTTTGTTCGATTGCGGTACGTTGAGCGCCACTACAGGACTGGTTTCGGTAAGGCCGTAGCCTTCGTAGAGAGTCGTCTGGAAGCGAGCCTTAAAACCTTCGCGCAGGGGCGGAGGCAATGGCTCGCCACCGGTGATGATGGCGTACATGGCCTTAAAGTCGTCGGCGGTGGCGTTTTTCAGGTTTAGTATTGCCCAGAACATACTGGGAACACCGAACATGAGGGAGATGCCGTGCTCGCGGATGGCGTTCACGGCGGCGACCGGGCTGAAACGGCCTATGTAGACCACCAGACTGCCAAGTTGGATGGGGGCCAGCATCATGGCGGTCATGCCGAAGGAATGAAACAAGGGAATCATGCCCAGAAAATGATGGCGGCGCTGGAGGGCGGCGGCCACGATGGCGGCATCGACATCGGACTGGAGATTGGCGTAGGTGAGGATGACGCCCTTGGGCACGCCGCTGGTGCCGCTGGTGTACATGAGAACGGCCTCATCGTCGGTCTTGGATTGGGGAAGCTGGGGCGTCAGATCGGGCGGAGTCTTGGGCAAGGCGGTCAGGTCAATGATTTTCAACGATGCGTCATGGAGGCGGGCGGCTAAAAATGGGATGGTAACGACGGTGTCGATGCCGCTGTCCTTAATGACGTGGGCGATCTCGCGGTCGCCCAGAAGGAAATTGATGGGTACCACGCTCTTGCCAGCCAGGAGCGTTCCGTAGAAACTAGCGACAAAGCCAATGCCGGACGGCAACAATAGGCCGACGCGCGGTTTATTCGTCTGCGCCTTGAGGTAGAATCCCAGTCCCGCGGCCATGGCCGCCGCTTGTGAGGCGGTGTATCGGCCCTGATCGTCGATGATGATGATTTGGTTGGGATTCTCGCGGGCATGTGCAAATAGCGGTTCGATAAGCATAATGCGGTTCCTCACCCTGCTGCCTTCAGCCGCTTCCCGATACCCTCGGGGCCGGCTGCGGCGGCGAAGTCAACTATAATCGGAGATGCACGGATGCGAAACTATCAACTCTTACTGGCGGCGGGATTCCTGGCTATGTTTCTAGCCGATGGCTGCCAGACTCAGCAGACTCGGAAGGTGTTGGAAAGCGGCAACGCGCAACTGGAAGACAAACAATTCGATCAGGCGTTGACCTCGGCCAATCAGGTGATACTCAGCGATGAACACCTGGAACCGGTTGCCTTGGCCACAGCCCTGTATCTGCGCGGGCGTGTTTACGAAGATCGGCCCAAGAACGACACTGCCGCCGCCGCCAGGGATATCCAGTTGGCCCGTGACGATTATCTCAAAGCGTTGCAGAATAATCCCGACCGGCTCCTGGAAGGCAGACTTCACGCCGGAATTGCTAACGTGGCGTTCAACCAGGATGACTACCTCACCGCCTTGAACGAATGGAAAAACGCCGGTGGCATGCTCGAAAAGCCGGAAGACCAGGCTCTGACGCTCTTTAAGATCGGCCGGACCAACCAGCGGCTGGGGCGCTGGGCCGATGCCGATCAGGCTTTCATCTCGGTGCAGCAACAGGTTCCCGGCACGGCGCTGGCTAAACGGGCGGCGCAGTTGCAGGGAGCGCGCAAATTCTACGTGCGCGTAGCCACATTCCGCTCGGCCAACGATGCTGACTTGGCCGTGGGCAATCTGCGTGGGCACGGCCTGGCGGCCGCGCGCACTGGCGACGTAGCCACTCCACAGCTTCAGATCCTGCGCATTGGACCGCTGGACAACTACAGGCAGGCCATGAGCATGAAGAGACAGGCGGCGGCGTTCTATCCGGATGCGATCATAGAACCGTAGAAATATGGGTCTTTAATTTTGCATCGGCACTGCGGCTCAGGCATTTCGGGCCACCAATATCCACTGAAAAGCAAACAGCCTCGGCGCGATCGCCAATGCAGCCCTCTGGCACCATCCCAGAGGCTTTCGCAGCCAGCCACAGCAGCGGCAGATTTCCGACAATGGCACCCCGGTCGGATAGGCGGCGTCGACGCGAAGACCGGCTTGGCGGAGCATGGAGATGGCGGTAGCGCGGGTGTAGAAATGAAGGTGGGTTTTGTCGAGAATGCCACGCTCCATCGGCGGGAAAAGACCCAACAGCAGCAGCAAACGCACCGACAGATGAGCCACGTTAGGCACCGAGATGATGTAGACGCCATCAGCGTTGGCGGCGGAACGGAGTTGTCGCAACACGGCGACCGGATCTACCGTGTGCTCAAGCACGTCGCCGCAAACAATCAGGCGATAAGTACGAGGAGGCAAAGGGGCGTTTTCGACGGTGGTAGGGAAGACCTGGCGATAATAGGGGCCAGCGGCGGCGGCCCAGGCGGGGTTGGGTTCAACTGCGTCGATGGTGATTACGGAGCCCCCACCCCTGCCTTCCCCAACTACTCCCGGGGAAGGCAGCGATAACGCTTGCCCGAGCATACCCTGGGCGGCGCCTACGTCCAGTATCGGCTCCATGGCGAGGCTGCGGACCAGGCTGAGGATGCGCTGGTGGCTACTGGTTGCTTCGGAATGCGGACGATAGTGAAGAGGCGGCGGGACCGGCGGTTGTGGTGGCGTCGGAACGGACATGCGACCTCCAGCGGTGCGCGAGTGCATAGATCAGCGCTTCACGAATGCAGTTCAGGGCATAGGGAATACCGTTAACATAGCAGATTTCATCGCCGTAGTAGGTGGGGATGGGAACTTCGCGGATGCGGTAGCCAGCCTTGAGGAACTCCAGGATGATCTGGGTATCGAAGTGCCAGTTCCAGGTGAGGCGACCAAGGGGAATGTTGCGCAGGGCCGGAACGGAATAGGCGCGATATCCGGAATGGAACTCGGTAAGCCGCGTGCCAGCCAGGTTGTTTTCGATAAAAGTAAGTATCTTGTTGCCTACATACTTGTACAAAGGCATGTTGCCCTGGCGCGCCGCGCCGCTGACCATCATGCGCGAACCCATCACCATGTCAGCCTGGCCGTTTTCCAGGGGTGTAAGCAAATCCTGCATGATCTCGGGGGCGTACTGGCCGTCGCCGTGCAACAACACGACGATGTCCAAATTCTGGATCATGGCGTACTGGTAGCCTTGACGCTGGTTGCCGCCGTACATGAGATTTACCGGGTTGCGGTAGACCTGCAGTTTGGAACCCCACGGCTCGGCCTGGCAGGCCTTGCCTAATTCGAAGGTGCGGTCGTGGCTGGCATCGTCAAAGACAAAGATCTCCTGGACCTTGTCCATGATGGGTGCGGGGATGCGCTGCAGCACGCCACGGAGGGTGCTTTCGGCGTTGTAGGCGACAACAAGGATGCCGATGCGGGGCATAGACGAGGACTTATTAACCGAAAGGTGGACGAAAGGCTAATGTAGAGGCGAGGGAGAGTTGGCGGGTAACGTTATTGGTGAGGAGTTGGTATACTTTGGAATATCAACTAAGGAGAACTCATGGCTGCGACGGAAGAAGAACTCAAGAAGGCGTTCAAAGCGTTCAAGAAGCGTCTGAAACTTACCCGTCTGGACGAAGAATCAAAGATTGGACACGGCCCGATGAGTACAGGGGAAGGGTCGCGGGTGATGTCGATCCAACCGCCGTTAGGTTTCGGACGGGAAATATGGGAGGAGTTGGCAGACAAGGGATTCTTGAAACGCGATGGACAGGGATTCTATGAGGTGGTACAGGGGAAATGATGGGAAGAATCTAAAAACTGGGGATGGGACGCAGGACGGAAGGGGGTGCGCGCATATCTTTCTGTGGTCATCGTCTTTCCGCAATACGCAAACCAGTGGCTGCTAACCGCGTCATTCTGCTGGGCAGAGCCTGATTATGAGACGTACAAAAATATAGGCATACCACTAATGGTGTTTTGGCTACAGCACCGATGCTAGAGGCATGCGAGACAGAATTATTTTAGGAGAAAGTTAGGTGAACCCGATACTGGGTGAGCGTCGTGTGACGTCAGGCAAGGATGCCGCTTGAAAACCAGTATTGTGGAGAAGTGTAATTGTGAGAGTAGTTTTTACCCTAAGCCGAAAGGAGCTCCCCGTGACTTACTTCGCCGTTGCCGCCGGGATCGAATTGTCCGCTTCGGTTGTGGCTCGTGGTCGGGTTGATGAGCCTTGCTTGTTTCTAGTGGCCTACGATCGCCAGGAAGCGGAACCCGCCTTCCGGCATGCCCCTCTATTTGCGATACCTGGCGTGGTCGCCGCCAGTTGTACGCCGTGTGCATCACGCCAGCCCGCCTTGGCCCCGGCCATCCAGGCTAGAGGTTTCGAAGAAGATGCCGAGCGTTGGGACGGACTGTCCTGAGCTTGAAAACTATTAGACCCGCAGCCATCTCCTTCATGTTCGGGCCGAGTCGTCCGCACCACGACTCGGCCCTTTTTTGTTGGGACTTAAGGGCGGAAGCAAACGCTGAACGGCGACCGATGAACGGGAAGAACTTACAAGAACCCGCGATCCATACCGTGTGCCCTGCCACAACTCCACGCCTGTGCCATCATCACGGAATGGCATTGTGTCCACGCTTAGCACTTGCCCACGCCCGATAATCGGTATGCTGCTAGTATTTCTGGGAATATTGGTGACGTCGACGACGTGTTGTTTTGTAAGTAGATGCACGAGGAGATTGTAATCGGGGTGGGCTGGGCGATAGGAGTGGAAGGATCACAAACGTATTCTGGGACGATGTTTATCAATTCCGGCATGTAGGCGATCTGTGTCTGACAAACAATTAAAGCAGAGCCGGGAAAGAACATGGCATTTCAACAGTACTAATTCATGACAGCACCGATCAACAATGCCGCCCCAGAAGTTTCGGCAATGACCGATCGGGATGAGGACCAAACTGAGGCGATGCGGTCTTGGGCAGACGGGCCAAGAGCTCGTCGAGGGAACGCTGAAGTTGGGGGTCTGTGCCGGCGATGTAGGCCTGAGGCGGGTATTCAACCTCGATGTCGGGATCTACGCCGTAGTTTTCCACGCTCCAACCTGCATCCTGGAACCAGAAGGAATATTCGGGCTGGGTGGAGATGCCGCCGTCGCTAAGAGTTTGGCGTGGCCAGATGCCGATGACGCCACCCCAGGTACGCTTGCCAAGAAGAGGGCCGAGTTTCAGTTGTTTGAAGTTATGGGAGAAAATGTCGCCGTCAGAACCGGCGTACTGATTGGTCAGGGCGACCATGGGGCCGGCGGGCGAATCATCGGGATGGGGCTGGACGCCAAACCAACGAGTCTGGATATAGGCCAGCCTACGGCGGGCAAGTTTCTCCAGAAGCAGGCCGGAAACGTGGCCGCCGCCGTTGTAGCGAATATCAATCAGCAGTCCGTCGCGATCGACCTCGGCCAGGTAGTAACGGTGGAATTCGGCATAGCCGCGCGGGCCCATGTCGGGGATGTGAACGTAACCGCAGCGGCCTTGGCTCTGGTCATGTACGAAATCCCGGTTGGTCTCGACCCACTGGCGGTAGCGGGCCGGCTGCTCGTTCTTGAGAGTCTTGATGCGGACGGTACGCGGATGCTCCCCGGCGGCATCGGCGACAACCAACTCGACCTCGACGCCGGCCTGGTGGACCAGGAGTTGGCGGGGAGAGACGGCGGCGTCGACGCGTCTGCCGTTGATGGCCAGGAGGCAATCGCCGGGGGCGACGTTGACGCCAGGCCGGGCCAGCGGAGACGTGGCGGTTTCATCCCAGGCATCGCCGCAGATCACGCGGCCGATTCTCCATGCCCCGCCGACGACTGAGGGATCGAAGGCCAGGTCGGCAGCGAGGAAACCAATGTCGTAGCGCGGCTCCTGGCGATAGTCGCCGCCTATGACATAGGCATGGGAACTGCCCAGTTCGCCCTGCATCTCGGCCAGGAGGTCGGTGAATTCGCCGCGACAGGAAACGCGCTGCAGGAGGGGTTGGTAGCGGTCGTAGATGAGCTTCCAGTCAACGTGGGCCATGTCCTCGGTCCAGAACTGCTCCTGCTGAAGGCACCAGGCTTCGCCGTACATCTGCTGCCATTCGGCAGACGGCTCGACATCCAGGCGAAGACGGGACAGGTCCACCCAGCCGCTCTTGCGGCCGGTGGCATCGGGGTTCTGGGAGTCGTCGGCCTTGTCGCCGGCCTTGAGGACGCGGAGGTTTCTGCCGGCGCGGTAGACGAGGGCCTTGTGGTCGGCGGAGATGGTGAAGGAGGAAATGCCTTTGGCCAGGGTCTCGGCGCGGCCGGTCTCGAAATCGAAAGCTTCCAGGATGGCCTTGGCGACGGGCTCGGTGGGATACCAGCTATTGCGGAGACTGCCTTCGACGGGGATAGAGCAAAAGAGGGCCTTGCCCTTGATGCCATCGATCTGAGTATAGATTCCTTCAGGGACAGGAAAGGAGAGGATGCGATCCTCGATGCCATCGAAGTCGATGATTAGGTTAGCGCCAGTGGCAGGTTTGGCAAGGTCGTCTTTTTTGGAATCATCGCCGTTCTTCTTGTCAGCGTCATCGGCGTGTTTGCAGGGCTGGGCGAAGGGAGAAGGCAGGTCCTTGCGCAGAGTGACCAGGTAGGGGCGCATGCCTCTGGGGAAACCCAAATCGAAATGCAGACGATCGTAGACCGGGTCGAACTCGCGGCAGGAGAGAAAATAGAGGTATTGGCCCTCGGGATCGAAGGCGGGGGCCAGATCGCGCAGGACCGGCCGGGTGACGGGGAAAATGTGGGAATCTTCCAGGCGACAGATGCGGATGACGCTGGTGTGCAGCGTCGGCCAGACCGAATAGGCCAGATAGCGGCCGTCGGGCGAAAATGCGAAGCCGCTTACGGGGTTGAAATCGCTGCGGTCGATTACCCGGACGACTGGCGCCTCGGCGTCAACGTCGATGACCATGAGTTGGCTGCGATGATTGGCCAAGGCCACCAGGGAGGAGGATGGCGCAGCCGTCAACTCGACGACGTGACCGATATCCAAGGTAGCCAGCCGGCGGGGATTTTTAAGTTGGCCGGGGTAGTGAATCTCCAGCGTTTCCCGGCCCTCGGCGTCATTGACGACCAGGAGGCGGCGATTTTTCTCGGCGGTCTTGGCATCGGAGGCAGGCACAGGAACATCGCTGAGCCAGGTTGCCAGACGATAGCGGCCGGAGAAACCTTCGCCGTGGCGAGCCACGGGACCTTCGAAATTGTCCATGGTGGCTACATGGCCGCGGACGGTCAGAGCCAGGCTGGCGCCTTCGCCATGGACGGCGAAGCTTTCCAGATAACGGGCGGCATCGATGAACTTGCGCGAACGCTGGGTGCGCGGACTGCGGTAGTCGATCGAGACGGGTGAACTTTGTCTGGTGGCCGGGTCGAACAGGTAAATATCGCCGCCGCTGTGGTAGATGATGCGACGGCCGTCGGTGGCGATGCCGCGGACATAGAACTGGTCGTGATGGGTATGGCGGATAAGATCCCGGCCATCGAGAGCGCAGGAGTAAACATTACCGACGCCTTCGTGATCGCATATGAAGAAGATACGCGGGCCGATCCAGAGCGGGCGGGAGGGATTGCCATCGAGTTTGATCAGGCGGCGGAAATCCATGTTGCCCTGGGGGTCGATCCAGAGGTCGCCGGCGGTGCCGCCGCGGTAGCGTTTCCAGAACGCCGCTTCGACGGCGGGGCGGGCGATGACCATGCCGCCCGCAGGGCTGAAGGAGACGAATATGGCAGGTCCGGTGGCGAGCAGGCGTGGTTCGGTGGAGGAAGAGGCATCCGGGGCGATGGCATAGAGTCGGTGCAACGAACCGAAGGGTTGTTCGTTGGCGCTGGAGAAGATGATCTGGCCCTGGGGGTTCCAACCGACGACGTTGCAATTGGCGCCCAGGAAGGTCAGGCGTTGGGGCTGGCCACCATCGGCGGGCATGACGTAGACCTCGGAGGGGCCTTCCTCCCTGCCGCTGAAGGCCAGGAAGCGGCCATCGAGCGAAAGAGCGGGGCTGGCGGCGGCACCCAGTCCACTGGTTAGCCTTCGGGCAATGCCTCCGCCGGCCGGCACGGTCCAAAGATCATCTTCGCTGACGAAGACGATTCTATCGCCGTGGATTGCGGGAGCGCGATAATAACCGTTGGGATTGGATTGGTGGTCCATGGAGATTCCTTTGGGGTAGTAGGGTATCCAGAAAAGGCGGAAGGCGGAAGGCAACGGACGCGGGGATGGAAAATCCGTGCGGAAGTTTTCGTTTTGCTTGCCGACTCCTACCCCGCGCCACTTGCACTGCCCGACTCAGCATGTCTTCCGCATTAGTTTAAATATCCTGATTGGCCGGGGGCGCGTGGCCACGAGCTCATCGAATCGTTGCACTTGCCAGCCGCGCTGAACGATCCAGTCAGGGAAGGCGTCGCCGGTCTGCCGACCGGGTTCGCCAAGAAGGACGGCGCCGTTGGAGACGAGATGGTGTTGGAAGAAGGGTTCAAGAAATGGCCACTGTTGGCAATCATAAATGATGTCGGCTCCCAGGATAATGTCGAATTGCTCATTGAGGCGATCGGTACACCAGTTTAGCCGACGGGTGCGCACATGGGCCTCATCCGGTAGGCTGTTGAGACGGGCGAAAAGGAGCGCCGGCGCCTCCAGGTCGGCAAAGAGAACATGGGCCCCCAGCCTGGCGGCTACGGTTCCGGATAGTCCCATGCCGCAGCCAAGATCCAGCACCCGCAGGCAGGCGACGGATGCACCATCACTCCGCTCCAGGCGCTGGGCCAGACCCATGGCGCTGTCCCAAAGTTCCGCCCAATAGGGCAGGTGAAGTTGGTCGGCCTCCAGGCGCCGACCGCTGCATTTTTCACGGCGATCTTCCTCCTGAGCAACCTGGTCGAGCACCACGTTGGCATCGGCGATTCGCGTGAATGGCAACGACAAGGCGCCGACCTGCACCGCCTGTTGGAGAGTCTGATAATGACGATGGATGCGGCGAAGAATGCCTTGGCGCGCCTGCTCGGACGAGCGGCGCTGGCGAGGGCAGTGGGAAGGGTTGGGAGTCTTCAATAATAAACTCTGGAGCGGTTGCGGCCAGGTCCTTGGCTACGGGTTGGTTGGAGTGGATGTATGTTCGACAAGAACGAGGGTTCCGCCGAAAATCTGACTCCAGGCCAGCCAGACCGCGAAATAGGCGGCAATGAAGATGATCAAGCCCGCTCCCACGGCGATGATAGTGCAGATAATCGCTGTTTTGGTCGGCAGTCGCAGGCGCGATCCGGCGACGGCAATCATGGTGCAGGCGATCCAGATCACCGCCAGAGGAATGCCGAGGAAGGGAATCAAGGCCAGGAGACTTGGACCCAGGCAGTAGGCGAAGATGTTGTAGATGAGGGCTCTGGGAAAACGGAACCTGGCTTCGCTGGCGATGAGTTTTCGGAAAAGGTTGGTGACCAGGCGCAGGACGAGCCAGAGGCACGGAACGGCGCAAGCGGTTTGCAGAACCGTGCCGACAATGTATAGCTGACCGTTGGGGTCAATCTCAGGATTGCGTATCTTGATAAAATAATAAATAGAACTGTTGATGGCCCAGGCGATTCCCCAGAGCAGTCCGCAGCCTAGGGCGAAGGAGGTGGCATCCGTGGTGGTTTCCGGTCGGCGTATAGAGGTGGAAAGGCGCCCGGGATGCACGATGCCGCCGATACAGGTGGCGCAAAACGCGCCGATCAAGCCCCGACCGCCGCGGTCCTCCCAAGGCGTGCTCTCTCCAGAACGCAGGGGATCGATGTGCGGTTCCTCGCTGGTGCGCGTATCACCGGCACGTTGCATATTGGGTCGTGGAATTGATGAGGCCATGGCAAAATTATCGTTCCGAAGCAGACAGGAAGCAAGAAGAACGCTTCCTGGCCGCGAAAGATGTTGGCTGACCAGTAGTAAGTAGTGCGTCTTACTTATCTCCCCGCGTCCCTACGCCGGTTATTCATGTCGCCTATCATGATTCGCTTTTTGTCGCCGGCAGAGGTATTGTACGGTGGCCCCGACGGGCATTCATAAGGACAGTAGCATGTGCAGCAGGTCATCCAGATTGCGATGGATTGCTTTGACGAGCGCCATGTGGTTGTTGGCGGGAGTGTTGGGCGGTTGCTCGCACACCACGGAAACCGGCTATGAACCACGGTCGCTGAACATGAGCGACGGCGAACGCCGGTCGCTTTACGCTCCCGCTTTTACGGCCGGGGCTCACGCCGGCGATAGCGCGGCGGAGGATATGGCCAAAGCCCGCAAACCTACGCCGTAGGATCCTGCGGCGATTGTCAGGGCAAAGCTGAAGTGGAAAGTCACTGGGAGGCGCGCGTAAGATAGGCTGTGACAACGGCCCAAACCATCGATCCCAACGAGTTTCTGGCAAGGGTGAGGCCGGCGTTGGCCAGGCAGGATATCCATGGCCTAGTGACGCTACTTCGCGCCAACTGGACGGTGGACCAGATCACGGCCCTGCTTAGCTGCGACCACGAAGACGCGCGCAAGGCGGCGGCGCTGGCACTGTCGCTGGTGGGCAAGCGCTGTTGCGTGACCAAGCTCTCCGAACAGCTCAAGGCCCGGGATCCCCTGGCCAACCAGATGGCGGAACATGCGCTGTGGTCGGTGTGGTTCCGTTGCGGGACGGAGGAAGCCAACGAGTGCCTTTGCCGCGGGTCGCAGGCCTTGGACCAGCGTGAATTCGACTCGGCCATGGAACATTTCGGCCGCGCCATCGAAATGGATCCCACATTCGCCGAGGCTTACAACCAGCGGGCGATAGTTCACTACCTCAATGAGGAGTACGCCCAGGCGATCGAGGATTCGCGCAAGGCCATCGCTTTGATGCCATGTCATTTCGGGGCTTGGGCGGGGATGGGACATTGCCACATGCACCTGGGGCGGATTCAGGAGGCGCTGCGCTGTTACCGGGAAGCTCTGAGAATCAACCCTCACCTGGAACGGATCGCCGAGGCGGTGATGGAGTTGCAGAAGCAGGTTCCGCCGGAAGCAACCATAGACGGGGAGACAGAGGCGCGGGAACAGGGGCCGGGGCAAGGACAAGCGATTCCCGAAACATAACATGAGGTAATGAGCCGGATGGCGACGTATTTCATGGGCCGCGTCTGCCCCGGGCGCATGTTGGCTACTTGTGTATCCACACTACTTCGCCGCTGGTGCATTGCAGTTCGCCCCGGATACATTGGACGATGGCACGGGCGACCTGGGCTGGGGAAAGAGTTCGGCTGGCGGGGAACTGCCGTGGGGACATGATGCCGCGGAACATCCGCGTCTCGACGGCGCCGGGGGCGATGGTGTGGACGCGGATGCCCAGGGGCCGGCCTTCGCGGGCCAGGGCCAGGCCCAGCAAATTCAGGGCAGCCTTGGCAGCGCCGTAGGCCCCAAGCCCGGGGAAGGGATCGCGGGCGGCGGCGGAGGAAATGTTGATCACGATACCGGCTTTTTGCCTACGGAACGTGGGCCAGAGGGCGCTGGCGCAGTAGAACGCCGCCGAGAGGTTGGTGTCAATGATCCGCCGCCACTGTTGGCTGCTGGTTTGCCGGATGGCAAGGACCGGCGCGTAGCCGGCGTTGTTGACCAGGACGTCGATACGGCCGAAGCGTGCCAGGGCGTCTTGAGCCATGGCCTGGACCTGGGCAGGGTCGCTGACGTCGCCAGCGAGACAAAGGGATCGGCGCGCGGCCCGGGCCAGACGGGCGGTTTGGGCCAACTCCGTGGACGTGCGGGAGATCAATGCCAAGCGGTAGCCATGGCGGGCCAATTCGATGGCCGTGGCGCGACCTATGCCTCTGCCGGCGCCGGTAATCATTGCTACGGGATGGATAGCCATGGTTGAGAGACCTAGGGAACGGGCACGACCTGTTTGATCTGAGGGACCTTGTCGCGGAGGTTGCGTTCGATGCCGTACTGGAGCGTCATGGTGCTGCTGGGACAACCAACGCAGGCGCCGTGGAAGCGGATTTGCACAATACCGTCGTCGGAAATGTCGACAAGTTCGATGTCACCGCCATCGGCCTGGATGGCCGGACGGATCAGATTGATGACGTCCAGCACCCTGTCGCGGATGGATAGGGTCGTGACCGGCGGCGGCAGGCTCATGTGGACCTCGGTTGTGGAGGCAGAGGCCAATGCTTCAAGTTTCATGCGGGATTATAAGCGCCGGCCGGAGACAGGACAACCAGAAGAAACGCTGAACGCCCCCATCAATCCCTGCCAGAATTACCGGGGGAGGAAAAAGAGGAGGCTCCATAACTGTCCGGCACCGGCCTGTAATGTCTGGCGTTCCGGGCTGAGGGTTTGGCGTTTGGCCGCCCAGCGACCGCTGTCATCTGCCGCCTTTCAGCAAATGCAGTTTTTGATCGCCGCTGAGATAATAGATGCCGCCATCGGCGGCTTGCCACTGGGTGATGCCGGCGGGATCGGAGATGGGAGTGTCGCGGTCCATGCGGCCGCTTTCACGCATGTGGCCGGCATCGTCGTGACGCGTCCGGCTGAAGGCGTAGAGGCGATAGACGATTCCCTGGGCATCGGCGGGGCGCCTGGCCGGTCCGACCTCGTCGGCCAGGATAAGATAGTCGCTGCCAAAGAGGGTTTCGCGCACCTGATCGAGGCTCTGGACCGATCCCCAGTTGATGTCGGCGGGTACGTCGAGGTTGTAGGCGATGATGTTCTTGGAGCTGACGGCGTAGAGAAAATTACCCTCGATGCGTAGAGAGACTTTAGGGCGGCCGGCGGGGCCGGGATTGGTGCTCAAAGGCTTGCCGATGATGGCGCCGGTTTCGCAGGAATGAATGGAGAGAAAGCGGCCGCCATTGCGCAGGGTGATGATGCGTCCGCCGGCGATGAGGAGGCCGTCGGAGGCGGTGTTGCCGACGTACAAGCCGGTGGTCTGGACATTGGGGTCGGCGGGCTGGACCGGAGTTTCGCCGAACTTGGCCTCGTCGCCGGGCTCGTAGAGGTCCTTAGCGCAGATGCGGTCGGGCATGAGCCAGACCAGGAGGCCGTCGGGCGAAAGGGCGATGTTGATCGGCGTCATGCCGGCTTCCTGGCTGAAGCTGCGCCGCCAATGCACCTGGCCGTCATAGTTGTCGATGGCCATGAGGGAAACGCCGTTATCCTCGTTGGTGCGGAGGACTGTGAAATCTTCGTTGGCCAGAAGGCGGTCGATGGGCTGCCTGGCGAGGCAGGTCTGCCAGATAAGCGTGCCATCGGTAAGTTGCAGGCACATCAGCCGCCCGGAAGTGGTGGCCACCAGGAGTCGGTCGGAAAGCGGACGAATCTGGGCGATCTGTTCCTCGGCGGGTACAGGCTGGGGGGCGTCGGTTTGATTGACCAGGCCCAGTAGCTGCACGACGCCGTTGGGTCCAACAAGCAGACGCTGATTACCCTGAATAATGATACGGCCCTGAGGTGGGCGGCCAGGGGCGGCGTCGCGGGAGGCATCATCGTCGCCAGGCCCGGCGGGGCTGACGACTTCCATTCTGGGCTGGGCCTTAAGCTCCATGCGCCAGAGGATGCCGGCTTTCTGGGGCTGCACCAGAGCCAGTTCCTGGCCATTCCAGGCCAGGAGGTTGCCGCCATTCCAGGCGATGGACTGGGCGGCATCCTTCAAGGGGGTGACGCTGATCGGGGCCGCGGCATTGGCGGCGTCCAAATTGATGATGACAAGACTGGCAGAACTGGCGACGACCAGGCGGTCGGAGCGGGAGAACTCGCGCAGTTCGCGTGGTGGCGCCAGCAAGGCGGTTGCGGAATCAAGGATGGTTCTGGGCGAATCATCGGTAAAGGGGGCCGCCGGTTTGAGTCCGAGATGCAGGTCGGGGAGGGCAACCTGTGGAGGTTCGACGCGCAGTTTTTGCACAGCATCGAGGGCCTCGGCGAAGGTCTTGCCTTCGAGGACCGCGCCGCCAGGGAGTTTGAGAGGCTTTTGGAGTTTGGCGGAGGCAAATTTGGCGGCGCCCTTCTGAAGACGGCGGATGGCGATGCCGAGGTCGTCATCGTGAAAGACTGGTCCGGCGAGGGCGGGAACGGCGGTTGAGGCGGCGGCGGCATTGAGGTAGTTGCGGGCCATGGCCTCGACGATCTCGGCGACGTTGCCTCGATCGGCGGAGTACTTGCGGTAGTCCTGGACGAGGACGTGGGTGGCCAGGCGCGAGTTGCCGGCAAGTTCGTAGGCCGCGGAGGCGGCCAGCATGGCCTGTGGCGCGGCCTTGGAGTTGGGATAGGTCTGGGCAACGGCCAAAAGTTTGTCGGGGTCGGCCTGCTGCCGGGCGGCATCCAGGACGGCGGCGGCTTGGGTTTCAACCGACTCGTAGGCTTCGGGATGGACTTTAACGATGTCGGCGATAAGGCGCTCGGCGCGCCGGCCGGCCTGCTGGACCCCGCCGCCGCTGGAGTTGGCCTCATCAGCCAAAGGAACCACCCGCAGTTTGCTCTGGGCGAGGATTTCCTGATAGAGGATCACCGCTTCAGGGAAGTTGTGAATTTCGTTGGCGAATTTGCCGCGACTGATGCGATAGTTGACCTGTTCGGCATCGCCATCGGCGGCGGTTCGGGCCAGGTCGAAGAATCTGGCAGCCAGTTCGTTGCTCTGGTCCTTCTTGACACGGTCTTTTTCGCCGGCGGCTTTCTGGGCCCAAAGAAGCGTGTCGGCGAATAAGCGTTCGCGGGCGGCTCCCCGGCGCAGGTCGCCGGCGCCGCCTAAGACTTCGATGGCTTCGTCGAGCTTGCCGAAGGTGGCGGGCATCTCGTTGGCGGCGTATTCGATCTCGGCCCCGCGCAGACGGATGGCGGGGTCGCCGGGAGCGGCATCCTGTTCGCGCTGGAGCTTAGCGCGGGCGAGTTTTACATCGGTGAATATTTCGATGCCTTTTTCGCCGGCCACAACGACATGTTCGTTGGTGGCCAGGACGTTGCCGGTGTTTTCCCAGAGAGCGGCAGTCTCGTTGCGCCTGGGGTAACTTTCGACGATCTTGCCGTTTTTGCGGTCGTAGCGGTAGAGGCCGTTGGCGGTGGGAACGAAGACGGAATCAGAGGTCACGAAGCCGCGACCGCAGGCGGCTCCAGTCCCTCGCCAAAGCAGGGATGCCTCGGCGTTGCCCGGGACGAATTCCTTCCACTTGATGGCGAACACGACATTTTCGCCGCACAGGAACGCAGTGGGACCATCCACTGCCAGCAGGATGGCGATTTTGCCGAGGTCCAGGCCCTTTTTAGCGTCGTTCTGAACGCTGATGGGGATGCGCATGAGTTCTCGGCCGTCGCCGGCGTCGTGGACGAACATATAGGCGGCATCGGCGGGAATGCTGAAGAGACGACCGTCCTGGAGAATAAGCGGACTGTGGTGCCAAGGCGCCGTAATGGCGCGGGCGCCGGGGCGCCGGCGCGGCTGCATGCCCATCATGGGGTTCATGCCTCCTCCGAGGGCCGCCTGGTCGCGCGGATAGAGGCTGAGCCAGAGGATGGTGCCGGCGTAGGCATCGACGCAGGCCAGAGCGCCGACGTTGCTCATGGCGTAGACCCGGCCGCTGGAGTAGGCCAGGTGGGAGATGAAGTTGACGGCGCTCTGCTGGCCGTTGGGGTTGAAGTTGATGGCGGCGGCGGCGGCGGCCACGAAGCAGCTCCAGCGGGGATGGCCGTTGGCCAGGTCCAGGCACAGGACATAGCAGTTTTCATACTGCATGTCCTTGCCGCCGTGGGCGACGACGAAGACGTTGTCTTCCACGACCACCGGAGCCCCGCAAAGATCGAGGCCGCGGAGATTTTCGTCTTTGAAAGCCTTGGGCGGGAGGAATTCCCACTGGAGCTTGCCGGTGTTCTTGTCGAGGCAGACCAGGCGGGTTCCGTCGGCGTTGTTATTGTCAATCTGGGGGGCCATGCCCCAACCGAAGCCCATGTTCACATTCGTGCTGCCGGACCGGATGGAGGCGCCCATGACGGCCAGGAGGCGTTTGTCGGTGAGTGTGACGCAGTTTTGCTGGGTCCGGGGCGAGGAGGTGACGGGAATGGTAAAAACGCCCGGACGTTCGCCGGGGTACTCGCGGGCCCATCCGGCCAAGGGCACGCCGCTTTCCAGGCTGATGGCGTAAACGTGGGAACCATCCTGGAAATAGAGGCCGCCGCCATCGAAGGCAGGCATGATCCCCGAAAGGATGTACTTTCCCGCCTGTAAGTTTTCCTGGTTTTGCAGTTCCTTAATTTGCTGGGCGCCGAGATTTTTGCGGAAATTGGTTTTCAGGAGTTCAATGCCGTAGAACCTGGTGCTGGCGCGGCCGCCGACGGCGGCGACGCCGCCGCGTTCATAGCTTCCACAGAATGTCGGCCAGGTGTCGCCGGTGAAGTTGTTGGCGACGGGTGCTACGGTCTGGAGCACTTTGTCCAGATCATCGACGAGCTTGACGTCTTGGCCGAAGATGGCGCCGATGGCGTCGGGGAAGAACTTCCTGAGGTCGGCCATTTTTTGGGCCGCCGCGGCGTCGTTGCCGCAAAGGTGATAGGCCAGGGCGGTGCGTTGGAGGACGCGTGGGCGTTCCACGACCAAGTCGTCCTTGGGATAGGATTTAAGAAGCAGATCGCCGACCCAGGCGGCGGCGGGGAAGTCGCCGGATTCGATGTAGAGGTCGATAAGGCGCAGGGCCGCGGTCTTGGACGACTCGGTGATGAAATAGGTGGAGAGGATGCGGGTGAGGGCGCCGGCTTCATCGGGGCCGGCCTGCTGGAGCATGGCGGCGGCGGCGGGTTCGTAGCGGGCGCGATAGGCATCGATGCCCTCTTTAGGCCAGCGGCGCAGGGCCTCGCGGACGATTTCGGGGACGCTGGCGTAGTTGGTAGTGGAGTCTTTATCGAAGGCGATGGGCACGAGTTTCTGGCGATATTTCTCCAGGACCTCTTGATACCACTCGGCGGCCTTGGGCCAATCGCGCTGGCGTTCCATCATGGCGGCGGTCTGCATGCCCTTCTGGGCTTCGAGGGAGTCGCCGACGGTTACGCCTCCCGATCCCTGTTTGAGATCCGAGGAGGCCCCGCCCTGATCGGCGCCCTGTTTGATGTCGGCCGGGGGAACCGGCGCTGGTTGCGCCCAGGTCCTGGTGAACAGTGCCGCCAGCAGGCCGGCGGCCAACAACAGTGGCATGGCAAAGCGCCAGGCGGACGCGATCGACTTGGTGGGCATTAACAACTCCATGTATCAGCAATTACAGAACCTGCTCCACAGGACTGTCGCCGGGAGGCACAGGAGCGGGCTTCTGTTCAAAATACTTCATCCACAGAGGCCCCAGACGTTGCACTTCATCGTCGGGAATTCGGGCTTTGTCGGACCAGATGGCCAGTTGCAGGGCATGCTGAGCAGGACATGCTTCGAGGGCCGGCCTGCGCGTGGCCATGATTTCCACAGCCCGGCGCATGAGACTGACGGCATGCTCCGTGGCGGTTTTGAGGTTGCCCATTATCTCCTTGAGGAGCAGGAAAGGATCATGGTGAGGAGTCTGGGGGTCTTGGGTCCGCGTTGGAGGTTGGCGCCAGCAGTCGTAGTCGGTGACCAGGGCCACCAGGGCGTAGCTGATTTCGGCTTCTTTGGCGAGTTTGGCTTCGGGCATGGCCGTCATGCCGATCAGGTCGCCGCCCCAGAGGCGGTGCATGATGCTTTCGGCGCGAGTGGAAAAGGCCGGCCCTTCCATGCAGACGTAGCAACCGCGTTCGTGAACATTGAATGAGGGAGTGGAGACCGGAGCCACTTGTTGAGGGGTAACTGTTTCCGTAGGCTGAGTTTGGGTTAATTCGCGCCCGGCTTCCAGGAGAATTTGGCGCATGACCGGGCAGAAGGGTTCGGCGAATTCGACATGCACCGCCGCCTTGTCGAAGAATGTGCCCGCGCGGCGATGGGTTTTGTCGATGATCTGGTCGGGGATGACGAGGTCTTTGGGGCGCATTTCATCGCGTAGACTGCCGGTGGCGCCGGAGGCGATGATGTGGGTGCAGCCGAGCGTCTTGAGGGCGAAAACATTGGCGCGGAAGGGAACCTGGGAAGGGTTATGAAGGTGGCCGGGGCCGTGGCGGGGTAGGATCAACACGTTCACGCCGGCCCATTCGGTTTCCAGGATGGCGTCGCTGGGGGGTCCGAAGGGAGTTTGCAGGGTGTCCAACTCGTGGCGTGTGGCGCCCGTGGTTGCCCCCAGCGCATCGCCAAGTCCGGTGCCGCCGATTAGTCCGATTTTAAGATTTGGCATGGTGGTTAAGAGTAATGGGAAAGAGGGGAAAGAGGAAGTGGTTGGACGGGGGTCGGACGGGAGTTGAGGGTCGGGAGTCAGGAGTCGGGGAACACACACTGTCCCGGCGAAACCTTCGCACCAGCGGTGGAAGGCGGCTTGGCGGTAGAGAATAAGAATGGAGCGGCAGTCTTCGCAGAAAGATAACAGACCCTCGGGGCTGGAGAGACGGGTGGTGCCATACTGCGTCCATGCTCAAGACGGGCGAGGCCCAGCATACTCTGATGTCGCTCCCACGCACGCGCCAGCCGCATCGAATCGCACGAGGAAGGTGAAGGACAAGACTTTGGCCGTGCATCGCCACTCTGGCCCGTCTTTCTCCGCGGTTACATCCTCCGCCTTAATGGCAAGCGGTGCGGGAATCCTCGGCAGCAGGGACATCACGGCGGCGGCGGCAGTACTGACCTGTTCTGGGCTGGTAGGCGGAGTTAACCCGGCATTGAACTCTGGGCCCCCGCGTATCTCGGGTACTTCCAGATCGGCGTTCACGCGGAGCACCACCGTCTCCTTCACCATCTGCGGCGGTGGAAAGGCGCCGCCAAAATAGCCTGGCAACCGAAAGAACCGGGAGGATGGGTAGACCGCCGCAATGGCCTCGCTGGTGACCGTTCCCGCCTGACGCGGCACACGGGGCGCGAACTTCTGCCTCAGGTACGCATTGGCGGCGGCGACGGCATCCCCATAAGACGGGGCCGTGGCCGGTGCGGTTGTTGGAGCGGTTGCCGATGCAGTGGTCGGCGGGGTGGTTGACGCAGTGGCGCACGCCGAAGCCCATAACACTGCGAAGCAGAGCATGACACGGCACATGCCGGAACCTCTCATTGGGGATCCAAATGAACATTGACCACCACCGGCACAGTCTTATCGTTGTCTAAGACATATTCCGCTACCTGTCAAGCGACAATCTGACAATCTGACAAGCAGGCGAAGACGCAGGTCGTTACTTGAACTATGATGTTCATGGACGTGTTTTTTCAAGGTAGAAGGGTTGCGTAGCAACCTGTCATCGATCCCGCCTCCGCCATTGCATGGCAGGCGTTTTGTGGAGTGTCGACATGCGAAAGTCCGTCCGGCCCGTCGCCGTGGTGGCCATACTCCTGGGGCTGTCCCTGGCGGCTCGGGGCGCGGGACTGGCCTCCGCCCCGGCCAGCCAAGGCCCCCAATACGTCTCCTACGATTACCAGGAGACGACGGAGAACATGGTCAAGGATGTCCGCCTGACCATTCCCGAAGGCCTGGACACAGTGCGGGGCCTACTGGTAGTGACCAACCCCTCCGGGAACGATACCCGCGACTGGCACCGCCAGTCGGGGTACCGGGCGTTCATGGCGCTGCATGGCTTTGCCTTCCTTGGAGCCAGGGGCTTTACGTCGCACGTCGAGAGCTTCCAGGTAATGCAGCACGCCCTGGAGAAGATCGCCCGGGAGGCCCACCATCCTGAGCTGGTCAACGTCCCCTACGCAACGACTGGTTTCTCGGCAGGCGGAGGATTCGCCAGCCGGTTGCTAGTCGAGGCCCCCGAGCGCGTGATCGCCTGCGTGCCGGTGAGTTCGCGGATCAACTTCACCGGCACCACACCCAGTGCCGCGAATCTGGCGACGCCCGCGCTGGTTATCAGCGGCGAGAAGGAATCGCTGGCTCCCGTCGGGGGCGTTTCACTGGAGGATTGCCGGGACAAGGGCGCGTTGTACGGGTGGATGACCGTGCAGGGCGGCGGCCATGCGATGATGGGCCAGGAAGTCCTGGCGCTTCCGTACCTGGATACGCTGGTGCGCCTGCGCTACCCGGCGGATGCCGATGTACGGAAAGGCCCGGTGAAGCTCAAGGACCTCGATGCGTCCGGCGGCTGGGTGGCCGACATGACGAGTTGGAAAAGCGGCCTGACCGCCATCGCCGCCGCCAAAGATTTTCACGGCGAGGCCGGCAAGACCAGTTGGCTGCCCACGGAGGACTTGGCCTTCATCTACCGAGCGTATGCCACGTACGACCGCCTGCTGACCCTGACCTTGCAGCTCGGATCGGGCCCGGCGGTCCTCACGCCGCCAGCGGTAGGTTCAGCCAAGGCGGGCACAGATGTCACTCTCCTGGTGGACACAGCCAAGTTCGGCGACTGGAAGAAGCTGGCGTTCTACGATGGGGCGCATTGCCTGGGCGAAATCACTGCCGATCCGCCTCAGGGGGTGGCGACGAAGCTGACGGCCGGATACCACGTGTTCTCCCTTTTGGGCACCGATGGGAGAGGCAACGTGCGGACTTCCAACCCCATGCTTGTAGTCGTAGCCCCGCCGCCTGCTGACGGCGGGGCCGAAGTTAAATCTCATCCGTAGGCCCATTTACCACCATGATGCCGCCTGGGCGCGATGGAGTTGCCGGGCGATGGTCGCGGTCCATCATTTGCCCACCCACCACAGCCCCACCGCCTCGCCGCGCCCCGCCCGCGCGCTGGTCACCAATGGCGCAAGCAGCGCCATGGCCGTCTTGTCAAACTGGCCCTGGGCCATCGGCATCGCCATGCTCACCCCACCGGCCACCAGAGGGTGCAAAGTATACGTCACCAGGGCATTGTCGCGGGCGGTGACCGAAACTATCTTGTCGCCCACCAAACCCGGCAGCGTGTCGGGCATCTTGTTGTCCGTCTGGCAGGGATACCTGGTGAGCAGAAACGTCAGGTCCAGCCCCGCCTGCTGATCCACACCCAGATAGCGCATGGCCCGGAGCAGGGCGCTGAGGCGGAAGAGATTGTCCAGCCTGGCATAGTCGGCCGACCCCTGCGCCGCCTGCTCGAAATGGGCGGTAAATTCGCTGGCAAACTCGCGGGCCAGGGCCTCCTGCGCGCCGGGAGCAGGCTGCTGGCCGGCCTGAACCCACTGCTGCTCGGTTGAGACCACCAGCGAGCACTTGCTGAGATAAACCGCATCGTCGCTCCGCACAAACAGCGGTTCGCCCGGCCCGATGTGAAAGTAAAACCGCGAATAGGTGCCCATCACCGCCTGGGCCGCCTCGCCGTTGGTCACCGCCTGGCGAATGTGCTCGGCCATGCGGTCGAGCTGCGAGCTCACCCCGGCCACGCGTTCCTGCCCCAGCGACAGCTTCTTCATGGCATAGTCGGCGTCGATCATGGCGTGGGCGGCGAGGCAATCGCGATCGACGCCTCCGATCACCACCTCCAGCGGTCCCAACGCCTCCTGCATCTTGAGTGTAAACTGCCGCATTTGGGCCGCACTCGGCTCCGCGGGACGCGCCGCTATCACCGCCTGCACTTTCTTGAGGTTCTCCGGCCGCAGATCCAGGGAACAGAACGGGGCGGGCTGGCCGGTCCACACGTTCCGCAGATGGGTCGCCAGGTCGTCCAGGCGCAAAGCCGGCCAGGGCGGGTCTTTGCGGCCAAAGAGGATCACATCGTGATTGCCCGGTTCGGCGATGAACCCTTCCAGCCGCCCGATGCCGGCAAGATTCAGGGTCTCCGCACTCAGCGGGCGTTTGGCGGCCAGAGCGTCCCCGGCCTGCTGCGCCAGGGCCTTGAGCGAGATGAAGCAGCGCTCGCCAGACAACGCGGGCAGCGTTGTCGGACGGGTGGCGGCTGTGAAATTTCCGGAGCCAACCCCCATCTTCATGGAAACGCCCTGGATGGTCCCCGTGCCAACGGACGCCGGCTGCGTTGGCTGGGCCGGGGTTGACAGCGGGAAAACCCCCAACCAGACCACAGCCACGAGTGCGGGGATCAGTTGGCGGATGAACATGATGGGCCTCCGGTTGGGAGTGCGACGCCTCGATGCGGCTTGAGCCTCGAAGTCCGCGGCACGGCGCCACGGGAAACGCCCCCGCGAAAAGCGTTCCAGAGCTTGCGGATATTGGCCAGTAATAATCATCGCCGGTGTAATGCGCACGATCTTATCCTCGGTCATGGGATAAGACACGCCAGTGCCACATAGGGTAGTTTATCGCTGATAGCCCCATTACTTCTGGATTTGCTGGCAGGCCTGGCCGATGACACCAGCGCCTATGGCTGTCGGCCGGTCGAGCAGATATCATTACCGGCGGTTATAAACTGGAGATATTCATGACTGCCTCAGCCGATATTTGTCGCCGTCGCGTGCTCGATTCGTTGCGCTATGCCGGACCGGATCGCCTGCCCGTGATTTATCATCGTTCGCCAGCGGGGCTTTATGTGCATAGGGAGAAGCTGCTGCGGTTGTTTCAAGAACTACCGCCGGATAACGCCGTTGAATTCACGGCCATTCCCCAGCCACCGGCGGGCACGGTTGGGCCGGATGGAAAATATCACGAGCTGCGCAAGGATGAGTGGGGAACGGTATGGGAATATCGCATTTTCGGCCTGCACGGACATCCTCATCAATATCCGTTTGCCAGTTGGGATGAGGCCCTGGCAAGCTATCAATTCCCCGAGATTCCGCCGTCGCATGGACCAGCATTTGACGCGGAAAAGAAACGGAACAATGACCTGCGCCGGCGGCATGCGCTGCTCGATGGCTGGATCATCATCTTCGAGCGTCTGCATGGCCTGCGCCCGATGGACGAGGTGCTGATGGATCTGGCCAGCGGCGAGAAGTCGCTGCTGAGTTTCCTGGATCGCCTGGTCGCTCATTATGAACGGCAGATCCGCTATTACCTGGATGTCGGCATCGACCTGATCACCTTCGGCGACGACTGGGGCACGCAGGAGCGCACGCTGGTGTCACCGGCGTTGTTCCGCGATATTTTTGTTCCCCATTACCGCAGGTTATTCGCCCCCATCAAGGCCGCCGGAGCCAAGGTGCTGTTCCATTCCTGCGGACAGTTCAGCACGTTGATCGACGACATCTTCGGCCTGGGCATCGATGTGTTGTGGCACCAGGTGGCCCGCTACGACCACGAGAAACTCTCCGCCCGCGCCAAGGAGAGCGGCGTGTCACTGCTTATCCACCCCGATCGCCAGAGGCTGATTCCCCTGGGCACGCCGGCCGAGATTGACAGGACGATCGCGGGATATGCCAAGTGGCATCGCGGGTTGGGTGGAGGGGCGATTTTCTACGTCGAAATCGAAAACGACGCGCCGTGGGAAAATGTCGAGGCCCTGCTGCGGGCGATTGATCGGCATAGATGAAGGCGGTCGCCCGGGAAAACCATTGACGCCGAGATTTTATTTAATCTCGCAAATTTCTTGGGCGGCCCAGGTGAGATTGATCACGGCGATGCGGCGGCTCTTGCGGTCGGCGACATAGGCCTTATCCTTGCCGGCCACCACCGCGGTAGGCGAGGTGAAGGGAATGGCCGGCTCGGGAATCATGCTCTTGCTTCCGGCTGAGTCCCCATTGCCATAGTCGCCGAAACGCGTGATTTCATTGCCGGCGCTATCCACTACGCCGATGGAACAGCGGAAGACATCGGGCACGAAAAGGCGTTCATACTCGTCTAAACAGAAGCGGCTGCTCATGCAGGAACAGCCGGGGTCGCCCCAGGTCTCCGTGCGGTTGGCGCAGATACCGAAGCCGCGGTATTCCCATTTGGCGCCGGAGAGCCAGATGACGGAACTGAGATAAGCGTTGCGATATTCCCTGGCATCGGCGGGCACATTGGCCGGCCGCTGGTTATCTAGGGCCTTGGGCGTTCCACCGCTATCAAGCGAGCCGCCCTCGGGTCCGAACTTGAAAATGGAACCATACTGGTACAGGTAAAAATTAATATAGGGGCGATTCCAGGGCGGCCCGTCCGGCAACTTGCGCTGAGGCATGTTGTACCAACTGGACTTGCCGTCGTAGCGCGTGTACCAGGCCAACTGCGGGATCTGATTGCCGAACGCATCGGGATAAAGATTTTTGGGATCGTGAAGATTAAGTCCCGCGTAAATATTCCCCTGGCGATCCGCGGCCAGGCCGGTGCCGGAATCAAAAGGAATGCCTTTGATAACACTTTGCTTTTTGAGATTGCCGTCTGGGCCGAATTGCCAGACGTCCACCGGCGCCTTGGTGTTATTGTCCTGGTAGGCGAAGATGTCGCCATTGGGCGCCACCGCCAATCCCTTGACCCCGACGTTGGGAAATCCGGCACGGTAAGTGATGCTCAACTTGTTGCTCCCCGTTGCGAATGGCAACGGCTTGCCTTCGGGAGAGTAGCGTGAAATCGCGTTGGTGCCGATTCCGTCCAGGGCATAAACATTGCCATCGTGGTCCACCGCCACATCGGGGGCATTGAGGAAATGCTCGATCTTGTCCGTCTTCAGATCCACGCGCACAACTTGAATGTTGGGGCGACGGCTGGGGTCATAATTCCCGACATAGAGAAGCTTTCGCGCCACATCGTGCGCCATATACAGCGGATATCCCGAGAATTCGCCGGCGGACGCGACAATCACATCCGCCCCGACTTCCAGTTTTCCGCCGGCGTCATTGATGGGGAAGAGTCCTTCATTGGCCAGCCACAAGCGCGTCGGCGCGGCGCTGGCGTCCAGGGCCAATACCGGGTTGCTTCCCGTAAAAGAGTTTCGCGCCACTTCTTTGCCGTCGATGGCTTTGTCGAATTTGACCAGCGCGAACGGTCCGCTGTCGCGGGCACTCTTTTTTACCTCGATGACGGGAACCGTCAGGACATACATGGCGCCGGTCTTGGGATGTACGCAGACCATCCGCGGGCGATCGATCTTGGTCTGCCCCAGGAATTTGCCCTCGGCGGAAAACACCGCCACGCGGCTGTTGCCAAAATCGGAAACCAAAAGATGCCCTTCGCCGTCGCAGGCCACGCTGACCGGGTTATTCAGGTGTTCCCCGTCGCTGCCGGACTCGTCCGCTTTGCCGATGAACGCTTCGGGAACGGCGGCCTTGCTGTCCCAGGCCGTCTTCCCTATGCAGTGAATGCCCTTGGCGGGATTCTTCTCCCCGGCGGCAACCCCCATGCCACAGAAATAGATGGTCTTGCCGTCAGGACTGACCGCCACCTGTTGCTGGGGCAATCCGTTGCCGTAGGCGCAGGCATTGCCCAAGCGCGGGCCTACAAAACCTGTCTCCGCCGGCGTAGAGCCGTCGGGCTTGATCGTCAGCACGTAGCGTTCCACGGCCTGATCCCACATGTCATTGCCGCCGGATGCAAAGGCAATGGCGCCCTGAGCTGTCACCGCCAGTTGCTGCGCCCGCATGCCCGACAGGAAGGGCGCCATGTCTCCGGTGTATCCCTGATAAATGATCGGCACTTCCTTGCCGCCCGGCAATTTGAGCCGCTCCAGTCCCTTGACTTGCTCGGCTTTCAAGTTTGCCGGCGAAGGTAGAATGGTCCGCAGGTATTTTCCGGTGCGATCCAACACAAAAAGATAGACGCACACGCCATTGGTGTATACGCGTCCGGAGAGCACGTACACATCTCCATTGGCTCCGACGCCGATGGCCGTGGGCCGGCTTAGCGGATTGGGAAATGACGGAATGAAACGGTCCAGGTTGGCACCCATGCCCAACCGCACCTGAACTTTGAACGGTCCAGTTCCGGCGAGCTTGCCAAGATCGTCATTGCCATCCCATGACAATGTCTGGGATAAGCCGGCCTTCAAGGGTTCGGGAGGAGGATTCTTTCCGCCCAGCAACCCGGCGGCCAGGTGACGGACTATCTTTCCATCGGAATTCAACACGGACACCTCGACATCGGTCGGCCCCGAAATACCGAAGGAGATCTTTACTTTATCACCGTCTTTCGACGCCGATGGCTTGGAGGTGAAATTCGCGCTTTCCCCGGCGAAAGCGGAGTTGCAAATCAGGATAAGGGCTGGAATGATTAAGCATGTTTTCATGCGTGTTTCCTCCGAATGATCACATGGGCAGTCGCTGTTTCCTATGCGCGAATGCGATGAATCACAAATAAGAATGCGGAAATCCGTATTTATGGCATGTCGTCCTGCCGCCACATTTATGGCAGCACGCCATTCAGGTCGACATTTCCCATACTGGATTTTGGTCCGCGACCGGCGCCAACTATTGTTTGATCGTAGCATTCTTAGGCAGCTCTGCAAGCAATTCTTTGGCCTGCTAGTGTGACGGATGTTCCAGGCTGTTCAGAAACGCTTGCGGGACTGTTGAAGAAAGCGACAATCGCAAAGTACGACCAACGACGGTCGCGGGCCAGGAATTATGAAAAATCCTTGATGATGAGGAGAAGTGCTCTGATGCTAAAATCCACATGGAAAGGCATAGTTACGGTGTTCGGCATGGCTATGGCCATAGGCGCGATGGCCGACTGGGCCGCCGGAGATATCAGCGGAGAGCCGGCCCGACCGGCGCCCGCGGCCCAGGTAGAGCCGGTCCTGGCCGCCAATCCGGCGCTAATGGCGATTATCGATAAGCTTGGAGATAATTCATCGGCCCTCTTGCCGCCAACCCAGGTGGTAGGAGATCCCGGGCCGATCGCCAAGGAATACGGTATGGACAAGCGCGGCCCCGGCGGCCGCGACTACACCATCAAGATGGTGTGGATGCCGGATCGCAAGCGTGCGTTCTACTGCGGCGTCAACCATGGCAGTCCGCATCGCCTCAACGATGCCTGGGAATACGACCTGCCATCCAACTCCTGGGTGGTGCTCTACGCGGCGGATTACAACGATCGCGGCGCGGTGGGCGACTACGACAAGAGCACTTTGGAAATCAAGGACGGATGGCTGCGCACCAAGGGCGGCGGTCCGGGGCATCCATCCCATACCTGGTGGGAACTGACTTACGATCCGGAGTTGAAGGCCGCCGTGTGGCTATGCCTGTGGCCGCCATATCGACTGAAAGAAAAGTTGGATGCCATCGGAGCCAACCAGGATCAGCTTTATAAGGGTCCGCCGATGTGGGCGTTCTATCCGTGGCAGAAGAAGTGGGAGCCTCTGCCTACGCCCCAGCCATGGCCGCGGGCACGATATGCCAGTTCGCTGGAGTATGTTCCGGAACTCAAGGGAATGCTCTGGACCAGTTTGGAATCCGGGGTCTGGCTGCTGGATTCCAAGACCCTTTCCTGGAAGGACCTGACCAAGAGCAAGGAACGACCGTTGACGGAAGCGGTGGTGTGCTACGACTCAACCAGGAAGTTGTTGCTCGCACACCGATCTCCGCTGGGAGACCCGGCTAAAGACGGCGGGGTGGGGCGCACCTGGCAGATGCCGATTAACGGGGAGGGATTGGGCGAATGGAAAAAGGTTGTCGAAAAGCCGGACCTGCCCGAGGGATTCGATGCGCGATCGGTCTTTTACTTCGATCCCATTGGCAAGGTGGGATTGCTCTATGAGACAATCACGCGGGCCATCTGGTCTTACGATCCTGACAAGACCGAGTGGACCAAACTCAAGCCCGAAGGGCCGCCGCCTCCGGAAAAGAGCGACGCGCGCCCGATGGGGTATTTTGACCCGGAACGCAATGTTTTCGTGGTCAACATGGGCACAACCACCTGGGTGTACCGCTTCAAGAAGACCGCCGGATAACCGGGCCGGCGCTAGTCCCTGACTGGCGTTAAGTGACAATAGTATCTTCGCAAGAGAGACGCATCACGATCATTTCTATGGACGATTCTCCTCGGTTAAGATGGAATGGCGGTCGGGGGCATGATCCGGCCATCTTGTGCAAGGAACGCTTCATGAAAAACCTCCTCGTCCTCGCTCTTGGCGCCGCGGCGGTTCTCTGCGGATGCTCTAAAAAAACCACCCCCCCCGCTACCACCTTCGCCTTCACACCTCTGGATTGCTCCGATGCCCGCGAAACCGAACCCTCCGGCATCTCCGGCGGCCAAATTTTCGGCACCTACCTGCCCAGGGACGGCGCTTTGGGGGCGTTCATCTACGATATTCCGACCGCCAAATTTACCACGCTTGAGAAGCCATCCACGCTGTATTTCGCCGATCCTACGGGTATCTTCGGCGACACCATGGTCGGTTTTGGCAACAGCGGCAGCGGCCTGCACGGCTTCTTCTACGACATTCCCACCGGCCACTACACCCTCTTCGATCACCCCAACGTCGGCAAGGACCCGGATCACGCCGGCACCCTCATTACCGGCATTTCCGCCGATACATTTTGCGGGTATTACCGCGACGATTCCGCAATACCGCACGGTTTTCTCTGCGATCGCCAGACCCGCCGGTTGACACCCATCGATCATCCCCTGGCGGTCAGCCCTTGCGGCACCTGTCTTACCGCCATCTCGGGGCAGATGCTCGTTGGCTACTACATGCAGAATGGCGCCAACCACGGATTCCTCTACGATTTGTCCAGCCGGCAATTCACCGCCCTTGACGGCCCGGCGGGCGCCAAAGAGACGCAACCCGCTGCCATTTCCGGCAATACCATCGTCGGAAGTTTCGCCGATGCCGATGGCATCCATCACGGTTTTACCTACGATCTGGCGGCCAGGAACTTTGTCTCTTTTGATCACCCCGGCCGCCGCCGCACGCCCCATCGGCCGGCGGAGGCGCCGTTCTGGTCATTGTTGGCGAAACTTATGCCACCGGCGCGCAGGGCTCGGCGATTGTGGGCTACTACACCACGCCCGCCGGCCCCAAACACGGTTTTATGGCTGCCGTGCATTAGAATCCATCTCAGAACCAGCGGAGTCATTGGGTTCTGAGATGGATTCTTAGCCCGCTGGCATTGAGAACCAAGGCTTCCATTCTGGAGCTTTCGATGAACGATACTGCCTTAATAAATCCGGTTTCCCGCCACATCACCCATCGCGTGGCCCGCCTGGTGCTGGCGACATTCGTGGTGACCTTCATTCTCTCGCGAGTGATGGTGCTGTTGATCATGACCCACCACGCGCCATCGCTACTGTTTCTGCATGTCAAAGGAACGCACGTTCATCACCTCAACTACGGCATTTTCATTCTCTCTTTTGTCGGAGCGTTTCTGTTGTGGCGTCGGCCGCTGGGCAAGGATCTTTCCGCCGCCGCGGTGCTTTACGGCATCGGTTTGGCCCTGACCTTCGACGAGTTCGGGATGTGGCTGCACCTGGGCGGACCATATTGGCAGCGCGCCAGTTTTGACGCCGTCATAGTTATCGCCGCCCTTCTTGGCCTGTTCACTTATGCCCCCGCTTTGACCAAGTTCCGCCCCCGGCATTGGTGGACCGCGCTACTTCTGCTGGGCTGTCTCGTCCTCTTCGGATTCTACCTGACCCGCGTCTTCCATCACGCCGCCGACAAATATGAACCGATGTTTCTGCACCTCGAAGCGGGTGGACCGGCGTGATGTGAAATGATTTTCCCAGGTTACGGTCGCCGGGGATTGTGCCATCACGCACGCTTCTCAATGCGTTCTCGTCCATTGAGGTATGGCCGCAGGGCCTTGGGAACCGTGACGCTCCCATCGGCGTTCTGATAGTTTTCCAGGACCGGGATGAGGATGCGCGGGCTGGCCACGACCGTGTTGTTGAGGGTGTGGCAGAAGCGGACCTTGGAATCCTTGTCCTTGTAGCGCAGGTTCATACGGCGGGCCTGGAAATCGTAGAGCCGGCTGGCCGAATGCGTCTCGCCATAGCCGCTGTCGGTGGCGCCCGGCTGCCGGCGGCTGGGCATCCAGGTCTCCACGTCCATCATCGAGGCGTTCTTAACCCCGATGTCGCCGGTGCAGCACTGGATCACCCGGTACGGCAATTCCAGACGTTGCAGGATTTCCTCGCTGTAGGAGAGCATGGTGCGATGCCAACGCTTGGATTCTTCGACATCGTTGCGGCAGACGACTACCTGCTCGCACTTGTCGAACTGGTGGACACGATACAGCCCGGCGGTATCCTTGCCATAAGTTCCCGCCTCACGGCGGAAACATGTGCTGATGGCGGTGTACTTCAGGGGCAGATCGGCTTCGGTCAGTGTCACTTTGTCGCTATCGGGCATTTGGAACGCGGTCAGCCCCACCTCGGCGGTGCCGGTGAGGAAGCGCACGTCATCGGCTGCGTCCTGTGCTTCGCCGACGCGATAGGCCTGTTCGCGGCCGGCGGGAAAGAACCCGGTGCCGACCATGGCCGGCTCGCGGACCAGCACCGGCACGCTCATGGGCACGAAGCCCTTGCTATAGACCATCATCTCAAAGGCCATGCGCAGAACCGCCTGATGCAGTTCGGCCCCCACGCCGACCAGGAAATAAGAGCGCGATCCGGCCAGGCGCACGCCGCGCGGGAAATCCACCAGTCCCAGGGCTTCGCCCAGCTCGATGTGGCTCTTGGGCGCAAAATCGAACTGGCGCGGTTCACCCCACTTCCAGGCCACGACATTGTCGGATGCATCGTTGCCCGGCGGCACATCGGCATCGGGCGGCTGGGGCACCTGAAGCAGCAACGGTGACAACGCCGCCTCCGCCGCCTTGGCTTTCTCATCAGCTTCCTTGACCTGGGTTTTGAGGCCGCCCAGCCGGGCGATCGCCGCCTGTTTGGCCACCGGGTCCTTGAGTTTCCCCACCTCGCCGGAGGCTTTGTTTTGTTCGGCGCGCAATTGTTCAAACTGGCGCTGAGCCTCGATGCGTTCGCCATCCATTTTCAGAATGGCATCAATATCCACCTTGACGTTCTTAAGCTGCGCGCCCCGGCGATACTTATCCGGATTCTCTCGCAAGTCCTTCAGATCAATCATGTTCGGCTCCTAGCGTAGTTCAGTTGCGCAAGTTTTAACCGAAGACAGGCCGGGGGAACAGCGCTGGAATGCGTGGCGTGGGATGCGCGATGTTGGACGTTGGCCTTGGGCGGCCGCTTCTGTCCCCTCGCCATGTACTCGGACAGAGGGCTGGGGCAGGGGCCAGAGGTAACGATATCTGTGCTTTAAGCCACCCAAGGCTCAGGCTGCCACGGAGGCGCGGATTTCAACTTGCACGCCGCCGCGAGCGACCTCGTCAGCCTCGGCCAGCAAAGGGGCGGTGGTCTTCTGATGGACGTACTTGCCGCCGCAGATATTGCACACCCGCGCCGGCGCATTGCAAAAACGATCGTCGCGCCGCTCCGCTCCAGGGTGACTGTCACCTTCCCCGCAGCCGTTTGGCTATTTCTACAAATGGGACATCACATAGGTTCAGGGATCTGAGCAGTTTGTATTGTCTTTCCCCACTGCTGCAATCTACATTATGACGGCCGCCATCAGACACACTGTGACCGTGCAGCCCGGCGGAGTCGTGCATTTCTCTTCACCCAAACTCCGTGAAGGAACTGAAGCGAATGTCATTGTCCTGGTGACAGTCTGCCCGGAGCCGGCCCGGCGGCTGGCGGCTTTCCATGCCCTTCAACAAAGCCTGGCCTTGACGCCTGCGGTCGCCGAGAAGTGGACCCGTGAAGTAGTAGCCGAGCGCACCACTTATGAATGGGCCTGCGCGTACTTTGCGCCACATGACGGAGAGGCCGTGACACTCGCTTGTAGCTATCCGTCCTACGTTATGGCTATGCTCAGACTCCGCGTCACCACCGGCAGACACGCCTTGTCATCGCACGTCTGGAAACGCACCATCAAGTCCAGGGGGTCGGGTCCCGCGCGAGGCACGTTGAACCGGATTACAATCAACGCGTTTCCTTCATAGACGCGCAAGGGCCGCTCGGCAATAGCCAGGCGCCTCTCCTGGCCCGCGGGGTAGTCGATGCCGGCTACGAGCGCGGCGTCAGGACCGGCAACAGCGACCTCCGTCGGCACCAGACCGGCGGATGTCTCGTGGGCATTGATGTGGAAACCTCGGAGAATGCTTAGCCGCAGGTGCAACTCGCTGGGCGAGACCCATGAGGCGGCCATCGTCACTACCCTTTCGGCGAGTTGTTGCGGCGAGAGCGGACGGTCTTCCTCAGCTTGCGCTCCGGCCGCGACGGCGACAGGGCCATGCCGCCGCAGGTACTCATTGGCGGCCTGAAGCATGGAACTCATGCCCTCGCCCACCTCGGCCATGGAAGCCGCAAAGGCGGCGATAATTTCATGGGCGGCATCCGGCATGCCAAGGGCCAGAAACAGCAGGGCCGCCACCGCATTGCCGCTGGGCAACGGGCTGTCGGCGGCCGTCTGTTGGCGCACCACCAAGTCGGATGCCTCGGCATCACTGAAGAACAACCCGCCGCCGGCGCCGGCAAAACGGTCTCGGATTACCGACGCCAGGGATCGGGCTTCGTCGACCCATCTGTCTTTAGAGACACCAGCGCCTGCGTCCAATTCCAGCAGCGCCTGGGCGAGGAAGGCGTAATCGTCCAGAAATCCCCGGTATTTGGCCACGCCATCGCGGCTGACCCGATATACCACGTCGCCCTGGCAATGATGGGCCAGAAGATACTCGGCGGCGCGGACAGAGGCGGCATGGTAACACGGCTCAACCAGGATACGGCCGGCGTGGGCCAGGGCGCGAATCATCAGGGCATTCCAGCTGGTGATGATCTTGGTGTCCAGCAAAGGCTGGCGGCGCTTGAGACGCGCCGCGTGGAGCGTGCGACGCAATGGTGCCAGGCGCGCAGCAAGCTGTTGGACTGTCAAGTTAAACCGGCCGGCGACGACCTCAAAGGGTTCGGGCAGATAAAGAATGTTCTTGTCGGGAAGGCCGTCACCGTGGTGCGGATCGGCAAAATTGGGGCCCAGGTCCAAGCCGTAGACTGACGTGAAGAGTGTGGCATCTTCAGGACCGAGTAGCCGTATTATTTCTTCGGCGGTCCACAGGTACGACTCGCCCTCTTGGGCATTTACCTCGGCATCGAAAGCGGTATAGAACGCCCCGTGTGGCGATGTCATTTCCCGGAGCACAAAATCGCAGATGCCGCGGGCTATTGTTGCATAGCACTCCCGACCAGTCTGCTGAAATGCCTCGGCGTACACCCAGGCCAGCAGGGCATTGTCGTAAAGCATTATCTCAAAATGGGGAGTGAGCCATTGCGCATCGGTGGAATAGCGATGAAATCCGCCCCCCAGATGGTCGCGAACACCGCCGGCGGCCATGGCGTCCAGGGTATGCTGGAGCATCCGCATGCGCTGCGGATTTGGCTGATGGCGCTGGTGCGTAAGCAGAAGCTGAAGCAGGGTTTGCCGTGGAAATTTGGGGGCGGCGCCGAAGCCTCCATAGGTGGCATCGTAGTCGGCCACAGAGCGATCCATGATGGCTTCGATCACCGAATCGTCCAGCGTTAGCGGCGCCGCCGGCGCCGCCGGCTGGGCTAGGCGTTGCAGCATATCCACCAACTGGCCGGCGGACTTATCCACCTCGCTCCGGCGATTGCGATAAGCATCCTCGATGCCCACCAGCAACGACCGGAAACCCGGCCTGCCGGGCTGATCCTCCGGTGGAAAATAAGTGCCTCCATAGAAAGGCCGAAGGTCCGGCGTGAGAAACAGACTCATCGGCCAGCCGCCGTGTCGGGTGAGCACTTGTAGTCCGGTCATGTAGAGGGCATCAACATCCGGCCGCTCCTCCCGATCCACCTTGATGTTCACAAATCGCCGGTTCATTTCGGCGGCGATCGCCGGGTTCTCGAAACACTGGCGTTCCATTACATGGCACCAGTAACAAGTGCTATAGCCGACGGAGAGGAAAATAGGCTTGTCGAGACGCGCGGCCTCGGCAAAGGCTTGTGGTCCCCAGGGATACCAGTCAACGGGATTATGTTGGTGCTGCAACAGATACGGCGATGATTCCCGCGCCAAGCGGTTGGTGTGGTGCGGTTGTGCGGGATCGCCGTCCATCTGGTCTACACCACGCTTAGTTCCGGTCCGGCGCTGTGCAGGTTGCGGATGCTCACCTGGCCGGCCAGGTTGCTGACGATGGTTTCCAAAGCTTCGCGGAGGCGCGGGTTGCCGTCGAAATTCTTGATGGGCTGGCCGGCATCGCTGTTGACGCGCAATTCCGGATACATCGGCAAGGCACCCAGGAAAGGCAGATTCAGTCCCTTGGCCTGCCGCTCGGCACCGCCGCGGCCGAAAATATCGACAATGCTGCCATCGTGGGCTTCCAGGTAACTCATATTCTCGACGATTCCCAGCACGGGCGTGTTGAGCTGCTGGAACATCTTCACCGCCCGCAGGCAATCGTCCCAGGCCACCTGCTGTGGCGTAGCCACCACCACTGCCCCGGTCAACGGCATGAGCTGGCAGAGGGTCAGCGGCACGTCGCCGGTGCCCGGCGGCAGATCAACGATCAGGTAATCGAGCTCGGGCCAGCGCGTCTTTTCCACGAAGAGCTGCTTGAAGGCCCCGTGGGCCATTGGTCCGCGCCAAATGAGCGGCTGGTCCTCGGGCACCAGGGCCCCGATGGTCATGGCATGGATGCCGTGGACAAAAAAGGGCACCAGCATGGTTTCTTCAAACCGCGGCTGGAGGCCGCGGATGCCCAGCATGGTGGGCATACTGGGCCCGTAGATGTCGCCGTCCATCAGGCCGACGCTCGCCCCGGTGCGCTGCAGGCCGATGGCGATGTTGACCGCGACAGTCGATTTGCCCACCCCGCCCTTGCCGGCGCCGACGGCGATGATGTTCTTCACCTGCGGCAGGAGGTCCTCACGCGGCTGGGCACCGCCCCTGGTATTGGCGGACCATTCTACATCCACGCGTTCGGCCCCGACCTTTCGCAGGGCGGCGACGACATCCTTGTGGATCACGTCCTTCAGCGGGCAGGCCGGCGTGGTAAGTTCGATCTTCACCCGCACCAACGTTCCCGCAATCTCGACGCCCTTGACCATGTTGAGCGTGACAATGTCCTTGGGAATCTCCGGATCCTGCACTGTCCGCAAAGCCGTCATCGCCTGTTCTTGCGTCAAAGCCATTCTGTAGTCCTTCACATAAGAGTCGGGGGATTATAGTGAGGACAGGGGCTGGGGGCGAGGAGGTCGCGATTAAGAATCTATCTCAGAACCCAATGGCCCCGCGCCGATGCATATTTCGCCTGCAATCAAGGAGCGACGGCGAGGCGTATCAATGGAGAGATACGGCGAGGAGGAACGACGACGAGTGCAGGCGAAAGATGCATCGCCCGGAGGGTGGGCCGGGAATGGCCCATCGGCTTCGTTGTCCTTCACGGCCAGAATGTAGTGCGCTTCCTGCGACCGTATCTTGGCCGCGATCTCTTTTTGACAGCCCATGGCGTCAATGGTCACAATCGCCCCCTTCAGGTCCAGCAAGTCCATCAACTCTGGTATGGCCGTGATTTCATTGCTCTTGGAGTCAGTGGCCAGTTGTCCCAACGTCATTTGATTATGACCGCACCAGGCACTGACCAGATGTATAGATCCCTGTTTCTCCCACGACTGGGTAAAGCTACGTCTTAAAGTCTTGCCATCGATCGCCACGACCCGCCCCTGACATACCTCGGCCAGGGAATGTGTCCATTCAATAAAGCACTTCTCGAAGGCTTCAGGATTGATCCGGGCAAAGACCCTTCGGAACGTATCGGCCGAAGGGATGCCTCTGGTCAGCACCAGGAAGCTGGCCAGCCATTCCCGCTGGGCTTTGGCCCATTCCACCACCTCATCCCAATCATTGCTGTTGCACAGCACCGCCATGATGGCAATTACCAGAATGCTGGAAAAATCATGCACCACGTTGTGCCGTCGGGGATCTTTCATGGTTGTGAAAAAGCGCAGGAAGACCTCGGTCGCTGCAGCTTGCATGCTCAGCTCCTAACGTAAGAACTATTCTGAAAAAAATGAGGCCTCGAAACGTCCCAGAACCCTACACGAGAAGCGCACGGCGCGCAAGGCGCAAGATGATGCTATTTCTACATGCTTCTACCCTGGCCGATGAGGGTGACGGACTTTTATCGGAGGCAGGTATGGATGCTGCGCAACTGCAGTCGTTACAGCCGAAGTTGGAGAAGTGGCTGGAGCGTTTTGATCCTTGTTTCAAGCGGAGTGGCACGTTACGGCACTTCATGTTCTACATCCTGGGGTTGATGGCCAGCCTTAAGCGTAAGAGCATCGAGCCGATTGCGTTGGCCTGTGGCATAGCTGTGCGGACCTTGCAGGAGTTTCTGGCCT
>Ga0316228_1000545_pt1 | contig 49536 bp, 39 predicted proteins | sample TBH18021metaG_FD_206005 | JGI IMG/M metagenome (GOLD analysis project Ga0316228, IMG submission 206005) | Freshwater microbial communities from Trout Bog Lake, Wisconsin, USA - TBH18021 | ecosystem: Environmental > Aquatic > Freshwater > Lake > Hypolimnion/Profundal zone | place: USA: Wisconsin... | reverse complement strand
CCGAGCCGATCAGGTCCGACCGGTCGGCCGCGATCTCGATGTCGAGGCGCTCCTCGACGATGTCGACGATCTCGTCGACCACGAGGCCCATGGCGCGCTCGCCGTCGGAGAACACCACCAGGGCCTGCGTCCCCTCCGACTTGATGGTGATCGCCGCGTCCGCCGGGACGAGCGGCATCAGGCGCCCGCGGTACTGGATCAGCGCGCGGCCGCCGAGCCACTCGACCTTGGCGCACTCGATCTCCTCGAGGCGGGTGACGAGCGACAGCGGCACTGCCTTGAAGCTGCCCTGGCCGCCCTTGAACACCAGGAGCGTGGTCTTGGTGTCGGCCATCTCCACCGCCTCGTCGGCGTCGGAGTCGATGTGGCCGCCGCTGCCCTGGACGCCCTGCGCCACCTGGCGGGCCACGCCGTTGGGATCGACGATCAGCACCACGGCGCCGTCGCCGAGGATCGTGTTGCCGGCAAACATCGGGATGTGCCGCAGCTTCACCGACATCGGCTTCACGACGATCTCCTCCGTGTGGAAGACCTCGTCGACGAGGATGCCGAAGCGCTCGCGCCCGACCTGGGCGACCACCACGAAGCCCGCTTGGTCCGTCTCCGCGCCCGGGCTCGACTGGCCGAGCAGGCCGGTGAGCGAGACGATCGGCAGGAGCCGCTCGCGCAGGCGCAGCACCGGCGCGCCGTTGATGTGCTCGACCCGCTGCGCCCCGGCATCGACCCGCACCAGTTCCAGCACGGCCACCTGCGGCAGGGCGAAGCGATGCTCGCCGGCCCGCACGATCAGGGCGGCCACGATGGCCAGCGTCAGCGGGATCTTGATGGTGAAGGTGGTGCCGCGACCCGCCGTGGTGGCGATGTCGATCAGGCCGCCGATGGTCTCGATGTTGGTCTTGACCACGTCCATGCCGACGCCGCGGCCCGAGACCGAGGTCACCGCCGCCGCCGTCGAGAAGCCGGCGTGGAAGATGAACTTGGCGACCTGGGCGTCGGTCATCCGCTCGATATCGGCCTGGGAGGCGAGCCCGCGCTCCGCCGCCTTCTTGCGGATGGCCGCGAGGTTCAGGCCCTTGCCGTCGTCGGCGATCTCGATCGTGATCGTGCCGCCCTCGTGGTAGGCGGCGAGCCGGATCGTGCCGCGGGCGGGCTTGCCCGCCGCCACGCGCTCGGCGGTCGATTCGAGGCCGTGGTCGGCCGAGTTGCGGACCATGTGGGTCAGCGGGTCCTTGATGACCTCAAGGACCTGCCGATCGAGCTCGGTCTCGTTGCCGACCATCACGAGGTCGATCTGCTTGCCGAGTTCGGCCGAGAGGTCGCGCACCACGCGCGGCAGCTTCTGCCACGCATTGCCGATCGGCTGCATGCGCGTCTTCATGACGCCTTCCTGCAGCTCGGCGGTGACGTGCGACAGGCGCTGCAGCGGGACCTTGTAGCTCGAATCCTCGTGCCGGCGGGCGATCTCGAGGAGCTGGTTGCGGGTCAGCACCAGCTCCGAGACCATGGTCATCAGGTGCTCGAGCGTGTCGACGTTCACCCGGATCGTCTGGTTCTTGGCGGCGGCGGTCGCCTCACCCTCGGCGCCCTCAACCTTCTCGACGCGGGCCGGCTCGGGCTTCTCGGCCTCGACCGGTTCGGCCTTCGCTTCGATCTTCGCTTCGATCTTCACCTCGGCCTTCGGCGCCGCCGGGGCGACGGCTGCCGGAGCGGCGGGTGCCGGCGTCGGAGCCGGAGCCACGGGGGGCGGCGGCGCGAGGAAATCGGATTCGTCCGGCCCCGGGGCGGACATGAAGGCGGCCTCCAGATCTTCCAGGGAGACCTCGCCGGGCTTCAGTTCGCGGACCACCGGATCAGGCAGGACCGGCTCCGGCGGCGGGGCGGCGGCCACGGGCTCGTGCGGCCCCTCGGACATGCGCTCCAGGGCGGAGATGAGGTCGTCATCCGAGCCGGAGGGCTCCGTTCCGGTGGCTTCCAGATCGGCCAGGATCGCCTTGAGCCGGTCCAGCGTGAGCAGGATCAGGGTGACGGAAGCCGAGGTGGCGGGCAGCCCGTCGCGGAAGCGGCCCATCAAGGTTTCCGCGGCATGCGCCAAGGCTTCGAGCCGCGGGAGGCCGAGAAATCCGCAGGTTCCCTTAATCGTGTGCACGAGACGGAAAATGTTCCGTAGAATCGTCTCGTTGTTCGGATCTTGCTCGAATCGCACCAGTTCTGCATCGACCGTGTCGAGATGCTCCCCGCTCTCGGTCAGAAACTCGCGAAGCAGGTCGTCCATAGTCGCTACTCGTTACGCGGAGAAGGTCTCGCGCAACCTACTTACTGGCGCGGGGTTAGGGAAGCGTTTCCATCCCGGCCCCGCGTTTTGGTTTTTCAGAATTTCAGGCCAGCGCCGTGTCCGAAGCCTCGCCGCCAGGAATTTCGGGCAGGCTGATCACTGTGGGCGTGGCGGTGATAGTCACTTCATCGCCCTCAATGGCGAATCGCACATCCATGGCGGCGGCCCGCGCCACGAGGCCCGCGTAGAACGGCAGGATGCCGTGGGCATCGACGGTGCCGCTCTCAGGGCTTCCGGCCATCAACTCCTCCACATGGGGCGGGATGCGGGCATGCGAGCCCTTGGCCTTGAGCACGAGCGTGGGCGCCTCGGCATCGCCGGAGACGACGACGTCGATCAGGCCGCCCCGGGGAATCGCCGAGGTGGCGACCATCACGAGGTTCAGGAGCAGCTTGACCTTGTTCTTCGGGAACAGGGCCTGCGGCGCGCTCCAGGTCAGCTTGGTCTTCTCGTCGGAGAACATGCCCTTAGCCACGCTCTCGGCGTCGGCGAGGTCGATCGAGGCACCGGCCGAGCCCGCGGCCCCGAAGGCGATGCGGGCGAATTTCAGCCGCGCCGAGGCCTGACGGGCACTCTTGCCGATCAGCTCCAGAGCAAAGGTCCGCATCGATTCGTCCTGGTCGTCCTCCAGGACCTCGAGCCCGTTCACGATCGCGCCGACAGGGCTGATCACGTCGTGGCAGACGCGGGAGCAGAGCAGGGCGGCGAGGTCGAGGCCGTCGAGATTCAGGGTGGGCGAGGTCGGGGAGGACATGGTGCGCTCCGGGCGGGCGGATCTGAAATGCGGACGTCTGCGGGCCGGGGACCCGGTTGGGGCTGCCGGTTCCCGGCCGCCCGATTCTCGGCCGCCCAGTTCTCGGCCGCCCCTGCGGCGATCGAGTCGCCCGAAGGAATCCCACACGGCCTGCGGGTCGGACCGGGGGCGACGACCGGTCCGCACGGATAGACGCCACGGTCGGCTTTGAAAAGCGTTACCGAACAGGACGGAGGGCCGGGCGCCTCCCGATTCCGCGTCGGAACCCGGCGCAAGACGTCAGGCGCGCGGGGCCGGACAGCGGCGGCCCGGATCGGCTATGATGCCGCCCCGTCGCGCCAGGGAGGATGCGGCATGAGACACGAGATCGATCCTTGGAACGGATCGGCCGCCGCCAGCCGGTGGATCCCCGGGCGCGACGCCCGGCAGGCACGCTGACGCGGGGAAGGCCCGATGCAACCTGCCCCGACCCTGCGGGAAGCCCTGGCTCCCCGCCTCCGCCTCGCCGATCCCGCCACCGCGCAGGCCCGGCTCGCCGAGATCGCCCCGGCCCTCCCGGCCGGCTTCCTGACGCCACCCTGCCGGGACCTGCTCCTCGGCCTCGCGGACCACTCGCCCTTCCTCTGGCGGGCGGCCACCCGGTCGCCGGACCGGCTCGTCGCCCTGCTGGAGCAGCCGCCGGACGCCGCGAGCCACGCCATCATCGCCCGGCAGCGCGCGGTCGGCACGGCCTGCGGGGTGACGCCCGACCTGGCCGAGGTCGGCCGGCGGCTGCGCGCCAACCGGGAGGAGCACGCCCTCCTGGTCGCGCTGGCCGATCTCGGCGGCGGCTGGGACCTCGACGCGGTGACCCAGGCCCTGTCGGCCTTCGCCGACGCCTCGGTGAGCGCGGCGGTCGAGGCGCTGCTCCGTCAGGGAATCGCGGCCGGTCGGTACCGGCCCGCGAATGCGGAGGCGCCGCAGGACGGGTCCGGCCTGATCGTCCTGGGTCTGGGCAAGCTCGGCGGCTGCGAGCTGAACTATTCGAGCGACATCGACCTCGTCGTCTTCTACGAGGCCGAGCCCGCCGCCGCGGCGACCGGCGGCGATCCGAAGCCCTTCTTCGTCAAGCTCGCGCAGGGGCTGGTGAAGCTCCTGGCCGACCGGACCGCCGACGGCTACGTCCACCGCATCGACTACCGGCTGCGGCCGGATCCGGGCTCGACCGCGGTGGCGCTCTCCACCGGCTTCGCCTTCGACTATTACCAGACGCTCGGCCAGAACTGGGAGCGCGCGGCCTTCATCAAGGCCCGGCCGATCGCCGGCGACATACCGGCCGGCGCGGCGTTCCTGGCGGAACTCGCGCCATTCATCTGGCGCCGGCACTTCGATTTCCCGGCCATCGCCGAGATCCACGCCCTGAAGCGGCAGATCCACATGGTCCGCGGCCACGAGACCATCGCGGTCGGCGGCCACGACATCAAGATCGGCCGCGGCGGCATCCGGGAGATCGAGTTCTTCGTCCAGACCCAGCAGCTCGTCTTCGGCGGCCGCAAGCCCGCCCTGCGGGGCCGCCGCACCGTCGCGATGCTCGCCGAACTCGTCGCGGAGGGCTGGATCGACGGGCAGGCCCGGGACGAGCTGAGTGCGGCCTACGCGTTCCTGCGCACCCTCGAGCACCGGATCCAGATGATCCGGGACGAGCAGACCCAGCGCCTGCCCACCGGGACCGAGGCGCTGACCGCGCTGGCCCTGTTCGCGGGCTTCCCCGACCTGCCGGCCTTCGAGGCGGCCCTGCTCCACCATGCCGGCCGCGTCCAGGCGCACTACGCTCTCCTGTTCGAGGCCGGATCGGAGGCCGGCGCGGACGGGGCCGCCCTGGTCTTCGGTGAGAGCGAGCCGGATCCCGAGACGCTGGCGCGGCTCGGCGCCTTCGGGTTCCGGGATCCGCCCCTGGCCTGGGGGACCGTCCAGGGCTGGCATCTCGGGCGCCGCCCGGCCCTGCGGACCGGCCGGGCCCGGGAGATCCTCGCCGAGGTTCTCCCGGGCCTGTTGCGGGCGCTCGGCGGGACCGCCGACCCGGACGCGGCGCTGCTCGCCCTCGACCGGGCCTTCGCGCGGATGCCCGCGGTGGCGGAACTCCTCGCCATCCTGCGCTCGCACGAGCGCCTGCGCCTGCTCTTCGCCGACATCCTGGGGACGGCGCCGCGCCTCGCCGACACGGTGGGCCTGAGCCCGCACGTCCTCGACACCGTGCTCGACGCCGATTTCGTGACGCCGACCACGGATCCCGACCAGGTCCGCGCGCAGTACCGGGCGCTCCTGGGACAGCCGGCGAGCCACGAGGAGAGCCTCGACCGCTGCCGGGACGCCACGCGGCAGATGACCTTCGTCACCGGGGCCCGCCTCCTGTCGGGCATCCTCACCCCGCGCCAGGCCGGTGAGGCCTACACGGCGATCGCCGAGGCGACGGTGGCGCTGAGCCTGGAAGCGGAGGAGCGCCGGTTCGCCCTGGACCACGGGGCGGTGCCGAAGGGACGCTGCTGCATCCTGGCCCTGGGCCGCCTCGGTTCCCGGCAGCTCAGCGCCGAATCCGACCTCGACCTCGTCTTCCTGTACGATTTCGACCCGGAGAACCGCACGAGCGACGGCCGGCGCCCGCTCGACGCCGTGGTGGCCTACAATCGGCTGGCGCAGCGGGTCTTCGCGGCGCTCACCACGGCGACGCGACGCGGGCGGCTCTACGCGGTCGACCTGCGGCTGCGGCCCTACGGCAGCCACAGCCCGCCAGCGGTGCAGCTCAGCGGCTTCTCGGCCTATCACCGCGGCGAGGCGGAGCCCTGGGAGCACATGGCGCTGGCCCGCGCCCGGGTCGTGGCCGGCGACGCCACCCTGGCGGCCGCCGTCACGGCCGAGATCGCCGCGGTGCTCCGGCAGCCGCGCGCGGCGGCCGCCGTCTGCGCCGAGGCGGGCGCGATGCGGGCGCTGGTCGCCCAGGAGCGGGGCCATGCCGGCCCCTTCGACCTGAAGCTCGCGCCGGGCGCGCTGTTCGACCTGGATTTCCTGGCCCAGGCCATCGTGCTGAGCCAGGCCCATGACTGGCCCGGCTGCGTCGGCCTCGATGCGGAGACCCTCTTCCGGGAGGCGGCGGCGCGCGGCATCCTGCCCGCGGCGGCGGGCGAGCCCCTCGCCGAGACCTACGGGTTCCTCGACGCCGTCTATCAGTGGCAGCGCCTCGTGATGACCGATCCCGCCGCGGAGCCGTCCGAGACCGCTTCCCGGCAGATCGCCAAGGCCGTGGGTCTTCCGGACGCGCGCAGCCTGGCGGCGGAGCTGCGGCGCCACCGCCGCCGGAGCCAGGCGCTGCTGGCGCGGATCCGGCGGCGTGTGCGGCCGCGCCCTGTCGACGGGCCGCCCGAGCGCGGGTGACGAAGCACCCCGTGCCGAAAGCCGTCGACATTCGTCCCCTGCTCGGGCATTCAGGGCAGCCTCGGGAGGGATCATGACGGGCGCGGCAACGATCTCGGGGCCGGAGCGCGAGCGGATTGCCGCAGCGCTTGCCGAGATCGCCTGCGCGGCGGGCGCGATCCTGCGCCGGTATCACCGGGGCCCCTGCCCCCACGCCCTGAAGCCGGACGGCTCACCGTCGAGCGCCGCCGACATCGAGGCGGAGGACCTGATCGTCGCTGCCCTCGCCGAGCGCTTCCCGGGCATCACGGTCGTGGCCGAGGAGCGCGCCCAGGGTGACACCGCGCGCCCGGCCGATCTCTTCTTCCTCGTCGATCCCCTGGACGGCACCCGCGACTTCCTCGCCGGGACGCCGGACTACTCGGTCAACATCGCGCTGGTGTCCGGCGCCCGCCCGGTGGCCGCCGCGCTGGCGGCCCCGGGACTCGGCCGGGTCTGGTGGGCGGGGGCGGCGACGCTGGAGGCCCCCGTCGTTGCGGATCGACCGGGGGCCGGGCGGCCGGTTCATGCGCGGCCGGTGCCGGCGGCGGGCCTCGTCGCCCTGGGCAGCCGGCGGCACGGCGATTCCGAGACCGCCACCTGCCTCGCGGCGCTGCCCATCGCGGAGACGCGGCAGGTCGGCTCCGCCTTGAAGTTCGCCCTGATCGCCGCCGGCGAGGCGGATATCTACGTGCGCTGCGGCCCGACCATGGAATGGGACACCGCCGCGGGGGACCACATCGTCGCGGCGGCGGGAGGCTGCGTGGTGGTGCCCGGGGGCGGCCCGATCCGCTACGGCCAGCACGGGCCCGACCACCGCAACGGGCCCTTCGCGGCCCTGGGCGATCCGGCCCTGGCGCCGCACCTCGCGCTGCCGACCTGCGCGAACGGCAGGGCGACGGCACCGCTCAGCGCGTCGCATCGGTAGGCGGGACGTCCTGCAGGGCACGCAGGCCCGGCCAGGCCGCCTCGGCCTGCCGGGCCAGTCCGGGCTCCGCCAGGAACCGGGCCCGCCGTTCGGAATTCCGGAACAGGTAGAGGCGCTCGCCGATCACTGCGAAGACCAGCGGATCGGCATCCACCAGCCGGCCCTCCAGGATCCCGGCGGCATCGTAACCGCCGAGGCGCGGGGCGTAGGCCGGCGGATCGTCCCGGAAGGCCTCGCGGTTGGCACCACTGGAGAAGCGCCAGACCCGGCCGTCCCAGGACAGCTCGAACCGCGCCGTCCCGGCCTCCGGCCCGCCCTCCAGGAAGTAGCTGACCGGATCGAAGCCGTTGAGCGTCAGCAGCTCGATCCGCGTCCGGGACGGCAGAGCGACCTCAGCCGCTGCGAGGCCGGAGCCGCCCCCCGGCCAAGGGGTCAGCATGGCCGCCAGCGTCGTCACCAGTGCCGCACCCGTCATGATCGCGCGCCCCGGCCGCGGTCCACGCGCCGCGCCGGATGCGGGTTCAGGGCGCGTTAACCACATCTTGCGGATTCCCTCAGAAGCTGGTCCGACTCATCCACCCGGGTCCGCAGGACGAGGGACCGGATGGATGGCGGCGCCCTGTCCGGTTCGGGCCGCCGACGCGGCGGGACGAGCGCGGCACAGGTCCATCGCACGAACCGTTAATCGAACCGGGCGAGGAGGCAACGATGACGGCACGAGACGATCGCGGCACCGACCGCCGCACCCTCCTGCGCGCGGGCCTCGGTCTGGCGCTGGGTTCCCCCCTCGCCAGCCTTGGCACCGCAGGGATGGCCCTGGCGGCGGGCGAGGATCTCGACACGCCCGAGACCTTCCGACCCGGCGAGATCGTGGAATCGGGCCACCGGTTCTTCGGCACCGTGTCGCGCGGCCTCGCGCTCACCGTCGAGGAGGCGGGCCGGCGCTGGGGCGAGCCCAACGGCTACATCCTCGGCCAGGAGGGCGGCGGCGCCGTGGTGGCGGGCGTCCGCTACGGCGAGGGCACCCTCTACACCCGCAATGCCGGCAAGCGGCGCATCTACTGGCAGGGCCCGTCCCTCGGCTTCGACGTCGGCGGCGACGGCGCCCGCACCATGATGCTGGTCTACAACCTGCCCAACGTGCGCGACCTGTACCGCCGCTTCGCCGGCGTCGACGGCTCGGCCTATCTCGTGGGCGGTTTCGGGATGACCGCGGTGGTCAACGACCGGATCATCGTCGTGCCGATCCGCAGCGGCGTCGGTGCGCGCCTCGGGATCAATGTCGGCTATCTGAAGTTCACCCGTGAGCCGACCTGGAACCCGTTCTGATCCGGAACGCGTTCTGATTGACGGGTGCCGCAGGATTTCACCCCTGCGGCCAACCTGGGCTAGAATGGGACTGGGTCGGGTCTTCCGGCCGGATGCGCGGGCTGCACCCTCGTGATCGAAACGGTGATGATCTTCGCGCTGGGTTTCCTGGCGGCGAGCCTGTGCGGCCTCCTGCTGCTGCCGGCCCTGAGCGCGCGTGCCGCGCGCCTGGAGCGGCGTCGGGCCGAGGCGCGCCTGCCCCTGTCGCCGGCCGAGATCGCCGCGGAACGCGATTTCCTGCGCGCGCAATTCGCCGTTCAGCAGCGCCGCCTGGAGCGCCGGGTCGAGACCGTCGAGGCGCGGCGGCAGGCCGATATGGCGGCTATCGGGGCCGGGACGATGCGGGTCGCCGCCCTGGCGCGCGACGTCGCGGCCCGCGATGCCGAGATCGCTCAGGTCCAGTCCAAGGCCCGGGAGCTCGAGGCCGAATTGGCGGCTGCCCGCGAGGACGGAAGCGCGAGCCTGGCCACCCTCCAGACTCTCGAAGATGCCCATGCCGACCTGCTCGACAGCCTCCTGGCGCTTCGGCAGGCTGCTGCCCCGGCGGCGAACCCGGACGCCACGACCCCGGACGCTGCAACGCTGGCAGCCGAACGCGACGATCTGCGCGCGAGCCTGAAGGCGGCCGAGGAGGCTCTGGCTCTGGCTCTGGCCGACCGGCAGCCGGACCGGCAGGCCGGCATCGAGCGCGAGAACGCCGATCTGCGCCGGCGAATCGTCGAGGTCGCCGACGCCCTCGCAAGTCCGGGCCGGATGCCGCGCGCCGCCGCGCCCATGCCGCAGCCCGAGCGCGTGTGAGCGGATCCGCCTCCGAGACGGGCTTTTGGCCGCCGAAACGGAACTGAAAACCTGCGACGACTGCCTTGTTTCGACCACGCAAAGGCATCATCGCAACGCCGACGCGTTCTGCATTCACAACTTCGATAGATGGTACGGATAGCCATGCGCCTGAAGCCGATCGTCCTCGCCGTCGCGACGGCCGTTGTCCTGACGCTGCCGGCAGCGGCGCAGCAGACGAAGCGCGGCAACGAGACTCTGAAGAAGTACTGCACCGGCGATTATCTGACCTACTGCGGCAATCTGGCCCCCGACGATCCGGCCACCGATGCGTGCTTCCAGAAGAACTGGAAGAAGCTCAGCGAGAACTGCCGCCGGGCGATCGACGCCTACGAGGCCGAGCAGGAGCAGAACGCCCCCGCCAAGAACCGTCAGGGCTCGCAGGGCGCCCGGGAGCGGCGCGGCTGACGGCTCCGGGCGAGAGCCCGCAGGCCGAGGGCCAAGCGGCCTGTGGCGGACGCGCGCTCGCGCCGGAGCGCGGCAACGGCTAAGGTAGCGCTCCCGCCGGCCCTCGCGTGCCGGTGCCGAGCCCGCCGGACCTTCGCGCGATGTTGTCGAAACCCGCCCTGAAACTCCTCGCCTTGTCCGGCCTCGTGGCCCTGGCGGTCTCCGCCTGCGGGCGGCGGGGCGCCCTGGAACCGCCGCAGACGGCGGCACCGGCCGCCGCGCAAACCGGCCCGGACGCGGCGACCGGGCGGCGGACGCTGCCGGTCTCCATCGGGCTCGGCGGCGGCGCCCCGGAGCCGGATGCGGCCTCGGTGCGTGCCGGCGACGAACTCTCCGTGGCGGCGGTGCCGCCCGGCGGCACCGAGGCGCCGGTGGAGACCAGTCGCGGCGCGCGGCGGGGCTACCGTGTGCCGAAGGAGCCTTTCATTCTGGATCCGCTGCTGTAGAGGGCTGAGGCCGGCACCGCGCGCGAGCGCCGCCGGCACGCCGTCCTGGTGCCCCCCGCGCCAGTGACCCGGTCGGATCCGGCCTTGAGCGTAGGCTCCTCCGGCCTGCGGCGGAATGTTTCACGGGAAACAGGCCGCGCTCCGGCGCGCCGACGAGACACGGCCGAGATGCACCATTTCCACTATCGCGACGGCCGCCTGCACGCCGAGGATGTTGACCTGACCGGTCTCGCCGCGGAGGTCGGAACGCCGTTCTACTGTTACAGCACCGCCACCCTGGAGCGGCATTACCGCGTCTTCGCGGAGGCCTTCGCGGCCGATGACGCGCTGGTCTGCTTCGCCATGAAGGCGAATTCGAACCAGGCCGTGCTGCGCACCCTCGCGGCCCGGGGCGCCGGCATGGACATCGTCTCGGGGGGCGAGCTGCATCGGGCGCTGGCGGCCGGGGTGAACCCCAGCAAGATCGTGTTCTCGGGCGTGGGTAAGTCCCGCGCCGAGATGGAGGCCGCGCTCAAGGCCGGCATCTTCTGCTTCAACGTCGAGAGCGAGCCCGAACTCGCGGTCCTGTCCGAGGTGGCTATGGGCCTCGGGCTCAAGGCCCCGGTCTCGATCCGGGTGAATCCCGATGTTGATGCCGGCACGCATGCCAAGATCTCCACCGGCAAGTACGAGAACAAGTTCGGCATCCCGATCACCCGGGCGCCGGCGGTCTACGCCGCCGCGGCCGCCCTGCCGGGGATCGCGGTGCACGGCGTCGACATGCATATCGGCAGCCAGATCACCGACCTGGCGCCTTTCGCCGACGCGGCCCGGCTGCTGGCCGGCCTCGCCCGGGAGCTGATGGCGGCCGGCCATCCCCTGCGCCACATCGATTTCGGCGGCGGCCTCGGGATCCCCTACCGCGACGACAACGCGCCGCCTCCGGATCCGGCCGCGCTGGCGGCGACCCTGCGGCCGCATTTCGCTCCCCTTGGCCTGCGGCCGGTCTTCGAGATCGGCCGGATGATCGTCGGCAATGCCGGGATCCTGGTGACGCGGGTGCTTTACGTGAAGCACAGCGAGGGGCGCACCTTCGTGATCGTCGACGCGGCGATGAACGACCTGATCCGACCGACCCTGTACGAGGCCTATCACGGCCTGCGCCCGGTCATCGAGCCGGGCCCCGAGACGCCGCGCCTCGTCGCCGACGTGGTCGGCCCGGTCTGCGAGAGCGGCGACTATCTCGCCCTCAACCGCGAGATGCCGACGGTAGCGGCCGGCGACCTGATCGCCGTGATGAGCGCCGGCGCCTACGGCGCGGTGCAGTCCTGCACCTACAACACGCGTCCCCTGGTGCCGGAGGTTCTGGTAAGGGGGGACCGGGCAGCGGTGGTGCGTCCGCGCCTCGACGTCGACGCGCTGATCGCCCTGGACCGGGTGCCGGACTGGCTGGCGTGAGCCGCGCTCCCGCGGGCAGTTCCGCATCCGCGTCGGCAGCCGGATCCGGCGAGTGCCTGCCGCTGTCGGTCTTCATCATCGCCCACAACGAGGCGGACCGGATCGGCGCGACGATCCGGGCCGTTCGCGACCTGACGGACGACCTCGTGGTGGTCGATTCGGGCTCCACCGACGGCACACAGGCCCTCGCAGAATCGCTCGGCGCGCGGGTGCTGCACAATCCGTGGCCGGGCTACGGCCCGCAGAAGCGCTTCGCCGAGGATCAGTGCCGGCACGTCTGGCTCCTGAACCTGGACGCCGACGAGGTGGTGCCGGAGGATCTCGTCCGGGAAATCCGGGCCCTCTGGGCCGGGGGCGAGCCGCGCCGGCCGGCATGGCGGATCGGCATCGCGGAGATCTTTCCCGGCGAGGGTCGCCCTCACCCGCTCGCCTATACGCTGACGCCGGTCCGGCTCTACCGGAAGGACCGGGGCCGCTACTCCGCCTCGCCGGTCCACGACCGGGTGGCGCTGGAACCCGGAGTCAATCCGGGGCGGCTCAGGGGCGTGATCCACCATTTCTCGGTGCGCTCGCTCGGCGACCAGCTCGACAAGCTGAACCGCTACTCCGACCAGCAGGCGGACGACCTGGAGATGCGGGGCGTGGTGATTCCGACTTGGCGGGTGTTCGTTGAGCTGCCGGGCAATTTCCTGAAGGCCTATCTCGGCCGCCGCCATTTCGTGCGCGGTACCTACGGCTTCCTGACGGCGATGAACTACGCGATCTCGCGGCATCTGCGCGTCGCCAAGCATGTCGAGCGCCGCCGCGCGGCCGCCACCCGCCAGGATCGGGTTGACCCGCCGGATCCGACCTTCTAGAGCCAGAGCGCCGGAGACGTGGCCGAGCGGCTGAAGGCACTCGTTTGCTAAATGAGCATACCCAGAAATGGGTATCGAGGGTTCGAATCCCTCCGTCTCCGCCACTTTAGTGGCCGAAAACACTGATACAATTAGGAAAATCGGCCCAACCAAGGCCGTGACCCCACTTTATAACCCACATTGTGAATCGGCTTGTACCGATCCGTTTCGGACGTTGACGGCCAATGGCCTCGCGCGCAAAGGCTGACGCCCCGCCTCGCTAGGCGGATCCGGCGTGCAGTCAGGTTGAGAGCCGGCACGTGGCGGCCACGCTGATCCGCTTCAGAGCCTAGCGGAACCGCCGCGGGCGTGAGAAGTCGATCTGGACAACGGTTGGCCCCTCGGGAGCAGCCTTGCGTAGGCCCGCCACGGCCGGCGTCTGACAGTTTGTCCCGGTTGGAGCTGCGTCCCACAATTGGCGCGCGAAGGGTGTCCGCACGCCCGCCTCGATCAGCCCCCGCGCCTGGGGATTCTGCGGAACCATGCCCTCGCGCATCAGCGTGTCAATCACCTCGCCCAGAATGCGCGCAGAGTCGTCGAAGCTGATCTGGTCCGCGCCGGGATAGCCGCAGCGGCGCTGCTCGAACAGCCAGTCGTGAACGATGTAGGCCGGTCCATACCCCCAAGGCGAAAAGCCAGGGATGGGCTGGAGGATAGGCGGGATGGAGCCGCCATCGGTGTACATCGGCTGCGGGATGATGGCTCGGTTGTCGGTGGTCACGAAGGTGAGCGGGTCCTTCGGGTCCGGCAGGTAGGCAAACCGGTTCTCGCCTACCCATTGCACGATGAGCTTACCCTTCAGCCGTCCGCCCGGTCCCGGCTGGGCAAGAGTCGCGCAGCCCGCCAGCGCAGCCGCGCTCAGGCTGACTGCCACGCTGCGGCGAAGGAAGCGCGCGAGATCGGATTGGCGGCCCCGCTCGGGGGCTCTGGGACTTTGGCACTTGGTCGCTGCCCATCTCCCCGTTTGCCGCAAGCTTGACCATAACGAGCGTGGGGACGCATGCCTCAAACAGGGGACGCGGTCGCATCCGGCCTTGTTGCGAGCAAGCCTTCTGTGACCAGTGATGAAGCGATCCAGGTGGGTGCGTTGATAGAGTTCGCGGTCGCGCGCATCGGTGCCGAGGATCAATCCGGCGGTGCGCGGCGGAGAAAATAGTTCGATTCGCGCACCCCGCTACTCCGCCTTGCATAGCCTCATCAGCCGACCTCGGTTCCGCTGCCTCGCGCTCTTGAGATAGGCTGCCCGACCGGGCGTTCGCCGCCGCGCCAGCTCGGCGAGCGCAGCTCCGACCTCAGCCTCACTGATGTTGCCAGGATCGTGGGGGCCGCCGAGCCGCGTCAGTATGGCCGTCGCTCGCGATGGCGCAGTTGGGTTACCGCCTGCACAAACCCTCCACCCTTCGATCTTGGGATCGCGGGTGCGGGGCACCCTGATGGATCGGCTCAGGGACGGGAAGGGGCTGCGCGGATGCCGGTGAGCAGGATGGACCTCGCGGATGCGGGCTCGCCGGAGGCGCTCGTCAAACGCATCCTACAGGCCGAGCCGAACCTTCCGGTGCCCGTGCCGATCCAAGAGCTGTGCGCGCGACTCGGCGTCCGCCGGATCGAGGACCACGACACCGACGAGTTCGAGGGCGGCCTCGTTACCGACGCGAAGCGGTCTGACGGCACCATCCTCGCCAAGCGCGGGGGCGAACCACGGCGCCGCTTCACCATCGCGCATGAACTCGGCCACCTCCTGATGGCGCACCACGTCCCGGATCAGCCCGGCCGGTTCCTGTGCAACAGTTCCGACCTGCTCCGCGTCACAGCGAAGGAGGGCGATCAGCGGCAACGCAGGGAGGTCGAGGCCAACCGCTTCGCCACTCTCATGCTGATGCCTCCGCACCTGCTGCGAGGAGCCATGGCGGCCTTTCGCGGGCCCGATCTGCAGCACGTCCTTGTGCTCGCGCGCGACTTCGCGGTCGGAAAGGAGGCGGCGGCCCGGGCCTACGTGCAATACCATCCTGAGCGGATCGCCATCGTCGTGGCGGGCAACGGCCGGGTGCAGCGGTGCTACCGCAGCCTTTCCTTTCCCGCCATCATCTGCGCGGTCGGCGGCCCGGTTCCGACAGGCTCGCTCTATCACAGCAGTCCACATCGGCCGAGCATCGTGAGCGACACCGCCGCGTGCAGGCCCGATCTCTGGATCGATGTGAAGCGCGACCTTCGCGCACCGGACCTCCACGAGCAGGTGTACCTTCAGCGGAACGGCTTCGCGATGATCCTGCTGCATCTGGACGCTGTCCCGGAGGAGAGCGCGGAGGAGCGCAGGCTCAATGAGGGCTGGCGTCACCGCTTCCACTCGGGGCGACGATAGGCAAGATCCAGCTCTGACGGAACAGCCCTGGCGGCCATAGCCTTCGGCCAATGGCGTCCCATGTCTGTGATGGCGCTTGTGAGCCGCCCTTCACCGGCTCGGCTTGCCCGCAAGAACCTTTCGTTTTGTTGGATTCAGATCTCCGGATCGATCATTAGACTTGAAATCTTTATCGGCGAGACCTCGCCACCGCTTCCTTCGGGGACCGAAGAAGGGAGAAACCTCGCGCTGAGGATTTGACTTGCGCCTCATCGTGTTATTCAGGGGCGATCCAGCCATCCACAAGCACCATCTTTGATGGCGCGCTGTCGAGAGGCTGTTATGAACCTATGGCGAGTTGAGCGGCCTGTCTGAGCATGAGGCAGACGGCAGCAACGAGGTGCAGGTCTGCCAGGGTGCTGGCATAGCGCTCGTAATCTTTGACGAGCCTGCGGAAGCGGGTGGCCCAGGCAAAGGAGCGCTTCACGACCCAACGGCGTGGGAGCAGCACGAAGCCGCGCTTGGCCTCGGGCAGCTTCACCACCTCCAGTGGATGCCGTGCTCACGTGCGGCTGTGGCCGGCTTCTCACCGGTGTAGCCTTGATCGACGAAGGCGACCTCGACACTCTCGCCGGTCGCCGCCTGCACGGCCTCTGCCAGCCGGCTCACCTGTACCCGATCATCGGCATCGGCGGGGGTGACGTGCAGCGCCAGGAGGTGGCCGAGCGTGTCCACCGCCATGTGCAGCTTCGAGCTCTTCTTGTGCTTGGCTCCATCGTAGCCGGCCCGCTCGCCGCTCCCGGGTGTGGACCGTAAGGTTCGGCTGTCGAGCACGGCCGCCCTCGGCTCTGGCGCCCGACCTGCGGCGAGGCGCAGCATCGCGCGCAGATCCTCGGCCAGTTGCTCGAAACAGCCGGCTGCTAGCCGGCGCTGGGCCTGCGGATACACGGCAAACCAAGGCGGCAGGTCGTGAGGCATCAGCCGCCACGGGCAGCAGCTCCTGACACCGTCCGACCAGCACCAGAACGGGGACGCGCATCTCGGATCGCTGTTTGGGCGCGCTGCGGCCGGTCCGGGCCGATTTTGTTGAAAAACTCGGAGGCAGCGCTTCAAGCGTCATCGAAGATCGCCCCGAGAGAAGATTTGCCTCTTGCGGACGGCGCAACACCATTCCCGCCGTGCGTTCCAGGCGTTCAATAGTAGGATCTTCCCCGGCCGGCGCCGTTCGCGGCGCTGCTTCGACCCGGTCCCGAGTTTTTCAACAAAATCGGCCGATTGCGGCCTGTCCGCTTCGAGACCTGGGTCATCGATAAGCGGACGTCCGGCGCGGCTCAGGTGAAGGCCTTGAGGCAACCCTGATCGGTCATTGGCTCGAATGAATACGAAGGACTGCTCAACGTGGCGCAGCGGAGCTTCGGATGACAGTTGAAGGGCAAGCCAAGCTCAGGTTCGCCACGCCCCCGATCATGTTTACGGTTTGCGGCGGTTGGCCGAAGCAGGTAGCGCCATTCAGGCGCGCGTGCGCACGGTAGCGGAACGCTCCGTCGGCTTGAGGCGGGCGCGCCAAACGGAGCGCTCGACAAGATCGCCGATCACGCCCGCCAGAATTTCGGCGACAGCCTCGCTGCCGCGCGCATTCAGCGTTCGTTGGGAGACCACCACCGAGAGCCTCCAGGATGGCGTTGGATCGACGATCGGTATCGCGACCATCTCGCCACCCTCGATTTCCGCAGCCAAGGCGAAATGCGGCATGACGGTCGCGAAGGCCTGAGCGCGCACGAGCTCCGCGATCGCGGGCAGGCTCTCGCAGTCCGTTGCCGTCGGTGTGACATCGTGGCGGGCCGCGAGCTGTTCGATCACGGTGCGCAGCACGTTCGGGCGGCCCGGGAGTACAACCGGAAGCGCTTGGTTGAAGACCTGCCGGAACGAGATCTGGCGGCGGGCGGCGAGCGGATGTGCCGCCGGCACCATGAACATCAGGTCTTCGACCATCATCTCGGTCCAGGCCACGTGCTCGAAGGCTTTGTGGTCGTAAAGCAGGGCGACGTCGAGTCGGCCCGACTGGATCCACTCGTCGAGCGTGCCGCTCATTGCTTCGACGACGTGTAGGGTGATGTTCGGCAGCGCGTCCGAGATCGCCCGGTACAGCGGCAGCGACAGGCCCCGGCAGGCCGAAGTCGGCAGCCCGACCGAGATGCGTCCGCTCGGGCTCGTCGCCTGGGAGCGCACGACCTCCTTCGCACGCTCGACCTCCTGCAGGATGCGCCGCGCGTGCTCGTAGAACTTGAGCCCGAGTTCCGTCGGCGTGACTCCGCGGGCATGCCGAAACAGCAGATCGACACCGAGTTCCTCCTCAAGGTTGAGCATCTGCTGGCTAAGCGAGGGCTGCGCGATTCGCAGCACCTCGGCAGCCCGCGAGACGTTCCCGCTCTCTGCGATCTGCGCGAAATACCGAAGCTGACGGAGATCCATGGCGATCCTACCGGGGACGTTCGTCAGGATCCGCGGAACACCACGGTGATGTCAAACTGCTCTCGACCTGGGCAATCTGCGCAAGCTATGTGCACCGCATCAAAATTTCCATTTGCATTGCAGGGGCTTGGCAAACTGATACCAGCCGCATCTCAGCCTATGATCCATGCTCATAGGAATTTCCAATAGCTCGTATCGGAAATTTGTCTTTGATGTCTGCTGTATTCGTTGCGTAGCCTGACGCTCGTCGGCCGAGGATCGGAACCGAGCCCGGATCATCATCAGGAAATCGGAGTCCATTCATGGATGCGCACAAGTATTTGCGCGGCCTATTCCTGGCTGCGCCTTTTGCAATCACGATTCCTGGTACGGCACTGGCTCAGCAAGAGCCCTGCATCGGTAACTCCGCCGCGATCACTGGCCCAGCGGCGTTCGGTGGCCAAGCAATCAAGATGGGGGCCGAGATCGCCGTCGACGAGATCAACGCGAAGGGCGGCGTACTCGGCAAGCCGCTGCGCTTCGTCCAGTACGACGACGCCGGCGCCCCGCCGCGGGGCATCGACAACACACGGCGCATCGCGCTTGCCGACAAGTGCGTGGTAATCCTCGGCGGCTATCACTCCACCGTCTCGGTGGCGCAGGTCGAACCGGTGCACGCCATCGGGATCCCCTTCGTCGGCGTACTCGCCGCCAACACCCAGGCGATCGAGAACGGACGCAGCCCGAACTACATGTTCCGGGTCTCCGCCAAGGACAAATGGGTCGCCCGCTTCCTCGTCGAGCAGGCCGCCAAGGTCTCGAAGACTGGTAAGATCGCCTTCTTCTACGAGAACACCGGCTGGGGCAACGGCGCGGTTCCTGACGTGAAGGCGGCCATCGCCAAGGGGGGCAAAGAGCTCGTCGCCGTCGAGACCTTCAACTGGAACGACCAGGACATGACCGCGCAGGCGATCCGCGCGCGGGATGCCGGTGCCGACGTCGCCCTGTTCTGGGCCCTCGACCGCGAGGGTAACCAGCTCGTCCGCTCGATGGACAAGGTCGGGTTCAAGCCCACCATCATCGGCGCCTGGGGCATCGCCGGCAATCTCGGCGAGCTCGCCGGCCCGCTCGCCAACGGCGTCGAGGTCGTGCAGACCTACAGCTTCATGGGCGACCTCGACCCCAAGGGCCAGGCGCTCTGGCAGAAGATCCAGGCGAAGTACGGCCTGAAGGATCCGGCGCAGATCAAGATGGGCTCCGGAATCGCCAATGCCTACGACGCCGTCCACATCGTGGCGCAGGCGATCGAGAAGGCCGGCGCCTACGACTGGAAGAAGGTCCGCGAGGCGCTCTATCAGGTCAAGTACGACGGCCTCGTCGCCAAGTACGACCCCGCCTTCGACGCCTCCGACCCCGAGCGCCAGGACGCGATCCTGCCGAGCTACTACAAGCTGACCGTCTGGTCCGACGGCAAGCTGCTGCCGATCGCGCAGACCCCGTACGGCAAGACGAACTGAAGGCGCGCGCGCCTCTCGCTCCTTCCCCAGCGGGAGGGGCCGGGGCGGTTCGTCCGGATCCCCCCTCACCGGGCCGGACCGCCCCGACTCCGCTGAACGACCCGCCCGCCTCGCATCGGGAGCCCCCGCGGCAGCCATGACGACCGCCCTGCAATACACCCTCTCGGGCCTGGCGATCGGAGGCATCTACGCCCTGGTCGCACTCGGCTTCCACATCATGTGGTCGGCCGCCAAGGCCGTGAACTTCGCCCACGGCGACACTCTGATGATCGGCGCGGTGCTCGCGGTGATGGGCGTCGATGCCGGCCTGCCGCTGCCGCTCGCCTGCCTCCTGGCGATCCTGGCCGGGGCCCTGTTCGGCGTTGTGCTGGAGCGCTTCGCGGTGCGTCCCTTCATCGGCGCCAACGCCTCGATCGGCTGGATGCTGACCACCATCGCGGTCGGGATCATGGCGGAATCGCTCGCCACCATGCAGTTCGGCGGCTTCTCCCGCCCGCTGCCCTCGCCCGGCGTCGCCGGCCCCATCTCGATCTTCGGCGCAGGCGTCTACCCGCAGGAACTCGTCATCCCGGCGGTCGCGGTGCTGGCGATGGTGGGGCTTCACGTGATGCAGCGGCGAACCCTGGTCGGGCGCGCGATGCAGGCGGTGGCCTACAACCGGCAGGCGGCGGCCCTGATGGGCATCGACGTCGATCGGATCGTGATGTTCTCCTTCGGTCTCGCCGCCCTGTTCGGGGCAGGCGCAGGCGTGCTCGTCGCACCCGTGATCCAGGCCTCGGCCAGCATGGGCGTGCTGCTCGGGCTGAAGGGCTTCGCGGTCGCCATCATCGGCGGCATCACCAGCGGGCCGGGCGTCGTCCTGGCCGGCCTCGCCTTCGGGGTCATGGAGAAGTTCGTCGAGGGCTACGTCTCGACGGCGGCGCGCGAGATCGTCGGCTTCAGCGCCATGATCCTCGTGCTCCTCGCCTTCCCTCAGGGCCTGTTCGGCCGCCGGGAGATCTTCAAAGTATGAAGGCCCTCCACATCCTCGGCTTCGCGCTGCTCGCAGCCATCCTCGTCGTCGTGCCGCTCACCTCCGGCAACGAGTACGAACTGCGCCTGTTCATGCTGTTCCTGATCTACGGCGTGATCGCGGTCGGCCTGAACGTCCTCGTCGGCCTCACCGGCCTCGTCTCCCTGGGGCAGGCGGGTCTGTTCGCGCTCGGCGCCTATACCGGCGCGATCCTGGCGATCCGGTTCGGCCTCGACCTCGTGCTCGCAAGCGTCGGCGCGGCAGTCGTCGCCGGCCTCTTCGGCGCGGCTCTCGCCTATCCGAGCGTGCGGGTGCGGGGCGTCTATCTCGCGGTGGTGACGATCGCCTTCGGCCAGATCGTCGAGAACGTCGCCATCGAGTGGCAGAGCCTCACCGGCGGGACCACGGGACTCACCGGCATCCCCGGCCCGAACCTTCTCGGGTATCCGCTCTCCGGCTACGCCTTCTACGCGTTGCTCGCGGTCACGCTCTTCCTCGCCACGCTGGCGACGCACAACCTGAAACACTCGGGCTACGGCCGCGCCATGCTCGCGGTCGCCCAGAGCGAGACGGCCGCGCGCAGCCTCGGCATCGGCGCCACGGGGATCCGCACGCTCGCCTTCGCGGTCGCGGCGGTCACGGCGGGAATCGCCGGCAGCTTCTACGCCTTCCTGAACGCCTATATCTCGCCCGACATCTTCACCTTCGCCGATTCCGTCCGCTTCCTGCTGATGGTGATCTTAGGGGGAGCGGCCTCGACCTTCGGCCCCGTGCTCGGGGCCTTCATCCTGACCTATCTGCCGGAAGTGCTGCAGCGCTTCGCCGAGTGGCAGAAATTCGCCTACGGCGCCCTGCTCCTCGCGGTGATGTTTGGTCTCCCCGGAGGCGTTCTGGGTACGCTTGGCAGCCTTTACGCTCGCCTACGCCCCGGCCCGCGCGGCGTCGATCCGGCTGAGGGCACCCCCGTCGCCGAGATCATGGCGGCCCGCGAGCCCGCGAGCCTGGAGACCGACCGCCTGACCGTTCGCTTCGGCGGGCTCACGGCCTTGGACGCCGCGAGCATCCGGGTCGCCCCGGGCGAGATCCATGCCCTGATCGGACCGAACGGGGCCGGCAAGTCAACCTTCGTCAACACGATCTCGGGCTTCTACCGCCCGAGCGAAGGAGGCGTGCACCTCGACGGGACCGACCTCGTCGGCTGCAAGGTCCACGGCATCGCGCGGCTCGGCCTCGCCCGCACCTTCCAGAACACCGAGCTGTTCGGGCAGATGACGGTTCTGGAAAACGTCATGGTGGGTGGCTTCCACCATCTCGGCTACAGCTTGCCCAGCGCGATCCTGCGCACGCCCCGCTTCCGCCGTGAGGAGGTCGCCTGCCGCGCTGCCGCGATCGGCCTCCTCGATTTCGTCGGCCTCAACGACGCGGCCAACGAGCAGGCACGCTTCCTGCCCTTCGGCCACCAGCGCCGCCTGGAGATCGCCCGGGCGCTCGCCACGCGTCCGCGCCTGCTGCTGCTCGACGAACCCGCCGCCGGACTGACAACGCACGAGATCGACGAGCTGGAGGCGATGATCCGGAAGATTGCCGGGCTCGGCGTCTCGGTGCTGCTCATCGAACATCACGTCGACCTCATCATGGCTGTGGCCGACACCGTGACAGTGCTCGACTATGGCCAGATCATCGCGAGCGATCGGCCGGAGGCGGTGCAGGCCGACCCGCGGGTGATCGAGGCCTATTTCGGCGGCCCCTCCGCCATCCTCGACGAGGAGGCCGCCTGATGACCGACACCCCCCTTCTCGTGGTCGAGAACCTGGAGGTCCGCTACGGCGCGGTGACGGCACTCCGCGGTGCGAGCCTGACCGTGCGGCGCGGTCAGTTGGTTGCCGTGATCGGCAACAACGGCGCCGGCAAGACGTCCCTGATGCGCGGCCTCACCGGGCTCGTGCGCCCGAGCGCCGGGCGCGTCCTGTTCAAAGGCGAGGAGGTCACGCGGCTTCCCGCCCATGCCAAGGTGGCCCGCGGACTCGCGATGGTGCCGGAGGGGCGGCTCATCTTCCCGGACCAGACGGTCGAGGACAACCTCATCCTGGGCGCCTATGCCCACGGGGGGCTGAAGACCGAGCGCTCGAGGGAGTCCCTGGAGCGATCGCTCGCCCTGTTCCCGCGCTTGCGCGAGCGCGTTCGCCAAACCGCCGGAAGCATGTCGGGCGGCGAACAGCAGATGCTCGCCATAGCCCGCGGGCTGATGGCCGAGCCCGACCTCCTCGTCATCGACGAACTTTCGCTCGGCCTCGCTCCCCGGGTCGTCGAGCAGTTGATCGGCGTCCTGCGCGAGCTCAACCGGCAGGGCCTCACCATTCTTCTCGTCGAGCAGCTCGCATCCTACGCGCTGGCCATCGCCGACCACGCCTACGTGGTGGCGCAAGGGCGCGTGGTGCGGGACGGCCCGAGCAGGCTTCTCGCCCGCGACCCGGAGGTCATGGAGACCTTCCTCGGCAAGAAGAAAGCCGCCTGAGAACGCCACCTCCGAAGACCCGATCCGACGCGGCACCGGGCGGCGCCGCGAACGGTCTCCCATGCCCGACAAGGAACCGTCATGCCCCAGCGCGTCGTCGACCTGAGCCTCCTGATCGAGGACAACATGCCGGCCCACAAGCTCTTCCAGCGGCCGGTGCTCACCACCCATCTCAGCCACGAGAGCTCGGCCGCCCTCGGACTCGGCGTCCCCGGCGACGCGATGACGTTCCAGACCAACTTCATCGCGATGCTCGATCACGTCGGCACCCACGTTGACGCGTTCCTTCACGTCAACCCGAACGGACAACCCGTCGACGAGATGCCGCTCGAGATGTTCATGGGCAAGGCCGTGTGCTTCGACCTGCGCCACATCCCCGACCTCGGCGACATCACGGTCGCCGACATGGAGGCGGCCGAGGCCAAGAGCGGCGTGACGGTCGACGGTCACATCGTCCTGCTCTGCACCGGCTTCCATGCCCGCAACTACCCGGGCCCCGACTCGGTCTGGAAGAACCCGCTGCTCACCGCGGAGGCGACCAGGTGGCTGCACGCGCGCGGCTCGAAGATGCAGGGCGTCGAGGGGCCCTCCACCGACAAGCCGAGCGACAACATCTTCGCCCAGCACCGCCTCTGCCGCGACCTTGGCATGAGCCACTGGGAATGGCTGGTGAACCTCGAGGAACTCGTGGGCAAGGGCGAGGTACAGTTCTTCGGCGTGCCACTGAAGTTCAAGGGCGGCTCCGGCTCGCCGGTGCGCGCCTTCGCCATCGTCAACGACTGATGCGACCGCGGCGCCCCCAGGGCGCCGCACCGCGATCTCCGGAGAGTGGGCGATGACGAGCGACCTGGACTTCATGACCGCGCTGGAATTGCGCGGTTTGATCGCGAGCCGGTCGGTCTCGCCCGTGGAACTCACGGAACTCGCCCTGGCGCGTGCGGAGGCGAGCCAGGGAACGCTGAACGCCTTCTCGCATCTCATGCCCGAGGAGGCCCGGTCCGCGGCCCGCCGGGCCGAGGAAGCCGTGATGCGAGGGGGCCCGCTGGGGCTGCTCCACGGCCTGCCGGCCTCGGTGAAGGACCTGATCGCGGTGGGCGGTCAGCCCTACGCCTCAGGTTCGCGGGCCATGGCGGGCAACATCGCCGCCGCCGACGCCCCCTCGGTCGAGAGACTGCGCGCGGAAGGCGCCATCATCATCGGCAAGACCACGACGAGCGAGTTCGGAGCCAAACCTGTGGGTGACTCGCCGCTCACAGGCATCACGCGCCATCCCTGGGACCTTACGAAGACCCCGGGCGGATCGAGCGCCGGCGCGGCCGCATCGGTGGCGGCCGGGATCACGCCCTTCGCTCTGGGCACGGACGGCGGGGGCTCCCTGCGCATTCCCGCGGCGCTGACGGGCCTCGTCGGCCTCAAGGCGCAATTCGGGCGCGTTCCGGTCTGGCCGACTTCGGCGACACCGACACTCGCCCATGTCGGCTCCATCGCGCGCAATGTGGCCGATGCCGCGTTGCTGACGTCGGCGGTTGCAGGCCACGATCCCCGCGATCCCTTCGCGGTGGCCGGGCCCGTGCCCGACCTTCTGGGCGCGGCGAAGGCTTCCGTCGCCGGACTCCGGGTCGCCTGGAGCGCGACGCTCGGCTACGCAAGGCCCAACCCCGACGTCGCCGCCGTTGCCCGTGCGGCGGCGATGGCGTTGGCAGACCAGGGTGCGATCGTGGAGGAGGTCGACGAGGTCTTCGAGTCCGATCCGGCCGATCTGTGGACCGCCGAGTTCTATGCCGGCATCGGCACACGCCTGCGCAGCGTTCTCGAAGCACGACGCGACCTCCTTGACCCGGCAGTCGCGGATGTGCTCGACGCCGCCCTCGCCCAGGAGATGCGCGCCTACTACGAGACGGTCTTCGCGCGCTACGCGTTGCGGGACCGGATGGTCAGCTTCTTCACCGGCTACGACGTCCTTCTGTCGCCGACACTGCCGATCTCCTCCCTGGAAACAGGCCGGAACATTCCCGAAGGTCTGGAAGACCGCAGCCTCGTCTCCTGGGCCTTCTACACCTATCCTTTCAACCTAACGGGCCAGCCCGCAGCCTCCGTCTGCGCGGGATTGGCATCGGACGGCATGCCGGTCGGTCTCCAGATCGTCGGCCGCAGCCTCGGCGAGATCGACGTGGTGCGAGCGGCTGCGGCGGTCGAGAGAACGCAGCCGCAGGGCTATAACCTTCGGCCGTTTACAGGTCAGTGAAGAGCAGCTGCGGTGGGGATGGCCGGAGGCAGGCTCCTGCTCCAGCGAAGTCGGTCAATTGCCTGAACCCCGGCTTCCATGTCACCGGGCTAGGACACGAGCGGCCCTTTGCTGCTCCTCTTGAGCGAATCTTGCACCTCTTACGCGTAGGTAGCCTGAAGCGAGGCGCCACTCTGATCGTGCGACTGGTCACGGAACCGGCCTTCGCGACCGTCTCGGGGTTATATGTGTCCGTCCCGGACGGCAAACCGTTGGTGCCGAACGCGCAGGGCGGCGACCGAGAAGGTCGGCTCAGGCTCTGGTCCGCCACGGCCGAGCTTCTTTGGCCCTTCCTGCAGACGTTTTGCAGAGTGCCGTCCGACGCACAACGCTCATGAGGAAGCGGGGCGGCTGCGAGTGATGTGCCTGTACGGGTGCCCCACGGCCACCCCATAGCCGTGCGACTGGCGCGTGGCAGAGGCGGTTCGCAACCGCGCGACGCCTCAGTGCCGCATCGGCTGGATCATCGGCATCGAGGGCTGAGACGATTGCGGACTGGATGACGGCGGCATCGCCGGCATCATGTTGGAATTCATGTTGCTCATAATCCAGACCGAGCCGCCGATCAGCAGCACCACGAACAGGACGCCGAAGGCCAGCGCCATAACATTGTTGATGTTATCCGGCCCGGTGGTGATGTGCAGGAAGAACACAAGATGCACGCCCATCTGGGCGATGGCGAAGACGATCACGGCCACCGGGACCGCCGGCGCCCATACGAATTTGGCGTGCACGATGGCGAAGGAGCAGACCGTCAGCAGGGCCGCGAGCGCGAGGCCGATGAGATAGCCCCGGATGCCTTTTCCGATATCCTCCTCAGCAAATTCCTCCCCCGGTGCGACCTCGGTCTGATGCCGGTCGAGGCCCTCCGCGTCGGCGTGGTCCGCGTGGCTCATGTGATCGACCCCATCAGGTAGACGACGCTGAAGACCCCGACCCAGACGATGTCGAGGGCGTGCCAGAACAGGGCGAAGCACAGGGTCCGGCGCACGATGTCGGACCGGAATCCCTTGGCCAGCACCTGCGCCATCATGGTGAGCAACCAGAGCAGGCCGATGCTCACGTGCAACCCGTGGCACCCAACGAGCGTGAAGAAGGACGACAAGAAGGCGCTCCGGGACGGCCCGGCGTTGCGCTGGATCAGGTCGTAGAACTCCATCGCCTCGAGCGCCACGAAGCCCGCGCCCAGGCAGAACGTCACCGCCATCGCGGTCTGGAAGAGCAGCATCCGGCGGGCCGAGAGCGCGAGGCTCGCCATGCCGCAGGTGAAGCTCGACAAGAGCAGCAGCGCCGTCTCGATGGCGATCCGGCTGAGGTCGAAGATCTCCGGACCTGTCGGCCCGTCCGAGACGCCGCCCTGCAGCACCGCGTAGCTCGCGAAAAACGACGCGAACATCACGATGTCGCTGAGGATGAAGATCCAGAAGCCGTAGGCGACGATGATGCGCTTCGGCGAGGGCCCGCCGGTCCCGCGTCCGGTGGCGCGGGACTCGCCGTGGCCGTCCCGGCTATGGCCGAGATGATACGGGTCACCGCGCAGCGCGGTGACCGAGGCGGGGGATGCGGCGCCGCTCATGCCGCCCTCCTCTGACCCGCGCCGTGGAGCGCCTCGAGCCGCCGGCTACTTCGCGGCACGCCAGAGCCCGCCGCTCCAGGTGACGCTGGTGAACCCGCCCTTCGACGGCGCGCGCCTGCCGCTCGCCTTCGACATCGCCTTCGCGGTGCGCCGGGACGACGACGCGGGCACCTTCGCCCGCGAGATCGGCGGCGCCCTCCGCCGGCACCGGGCCGAGATCGACGCGATCCTGGCCTCCTACGGCGTGCCGCGCCTCGACACCCCGACCACCCTGGAGACGCGATGATGCCGATGGTTGCCACCCTTCGCATGGCGGCTCTCGCCGCCGCCCTCGCGGACGCAGGCCTCACCCTCGGGGTCGCCCGGGGCGCGGCGGATCCGGAATCCGGCGCCGGCCAGGGCGAGCCGCAGGTGGTCCTCACGCCGCAGGCCGTCGGCGGCGAGGCCGTGCCGACGACGGGAGCGAAGCGCGCCGCGCAGTACGAGAACAACAAGGACGCGATCGAGGCCGGCCGCGGCCTCTACGCGGCCTACAACTGCTCCGGCTGCCACGCGGGCGGTGGCGGCGGCTTCGGGCCCGCCCTGTCGGACGACCAGTGGCTCTACGGCGGCTCGCTGGAGAACATCGTCGCGACCCTCTACGAGGGCCGCCCGCGCGGCATGCCGGCATGGCGCGGCAAAATCCCGGACGAGCAGATGTGGCAGCTCGCGGCCTACGTGAAATCGCTGAGCCAGCCGGGCGGCATCGCGCCCCCGCTGTGACCGCCCGGCCGTCGCCGTGACGGCGCTCACCGATCGGTGCCCTCCCGCACCCCTTGGCGCGGGGGTGAATACCGTCGCTCCTGCCTCCTGCCGGCTCGTGAACTGCTGAAGGGCAGACGTAACCTCGCGATCACCGGATAGACGGCGGGCAGGACCACGAGGGTCAGCAGGGTCGCGCTGATCAGGCCGCCGATCACCACGGTGGCGAGCGGGCGCTGCACCTCCGCCCCGGCGCTGGTCGAGACGGCCATCGGCAGGAATCCCAGGGCGGCAACGAGGGCGGTCATCATCACCGGGCGCAGCCGCATCTCGGCGGCCCGGGTGGCAGCCTCCCCTGGGTCGAGGCCTGAGCCTTCGAGGTCGCGGATGTAGCTCGTCAGCACCACGCCGTTCAGGATCGCGATGCCGAAGGTCGCGATGAAGCCGATTGCCGCCGAGATCGAGAACGGCATGTCGCGCAGGGCGAGTGCGAGGATGCCCCCCGTGGCGGCCATCGGCACGTTCAGGAAGATCACGCCAGCGAGGCGGATGTCGCCGAACATCACGACGAGGAGGACGAGGATCCCCGCCAGCGCAGCCGGCACCACGACCGACAGGCGGGCGGTGGCCTCCTGCAGGTTCTGGTATTGGCCGCTCCATTGCAGCGCGTAGCGCGGCGGCAACTTCACTTGAGCGGACACAGCCTTCTGTGCGGCGTCGACGAAGCTCTGCACGTCCCGGCCGCGGACATTGGCCTGGATCGAGATCCGCCTCTGCAGCCGCTCGCGGCTGATCTGCGCCGGGCCGGAAGTGACGTCCACCGAGGCCACCATCGAGAGCGGCACCGTCGTCTGCGGCCCGTTCCCCTTGCCCGGCCGTCCGACCGGCAGGGCGCGGATCCGCTCGATGTCGCTGCGGTCGGCAGGATCGAGCCGGACCACGATGTCGGTGATGGAGTTGTCATCGCCGTAGACCATGCCGGCGGTACGTCCGCCGATGCTCTCGACCACGTCGAGCACGTCCGAGACGTTGATGCCGTAGCGGGCGGCCCTGGCGCGGTCGACCTGGATCGACAGCGCCGGCATCCCGGCCTGCGCCTCGGCCTTCACGTCCGCCGCGCCCTGGACGCCCGAGACCACGCGCACGATGGAATCGGCCGTGTCCTTCAGGACCTTGAGGTCGTCGCCGTAGAGGCTGACCGCGACGTCGCCGCGCACGCCCTCCAGCAGATCGTCCATCCGCATCTGGATCGGCTGCGAGAAGCTGTAGGCGACGCCGGGCACCTCCTCCCGGAGGCGCTTGTCGAAGGCCGCGACGAGACCTTCCTGGCTGTCCGCCGTCTTCCAGGTCGACGGGTCGGTGAGGGTGATGAAGCTGTCGGCCGATTCGACGCCCATCGGGTCGGTCGGGATCTCGGCGCTGCCGGTGAGGGAGACGACCCGCTTCACCTCGGGGAAGGATTTCAGGATCCGCTCGATGCGCGTCACCGTGGCCAGCGAGGCGTCGAGGGAAATCCCGGGCAGCTTCTCGGACGTGATCACGATCGACCCCTCCGACAGCTTCGGCAGGAACTCGCCCCCCAGCCGCGTAGCCACCACGCAGGAACCGGTGAACAGGGTGGCCACCGTGAGGACGGTCACGAGCGTGTGCCGCTTGGCCCAGCGCAGCACCGGCGTATAGGCGCCCCGCACCACGTGGACGAGGCTCGTCTCGCGCTCGCCGATCTCACGCCCGGACAGGAAGATCGCCGCGAGCGCCGGCATCAGGGTTAGCGTGACGACGAGCGACGAGCCGAGTGCCAGGATCACCGTGAACGCCATCGGGGCGAACATCTTGCCGGCGACGCCTTCCAGGGCGAGGATCGGCACGTAGACGATGATGATGATCGCCACCGCGAAGATCACCGGGCGGGCCACCTCGGCGGCGGCGTCGCGGATCAGGTCGTGGGCCGGGCGATCCGGGTGCTCGCCGCGCGCACGGAGCACGTTCTCGATCATCACCACGGCACCGTCGACGATCAGCCCGAAGTCGATCGCCCCGAGGCTCATCAGGTTGCCCGACAGGCCGAGCAGCCGCATTCCGGCGAAGGCCATCAGCATCGAGAGCGGGATCGCGGCAGCGACGATCAGCCCGGCGCGGAGATTGCCGAGCAGCAGGAGCAGCACCACGATCACCAGCACCGCTCCTTCGAGGAGATTGTGCTCCACCGTGTGGATCGTGCGCTCCACCAGGGCGCTGCGGTCGTAATAGGGAGCGATCTCGACCCCCGGCGGCAGCTGCTGACGCAGGTCCGCGATCGTCTTCTTCACCCCTTCGACCACGGAGCTGGCATTCGCGCCGTACCGCATGAGCGCGATGCCGACGACGGTCTCGCCCTCGGCGTCATGGGTGACGGCGCCGAGCCGGACCTTGGGAGCCTCCTGCACCGTGCCGAGGGTGCCCAGCGTCACTGGAACGCCGCCGGGGCCGGTCGCGACGACGATGTCGGCGATGTCCTCCGGACTCTTGGCGAGGCCGAGGCCGCGGATCGTCTCCTGCTGGTCGTTGTGCTCGATATAGGCACCGCCCCGGGCGGCATTGTTCTCCATGAGCGCCGTGTAGACCTGGGCCAGGGTCACGCCGTAGCGGCGCAGCGCTTCCGCCGAGACGCGGACCTCGTCGGTCGGCATCTGGCCGCCGTAGATGTTCACGTCGGCGATGCCCGGGGTGAGCTTCAGCTTCGGCGCGATGGTCCATTGCAGGATGCGCTTCAGCTGCATCGGCGTGTAGGCGGGCCCGCGCAGCTCGAACTGGTAGATCTCACCGAGCCCCGTCGCCATCGGGCCCATCTGCGGATCGCCGACCCCTGCCGGCATCAGACTCTTCGCCTGGGGCAGGCGCTGGAACACTTCGGCCCGCGCCGACGTGACCGATACGGCCTCGTCGAAGGTGACGTAGACCGCTGAGACCCCGGCCCGCGAGGTCGAGCGGACGTTGGAGAGTCCAGGTGCACCCGCCATCGCGTTCTCGACCGGGAAGGTGACGAGCCGCTCGACCTCCAGGGGACCGAGCCCCGGCGAGAGGGTCAAGATCATCACCTGCTTCGGCGAGATGTCCGGCACCGCGTCGACGGAGAGCCCTTCGAGGTTGGCGACCCCGCCCGCCGCCGCCGCGAGGGCGACCACCAGCACGAGGAAGCGGCGGCGGACCAGGAGGGCGAACCAGCTCCTCATCGTCGCTCCTCAATCCGTCGATCCGAGGAGGCTGCGCAGCAGGATGGCCTTGAGGCCGAAGCTGCCCGCGGTCGCGACGCACTCGCCGTCCGCCACGCCTTGGCGCACCTCCACCCAGTCGGTGCGCTGGATGCCGAGCGTGAGGGCCCGCCGCTCGAACCGGTCCGGGGCCTTGCGCACGAAGGCGATGGGGCCGGCTTCCGTCTGCTGCACGGCCGCCGCCGGGATGGTGACGCCGCCGCGACCCAGATCCGCCGCCACCGTTACGGAGACGAAAAGGTTAGCGCGCAGGAGATCCTCCGGGTTGTCGAGCTCGATCCGCGCCGGGGCCGTGTTCGTCGCCGGGTCGACGGTCACGTTCACAGAGCGGACATGGCCCTCGAAGGGCGGATGATCGGGCATCGGGCTCTCCACCGAGGCCGCGTCTCCCGCCTTCACCCGGGCGATGTCGGCCCCGTACAGGTTCGCCAGCACCACAACGCGGGTTGGGTCGGCCACCATGAAGGCGTCCCGCCCGGTATCGACCACCTCGCCCAGCGTGATGCCGACGCTCGTCACCACGCCGCCGATCGGCGTGACCACGGCACTGGTGCCGGGTGCGGCGCCCTCGGCCGGAGCGAGGCGCTGGTACTGCGCCCGGTACATGTCCGCGTTCGCCTGCGCCGACTTTACCGCCGCCTGGGCCTTCGCGAGATCGACCTGACGCCGCTCGACCTCGGCCTGGGCGACGCCGCCGAACTTCAGCTGCTCCAGCCCACGCTTCACCTGCAACGCCGCCACAGCCTCGGAAGCCTGAGACTCGCCGAGTGCCGCCTGCGCCGCCTGGAGCCCGTTGCGGGCGTCGAGGATGCCGGCAGCATCGAGGGTCGCGAGCGTTTGTCCTGCCGTGACACGGTCGCCGGGCTGGACGGCGAGGCTCAGCACCCGCCCCTGCGTGCGCGGCTTCAGATGCGTCACCCGCCGCTCGTCGAAGGTGACGGTGCCGGGCGCGCGCACCGGCAGCACGATCCGGCGCGTCACGGCTCGGCCGAAGGCGAGACCCATCCGCTTCTGTCCTGCTTCGTCGAGGGTGACGAGATCGGGGTTCGCCGGGGCGTCGCCGGATTTGTCCACCTTCGCGTCGGAAGCCGCTGGAGGGGCGAGGCCGAAGGCGTCGAGGATGGGGCCGCGATAGGTCCAGCCCGCGAAGGCCGCAACGGCCAGCACAGTCAGGACGACGAGTGCTCGGCGCGCGGGGCTCCGGCGCACGTCTTGAGCGGACGAAGAGGCATCCTCAGACTCCAAGCCGTCGTTCTCGATAATGTCGGACGCCTCCGCGCGGCGCGCGGATGATTCGGCGTTCAGCGACATGGGCAGGCGGGCCGCCGGCCGGTCGAACCGAATTCCGCGCGGGCGAGGGAATGGGTCATGCGTCGAAGCCCGAGGGGAGCACCTCGTCGCTCACGAAGCGACCGGTCTCGACCTCGCGGATCACCACGTCGAAGCCTTCGCCCCGCAGTTCCCGCAGCCGCTCGACGGAGACATAGGTGCGGGTCTCGACATCGTATAGCCGGCTCTGAGCGTAGCGATTGATCAGGCGGCGGGGCCGCCGCTTCCGGGGCATGGAGGCGTTCCCTCAGCAGCTGGGGATCGCGTCGGATGCGGCGGCGGCGCTGGGCGAGATCAACATCGGCAGGGCTCGGAACAGGAACGTCCCCGCCCGAAAGGGAGCCGAGGTACGCGCTAGAGTCGTTCTAATAAGTTGGGTGAAGCCGATGGGGCGCCACTAAATTCGGGTTCACAGTCGTGTCCCTGCGCAGACCGCCGGGCCGACATGCGACAGAATGGAGAGCGCGGGAGGGACGGGCTGGCGTGGCGAGGCTGTTGCTGATTGAGGATGACGGGGACACGGCCGGGGACGTGCTCGATGATCTGCGCGGGCGCGGCCACGAGGTCGCCTGGGTGGCGACCGGGCCGGACGGCGCCCGGTCGGCGCGGGAGGGCGGCTGGGACGCGATCATCCTCGACCGGATGCTGCCGGGCCAGGACGGGCTTGGCGTCCTTCAGGACCTGCGCCGGGATGGCGACCGGACGCCCGCCCTCGTCCTGAGCGCGCTGGGCGATGTGGACGAGCGCATCCGCGGCCTCCGGGCCGGCGGCGACGATTACCTCGCCAAGCCTTTCGTTCTCGGCGAACTCGCTGCGCGGATCGAGGCGCTGCTCCGCCGCCCGGTCGACGGCCGCGAGACGCTGCTGCGGGTCGGCAGCCTGGAAATCGACCTCGTCGCCGGGACCGGCCGGCGCGGCGCGCGGAACCTCGACCTCCTGCCCCGCGAACTCAAGCTGCTCGCCTACCTGATGCGCTCGCCCGGCCGGATCGTCACCCGGGCGATGCTGTTCGAGGAGGTCTGGAACTACCGCTTCACCCCGAAATCGAACCTCATCGACGTCCATCTCGGGCGCCTGCGCCGCAAGCTGGAGGCCGCCGGGGAGGTGCCCCTGATCCAGAACGTCCGCGGCGTCGGCTTCACCCTCACCCCCGATGACTGACGTTTTGCGTTCGACCACCCTGCGGTGGGCGCTGGGGATCGCCCTGTGGTCGGTGCTCCTCGCACTGACGATGTTCGCCTTCATCTATTGGCAGACCGCCTCGTATCTGCGGGAGGAACTCGCCGAGACCCTGCGGCTCGAAGTCCGCGCGGCCGCCGCCGACCCCGCCGCCACGGCTTTGCGGGTCGACACCTGGACCGCGATGGATCCGCACGCGCGGCACTACGGCGGCTTCTTTGCGCCGAACGGCACCCGCCGCGCGGGCAACCTCGATACGATCCCGAAGGGTTTGCCGCAGGACGGGGACGCCTATCGCGTGAACGCCACGGTGGTGGTTGGGGGCCGCAGCCTCGCCGATGAGATCTGGGCGTCTGCCCTGTCGCTGCCCGGCGGCGGCACGGTGGTGATCGCCCATGACACCGACGACATCGACAAGGTGCGGGTCACGACCTTGCGGGCCCTGGGCCTCGGGCTGTTGCCGATGCTGGCGCTTTCGGGGATCGGCGGCATCGTCCTCGCCCGCCGGGGCCGCCGGCGCTTCGCCGCCACGGAGGCGGCACTCGCCGAGGTGATGCGCGGCAACCTCGGCAAGCGCCTGCCGGTCGGGAAGCGGGGCGATGAGTTCGATCGCCTCGCCGCGAACGTGAACCGGATGCTCGACGAGATCGAGCATCTGATGGGCGAGGTCCGCAGCGTCGGCGACGCCGTCGCCCACGACCTGCGCACGCCGCTCACCCGCCTGCGGGCCCGGCTTGAGCGCAGCCGGGCGCAGGCGAAGACGGTCGCGGAGTTCCACGAGGCGATCGACCAGGGCCTCGCCTGGATCGACCAGACGCTCGCCATGGTGACCGCCGTGCTGCGGATCGGCGCGATGGAGGAAGGCCGCAGGACCGCCTTCGCCCCGGTCGATCTCGGCGAGCTGGCCGCGGCGGCGGTCGATTTCTTCGAGCCCGAAGCGGAGGAAAGGAGCGTCCGGCTCGTCCTCGCAGCCGACGCCGAAGTCCCCCCCGTCCATGGCGACCGGGACCTTTGCTTCGAGGCCCTGTCGAACCTCATCGACAACGCCCTGAAGTTCACGCCTTCCGGGGGGGCCGTGCGCGTCGAAGTCGCCCATTCCAGTCAGGCGGTCGAGGTGGCCGTCGAGGATACCGGCCCGGGTCTGCCCGCGAGCGAGCACGATAAGATCTTCCGACGGTTCTACCGCGCGGAGATGTCCCGCCAAACCCCCGGAAACGGGCTTGGCCTGAGCTTGGTCGCCGCTATCGCCAAGCTTCACGGCGCAAGCGTCAGTGTTCGCGCGGCGGAAGAGGGGGGTTGCCGTTTCACGATGAATTTCTCGAAATTGATCATCGGCGGCCACATGCCCTTCGCTGATTGAATTACTTTGGCGAAATGCCTGATTACTAATGATTGAATGCAAAACGTACAGATTTCTGGCTCGTCGGCCGACAGGACTTGGGTACCGAGACGGTCGGCATCACCCTGGATGAGATGCGCAACCGGCTTCGGGATGAGCACGATCTGACCGTCGGGACCGGCACCCTGTGGAGCTTCCTCGACGCGCGTGACCTCACCTACAAAAACAGACAGCTCACGCCGCAGAGCAAGATCGCCCGGACGTGCAGGCTGCGCGCGAGGCCTGGTCCGAGGGCCAGCGCGATCTCGACCCTGAGCGTCCCCTGTTTCTCGACGAGACCTGGACCTCGAACAACATGGCCCGCCGGCGCGGACGGTCTCCCCGAGGCGAGCGGCCGCGCTCGCCCGTGCCGCATGGCCACTGGAAGACGACGACGCTGGTGGCGGGCTTGCGTCTGTCCGGGATCGCCGCGCCCTTCGTGCTCAATGGGCCGATCAACCGCGACGCCTTCCAGACTTACCTCGAGCGCGTGCTCGTGCCCGAACTTGTTCCCGGTGACATCGTCGTCATGGACAACCTCGGCAGCCACAAGGGGCCGGCCGTGCGGGCGGCGATCGAAGCGGCAGGCGCGCGACTGCTGTTCCTCCCGCCCTACAGCCCGGACTTCAACCCCATCGAGATGGCCTTCGCCGAACTCGACGCTCTCCTGCGCAAAGCGGCCGAGCGAACCGTCGAGGGTTTGCGCTCCGCCATCGGACGCCTCGTCGACACCGTCACACCCGACCAGTGCGCCAACTTCTTCGTCGCCGCAGGATACGAACCAGATTAAACCGGAGACGCCCTAGCCGTAGCGACGGCGCTTGCTGCATCATTCGAGGATCGCGGGCGGTCCCGACCACAAACCGCCTGATCCATTCGGCAATCCGCTTTCATCCGGTCACCTTGTAAAGGCATGCTGCTCGCCGGTTGTGTCCGGGCGCATTGTGGCGCCCGGACACACCGGTTTCAGGCGTCAGCCGCATACTGGCCGGCAGCATAGTGACCGCGGAATTCTCGGTGGGTTGGCAACTCGGCGTGCGGCGTTCAGCGCCGTCCCTGTGCGGCGCCGAAGGTCCGCTTCTCCGATTTGAACGCCGCAAGCGGCAAGGTCGCCTTCGGCCGGCCTCGGTCATCGAGAGATTCGCGCGCGTGCCTCAGACAGGTGGTTTGTAGACTTGCACGAGTTCGCATGATCAATTTTCTGATGTGGAGCGATATTCTGCCGACCGTGGGGTAAAGTGCAAATACAGTAGAGCTCCCGGGACGTTTACTCTCCCGATCGCCGCGCTCAGAGCACATCCCGATAAACAAAACGAGCTCAGGTCACCGCTCATGCTCCGCGATGTGATAGAGGACGATCGCCACGTCACTCGTTCCGTTCATGTCGCGCGGCTATGTTCGAACGCCCGGGGAGTGGTGGCGCGTGAGGGCATGAACAGCACAGGCTCCGCAGATCGAATATTGAGCCCCACCTGACGCGGTGACAGGCGGCGACTGACGACGAGGGTCGCGATCTTGCCGTCGTCAAATGTGAGGACACGCGAATGCCGCGACGATTCTGAGCGCGAGCCGAGCCGCACAACATGCCTTGAGCGAGGGGTAAGGTCTGATTCAGCTTGCTCGATCTTTGGCCTGTTGCCGAGAACTCGCGAGGAACAGTCTTTCAACATCTTGGAGGCCAGAAGGCGACCGGGGCATGGGATGACGTACGAGGAGCGCAATACCCGTGTCGGGAATTCGATCGACGCCCGCGACCGAACTCCGGCCTGCCGCTGCCCTAGTCGCGGCGTTCGTTGTACTGACCTTGGTGATCGCGTTAAGCGCGACGCTCTTCATCGGCGACATGCACCGGCAAGCTGTGCAGGACGTCGAGCATAATCTGGTCGGGCTTTCAACGGTCCTCGCCGATCAAGCGGACCGCTCCCTGCAGGCCATCGAGATGGTCCAGGAAGCCGTCATCCAGGGCATGCACGAGGCAAACGTTGTCACGACCTCGGATTACGCTGCCGCGGCGAGTCGGCAGGAGCTGCACGTGGCGCTCAAGGCCCGGATCGCCGCGCTCCCGCAGATCAACGCCATCACGCTCATTGACCACGCCGGCAAGCTCCTGAATTTCAGTCGGTACTGGCCGATCCCCGAAGTGAATATCGCGGACCGGGACTACTTCAAGGCGCTCGCCGCTGATCCCAAGCTCCAACGTTTTACCGGTCAACCGGTTCAGAATCGCGGCGACGGGGAATGGACAATCTACGTTGCCCGCAAAATTTCGGCACCGGACGGAACATTCCTCGGCCTTGTGCTCGGCGCGGTTGAACTTGGCTACTTCGAACGGCTCTATCAGAAGATCACACCGGCCGACGATGCTGTCGTTTCAGTGTTTCGCAATGATGGCATGCTGCTCGTGCGCCATCCCCATCGAGAGGCCGTCATCGGCACGGTATTGCCGGCGACGGGAGCCGCGCTGATCGCCGCTAAGAACCCGGCCGGCGGCGTCATCCGCAATGTCAGCCCCATTGACGGTCACGAGCGTATCATCGCGACGCAGGCTCTCGGCCGGTATCCCTTCATCCTGAGCATCAGTCGCACGGTGGAAGCGAGCCTTGCCCCTTTCCACCGACAGGCGGTGGTTGTCGGCACGGCGGCGACACTCCTGTTGGTCTGCATCGCGGCCCTGTTCCTGCTCTTCCTGCGGCGGGCTCGCGTCGAACGGCGCATCGCAAGCGCCGAGGAGCGCGCCCGCAGCGAGCGCGATTTGCGCGCACATTACGAGCGCTTCGGCGTCGCGCTCGACAACATTGTTCAGGGACTATGCCTGTTCGACGCGTCCGACCGGCTCGTCATCATGAACGAGCGTTTCGCCAGTCTCTACGCGGTCCCTCACCATCTCCGGCGGGTGGGAACGAGGGCTGCGGACCTTCGCCGATACATTTTAGAACAACGGGGGGAGGCGGCCGGCGCCTGGGACACTGTCATCACCCCTCCGACACCGCGCGCGTCTCTGGACTACGCCGGCATCGTTCACTTGGCCGACGATCGCGACATCAGCGTCCGCCGCGTGCTCCTTTCTGACGGGGGCTGGATCTCGACGCACGAGGACGTCACGGAGCGCCGCCGCAGCGAGGAACGTCTGCGCTTTCTCGCGCGTCACGACGTTTTGACCAAATTGCCGAACCGGTTGCAGTTCGAGGAGATCGTCGAACGGGGCTTGGCGATCTGTTCCGAGACGGGCGAGGAGGTCGCCCTTCTCTGCCTTGATCTCGACGGCTTCAAGCAGGTCAACGACCTGTTCGGCCATCCGACCGGGGACCGCCTTCTCTCCGAGGTCGCCGCGCGCCTGCGGGGACTGCCCTGCGAACGCTGCACCGCCGCGCGCCTCGGTGGCGACGAGTTCGCCGTGTTTGCGACAGGTCTCGATGTCAGGACGGCCGCCATGACCGCACAGGTCGTGATCGACGTGCTCTCTGCGCCCTATGCGGACGGCGAGCGGCGCATCGATATCGGTTGCAGCGTGGGGATCGCGTCGTTTCCGCGTGATGGAGGCACCTACGAGAAGCTTCTCTCCGCCGCCGATATGGCGCTGGTTCGCGCCAAGAAGGAGGGGAAGGGAACTTACCGGTTCTTCGAGTCGATGATGGATGCGGCAGCGCGCGAGCAGCACCAGCTCGCGCTGGATTTGCGCGCCGCCATCGGCACCGCGCAACTCGAACTGCACTACCAGCCCCAGTTTGAGGTAGCCTCGAACCGCGCCTGCGGCTTCGAAGCACTCCTGCGCTGGACGCATCCAACCCGCGGGCCGATCTCGCCCGGGCAATTCATACCGCTTGCAGAGGAGACGGGGTTGATCCTCCCGCTCGGCGAGTGGGTCCTCCGCGAGGCCTGCCGCGAGGCCGCGGCCTGGGAACTCCCCCTCGGCATCGGCGTGAACGTCTCGATCGCGCAGCTCCAGCAAGCCGATCTCACGGACGTCGTCCGCGCGGTGCTTGAGAAGACGGGGCTGAAGCCGGATCGGCTGGAGCTCGAGGTAACCGAGAGCCTATTCCTGAAAGGTTCGGCACGCTCGCAGGAGGTGCTGCGCGACCTGAAAGCGCTCGGCGTGCGCATCTCGATCGATGATTTCGGGACGGGTTACTCGTCGCTGGCGACACTGCAGGCGTTCCCCTTCGACAAGATCAAGATCGACCGGTCGTTCGTGGGGCAGATCGGCGTGACGAGCACAGGCGGCGAGATCGTGCGCGCGATCATCAGCCTGGGCGAAAGCTTGGGCATCCCGGTGATCGCGGAGGGGATCGAGACTGAGGAGCAGCTTGCGTTCCTGCGGGAGCATCGCTGCGCGGAGATTCAGGGCTATCTGTTCGGCAGGCCGCAATTGATTGCGGCTTACCGCCCGCTCCTCACGCCCGTGGCGGATCTCCGCGTGGTCTAGAGCCGCTCCCGATCGGATTGGAAGGAGGATAGTCGAGCCCATGCCGAGTGGCGCGCAATCCCACACGATCTGGGGCCGTCGGACGCGCCGCTCGGACCTTCATCCGCTGGGCTCGTCGCGACACCCGACGGGAAGACCGCCGCCAGCTTCAGCGGCATCCTCTGTTTCGCCAATGCCCTCGATCACCTCAGGTGACGACGGACCCTGGTTGAAGCACGCGACGCGGCGGTCCGCAGCCTCGTGATCGTAGATCTCGGGATCGGCGTGGAATCACCGATCGCCTCGCGATCGGTGAACCTCACGTCGGTATAGGGCAATTCGAGCGCGAGTTCTGCTCTCAGCGATCGCGCGAGAGGCTTGCCGGGCCCAGGGCATCAGCGCCGCCGGTGCCGGCGTGCCCGCCTTATTGGTGATCGTCATTCACCTGTATCGCATCGATAGCAGACCTCTTCGCTGGGAGCTCGCAGCAATCCTATTTAGCCAAACCGCTGTTTTAGAACGACAATTATCGCATCAATCTTTTATTGATGATCACATTTATGTAACTCATTTTTCATAATAATAATATAATTGTCGAGCTAACGCCTCAAATAAAACTTATAGAAACGTGCCTCTCAGATATTTTCTGAGGGGCACGTTGCAGCGGAACCATGTCAGCGCCGACTGTAATCCTGCATGCCTCTGACCTCTTTCTGTCGCTGCTCGTATGCGGTCATGAACGTATCGCGAGCTTTCTTCATGCCATGCTGCCGGTAGTCGTTGGCGACCGCGCGACCTTTTGCGTAGACTTGCTTTCCGTAATAGGCAGTCATCGCACCAGCGCCCGCGGCCGTCCCGCCACTGTGTAGCAGCGCGGCCGTTCCGCCGCCGGCGGTGAGCAGGCCTACGCCGACTGCTGCGCCGATCTTGGCTTCCTTCGTGCGCGCGGCCTTGGACACGTCATCGGCCAGCGGCTTGAAGACTTTCAGAGGCGTATTCTCGATGACCTTTCCAGCCGCGTGATAGTACTTTGAAACCGCTACTCCGACGGGCTTGGCGACCTTCATGTACGCCTTCGGCGCAGCCTTCGCGGTCTTGACGGCGTCCTGGCCGACGCTTTCAGCGGCGCGACCAATGCCCTTGGCGCCCCGTTCCACGGTCCTGCCAACAGCCTTTGCACCCTTCTCGGCCGTCCTGCTGACGGTCTTGGTGGCCTTCTTGACTTCCTTCACGGCGCCTTTCGCGATCTTGACCGGATTGAGATCGCTGAATCCGAAGGCGGATGCCGGAACAGTCACAGCGAGCGTCAGCGGAATGGCGAGGCTCAAGACGAGGATAGGACGATGGAATGTCATGGACGTTCTCCGCAGTAGCAGCCTGATTGGCGGCCCGGGAAAGGAAATCCTTTTCGTTATGACCTTCTGTGACCAAGTTCACATGCGACTGGAGGAGCAACGCAGAACAGACTCTGCAGTCACGACGCAGAGGCTCGTCACGACACGTCAATCCAGAGCTACATTGAGCGGTCGCAACTCACGCGTCTGGGCTCGACCAGGCACATGCCAGTCAGCGTTGCCGATGTCGCGCGCGGACGGTCCGGAACATCGGCAGCGAACGCGTCCGAGCAGACCTGCGGCAGGCGGTCTCAACCAATGGCTTCAGGCTGCCAATTGACAGTCCTTGTGCATTGACCGAGGCGCCAGCGGCCCTGGCGAGGATGAGGAAGAAAGAGCATTCCGGCACGAGCGTTCTGAACGTCCGAGCGGCGGATCATCCTGCGCGGATCCGCTTCCGGATCGGCAGCCTACGACAGGCACGATGCGCGCACTCCCACGATCAAGAGGCGCGCACGCTATCTATAGGCTGGACCAGCAACAGAATCCTCTGCTGAAACCGGGTCAGGGTCCGGGCCGATCCTCCGACAAGGCCACGAGCTCGAATGCTGCAACCTCACGCAGGAAACCCTTGAGGGGCAGATTGCCCAGGGGCCGCGCTTGCGCGACTGCTTGGACAGCGCTGAACACGGAGCGGCTCACCACGATCTGCCCCGCCTGGGCCACGTCGCAGAGGCGGGAAGCCAGATTGGTCACGCTTCCGAGGGCCCCGTATTCGAAGCGTCCCTCGAAACCGAACTGACCGAGAGTCGCGTAGCCTCGGGCGAGACCCAACCCGAAACCGATCGAGTGGCCACGTGATTCCCACTGCCGCGACAGGCTGCCGACGCGCTCGCGGAGAGCGAAGGCCATGCGCACCGCGCGCTCAGTGTGCTCTGGGCAAGGGTACGGATCATTGAAGTAGGTCATGATGCCGTCGCCGGCGAAGTGCTCCAATGTTCCTTCATATTGGAACACGGCTTGGCCGACAGTCGCATGATACTCGCGAAGGACCGCGACCACCTCTTCCGGCGCGGCCGTATCCGTGAAGGCCGTGAAGCCGCGCAGGTCACAGAACACCACCGTGATCTCGCGCCTGTGCGGCTGCAAAAGCGCGTGGTCGTCGCGATCTGCGGCGACGAGATTGGCGATCTGGGGTGAGAGGAACCGCCGCAATCGACCGATCCGCTCGAGTTCGGCGGCCTTGACGGCGACCTGGCTCTCGAGATCACGGTTTGCCTCGGCGAGCGCCGATTTCTGATCCGCAAGCTCGCGCGCCTGCGCTCGCACTGTATCGGTCAGCGCTTTAAGGCGCAGCATCGAGCGGACCCGCGCCATCAGAGCAGCATGCTCGTAAGGTTTCGTCAGATACTCATCCGCGCCGGCATCGAGCCCCTCGACGACGTCGCGCGTCTCCACACGCGCGGTGAGCAACACGACGGGGACGTAGCGCAGAACCTCATCCGTCTTGAGGCGACGCAGAACATCCAGTCCGCTGAGACGCGGCATCATCACGTCGAGAAGGATAAGGTCCGGTGGTTGGGCAGCGGCTCGCGCCAGCGCAGTCTCGCCGTCCGGTGCGAGCCCAACCTCGTAACCCTGCGCCTCCAGGCGGACGCGCAGGATCTCCAAGTTCTCAGGATTGTCGTCGACGACGAGGATTTGCGCCGGCACGGCCTCCGCTCCGCCTCAGACGTCAACGAGCATCTGGCGAACGAGGCTCAGGACCTTGCGCGGGCTGAACGGCTTGGCGACATAGCCGTCGCAGCCCGCGGCGAGGGCTCGATCTTCGTCGCCCGAAAGGGCGTAGGAGGTCACGGCAACGACCGGGATGTGACGCGTCGAGGGATCAGCCTTCAGGCGCCGGGCGGCCTCGTAACCATCCATCACGGGAAGCTGGATATCCATCAGGATGAGGTCGGGCTGCTCGGCTTGCGCCACCTCGACGCCTCGCTGCCCATCCGGAGCCTCGACGATGCCATAGCCGGCAGCCGAGAGAAGGTCGCGCAGGATGCGACGATTGTCCTCCGTATCCTCGACGATCAGTATCCGCTTCATGAGGCCTTTTTCCTCTCGACAGCCGTGCGGATCGGAAGGGTCACCTGAAACACCGCACCCTGTCCCAACTCCGATCGCACCTCGATACGGCCACCATGCAGGAGGACGAGTTGGCGGGTGATCGAGAGGCCCAGTCCCGTACCGCCCTGCTGGCGCGTGCTCGAGCTGTCCACCTGCTGGAATTCGTCGAATATCCGTGCCTGATCGACTGGCGCAATACCGGGGCCCGTATCGGAAACCTTGATGACGAAGGTGTCGTCGACGGCCTGCGCAGACACCTTCACGAAGCCGGATTGCGTGAACTTGATGGCGTTGCCCACGAGATTCATGAGCACTTGCGTGAGCCGCCGCTCGTCGCCCTGTCCGACCGGCAGCGTCTGCGGGACGTCGATCTGCAGGGCGAGGCCCTTTGCCTGAGCCAGCGAGGAGGCCGCCACCGTTACGGATTCGATCAAGGCACCCAGCGCGTAATCCTGGATATCAAGCGTGAGCAGGCCGGCCTCGATCTTCGTGAAATCGAGAACGTCATTGATCAGGCTCAGCAGGTGGCGGCCGTTGATCTGAATACGCTCCAGGGCCTCGCTGGCCTTCTCGCTGAGCGGACCGTACAGCCCGTCGGCCAGAAGCTCCGAATAGCCTAGCACGGCGTTCAATGGCGTGCGGAGCTCGTGGCTCATGTTGGCGAAGAACTGCGTCTTATGGAGATCTGCGGCGGCGAGCTGTCGGCCTTTCTCGTCGACCTCTTGGAAGAGACGCGCGTTGCGGATCGCGAGAGCGGCCTGATGCGCGAACGTGTGCAGGACATGCTCGGAACTGCCCAAGGGAGCGGCGTCTCGAGCGAGCAGGAGGAGGAAGCCGAGGCGGCCGTCGCTGTCGGCGAGGTTGATGAGCGTGGCGGATTGAAATCCTTCCGCAACGCCTGTGAGAAGTCCGCTGATCGTGGTCAGGTCGCGGACCAGGATGACTTCGGCCGCAGCGTCGCCGGCTTTGTCCAGGGCATTGGCGGGGAGTATGTCGCTGACCGCGCTGGGCGGCAGACCGTGGTCACCAGCGCGGCGGAACGTCTCGCCCGGCGCCTCGACCAAATAGACGGCGCTGGCGTCGGAACCCGCGAGCGTCGCGGCCCGCGCGGCGATCGCCCGCACGACGTCATCGATCTGAAGGGAGGCGACGATGGCGCGCCCGGTTTCCTCGAGAGCCCGCAATTCGCTGACGGAGCGGGCGAGATCCCGGGTCTGTCGCTGGATCTCGCTCTCGAGCCGCGCATACGACGTCGAGAGTGCGTCGGCCATGGTGTTGAAGCGCGTCGCGAGCGCCTCGAACTCGTCGCCCGTGCGCACGGCGATGCGGTGCTCGAAGCGGTTGGCCGCGAAGTGCTCGGCCCCGGCATGCAGCGCGCGGATCGGCACGAGCATGCGCCGGGCCAAGAGGAGACTGGCGCAGATCGCCACGACGAGGCCGAACGCGAGGAGCCAGACGAGCCGGATGAGCAGGTCGCGCACAGGCGCCAGCGCCTCGCTCAGGGGCTGCGCGACGATGAGCGAGGCGGGTAGCACAGCGAGGGCATATTGGGTGGCCAGGACCGGCTGTCCCGCGCCATCGGAGACATAGGCCACCGAACCGGGTGTCGGCAGGGTCAGGCGATCGCCCGTCGCATGCGGGCTCTTGTCGGAGCGGGCCACGCTGATCCCGTCCGGCGTGACGAGGTCAGCGTAGCTTCCGACACCGGCGGCCGCGGACGGGAGGCTCCCCGTCAAGGCGGTCAGCCGGACACGGGCCAGGGTGGCGCCGGTCCCCGCGCCCGGATGCGGCAGGAGAAGGTTTGTGTAGATCTCGCCCCCGACGATCTGGAGGTTCTGGAATCCCTTGTGCTCCGGGACCGGTCCAAGATCAGCCGATGCCATGGGATCAGCGCTGTCCGGCCGGCTGGCTCGGACACGCTCGCGGCCCTCGTCATCGAAAAAGGCGAGCGTCAGGACGATCGGTGTCTGGTCGAGAAGCGCAGCGTAGTCCTCGCGGTGCTGGGCGAGGCTCTGCGCGCTTGCCCGTGTCACCCAACCCACCTGTCGCTCGATCTCTGCCAGCGTGTCTTCGACGGCCGCCGTCGCGCTGGCCGCGAAGGCGGCCTGGACGCGGGCGACGCGCTCGACGGTTTCCCGATACAGAAACCAGGTCTCCACGGCCGCGTTGATCGTCAGAACCAGGGCGACAAGACTTACGAGCGTCAGGACGTATTTGCGGAACAGGCTGCCTCGCCAAGTCAAGCTCGGCGCCGACGAGAGTGCGCCCTCCGTCCGCATCGGCAGACTCCGCAATGCTGGGCTGGCAGGGACGGATTGTCCCCACAATAGGTGACGTGAATCGCCATCGAATGCTCTATAGCCAGCATGGTCGAACAAGGAAAATTGGGCAACTGAAAACAAGCCGTTGCGCGATGACCTGCGTTCGCGTGAGAATCTGGCGCTCTTACGTTCTCGGGGTGGCGGTCATGTCGAAAGGCTCCGGTTTCGGTCCGCTTCTGCGCGTGAACCCGCTGTTCGCGGACCTCGGCCCGGAGGTGATCGACAGTCTTGCCGAGATGGCGACGGCGCGCATGCTGCGAGCGGGCGAAATCTTATTCCAGGTCGGTGATCCTGGTGACACCCTCTACGGGATCAGGCGCGGGGAAATCCGAATCGAAACCGGGACCGAGGCCGGACGACGCATCGTGCTCAACAGCCTTGGGGCGGGCGACCTGTTCGGTGAGATTGCCCTCCTCGACGGAAACGAGCGCACGGCCGATGCGGTGGCCGTCGTGGCAAGCGAGGTTTTCGTCCTGCGGCGTTCCGATCTTCTCGCCTACCTCACGCGCGAGCCCGACGTCGCCATCCGGTTGATCGGCCTCCTCTGCAGCCGGATCCGCTACATCGCCGGCCAGATGAACGAACTGGCCACGCTGTCGCTGGGAGTCCGGCTCGCCCGCCGACTGGCGGTACTGGCCGAGGATTTCGGCAACGAGATCCAGATCTCCCAGGAACAACTCGGCGCTTTCGTGGGTGGCACGCGCGAGAGCGTGAACCGCCAATTGCAGGTTTGGCGCCGCGCCGGGTACATCGATCTGCGCCGGGGCTGTGTCGTGCTCCTTAATACCGAGGCGCTGACCCGCATGGCACAGGAGCCTTCCTCCGGGTGATCCGAGGATGTGCCGGAACGGACCCCGCGTCCCGATGGCGAACAAGCTCGCGCGCCCGGTCACGGCAGCCCGCGCACCACCCGGAACCCGTTGGCATAGTACCGGACATCGGCATCGTACCGGAACCGCGCCGAGGGCTTCACGTAGCTGGCCGAACTATCGAAGGAACCGCCCCGGAGCACCCGCTGGCTGCAGGTCCCGGTGAGCCAAGCCGTTCCATCCTGCGGGGCGCCTCGGTAGGAATCGTTCCAGCAATCCTCAACCCATTCGGCTGCGTTGCCCGCCATGTCGAATAGGCCGAACCCATTGGGCGCGAAGCTCGCGACGCTCGACAGTTCGTGGCCGCCGGTCCGGCTGCACTCGCGGCAATTGGCCTTGCTGTCGCCGACCTGAGGCCCCCAGGAGAAGGCGGTGCTTGTGCCACCGCGCGCGGCGTACTCCCATTCCGCCTCGCTCGGCAGGCGGTAGGTCCGCCGCGTCAGCGCGCTGAGCCAAGCGACATATTCCTGCGCGTCGAACCAGCTCACGTTCGTGATGGGCTGCGTGCCGGCCTGCTCGTCCACGACCTTCGGCCGGTACTTGCAGGCCCCTGCCTCGACACAGCTGCGCCACTCGTTGATGGTCGCCTCCCGGCGCGCGATCGCGAATGGGCGCGGGATCGTCACCCGATGAACAGGACGGTCGAACGGCTGAGCGCCAGCGCCCATCTCGAACGTCCCGGCCCGCAGGATGACGAGTTCGGGGCACGTCTCACAATCCCGCAGGCTCTGTCCCGCCGCCTGACGGCTCTCCTGCATCGGCGCCTGAGATTGCGGTGGGGCTGGTGGGCTTGGAACAGGCAAGGCCGCCGCGGTCTGCGGAACGGCCGTCGGGGGCGGTTTCGTTGATGGCGCCGGCAGGGGCGGTGCGGCTGGATCGGAAGGCGGGCGACGTGCGACGAGAGGCGGCTCACCCTTGCTGGTCCGGTCCGGCACAATCACCGCCTGAGCGTTGGCCGGCGCGACGGCGAAACGAAACTCTTCGATCAAGGACGAGGAGATCCATGGAACGCGCTCCGCCTTCGATGCGCGCGATACCCCGATCCGGGTATGGGTGAACGCCTCTTCCGCTGTTAGGTTCGGCGCGCGCAATTCCTTCCCGAGTTCACTCACGAACAGGCTGACATCACCGTCATCCTCGCGCACCACTTTCCCCGGCGGGGCCGAGAAGAGGATCAAGCTCCCTTCCGGAGCGTCGACCGGCGCCAAACCCGCCGACGAGGCTCGGAAGCGGCGCTCGAAGGGATTTTGCCGAGCCGCGTCAACCACCGCGATCTTCACGCGCACGCCGCGACGGTTCAACTCGCTCAGGATCGCATCGAGGCTGATGCCATCACGACGGACTTCTGTCTCGGACCAGATCTGCGCGTTGACGGGAAGGAGATAGCTCTGGCGCTCGACCTGGATGCCGTATCCGCCGAAGTACACGAACGCGGCCGCACCGGCGTTGAGCTTGGCATAGAAGGTGTCCAAGGTCGCCTGGACGTCCTCTCGCCTCAGATTTTCGCGCAGGTCGACGTCGAAATCGCCTCGCCGCAACTCTTCCGCGAGGAGGCGTCCATCCTTCACGATCGTCGGCAAGGAACCCTGGGCATCGGGGTAGCGGCTGTTGGCGATGAGCAGGGCAAACCGCCGCCCGGCTCCGATCGGGTTCTGGGCCAGGCCGGGCCGCACCGCCAGCAGCAGTTCGCTCAGCGCGAGGAATGCCAGAAAGATCAGCACGCCGCTTCCGCCGATGCGGCTGCGTAACCCTGTCCGAGGCGTCAGCTCCGGAGGGCTCCCAACATAGATCCGTCCTGACATGAACGATGACCTGTACGCAATGATCGGACGAGCGAGAACTGCAGTGTAGGTAGAAATGGCCGAAGCGCAATCATCGCTGATCCCGAAGTTTCGTTCATTCCTGGGTCCCGACGCCTAAACAAGATATCAATAGGTTTCAATTGCCATTCCAGCGACGCCGTTGTATGGATCAAGCGTCGTGCCGCTCGAATCGAGAAGACATCGCACGCCCTCAAAATGCGAGCTCTGATCAGCGCGTTGCGCAGGAGGCAATGTGATTGATGCGGCGAAATCAATTGCGGGCGGCCTGCCTCGAGCGGCTCTTGTTCTGCTGCTGACCGCGTCCACCGTAACGGCGCAGGAGCGCAAAGGCGGCCCGACGCCATCGCCGTCAGGCGCAGCGGTCTACTTCGTCGATGTCAAGAACGGCAGCACCCTTCCGCCCAAGGCGACGATCCATTTCGGCCTGCGGAACATGGGTGTGGCACCGGCGGGCCTGGATCGCCCGAACTCCGGACACCATCATCTTCTGATCGACACGCCGATGCCGGCTGCGGACCGGCCGATCCCAAACGACTTCAACCACATGCATTTCGGCGCCGGGCAGACCGAGGCTGAGATCGAGCTGACGCCAGGCGAGCACACGCTCCAATTGCTGCTCGCCGATAAGGACCACATTCCGCATAATCCCCCTGTTGCGTCCGAGGCCATCAAGATCCGGGTAGCATCCCAGGTCGCCGAGCCGGTTGCCGCGACAGAGGGAGGGGCCGTCCAACAGCGCCCGTCACCGCCGGGAGCGCGCGTGTACTTCGTTCAGCCGCGCAACGGCGACGTCGTCGCACGCAAGACCCTCATCCGCTTCGGCCTGACCGGAATGGGCGTGGCACCGGCGGGTTTCGACAAGGCCAATACAGGTCACCACCATCTGCTGATCGACACCTCCCTGCACGCGCTCGATGAACGGATCCCGAATGATTTCGAGCACCTGCATTTCGGCCTCGGACAGACGGAGGCGCTGGTCACGCTGCCCCTCGGCACGCACAGTCTGCAACTTGTTCTCGCCGATGCAGACCACGTCCCCCACAAGCCGCCCGTCATGTCCAACGTGATTCGGGTGACCGTGACGCGGACCGGACGTAAGCCGCGACCACGGCGCCACCACAGCCGGTAGATAATACGGGGTGCTTCATCGGATCGCGCCGCCGGCCTAGCGGTTGGCGGTGGAATTCGTGACGGGCTCTCCGCGCCTGGGCAGGCCGTCGAGAGCAGCTCGCTGTGCGAGAAGAAGATCCAGGTCGCGCCAGATCTGGCATTTGACGCGTAATTCGGTGGAGCGTCTCATGGCGGCATCCCGTCAGTTCGTCTTCTGAGGGCGAGTATCGCCTCGCGCGCGGCCACCGGCTGTGACGAAGATCACGAAGACGCGCCTCATGCGGCCAGAGGTGCCGTGAACAGACCGGGATGCTCACCGACATTTGACTGAATCGGCTGGACTTGAATGTTCCCAGCGAGCCCGGCCGCGCGACTGTCAGACGAAATCGTGCCCCGCCAGGTTCACCTGGCGGGGCACGCTGTCATGGGCTTATGGCCGTTGAGTTTGGCCGATTACTGAATTCAGTGGAACATGCCCATGTCGAGAACGTGAGCATCGACGTGTCCACCCATGTCCTGGTGAGCCGGCATCTGCTCGTGGCCATGGTCCGCAGGTCCGCTTCCCCCGTAGAGGTGGTCGTTGCCGGCCCCGCCGTGGATGGTGTCGTTCCCCTTGCCGCCGTAGACGGTGTCGTCACCCTTGCCGCCGTAGAGGTGGTCGTTGCCGGCCCCGCCGTGGATGGTGTCGTTGCCCTTGCCGCCGTAGACGGTGTCGTCACCCTTGCCGCCGTAGAGGTGGTCGTTGCCGGCCCCGCCGTGGATGGTGTCGTTGCCCTTGCCGCCATAGACGGTGTCGTCGCCCTTGCCGCCGTAGAGGTGGTCGTTGCCGGCCCCGCCGTGGATGGTGTCGTTGCCCTTGCCACCGTAGACGGTGTCGTCGCCCTTGCCGCCGTAGAGGTGGTCGTTGCCGGCCCCGCCGTGGATGGTGTCGTTGCCCTTGCCGCCGTAGACGGTGTCGTCACCCTTGCCGCCGTAGAGGTGGTCGTTGCCGGCCCCGCCGTGGATGGTGTCGTTGCCCTTGCCGCCATAGACGGTGTCGTCTCCCTTGCCGCCGTAGAGGTGGTCGTTGCCGGCCCCGCCGTGGATGGTGTCGTTGCCCTTGCCGCCATAGACGGTG
>Ga0316228_1000529_pt1 | contig 50768 bp, 45 predicted proteins | sample TBH18021metaG_FD_206005 | JGI IMG/M metagenome (GOLD analysis project Ga0316228, IMG submission 206005) | Freshwater microbial communities from Trout Bog Lake, Wisconsin, USA - TBH18021 | ecosystem: Environmental > Aquatic > Freshwater > Lake > Hypolimnion/Profundal zone | place: USA: Wisconsin... | reverse complement strand
GCGGCACTGCTGGAGACGGGAGGCGGCATCCGCAAGGCGCTGCCGCTCCTAGGGGATGCGCCGTTCGTGGTGCTGAACTCGGATTCCTTCTGGCTAGAGGGGCCGGCCTCCAACCTGCGCCGGCTGATCGAGAGCTGGGATGCGGGCCGCATGGACGGCCTCCTGTTGGTGGCGCCCACCGCCACCAGCCTCGGCTACGAGGGGGCCGGGGATTTCGTGATGGACTCCGATGGCCGCCTGGAGCGCCGCGGCGAGCGCGCGGTGGCGCCGTTCATCTATGCGGGCGTGGCGATCCTCACGCCGAGCCTGTTCGCCGACACGCCGGACGGTGCCTTCTCGCTCAACCGGCTGTTCGACCGGGCGATCGCGGCGGGGCGCCTGTTCGGGATGCGGCTCGACGGTCAGTGGCTGCATGTCGGCACGCCGGAGGCGATCCGGGCCGCGGAGGAGCGCGTGCGCGCGAGCGCCCGGACGCCGTAGGCGCGGGACATCCGAGGCGCGCGCACGGGCGGTGAAAGTCGTTGTCCGAAGTGTCTTGCCAAGCCGGATTTGAGCCTCTAGAAGCCCTCTCACACCGGCGGGCCGAGAGCCCGCCGCCGTGTCAGGCGCCCGTAGCTCAGCTGGATAGAGCACCAGACTACGAATCTGGGGGTCAGAGGTTCGAATCCTTTCGGGCGCGCCATTCCCATTTCACCGCTAAAAACATCCGCTAAGGCCTTGAACGGCAAGGTCAAATTTGCGGTTCTAAATCCTTCGCCGCGCTTGTAACGAAGCCGGTCGGCAAAGGTGAGTTTGAGCACCGCGCGGCGGTCCTCGATCCGGCCTGTACTCCAAAGATTCCAAGGGCTTGCGACGAACGCCAAGGCGGTTCTAAGTCGGAGGTCGAAGCTACCCTGCGGAACGACGCCGGAGGCGATCTTTTCGCGCAGGAGCAGCTTCTCGTTCTCCAGGCGTTGCAGCTTTTCTTCCAAGGCGCGGACCACCGCCGGGACGCTCGTTTCGACAATGCGGTCCACCAGCTGATCCACCTGTTTGTCGATCTGTGCGAGGCCCGCTTGAAGCGCCCTCGTTTCGGCCGCCACGTTCTTCTGCTTGCGCGCCCATAGCTCCTTCATCATCGCCGTTGCTGCCTGGAAGAGCTGCGGGCGGGGCTGGGCGCTTCTCAGGATCGACTCGAACTCTCCCTCGATCACATCGCGCCGGATCGTCCTGCCGTAGCTCGCGCAGCCTTTGTGAAAGCATTGGTAGTAAGGATGCCGCTTGCGCTGGCTGCTGCCGCTCGTGGACCAGCAGGAGGTCAGGGTGCCGTCGCAGTCATCGCAGACCACGAAGCCCCGCAGCGGGAAATCGACGCTGAGGTCGGTGCGGTAGGTGGAGCGCAGGCCGTTGAGCCGGTCCTGGATGCGTTGATGCGTCTCCAGGCTGATGAGCGCTTCATGGTGGCCCTTGCGGCGAGGCACGTCCCAATTGGGCGCTTCGACATAGCCCGCATAAATCGGGTTGCGGAGCATGTCGCCCACGCGCTGATGCGGAAGCTTGCCGGTCTTAGGCTTGGGGTAGGAGGGATGCTCCTCCAGGAAGCGAACGACATCTGCCTGAGATTCAAACCGGCCTGAGGCATAGCCCTCAAGCGCTTCGACAACGATGGACGCTGCAGGCTCTTGGCGCACAAGCACCTTGCCGTTGAGACCAGAGACGCGTCCGAAGCGGTAGCCACTCGGCGCGCAGAACACCGCGAAGCCGTTCTGAAGCCGCGACTTCATGCGGTTGAGCGTTTGCTCGGCATTGTTGACGCGGTGGTAGTCCGCGAACGCGACCGTCACATTCTCCATCAGACGCGATGACGAACGCCCATCGAGAACGCCCGCAGGCGTCTCCAGCAGCGCGCCGGTCTTCGCGACCGCGCGGCGAAGGTCGGCATGGTTGTAGAAATCACGCGTGAAGCGGTCGAGGTGATCGAAGAGGATGCGGTAGCTGTTTTTCTTATCGCCAGCCACGAAAGCGATCATATCGCGAAGGCCGGGGCGCTGACTCTCGCTGCCCGTCAGCTTGTCGCGAAACACCTGGACAATCTGATAGCCGCAGCGTTCGGCATATTCGCGAAGACGCGTCTCTTGCGATGCAAGGCCATCGCCCTCACGGTCCTGCTTCTTGCTGGAAATCCGGCAGTAAATCACGGCAAGAGTCTGCTGACTCGTTGCCCTTCTTGTTGTTCGTGTTGTCATGTGCCGGTCTCCTTTTCGGTGAATGTGGTCTCCTGTGTCGGTTCGTTATTCTACCGGAGCCGAATCATCTTCGAGGCATTCGGTCAGATTGGCGACAATCTGCCCCCAGCTTTCTGGAGGAACGTCGAGTTCGACGAAGCAACGCATAATGTCCCAGAGCGTGCGTAGCAGCTCGGCTTCTTGGGCTTCGCCCAAGTCAATGCCATCGAGATAGGGACGGTAAGCGTCCAGGTCGAAATCAGCCATCGAAACTGATGTCGTTTCCTTTGTGATCCGCTCAGAAAAGCGGTGTTCGTCGTCCATTGTCATGGCCGTCCTCCTTCTTTGTTTATGGGCGGGAAGAAGAGAACCATACTCTATTAGACTGACAATTACAAGAATATATTCCTATATATGACGTTCGACGTCTCACCAACCGCAGAGCATCCTTCGCTGCGCTCATCCAAACGCAGCTAAGCTAAGCCAATTTTTTGGGGGTTTGCCTTCGGTAAGTTGGCTTCCCAACGATCCTAAAACGCTCCCACTCTGCCAAAGCGTCATCGCTTCACACGTTCAATGTATGGCTCTCTGCAGCGGACGGACAAGACGTAAGCGGCAAAGCTCACTAAGCCAGCAGCTCAGAAGCGGGGCGCGCAAAGCTGGCGTGCGGCTCCTGCGCCTAATCCTGACCAGCCGCCTACGGCCCTACAGCGCTGGGGGGCGCGGGCCTCCGGCGGCCTACCGTCGAGGGGATCGGAGCGAGAAGCCGCATGTAGCGTTCAATTGTCAGAACGACCCAGCGGATGCGGCCGATACCAATCGATCATGATGAGATTTGGGACGCCTCTGCGTTCTAGAAACATGCCGATCAGAGTTTCCCAGTGCTCAGCCTCTCGCAAGTGAAACATCCGCACGTGCTCGCTATCAGCTTCTTGTGCCGCCTGTCTGTGGCCTCGGATGCGGTGCTTGGCCTGGGCTAGGGACCAACCATGGCCGCCCACTTTTCCAATGTATCGCGTTGCCATCTTTCAAAGTCAGCAATTTTTCTTGCGAGGGAGATTAAAACGGCGCGTTTTCCTTAGACTCGGTTTCCGGCTCATCTGGCAGATCGTCTGGCTCCCACTCATCGGGTTCGCCATAATCAATTTCGACGTAGCCAAAATCAATTGTATCGATCATATCGACAGCCTCAACATCACTTAATTCGACTTCGCTGAGGTTTGAAAAATCTCCGGTAAAAGTCAAAAGTACCGACAGCTCGAATTCTTCTTCAGTTTGAGCATCCGAGCTGCCCATTCCAATTTCATCTTTATCAATCGAGTCGTACATATAGAAACTAAAATCTGCGGTAAACTTTGCTTTGACGTCTATCTTTATGCTGGCAACGATCTTGTTCTCGCCCATTTCAACAATATCGATATCAAATTCCGATGACCCAATGTCACGAAATTCAAATTCTTCAAAAAATCCCTCGACGTAATCGGTTTCTACACGGTGTGCAGCGTTGGCTTCGGCGTAATACGAGGATGAAGATATTTCCTGGCGGAGAAAATCGCGGATGGTCTCCGTAATTTCTGGCCTGTCGCCTCGGACGGCACTCCCAATAAGCTCGCTGATTAGCTGTCGAGCCGTGTCGGCATGCTCTTGAAGAAGTTCAAGCGCTTTCGCAAGATCCGGCTCGACATCAATCCAGACAGAATTTTTGGCAAAATTATGCCAACCAACGTCTTTGGATATTGCCAGTATTTTTTTGTCCTCTTTCTTTGCCCAAGCCTCTAAAGAAAGTAAGGCTATAGCATCAGGAAATTCGTTTTTCTTGTTTCCGGCAAGCTCGAAAGGAGCCTGTGCATCAAAATATAACTTCACTAAGTCTTTGATATTTGTTTCTTCACATTTAATGATTGAACCGCCCGTATTCTGCAAAAAACTATGAATTCGCTGGCGTGCGGCGGCACGAGGCTCCAAAGACTGGGCTCCAATCTCGCGAATTTTAGTTATCTGCTCACTACCGAGTAGGCCATGAAAAGCGTATTTAGAAACGACTTGATCTAACCTAGAGCGCGTCTCTTTTGCTTGATCAATAAGATGCTTGTTAATCTCACGGATCACGATTTCTGGTATTACAAATGTAGTGCTGCCGCCGTTGAATTGGAATAGGCGTGCGAGCAAGCCCCCTTCAAGGTTATATCCATTGTTTGTGACGATGTTCGTATCGATCGTGACTGCTGAATATCTCATCGAAAATCAATCTCACCTTCGAAATACCTGTCAGATTAGGGCAACGATGTCTATAAATGTTTACCGATGTCCATACGTTTATGCAGAACTCTTACAACCTCGATCACATCGGCGGAACCCAAACGGTAAAAAATCAGGTGCGAGCCCACGGCAAGTTTGAAATATCCCGGACGGATATCTTCCGCGCTTCGTCCTTGAATAGCTCTGCTTGCAAGACCATCGAAGCCCTCCGCTATCAGGCGAAGATATCGGTCCGCTTGAGCGTCATTCCAGCGCTGGGCGGAGTAGGTCCAGATACCGGAGAGATCGCGTCGAGCGGCTGCAGAAAGGCGGACACCCACTACTGTTGCGCAGCCTGGCGCATGGAAGCAAGGAAGGCGCCGCTGTCGAATTCCTGGAAATCACCGCTGGCTTCACCTTCGGCCAGAGCGGAGCGGAGCGCTTCAAGCTTGGCTTCGCGTTCTTCAAGCAGGCGCAAACCGGCTCGTACCACGTCACTAGCCGAACCGTAGCGGCCGCCCTCAACCTGCTTGTCGATGAACTGGGCGAAATGGTCTCCGAGTGAGATCGATGTGTTGCGGGCCATGGCCTACCTCCTGTTTCCAGGATATACCAAAAATTGGTACAGGGCCAGAAAATTGCAGCCGGGCAGGTCAGTGAACCGTCCGAAAGTTGGAAGGGAGCGGATATCGCGATGTGCAAGATGTGCGGTGTAGTACACCGCAATCTTGGCAAGGGGACCGCTGCGCGCCCCCGTTGCATCCCCCAGGCTTTGGCGCTCTTCGGCATCCAGCCTCATCCCGCCAGCGAAACGTGCGCCGTTTCGATCCGCGCTTAGGAAAGGGCGTTCCTGCCCTCCCCAAGACCCCAACCAGACCAAGCGCTTCGCCGCTGGACCACGACCAAGGGAGACTTCGCTCTCCCCTGGACCCCATGACCAAGGGCGTCTGCCGCCTTTGGAATCCTGCACCAAGCTTATCGCGCCTGGACGCGACCAAGGGCCTTCGAGCCCCTGGACCGTGATCCTGCCGGAAGCCCAACCCTCGCGCTGGGTTGGATAAGGCGTTGGCCCTCCGATCCGCATTCACCCGGATCGTGACGACGGTACAGGCTGCGTCCACGATGCTACCCTTCCGGGCCGTTTGCCGCCGGGCGGCGCCCGCAGGCATGTCGCCTCTCGGTCCGACCGGACCAGCGATATGGCTACGGGCATCATGGGGGATTACGTTCGGGGCGTAGGAACCGGTATTCGATCAAGCTAGGGGAGCGCGCCAGCTTCCATCTTCGCCAGCGAACATCGCGCACGCTTAGATTGCCAAGCCTTCACAAAGACAGCTTAACGGTGATATAGTGCGGGCTGACAGGAGGGGTTCGTGGGTTCCAGCAATCAGTTTGATGCTAGTGGGTCGCTGGCTGGATATCTATATCAGTGCCGATTAGCATTGCTGTTGGGACTGCGTGAATTAAAGAAGAATCCGAATTGCTCTATCTCTATCGAAAAATACGACGACATTGCTTTCAATGAAGGTGGCGATGTTAATAATGTAGTGCAGGCGAAGCACCATATAGCCTCCAAGGAAGTCAATGATCTCAGTGTCGACCTATGGAAGACAATGAGAATTTGGGCGGAACAATTTGATGCCGGCCTTATAACTAATGCAAATACCAAGAGAATGCTGATTACAACTGCCGTCGCCCCAGACGACTCGGCCATGGCAAGATTACGCGCGGACCGGAATGATAATGATCTGGCCGAAGCATTGATAAAGCTCAAGAGCGCCGCCACTACCTCCAAAAACGTGTCTTCAAAACCAGGTCGAGACGCGCTCTTGAAGCTTAAGGACGAGGAAGCACTTGTCCTATTGAAGACAATTGTAGTGATGGATGCCTATCCAGGACTGCATGACGTATTTGATGAGATCGAGGGTGAGCTACGCGTTGTTTCACCTAACAATGCTCGGGAGGTTGCTGAAGGTCTCGAAGGATGGTGGCTAAGCGTAGTTGCAAAGCGACTTATCGGAGAAGACACTGCTGAGATCCCAGTTCAACATATTGCTATCAAAGCTCAAGAAATTGGAATTCTTTATGGGCCTCAAGGATTGCCCTTAAGCGATCCGGATGCTCTGGGGGATAAAACATATCATCCTGATGATGAAGCAGAACTGTATGTCAGACAGATGCGCCTGATTCAACTTCCAGAAAGATCTATCCAACGAGGGGTGCGGGATTTTTATAGATCAAATGCCCAGCGGTCCCGGTGGGCCCGCGAAAATCTACTTCTAGATGGTGACGTCACGAGATACGAAGCGAAACTCCGTGACCAATGGGAACGAAGATTTGAGGCCGAGTGTTGCGATTTGTCAGGTTGTGATTCAGAAGCAAAGCAAAAGCTTGGTAGGAATGTCTTTTTTTGGGCAAACCAACAGCAGGTCGGTTTCAGGAACGTCGTCGAAACGTGGATCACTGCCGGGTCTTTTCACAGCCTCGCAGATCGCATGGTCGTAGGCTGGCACCCAGAATATGACGTTCATCTAAGTTCCGAGGATGATAATGGGAATTCCTGAGCCTTGGCGCGCTCGCCCGCCAGAGGAAGCAAATCTGTTCAATCCGCCCTTCATGTGCGCTTTGGCCTTCGAGTTTCTAAAAGCATATACAAAAGATCGCGACGAGGGTGCGTCTTTATTTATTCTAATTATCGCTTTAACGGTTGCCCTGCATGCTTCGAGTAGGCGGCGCTTGCCGTATTCAACAGTTACTCCGCTTTACGCGTGGGTACAGGAGAACGAGGATTTGCTCATTGGACTGTCAAAGAGATCGAAAAATTTGACTCCTTATATAAGAGAAGCGTTGATGTTTGGCTTGGCAATGAAGGTTTTGCGAGTTACTGACTCCAGCAGTTTTTCCCTCGGGTCCGTTCGTGCCCAGTTTCCGAAGACTTTTATTGATAAAACCACAGCTGAGACTAAAGAAATTATTGAGCGGATAAAATTTCTTGGGCGGTGGTTTGCCAAATCAGGGTCGGAAATTTCGGTTTCAGCCGCCTTGGGAGTTAAGCCATGAGTTTCTCTCTAGAGGCAATAGTGCTTTATAGCCATGATGGCTCTCAAAGAGTTGTTCCATTCCGCAAAAATGGCCTCAACATAATTACCGGAAAATCTAAAACAGGCAAATCGGCGATAATTGATATTGTTGATTATTGTCTCGGCCGTGGAAGCTTCAATGTGGCTGAGGGGACGATTAGAAAAAAGGTTTCATGGTTTGGTCTCCATATCTCAAAGGGGCGCGATCAGGTTTTCGTAGCAAGGGACAATCCCGGTCCCGGTGCAAGTACTGGATCAAAAGTCTATTTCGAGCGTGGAGCGTTCCCAGATTATCCAGATCTGGAAAAAATTTCCAAAAATACAACGGAGAATAGTCTCAAAGATTTTATAACGCGCTTCGCAGGCATTGCGGAGAATGAGCACCGCCCTCAGACCGGGACGCGACCACCGCTAGAAGCAGATATTAGTCATGCCCTCTGGCTATGTTTTCAAAAACAAAACACAATTGCCAGTCAGGATCAGCTCTTTCATAGGATGAACGAGCAATTTCTTCCCCAAGCTATGAAAGATACTTTGCCGTATTTTCTGGGCGCGGTAGATGAAAGCCATTTCAGACTAATTGGCGAGTTGGACGATTTACAAAAGCGGTTGAGAATTCTAGAGGCGCAGGAGCTTAAGGAGATACAAGGTGTCGAAATCAGCCGTTCGCGCGTGTCCCGGATTCTAACTGAAGGGAAGAAAGTAGGATTAATAAGGCAGGATTACCAAGCCGTCGATGACTCTGTATTTCAGTACTTAGTGAGTGTCGCTTCTGTTTCGTTGGATGAGCCAAATATACTAACCGATTTCGGTGAAACTATTGATCGGCTCCTTGGAGAGCAAGCTACTTTACAGACGAAGCTGTCCGACCTTAATCAGGAGATTCGAGCGGCTCAGGCTTTTCTCTATGACCAAACTGATTACTCCCGCGAGGCTACTGAGCAACAAGCTCGCCTAAAAAGTATAGAACTCTTCAAGTCCGATATTCCAGAGGGACATCAGTGTCCTCTCTGCGAGTCTGAGCTTGTTGTGCCGACTCCAAAAGTTTCTGAGATGGAAGTCTCGCTGAGGAAAATCAGTTCTCAGCTTGAAGGTGTGTACCGTGATAGTCCACACATCCAAAAGCATATCCTCGAATTGGAAAGCGAAGCAGCGAAGGCTTCTGACGTTCTACGGATTGTACAAAAGGAACTATCTAGATCGATTGTTGAGAATGAAGCCGCGAAAGCGCGTCAGGATCAAATTTTTGCCAGGGGTAGGTTTCTTGGACGGTTGTCGGAATTTCTGGAGTCCGTTTCTCCGAACCGTGAGGACAATGCCGTCGCAGATCAAATCGCGGATCTAAGGTTAAAAATATCTGCAATCAAATCAAGAATTAATAGTGACGATACTGAATCAAAGATGGAGACAATTCTAAGTCTCATAAGCGATAAGATGACTCAATATTCTACCTACTTGGATTTGGAGCATAGCGGAAGTTCGTTACGTTTGGATTTGAAGAAACTCTCAGTGGTTGCGAATACGATTGATGGGCCTATCCCGCTGAATCGCATGGGAAGCGGTGAGAATTGGGTTGGATACCATGTGCTTAGTCATCTCGCGCTTCATTGGTGGTTGCGGAAACGAGAGCGGCCAGTTCCAGCATTTCTGATCTTTGATCAGCCGACCCAAGCGTATTACCCGCCGGACAGTACGGAAGGCGGTCTTGATCAAATTGAGAAGGATGCTGACCGCGCCGCCGTACAGGCGTTGTTTTACCTTATGAAGGTCGCGTGCGATGAGATAAATCCGAATTTCCAACTTATTGTTCTTGACCATGCCCATTTGAAAGATGGCTGGTTCGAAGACGCTATCGTTCAAGAGTGGAGAGGAAGCATGGCGCTAGTTCCCTACGAATGGCCCGATAGATAGCTTCAAGGCGTCATAAATTCAGAGCTGATGTGCAGTCCTCAAAAGTCCATTCAGCTCGTAGCGCTTCCAGAATTCCGGCATGTCCACGACAAAGAACCCACTATCGCGGGAGTCGAGGAGACCGCAGTCTCCGCCAGTTGCACGCCGAATGTCCTCCACCTGGAGGAGCGGGCGGGCCTGCTCGACGAGATTGTCACCGGACCCGTTCACCTGATTGGAGTTCACGTTGAAGCCGCGCACCATCACAGAGGTTTTGCCGGAGCGGTGCTCAATCTCTTTGAGCGTGTCACTGTCCGGCAGGCCTCGATAGAGCGTGTGCGCCACCGCCTTCTTCCAGATGCGCACGGTCTCGCGACCGTAGCGGGTCTCTATCTGCGCGGCAGCGTTTTGGAACACGCCGAGGAAGTTGATGCCGCCCTGCCGGTAGAGGGTTAGGATCTCATAGAAATTCGAGACGTAGAGCTGCCCCCATTCCTCACCGACCACGAGCGCGCGCAGCGGACCGCGCGCTTCGACAAAGCGCTCGATCACGGCGGCCGTCATTGCACCTACGAAGTTGCGGCTCGTCTCGGATCGCGCCGAGCCGATGATGAAGAGAGCGGTGCGCTCGCGCTTCATATCCGCCGGATCGAACGAGTTTCGGCTGGTGAGGGTGCGGGCCGCCATTCCCGGCTGGAAGCCTTGCAGCCGCTCGACGATCAGGGAGGCGTAGGCATTCCACTGATCAGGTGACGCAGTCAGCCCAGCAACGAGACGGCACATACCGGCCTCGTCCTGCATCCGGCGGTCGGAAGCCCACAGCAGCAGATCGTCTGCGATCTCTTCGCGCGGCCGCCCCCAGAAATCCCACAGCCCGCACGGCGAGCAGGACCAACGCTCGGATGGGTAGAGCGCAGTGATTTTGTTGGAGAGCGTGAAGAAGCTGCGCACGCCCTGGCCGACCCATGGGTCTTTGGAGTTTGGATTCACCGGAACGACAAAGCTCGCCGCGTCATAGGCTGCCTCACCAACGATGCCGCGTAGGGCAGGGTTGGCGGCTGCCTCCAAGAGCCGCGTGTTGATGTTGTAGCTCTCGGATGGGTAGCCGTGGTGATTGCCTGCGTTGATGAACAGGACGCGGTAGCCTTGGCGCTTGAGTGTCACCCACGACACCCAGGCAAGCTCGCCATCCTTCGGATCGGTTATGATTTTGGTGAGATGGTCGGTCCGGGGCGAGACGAGGTTCACGCCCAGGAAACGGGTGAGCTTGCCCTTTCCGGCCTGGGCATCAATCGCCACCGGCTCGGTCCCGTCATAGACGAGCGGATAGCCGTCGATGAATCCGAGTTCGATGCCCCGGCGGATATTCCGGTAGCTGCGGACGACCGGGACGCTCATAGCAGCCCCGACCGGATCAGCGCTTCGATGTCGTTGAGTTTTGCGTTCCCGAGCTGCCCGCTCGGGTTCGCATCGAGCATCTGGCGAAGGCGGGCGGCGGCCATAGCTTCCGCCCGTGCTCTTGCGATCCTTGCCTGCTCGGCATCCTCCCAGGCGAGCCGTTGGGCAGCCTGGGATTCAAGGCTGAATAGGAACTGATGAATCTCGACGAGATTGCGCAGGCTCATTTGCGCAGCTCCTCTTCATCGTCCCAAGTGGCAAAGCGGAACGGCTCGCGCTCGGCTTGGCGCTGATACACCGCATAATCTGAGGGCAGCGGCTCGATGGTCTGGGCTGTGCGGACGGGCTGCGGAGGGAGCATTGCCTGCATCGCAGCTTCCGACTGAGCTGCTTCCGCCTTAGCCTTCTCAAGGTGAAAGGTGACGACCACCGATCCCAAGGCGTAGCCCCCAATCGGCAGATAGATCACCCAGTCGGGCCGAATTTTTATCCCGAACAAAACGCTCGCGAAGATGGCGAAGAGGGAAACAAGCCATGCGCCTATCAAGCCGCGTCGAACGAAGGCGCGGGCCTCGTCCGGTGTGAGGGTTTCGCCGCAAAACTGAATTGGCTTGTTCCAGGCGGTGAAGCACACGACCGTTAGAACAATCGAAGCAAAGGTCAGGACTGCAAAAACAAAAGCGCCTGCAATCATCGCGCCTGCAGCGACAAATCCAATCGCCGCAGCTGCGCCACTATTGTCGTTGTTGTTCGCCATGACCGCCTCCTATTGAGGAGCTATCGCTCCAGGCTCAGCCCGAGGGACATCTCGCGCTTGCGGGCTGTTCCAGGATCAAGGCCGCGCGAGAATTTGAAGAAGCGTCCAAGCTCACGCCGCAATTCCAGCAGCTCTTCGGCTTGGCGCTTGCGCAAGGATTTGAATTCAACCTGGAGGCGGGCGCGCTCTTCGCGCTGCCGATCAATTAGCTGCTGGCGTTCTTGCGCCTGCCGCTCTCGGCTTGCTTTGGCTTCCGCTTCGTTCTGCGCGCGAACCTTTTGATATTGGCCGGTGATCCGGTGCCACAGGCCGCGCAGACCTTTGGGCAATCTCGTCGCTCGTGCCTTCGTCTCGACGTCCCAGGTGCGCGTCTGATCCTGGTCAAGCTTCGCGCGCCCATCGCGGTGGCGATGGGTCATTTCCATCTTCGCGTGGGCGAGCGTGGCAGCGGATTTCTGGAACTTGGTCCGCGACTCCGAGACGTGGCGCTTGATCGCCGGTGTCATCCTCTCGGCCAGCGCCTTGCGGGTCGCCTCGACGGATGGAAGCGCGTCGCCATCACCGAGCCGCGCCTTCACATCCTTGGTTTTGAGACCGAGGACGCGGGGGAGCGAATGAACTTCGCCGTCATGGTCGACGATGACATGGCCGCGCCGGTCGCCGCGCGCAATGAAGCAGCCATGCTCTTCCAGTGCGCGGGAGAAGGCAGCAGGGCCGTCCGATACCTGCCAGCAGGATTGAACGGCGGCTTTCAGCCAGCGTGGGTCTTGCCCCTGACGCTTGGCCTGTTGCCATTCGGCAAGGGTGAAGTTGCGCGGATCGCGCATTCCCTCGCGCGCGATACCGCGCGGCATGTCCCAGCCATGTTCGAGATAGAGATCGCGCGATAAGCCGACGAGCTTCTTCTTGAAAAAGGACATCGGCCGCGCTGTCATGGTGGCCGCGTCTATGCGGCTCCAGACAGCATGGGCATGGCGGCGGCCTTCCTTTTCATGGAAGACGATGGCGCGCGGCTGCCCATCCAATCCGAGGCGGCGTTCCGCGTCTTCAATCGCCTTTTCGAATTCGGCCTCGGTGACGTCCGCGCTTTCCGGTGGGCTCAGGGACAGCGAGAAAAGGTACTGGCGGCACTTCGTCCCGCGCGAGATCGCTTCGGCTTCCTTGAATGCACCCCGCAGATTGTCGGACGCGAACTCGCGCAGCTCGTGGACGCGCACATGCTCGTTGTCGTCCATCCGCATCAGGTGGGCGGCAAGGTCTTGACCGCCGCCGCGCTGCGAGCCTTTCAAGATCATGGCTGCGCCTCCGGCTTCAGGCCAAGGGCGATCAGCAGCAGGCGGCGAATCTCGTGCAGGTCGACGAGCGCCTGGACCAGAGCGGCTTCGGTGTCTTCCGTCGCCGGAAGCGAGCCGGTGTTCGCCGCATGGGCGAGCTGGTTGAGGTTGCTGAAAACCCGCGACCGGCCGAGCAGGGCGATGAGCTGGGCCAGGACTTTCCGGTCGGCAATCGAGATGCCGCTCTTGCGGACCCTGGCCGGGATCGGCTCACCCAGAACTTTCGCGCGGATGTAGGTGCCGAGCGGAGCGCCCGCGGCCTCACAAGCCAGGCGGGTGCGCTCGGCCTCCGAAAGCCGCAAGCTGAAGGGTGCCGGTGCCTTGGCCTTTCTGGTTCTGCGGGTTTTAGCGGGAGCCGGGACTGCCGCTTCGGCTTGAAAGGTGCTGCCTAGGGACATGGCGGCACCTGCAAGTCATGCGACTTGCGGTGCTCCAGGAAGGCGTTCCACTGAGCCAGCGTGTCGAACAATTCGTTCGAAACGTCGCCAGGCGGGCGCGCCATATTTATCAAGTATTTACATAGAAAATCTGCTTGTCCTGCTTCCCGGGAAACCAAATTGGGAAGCGCATGGGAAGTGTTGCACCGTTGAGACCTCCCAGGGGTTTTTGCGCCCAGGGCTGATTTCTGGCTCAGGTTTTCGCTCATGGTACACGCTTCCGAGTTCCTCACGCTGGTAGGCGTTAAGCCCGTTCACCGGCCAAAAATCCCTCTGTGATTTTTCCGCGGCATGGCTTCCGCAGAAAAGAACCGGTGGTGGGGGTTATCGGCAAGGTTGCTTATATGCCGGGCACGTCGGCGCGATTGTGGAGCGCGACCACCGTTTTAGTAGCGGGCCATGGTTCCATCGGCGGGGCGTGGGGCTAAATCGCGGAAGGGGACCCTCGCGCGGCAGGACAGGCGAGCCCGAGTCCGAGGCGCTGGTCGTTCGTGAGATTACCGCGCCGTGCCGAAGTTGCCGCGCGGCAAGGGGCGACGCGTGCTGCTCTTGCGGCCGTTTCCCCCGCGAGCCTCGGCCACTCCCTCGGGGGCGGCCCTCTTTCAAGTCTGGGCCATGCTCGCCCCAGCGCCCGCTTGACCTGCACCACCGACCACGCGCCCAACGCCAGGACACCGGCTTGCCGCAGGGCCGTGTCGCAGGCCGAGAACAGCACCTCGATCGCAGGATGACGCGCGATCTCGGCCCGGGTGAGCGCCTCGCGGAAGGCCCAGGTCGTCTTGGCGTCCGGCACCGGATCGGACAGCCCCAGCCCGAGGAAGCGCATGAACGAGAGCCGACCCTCGATCAGGATTGGGTCACGCTCGTCCGACAGCGAGTGGCTGGCCTGAAGGATCAGCACCTTGAACATGACCACGAGGTCGAACGGTGGGCGACCGCCCTTCGACCCGTCCGAGCGCGGCACGGCACGGGCGAGGTCGTCCCGGAGCAGCTCGCAATCGACGATGTGGCTCAACCGCTCCAGAGCGCCTCACTCGAGCTCGATGACGTTCCGGGAGGACGGCTGGGCACTGCGCAGGGATGGCCCGCGGTTGCTGAGGAAATCGCCCGGCGGCGCGGTCGCGGGCTTCGCGGCGGGCGCGCCGCGCACGGACTGCGACGGCTGTTCGGGCCGGTCGATCGAGGCCGGGTTCGCGACCGGCGGCAGCGGCGTGACGACGCGCCCCTCCGCCTGATCGAGGCAGCGCCGCAGGGCACCGGGATCGGGCAACAGCGTGCAGTCGTTCACCGAGAGCGGGCTTGGCTGGGCCCGGGCCGCCGTCGCGCCCGCCGCGAGGAGCGCGAGCGCGCCGAAGGCGGTTCGCACCGCGCGTCCCCGCGTCAGCGGTCCGGGGCTCATGGCTGCGCCTGCCGGATCCGCGGATTGACCTGTCGGACCTCGATCTCGCTCGGCTCCGACGGCAGCAGCTTGCGCGGGGCGGCCGTCCCGGTGCGGGCGGCCTGCTGCTGCGCCTGGGGCGACACCGGTTGCGGCGCCGGCGCGCTGGCCCGGCCCTGCTGCGCCGGCTGCGCGGGCGCATCCGCCTTGTCGAGCCGGCCGAGCCGCACCCGCACGTACTCGACCGATCGCTTGGCCGCGTCGAACCCACACTCATAGGTCACCCGCACCCACTCCTTGGCGGGACTGAGGAAGCGGATCGAGTCGCCCCGGTAGCGGACCACCGTGGCGCCGCCCTCGGGCGCCTCGGCCTGCTGGAAGATCTTGGCGAAGGGCCTGGAGACCCACTCGAAATCCGTCGGCGCCTGTGCCTCGATCCGCGGCGCGCAGATCTGCGAGGCGAGATCGTTGTTGGCGCGCACGCAGGTGGCGTCGCAGCCCGGAGCGGCGGGGGCGGGCTGCCCCGTCCCGGGATTGGCAGTGTTGGCCTGCATCGGCGCGGCCTGCGCGGGTGCCGGCTGGGCCGGTGCCGGTTGCGGCGGCGGCGTGGGAGCCGCCGCAGATTGTGCCCCGGCCGACAGGATCCCGGCCGACCATACGGTCGCGGCGGCGAGCAGGATCTGCACGCGCGATGGCCCGCGCTGCCTCATCGTAGCCTCCCAATCAACACACGGCGCAGCCGGTTTCCGCCTTGCGCAGAGATCGACCGCTCCGTCGCCCTTGAGTCCGTGGGCTCACGCCCGAGGAATCGCGCCGCGTACGACCATTCAGAACGGTCTTGCTTGCTCAATAGAATACCACTTTTGGCGATGACTGATGTGTCTGATTTAACACGCACATAGCGGCCCGCGAACCGGATGGCGAAAACTGCCTAATCCGATCCGGGACACCGACTCCTGAGATCGTTAACGCGCCGTCTTAAATGATTGAGAGATTTCAGTTTTCTCCGGGCCGTTTGACAGACCACGGCGCGACTTTGTCGCATGAGATCTGATGAGAGATTCCGACAATTGTATTTTTTGTCTCAACCGGCGCTTGACACTCGTCTTCGGCTTATGGATACGCTTAACAAGCCGTTAAAGCGCCGCGACGACAAAGCGACCGCGATGGCATAGATTGTGTTCAAGAGAGCACATAAAATAGAAGAGGGAGTGTATCTATGTTCAAATCAGTTCTTCTGGCTTCCGTCGCCGTTGCCAGCCTAACCGCCTTCGCGACCGGCGCTTCGGCGCAGTCGAGCACCCCTATTATGGGTACCGGCACGACTGCGAATGAAGCGTTCGTCATCCAGCGCGGCGGCGGCGGCGGCAACGTCGCGACTGTCGATCAGTCCGGAACCAACAACAAGGCGGGGAAGCTCAACGGCGAGATCGACCTGTCGGTCCCGAATGTGTCGATCAGCAATTTCGATAATCAAGCGAACAACGCTTACACCGTTCTCCAGAACGGCACCGGGAACGAGCTGCACATCACGCAGTCCAATGCGAACAACTCGGTGATGACGACGAACGGGAACGTCTTCGGCAATCCCAGCGTCGGTGCGAACAGCGGATCGTTCCAGCAGGGCGACCGCAACTACGTCGATTCGAGGCAGAACGGAACCAACGGCGTAGTTCAGTTCCAGCAGAATTCCAGCTATAACCAGGCGCGCTTCAGCGTAGACGGCGGTGCCGATAAGACGTACGCGGGTATCTTCCAGTTCGGTGGCAACAGCAACGTTGCGGCCATCAATCAGGGATACGCCGCGAACAATGCTTATGCTGTCGTCGTTCAGGACGGTACGAGCAATAATGGCACCATTACTCAGAATGGCAGCACAAACTACGCCGCACTTCTTCAGGCCGGCAACAACAATACGGCGTCGATCGAACAGACTGGCTCGTTCGTTGGTGCACTCGGCTACCAGAATGGCAGCTACAATAACGGCACCATCCAGCAGTACGGGAGTTCTGCGAACGCCGCCTTCGCGCAGTACGGCGCTGGCAACAGCATGCGGATCACGCAGCGTTAAGCCAGCAGTGCAGCCTTCTTTTTGCAGGATGTGTTGAGAACAAACAGAAAGGGCGCCCGCGCGGCGCCCTTTCCTAAACTATGTCGATCTTGTAGAAGCGTGCGCAGCAACGGTGCCGACATGCTTAGCATCAATGCCGATCCACCTGTGCTCTGCCGCGTGGTCGAGAACCGTTCGGCCGACGTCGCGCGCTTGGCCCTCCGCATCGAGGCTTCCCGCGGAATCGCGGGTCGATACAATCTTGTCGTGCGCAAGTCCGATCCGGCCGGCACCGCCACCATGCAGCAGGGCGGCGGTTTCGACCTCGCCGACGGCGCCGCTCGCGAGGTCGGCATGCTGACGATCAGCGTCCGGCCGGACGCTCAGCTGAGCGTCGACGCCTCCGTGCAGGTGGACGGCCGCAGGATCAGCTGCGTCTACGACAGCACGCAGGACCTGTGACACGCCGCTCGATCCCTGCAAGCCGACAGGTCGAACTACGTCATTCCTGATGGGACGAGTGTCTGCGGCTCCATTAACATTGCCGCACCCGAAAGACAGCTGCAGCGCGTCTCAGGCCTCGACACGTGTGTCCAATTCACCACATAACAGATGTGACCATGTGTGGATAAGCGCTGATACTATACAACCACACGGAACACTGATTTAAGGTAGCCCAAAAGGGGCCAGGGAGGTAGATGATGCGCCGTACGCGTCGCGGCCGCGCTGCAGGTCGAGCGCTGCTCGTCGTCGTCCCGCTCGCCGTCGCGAGTATGGCCGGCTCCGCGGCGGCGCAGGACCGCGTCGCGATCGAGCAGATCCAGGCGGCCGCTCAGCGCCCCGCCGGCACTCAGGGACGAGGGATCCAGGAGAGCGACTACATCCTCGGCAATCAGTCCGGCATCCTGCTGCTCAATCCGAGCGGCCCGCCCCAGTCGGCGCAGGCAAACCAGGCCCGCGCCCTGCAGATCGGATCGGGCAACACGGGCACGATCGACATGTCGGGCTACGCGAACGTGGCGATCCAGAACGTGATCGGTTCGCGCAACACGGTGACCCAGCAGCAGACGGGATCGTACAACCAGTCGACCGTGTCGGTCTTCGGCCAGTCCAACACGGTCGGGACCCAGCAGGACGGCGGCGCGGCGGCGACCATCACGGTCCGCGGCGACAACAACGCCATCTCGGCGCAGCAGCAGGGGACCAACCCCACGCCGATCAGCATCACGCGGGTCGGCAACGGCCCCAGCGTCTCGGTCACCCAGAGGTAGTCCCATGCGCCAGTCCCGTCTCCTCGGGCCGCTCGTCTGCGGCTGGGCTCTCCTCGCCGTCGCGGGCGCGCAGGCCGGCAGCCTCGTCTACCAGCCGGTCAACCCGTCCTTCGGAGGAAGTCCGCTGAACGGCGCCTGGCTGCAGGCCGAGGCCGCGGCCCAGAACGACGCGCAGCGGTCGGCCCAGCGCGATCAGCAGCTGTTCTCGGCCAACCAGAGCGCCGCCAACACCAAGACCCCGGGCCAGATCTTCGCCCAGCAGCTGCAAACGCAGATCTACAGCTCGCTGGCCAACCAGATCACACAGGCGCTCTTCGGCGAGAACGCCCAGCAGAGCGGCAGCTACAGCTTCGGCGGCTCGCAGGTGACCTTCCAGCGCCTGGGCAGCAACATCCAGCTCCAGATCTTCGACGGCCAGTCGACCACCACCATCGTCGTCCCGGCGACCGCGGCCGTCGGCGGCAGTTCGACGGGCACGTCGCCGCTCTCGGGCGCGCCCTGAGGGCGAGGCGCAGCCATGGTCGTCGAGCATCGAAGCCGGAGCCGGCTCCGCCCTCCTTCGTCGCCCGCCCCGGCGGGCGCGCGGAAGGTCGGATCGCCGCAGCGGAACGGAGACGGGGTGGCCCGTGCGTAGCTTTCTGAAGAGCCTGGCCGCCGCCGCGCTGCTCTGCGCGGGCTTGGCCGGCTGCGCCCCGTGGGAGCGCGAGCTGCTCGCGCAGGCGCCCGTGGTCACGCCGCCTTCCCCCACCGATCTCAATCTCGAGACGCTGCCGCCGCCGACCCGCAAGATCGACGTCGCGATCTACAATTTCCCGGACCTGACCGGCCAGAACAAGCCGAACGACAACATCGCCGAGTATTCCCGCGCCGTCACCCAGGGCGGCGGCGCCTTCGTGGTCGACGCGCTGCGGCGCGCCGGGCGGGGCCAGTGGTTCTCGGTGGTCGAGCGCACCGGCCTCGCCAACCTGCTGCAGGAGCGGCAGCTGATCCGGGCGACCCGCCAGGAATTCGAGGGCACGGACGCGAAGCCGCTGCCGCCGATCCGCTTCGCGGGCCTGATCGTCGAGGGCGGCATCATCGGCTACGACGCCAACACGGTCACGGGCGGCGCCGGCGCCAACCTCCTGGGCATCGGCGGTGACACCAAGTACCGGCGCGACGAGGTGACGGTGGCGATGCGCATCGTCTCCGTGCAGAGCGGCGAGGTGCTCAACAGCGTCACGGTGACGAAGACGATCTACTCGGTCGCCCTCAACGCCAACGCCTACCGCTACGTCGCGGTGGCCAAGCTGCTCCAGGTCGAGGCGGGCGTGACCCGGAACGAACCGACCCAGATGGCGGTGCGCGAGGCGATCGACCTCGCCGTCTACGCGACGATCATCGAGGGCAGCCGCAAGAAGCTGTGGCGCTTCCGCGACCCGGTGCTCGGCACCCGCCTCGTCGACGAGTATCTCGCCCGCGATAGGCCGACGCCCCTCGAGGTCCCGGGACCGACGGTGGCGGCGGGCCCGCTGGCGATGAAATCCTGATCGGCCATGAGCCAGCCCGTCGCACCGACGCATATGTTCGACCGCCGCCGGAGGGGCGTGCGAAGCACGCTGGCTCTCTGCCTCGTCGTGTCCGGCGCCCTGACGCCGGTGATCGCCTCGCGAGCCTCCAGCACGGCCCGGAGCCCGGCGATCCCGGAGGTCGCTCCTCTCACGCCCTTCGCAGCGATCGCGGCGCCGTCGCCGTTCGGACTGCCGAACGAGCACGCGGACGGACCCGCGGCACAGATCATCGCGCCGGTGAACGCCGACCTGATGGTTCTGGGCCGCGGCGCGTTCCGGCCGATCGAGACGACCGCCCTGCTGTTCCCGCAGGCCGGGGACGGGATTCACGCCCTGATCACCGCCGCGGCCGCCGCCAACGGCCTGCCCGGCGACTTCTTCCTGCGCCTGCTGCGCCAGGAGAGCGGCCTCAACCCCAACGCCGTGAGCCCGGTGGGGGCGCTCGGCATCGCCCAGTTCATGCCGGGCACCGCCGCGGAGCGCGGTCTGCGCAACCCGCTCGATCCGCTCGAGGCGATCCCGAAATCGGCCGAGCTGCTGCGGGAGCACAGGGTGCGCTTCGGCAATCTCGGATTGGCCGCGGCGGCCTACAATGCCGGGCCGCAGCGGTTGCGCGGTTGGCTCGAGGGCCGCTCGGGCCTGCCCACCGAGACGCGCGACTACGTGGTCCGGATCACCGGCCGCACCGTCGAGGAATGGGCGGCGGAGAGCGGCCGGTCCTTCCTGAACGCCCCGTCGCTCTTCTCGAACCCTCGCAGTCTCGGCGCTGGCGCCGGCTGGCCCGTCGATTCGTCGGCGCGGCCTTCACCCCTGTTCGGGGCGCGGCCGGCCGTGCGCAGCGTGGCGGCTGCGAGCGACCGGTCAGCCAAGCCGGCTGCCAAGCGGGGTGCTGAGCGCCTGTCGGCCCAGTCGCAGCAACCGCGATCCGAGCAGGCCCTCTGTGCGGTCCTGAACGGCCAGGGACGCACCTGTCTGGTCCAGGCGGTCTACTGAGCGGGCGCCAACTGCTCGACCTGGACGGCCTGGGCCGGCGTGGCCAGCCGGCGACTCTGCCGAAGCTTGCGCCGCTTCCCGCGCCGGGACACGCCGGTCGCCGGGATAGGGCCCGCCGCGTCGAGCAGGGATTGGTCGATCACGGGCTGCTGCTGGAAGGCCGCGGGCCGCGGGCCGGGTGCGAGGCGCTGGCCTTCGTAGAGCTCGATGCAATCGCGGAGCGCCGTCGGGTCGCGGATGAAGGTACAGTCGTTGACGTTCGGGACGGGAGCACCTTGTGCCAGGACGCCCGTGGCGCACCAGAAGGATGCGGCGCCGAGCACGACCACCCTCAATCTCCATCCCGGCATGACGAACCTCGCGGGCGTGCAGGCGAGGAGCCGCACCGGCCCGAACCCACATCCATTGACACCTAACAGAACAATGGCTCGATCAACCAGTTCCGAACTGCTGATTTCCGCCATAGAACCGCGTATCAGATCAAATTTCAAGGTACAAGCCGACGATCTGCGCCCGGCTGATTCCGTCTCATCATGCTCGGTGCATCGCCGGCATATGTGCAGAGCGCCCTCGATCGCGCCGCCCTGAGCGGGAGTTCGGAATGGGCTGACAGCCGGAGAGTGAACGACTTGTGCGCCCCGCTGATGACGGAGCCCCCGGCCGTTACGCCGGCGCAGATAGAACGGAACCGATGTTGACCCGAGCGGTTAAGCGCGGCGACCGTACGGACTCAAGGAGAAGGATCCGTTCGTCCGGAACAGGTCCAAGTTATGAGGAATGGCGGGTCATTCCTACCAATTATCTCGGATGATTTTGGACCGTTTTAGCGTCCGGACCAATAAAGGTGGCGCGGACGGCTCGGGTGTGATTCACGGCTCCTGCGGGAGGGGCCGATGGATCAGTTCTGGCTGACGGACGAGCAGTTCGCGAAGATCGCACCGCTTCTGCCGAACGACACGCGGGGCAAGGAGCGCGTGGACGACCGACGCGTGATCAGCGGCATCGTCCATGTCCTGAAGTCCGGCGGACGTTGGACGGACGCACCGCGCGATCTCTACGGGCCGAAGAAGACCCTCTACAATCGCTTCGTGCGCTGGGCGGCCAAGGGGGTCTGGGTCGGCTTGTTTGAGACGTTGGCCCAGGCCGGCGGACCGCCCTCGCAGGTGCTGATCGACTCCACGGCCGTGAAGGCGCACCGCTGCGCTGCAGGAGGCAAAAGGGGGAGCAGAGCCAGGCCATCGGCCGCTCGCGAGGCGGGCGCACGACCAAGATCCACGCCCTCACGGACCGCTTCTGCCGCCCGCTCGCCTTCCTGCTGACCGGCGGACAGGCCGCCGACTGCAAGGCCGGCGCGCACTTGCTCGAACGCCTACCGACTTGCCGCGTCATGCTGGCCGACAAGGGCTACGACAGCGATGCCATCCGCCGGCAGATCGAGGCGGCCGGGGCCGCGCCCAACATCCCGCCCAAGGTCAACCGCCGCTGGAAGCCGTGCTTCTCGCCCGCGCTCTATCGCGGGCGCAACGCCATCGAGCGCATGTTCGGCCGTCTGAAGGACTTCCGCCGCATCGCCACCCGCTACGACCGTCTGGCGACCAACTATCTCGCCGCCGTCTGCCTCGCCGCCACCGTCAGCTACTGGTTATGAGTCCAGACGCTAAGCTCCGTAGCAGCGGGGCCTCAAAAATTATTGAGCCACCACAATGACATAAGTGTTCGCATTTTTGTTCGAACTGGCGCGCCAAAATTCATGCCATCTGGAACAAGGCTACGAACGACTGGCTTTTGAGGCCAGCTCGCACGAGCCTTGATTCGAGGGCGCGGCCGTTAATCCTACCTGCTTCGTGCCTATTGCAGCTAGTCAACGGCTCTTACCTGCATCCTTTAAGCAGACGTCGAAGAGAGCCTCAGTCGTTTAGCGAGGGGTATTCTCCCTTCTAGAATCTGCGCTCAGTCTAGGTGTTTGATCCCGCGGTGTGGTGGTAGGGTTGACCACCGACCGACGGTCAGGTCGAGCGGATGAACCGCACCATCACGGACGCCACGGTCAAGCGCTGCCACTACGAGACCCACGACCAGCGCCGGGCGCACCTGCAGCCGTTCGTCGGCGCCTACAACCATGCCCGGCGGCTGAAGACCCTCCGCGGCCTCACGCCCTACGAGCATGTCCTTCAGGTCTGGACCAAAGACCCCGAACGCTCCAGGCTCGAGCCGTCACACCACATCCCGGCACTACACAGACGAAGCGGGACGCTCGATTGCGGCCCGCGCCAGGGGCGCGCCCCGTCAGCAATCTCGTCGATCAACGCCGTGAACGCGTGGTCTCCGCAAGAGGTGTGCTGCAGTCGGGTCGGCGCCTTCCGGGTACAGTGATGCCGGCGTCGGGCTCACCTCGTCGACCAGATCCCTCCGGAGCGGCAGAGAAGCCCCAAGCGCGGCGACCGTCGGCACACCCCTCGATGGGATGGTCGCTTTCCACGACGGCACGGCTTGGTTTCCACACCGAGATCGCCCTATGCCCGCTCCCATGACAACCACCATCGCCCGCCTCGTATCGGGAATGCCTGTGCCTTTCGGCGGTAACCGTGTGACCGTGATCACGCCAGAACTCGCGGAGGCCTTCCAGCCCGGTGATCATCTGCTGGTCCTGCAGGAGACCGGAGACCTCCTGCACATTCCCGCGGCTCAGATCGCAGTGGCTGCCGCTGCGGTGGACCGTGCGCATGCAGCCTTCATGGCGATGTCGGCCGTACCGGATCAGGCGATTGAGCGGTTCTTCGACCGGTTCGCTGCGCTCCTCGATGACCCTTCGGCTTGGCGTGCCATCGCCGAGGCGAACCGCCAGGATGTCGAGCGCGCCCAGGACGGTGGCCGCTCGACGACCCGGCTCGTCGCCAGCGACCGGATGCGGCAGGACATGATCGCGGGCCTGCGGGCGTGGCGTGACAGCGAGACGCTGCGCGGCCGGGTCGTTGAACGCATCGTCCACACCGGCTGGACCATCGAGCAGGTGGCGGCACCGCTCGGGGTGGTCGGCTTCGTCTTCGAGGGGCGCCCGAACGTGCTCGCCGATGCAGCGGGCGTCCTGCGCAGCGGCAACACGGCCGTCTTCCGCATCGGCAGCGACGCGCTCGGCACCGCACAGGCCATCATGCGGCACGCCCTCGTGCCCGCGCTCAACGAGGCCGGCCTACCGCCCGGAGCCATCTCGCTCGTCGAGAGCCCGGAACGGTCGACAGGCTGGGCCCTCTTCGCTGACCGTCGGCTCTCGCTGGCGGTGGCGCGCGGGTCGGGCCGGGCCGTGGCGCAACTCGGGAGCGTCGCCCGACAGGCCGGTACGGCGGTCAGCCTGCACGGAACCGGAGGCGCCTGGATGGTCGCCGACCGCGATGCGGATGCGGAGCGCTTCTCCGCGGCTGTCGAAGCGTCCCTGGACCGGAAGGTCTGCAACACCCTGAACGTGTGCTGCATCCATCGCGCCCGAATAGCGGATCTGGTGCCGATTTTTCTGGCCGCCCTGGAATCCGCCGGCCGCGCACGCGGCTTCGGATGCAAGCTTCACGTGGTCGCAGGCGACGAGACCGTCCTGCCGGACGGCTGGCGCACCGCCGCCGTCCGCGTCCGGCGCGCCGAAGGCGAACGCACCGAGCCGCTGACGGAGATCCAGTCCGAGGATGATCTCGGCCGCGAGTGGGAATGGGAGGACACGCCCGAGGTCAGCCTGAAGATCGTGGATGATCTCGATCACGCGGTGATGCTGTTCAATCGCCTCAGCCCGCGTTTCGCCGCATCGTTGATCAGTCGGGACCCGGAGGCGCATCGGCGCTTCTACGACACGGTGAACGCGCCCTTCGTGGGCGACGGGTTCACCCGCTGGGTCGACGGGCAATACGCCCTCAACCAGCCCGAACTCGGGCTGTCGAACTGGCAAAGCGGCCGTCTCCTCGCCCGGAGTGCCATCCTGTCCGGAAGCGGCGTCTTCACGCTGCGCAGCCGCGTCACGCAGGTCGATCCGATATTGAGGCGGTGAAGGGTCGGAATGCCGCGAGATCCACGCGGCGACCGGTCACGGAGATCTCGACGGCCGGCCGGCGGCATTTCGCTGAGGCGTCAATCTCTGGCGCGAGACCTCGGCGTCGAGCCGTTCCCGGGATGAACGTCGGTCCTCGGGGTGGGGCGGGGTGCGGGCGAAGTCGGCCCTGAGGCGGACGGCGGCGAAGTCCATGAAGGTCCGCACTTTGGCGAGCGACAGCCGGCCAGGGAGCGTGATGAGATGTACCGGCACCGGAGGCGGCTCGTCCTCGGGAAGCAGAACGACCAAGCTGCCGCCCGAGACTTCGTGCTGGATCTTATAGGAGAAGATCCGGGCGATGCCCTCGCCGTCGACCGCCGCGCTGACGGCGGCCTCGTCGGTGTTGACCATCAGGCGCGGCTTAACCCGGACCGTACGGGGAATTCTGCCTCCGGCTAAGGGCGGGAAGCTCCAGATATCGTCCGGGCCCGTTGGCTCTATGCCGATGAAGTCGTGCTGCGCCAGATCGGACAGGGATGCGATTGGCGGCCGGCCAGCCAGGTATTTCGGCGATGCACACAGAACGCGGCGAACTTCACCGATGCGTACCGCTATCAGGTCGGATTCCTGCAGCGGGGCAATCCGGAGCGCGACATCGATGCCCTCGTCGAGGAGGTTCGTCATTCGATTGAGCAGCAGGTAACGGACCTGCATCGCAGGATATGCCTTCAGGAACTCACCCACGACCGGGCGCAGGACCCGCGTCCCGAACATCACGGGGGCGGTGACGGTCAGGACGCCCTGCGGGGCAGCCCGGTTCCCGGCAACGGCGAGGTCGGCATCATCCAGCTCCGTCAATACCCTGCGGCAGACGGCAGCGTACGTCTCGCCAGCCTCGGTCAACTGCAGCCGTCGTGTCGTCCGGTGCAGGAGTTGAGCTCCGACATGGCTCTCAAGCGCGGCCATGGCCCGCGTCACGGCGGCGGGCGAGCGATTGAGGCGCCGGCCAGCGGATGCGAGGCTGCCTTCGTCCAGCGCGGTGACGAACACCCGCATCGCATCGAGACGGTCGATCATTGTTCCGCCTCGCGAAATCAAGGATTCCATAGATTAGGCATTCTGCCGTCGATCGCAATACGTTAACTTCGATTAACTTGTTCGATGCGAAGGGGCGTTCGTGACCTATCCCACCAGCATTCCGGTGACCCATTACCGCACAGCCAAGGTCGAGGACGTGAACGTCTTCTACCGGGAAGCCGGCCTCACGGGCGCACCGCTCGTGTTGCTGTTGCACGGCTTCCCGACCTCATCGCACATGTTTCGCAACCTGATCCCGCTCCTCGCGGACCGCTATCGCGTCATCGCACCCGACTATCCCGGCTTCGGAGGCAGCGATGCGCCCGATCACCGGGAGTTCGCATATACGTTCGCGCACTACGCCGATCTCGTCGACGGCCTGCTCTCCCAATTGGGTGCGGACCGTTACGCGATGTACGTGATGGATTACGGCGCCCCGGTCGGCTATCGGCTCGCTCTCAAGCATCCTGAACGCGTCAGCGCGCTGGTCGTCCAGAACGGCAACGCCTACGAGGAGGGGCTGAAGGCGTTCTGGGATCCCATCAAGGCCTATTGGCGCGAGGATACGCCGGAGCGGCGCAACGCTCTCGCCTTCCTCGTCGCACCGGAAACGACGAAGTTTCAGTACGTCGACGGCGTGGCCGACATATCCCGGATCGATCCGGACAACTGGCTGCACGACCAGGTGCTCCTCGACAGGCCGGGCAACAGGGATATCCAGCTCGACCTGTTCCGCGACTACGGCACCAACGTACCGCTCTACCCGAGATTCCAGGCCTTCTTCCGCGAGCGCAAGCCGCCGACGCTGATCGTCTGGGGCCGGAACGACTCTATCTTCCCGGCCGACGGCGCACATCCGTACCTGCGGGACCTAACCGATGCCGAGCTTCATTTGCTCGATACCGGGCACTTCGCCCTCGAAGACAAGCTCGACGTCATGGCGCCCATGATTCGAGACTTCCTCGACCGTAACGTTGGCGGCCGCTGAGATGCAGATGGCACGCGAGGGGACGATGTCGGGGCACGATCAAGGTCGAAGACGGCACCGAGATCTACTTCAAGGACTGGGGCGAGGGGCAACCCGTGGTCTTCAGCCACGGATCGCCTCTCAGCGCCGACGCCTTCGAGAATCAGATGTTCTTCCTCGCCCGCCAGGGGGACCGCTGCATCGCGCATGACAGGCGGGGCACGGCCGGGTTCATCAAGTATCAGAGCCATTTCCAGCCCGATGAGACCATGGGCAACCTGGCCGGCGCCGTGGCGGAGCGCGGCCTGGCGGCCTTTCTTCGACTCGGTCATGCGGCCGCGCCCATCCAGGCGGGGCCCGACCTGCGCCCGACCCAGCTGCTCATGTTCGGTAGGGCAGAAGGTGGAACTCCTCTGATGCAGGCAAACCAGACCATCGGCGTTGACCTGCCCCTGCGCGCCCTTATGTGGTGCGATCCGGCGGATCGGACTTGCACCGGTTACGACGCCCCCCTGTGGCTGGCGGAGCGTCACGGCTTGACGGACGGCCATCCGAGCCATGCCGAAGAGGCTCTCTTGCGGCTGCTCGCGGCCTGCGTAGCTCAGGCTGCCGGAACAGGCCCGGCGAAACCACGTGGAGCGCTTTCGGTCGCGTGTGGCGACTTCTGCTGACCCGCGACACGGATCGGCCGTTAACTGCCGGCGCCGCATCAATCGAGAAAAGGTTCAGTACAGAATACAGGGGAGGAGACGATGAGAGCGGTATCTCTTCGGTTTGGTGCATGCATCCTGGGCGCCTGCATCGGGTCCGTCACTCCTTTGGCGATCGAAAGCGCTGATGACGACGCTTCTCCGATCTTCGGCGTCAGACTTCCTGACAGGTATCGCGACTGGCAATTGATCAGCGTGGCGCACGAAGCGGGTAGTCTCAACGACATTCGTGCCGTTCTTGGAAACGACATCGCTGTCAAGGCATATCGGGAAGGCGCGCGTCCATTCCCGGACGGCGCGATCATCGCGCGGTTAGCTTGGGAGTATATGCCGTCGGCCGAAAACAACGCGATCTTCGGCCAAGCACAATCGTTCGTTGCCGGCTCCCCGACGAATGTCCAGTTCAGCGTTAAGGACTCGAAAAAATTCGCCGATACGGGCGGATGGGGATACGGGCAATTTGAAGGTGGCAAGCCCAACCGGAGCGAAGACCTGATGAGGACCTGCGCGCCATGCCATGCACGCGGAACGTCAGACAACGATTTTGTCTTCACACGCTATGCCCCGTGAGGGCCGTCATCAGTGCAAAAATATAGATCTTATTACTCAATATGTCACAGCAAATCTTGCGAAAGTCTCGAAGAACAATAATCCGGACTTGTTGTTCCTGTACAATTAGCGTCCGGACCCATAAACGTAGGGCTGTCGGCGCTGATGTGATGCACGGCTCGTGCTGGAGGAGCCGATGGATCATTTCTGGCTGACGGACGAGCAGTTTGCAAAGATCACCATGCCGCGCGCCTAACTTGCCCAGATATATCGGCTGCAATCAAGAATTTGTTTGATCTTCTACGGGCTCTAAACTACCGTCCCACCCTTCGACGAGATAGCGGAAAGTCTATCGGGAGTTTCTGGAAAGAGGGGAGCGGGCTGCGGAACGTTCGGGTGCCCAGAGAGCCCGGATGTGGGTGAAAGAGGTGACAAGCCGCACCAGCACGAACCGCCATGAATTCAAAAACTGCACGCTCACCGCATTTGGAAGCACGACAGCGAGAACGATCGCCAGCGCCGTCGCCGCCTTCCGGGGCGGGCTATACCAGGACGGAAAACGGATGACGGCATTCAGCGCTTGCCTGAGCTTTATTCCGCGCCCCGTGATAATGTCCTGATTTATTTGATAAATACTGTAAAAATACATCTGCTCGGGTGGATTTATGGCGTCAGTGAGGTTCCTCTGCTGTAAAATAGCCTTGAGATGGGAGACGCGGTCCTTGAATCTTCGTTTATGCTTCTCAAGTAGCGCTATTGATGGGTTATTTCGAACGCCAGATTTATTCTTCCCATGTATACGATAGCATCCAAGCGGATGCCTGACGCTGACAATATCGCCAAAAAAGGGTGCGGCAAGCAAAATAACGCCGTCGACCGCGGTATCATAGGAGGCGCCCCGCAGAAACTCGCATACGTCTCTCCTGAAAACGTTCCCCGATGTGGGCGGCGAGATGTAAGTTCCAGCTTCGCTCACAAATCTTTTGAATTTATTCCGATCACGTCCTGCCTGAAGAGCTGGAAACGCCGGGGCAATCACCGACCCCTTCTCATTTATTCGCATCAACTGGAACTGAAGTTTTGAGACGCTGCCATCGAGTGCGTCCATTATTTTTTCCAGCGAGTTCGGCAGTAGTTTATCGTCTGCGTCGAGAAATAAAACGAAAGGCGCCGTCGTATTGTCGAGTCCCATCAGGCAAGCGCTGACCTGACCTCCATTGTCCTTGCGGAACGCACGCACTCCGCTGCTTTGAATTATACTCCAGGAATTGTCGGTTGAACCATCATCGACGACGATTTCGCATGACGTGTTGTTCTGCGATAGGACGCTGTCGATTGCGCATTTAATATATTTCTCGTAATTGAAGCAATTTATGACGACTGCCAAGGACGGCGATCGCTCGTAAGTCATCCTTCCATCCCTCGCTGTTTCATCGTTCATGTATTCTCGGTAATGTTCCGGGAACAGCATATCACGATCGTCGGTCGATTGACAATAATAATAGCTCTTCAAATGCCCATATATTGCATATTCTTGCTCTGGATTCAAGAACATTCAGAAGCCTGAACACGTAAAAGGATAGACCAGCTTCGAAACGGCAGTCGCGACGCATTAGTCCGGCGCTTCGCTCGGACCCGTGAATCCCATTCGCTTCCCGGACGTCATCACGAGGATGAAACGGCGATCGCACGCCACAGCAGACCTCGGGCGCGCAAACCGGCTGCGCGCTGCAAGGTGGCAGCGGGACGTGAACAATGCGCAAGATCTGAGCCTCCAACCCTGCCAGAGGCAGGAGCAGCAACCGACCGGGTGACATCATGGGCCGCGTCGCTGCCCGCAGCGAGGTGGTTGCGACACGCATCTGGGGTGAAGCGCCGGAAAGCGGCTTTGTTCAGGGGCCGGGTTTTGATGAAGGCGTGCGGTGCCTTCACGTGCAGGCGGCCTTGAACTTGGCCAAGGCGAGTTCGCTCGGAGTGAGGCCGGGCGAGGCGGGCGTCGGGTCGGGTCGCCGCGCCGCATGCCTCGCCTTATTCCCGGATACCGCTGAGCTCGTGAGCCGGTCGATTATTCAGCCCGGCCGTGTTGCCAAGCTTTCAAGTGGTGGCAGAGGTCGCCTCGACAGAGGCGCGGCACCGCACCCCGGACGACAATCCGTCGTTCGGCGCGGTGGTCGTCAAGCTGCCGGCGTAGGCCTGACGTGATGGAGATGGTTTTCCCACACCCGGACGGCCCGGTCACGCCCCGGCCTGCCGTCCCCGGCTCCCGCCCCACGGCGTGGCCGGTGTTGTCTCGTGGCGATGCCCCGGCGTTTGAAGGAGGGCGACCGGCTGATCACTCCTACCGGCAGAGCATGCACCGTCTTCCTTGCTCGAGAGCGGCCCGGCTAGCCATACACGCGGAAATAGTCGACGCGCATATGAACCAGCTTCTGCGCTTCGGTCAGTTGGGGAGCCGGTACATCCGTGCGCAATGCCAGCGTGAGGAGGGGCCAAAAGACATCGCCGCTCTGTTCCATCTCCGATGCGCGTGTGAGCGTCCAGATGTTGATCTGCTTGGTCGCCGGATTGATGATCGGCTTGCGTTCGAAATAAGGAATGCACTTATCGTCTTCTATCAAGACGCCGTAGCGGCAATATTGCTCCGTCATGTCGAGCGACGTTGGGACTCCGGTCCCTTCGTTATGTTCGCCGGGCTGGCCCCATTCGTGCAGATAGGCGCCGTAGAGTTTTGGCTCAAACCCTTTATGTTCGACGATATCAACCTCTATGCTGCGCTTGTTGTCAGTAATTCCATTCCGGTTGAGCAGCCAAAAAGCCGGCCAAGTGAGCGGATGCTTCGGGAATTTCATTCGGGCCTCGAAATAGCCCTGCCGCCAGCCAAGCGATACGACACCGCTGCGGCTTCCGGCCTGTAGATTTCCCGAAATCCATTGGAAGTCGGGCAAATTGTTTCCATAATAATTTCTAATATTCATATTCCGACCAATGTATTTGGCGGAAATCTGCAAGGCAGTCCCCCCGGTGGCATCCGGGTCGTCGACAATCTCGTAGGGCTTGAAGCCCTCCGCCCCGGAGAGCGGAGCGAAGGCGGAACGACCGTAAAATCCAGTAGGGCCCGTCGTGGCCTTCGGTCCACCATTCCAGATTCGCCCATTGATCTCCGTGAACGGGTCGTCGAAGAGGAGCGCACGGCCCTGAGTCGGGTCCAGGGAGGTGTCGATCGCCGCATCTGCGCGACCGGTTGGTAGCAGAGAGGCCATGGCGCAGAGTGGCAAGCCCTGAAAGCACGACTTCAGGACATCGCGGCGGATCCAGTCCAATCCGTTCATGTCATCGGCTCCGAATCTGGCAGCGATTGTTCAGTGTCCGCATGGTGCTGGCATACCCGTCCTCTTGGGGCTGCCGTCCAGTCTCTGCAGACTGGCCGCCAGGCAGGCCCGGTTGCGGTGCACGACAACCGTGACCGTCTGGGTTCAAGCCTTCGACTTTTCGAGCGTCTCGGACTGCAACGCCGCGAGGGCGAAAGCTCGCGCCTTCTCCATCCCATAGCGAGGCCGGTATCCTGCGTCCTTGAGACGGTCGTTTGGAAAATGCATTCGCCACAGGGGATTGCGCAACGGAAACGTACGGTTGCGCAGGAAATCATGCAGCCAGTCGACAAGCGCAGGCATCGGAAGGACGCGATAACGCTTGTCCTGGCTGACCTGAAAGGCTTGCTTCATGAAATCCCCGATCCGCGCCTCGCCCGCTTCATGATCCGAGAGATTGAAAACTTGAACGCGGCCCGGAGGCCAAGCGCCGGCAAAGGATTGAGTCATCGTCCAGATCGCCGCATCTGTCACATCTCGGACATAGATGTGGTGGGCGGGCCGGTGCGCCGCGAAGAGGCGCTTCGAGAGGCTCCAATCGCGCAAGCCAATAAGGTTATGAAGATCGACGACGACCGTGGGACGCAGGATCACGTAGGGGAGGTTCGCTGCGATCCGAGTGATCGCTTCTTCGCCGGCAAGCTTCGTCCGGCCATAGGCGCGGACATAATCCTCCGCCCAGTATTCCGACTTGACGTCGACGTTGCTGGTCAGAACCGGGGACGTTTCCACGATGGTTCGTGCCCGGCCGCTGCCATAGACCGAGACGGTGCTCATGTAACAGAAGGCCTTCACACCCTCCCGTTCCGAGGCCTCGGCCAGAAGCCGCGTCGCCTCAACGTTGATGGCCTGCATCCGCTCCTGCTTTCCGAGTTCGGCGGCAAGATGCATGACGGCTTGGCAGCCATGAACCAGCGTGTCGTAAGTCTTGTCGGTCGTGAAGTCGAAGCTCCGCCATTCGACCTGACCCGCGTTCGCTTGCGCCTCGGTCAGCGCGCGAGAGGTGGTTGCCCGAACCCGGTAGCCGCGTTCCAGGAGGTCCTCGACAAGGACGCGGCCGATCCGACCTGAGGCGCCTGTGACGAGAACGCGGGTCTCGGCCGGGACCGGGCCGGGCGATCGGAGTGGAGATGCGACAGCGCCGCCTTGGACTTGCGCCTTCAGTGTGTCGGCCAGTCGGATCGCCAGAGCCACGATCATCTGGGTCGGGTTGCAATGCCCTGCCGTCGGGAAAACGGAACTTCCCGTGACGAACAGGCCCTTGACCCCGTGAACCTCACCCTGCGCGTCGACGACGCCCCGGGCCGGATCGTCGGACATGCGGGTGGTCCCGGTCGGGTGCGCGACATCCACAAAACTGAGCGGGATCGGCGCGTCGTCCCGAACCCAATCAGCCAGCTCGGGAACGGGAAGTCCAAGCCGTGCGAACTCAGAGACGACGAGCCGCGCCGTCTCACGCATCGTTCGGCCTTCCTCCTCGTGACTGCGCCAGTCGACCTGGGGCAGCCGATTGCCGAGGTGGTCGATCTGAGTGGACAGCGTGACGCGGCTATCGGGGTCCGGTCGCTGCTCAACCATGCATTCCAGGCTCAGCTCGGCAAGCTTGCGCGGGAATCCATTGCGATAGATGAAATGATCCCGGCAGCCCCTCAGGAGCAGCGGCAGATTTGACGCCAGCGTGAGGAAGTCCTTTGACCGCGGCTTTCCGACGAGCATCCTTCGAATCGCGTCAGCCGGATCGTCCGGAGCGAGCGTTTCGCCGAGCCACACCGCGCAGTTCAAGAGGTGGCGACGGTGCTGTATTTCCGGGCTCAGACAGAGACCGCCACGGAACAGGCGATCTTTGACGGTGTAGCGCCCGAACCGTCGCTGCAGCGCGCGCGAGCGCCGAATATCGAAATGGGCCACCGGACCGCGCAGATGGTCCATCAGATAGCGACCGACCAGGTCGTGCTTGTTCCCCAGGCCGCCGCGGATCTGATGATCGGAAGCCAGGAGGAGACGGGGATTCTCGATGCCGCCGGCACACAGAACGACGGTGCGGGCCGACAGCTTGAACCGAGTGCCATCCGGCGCCGCGACCTGGACGCCCTGAACCCTGTCGCCCGCGTCGTTCGCGTCGATCGCCACCACTGTCGCGCCGCTGATCAGCGTGACGTTCGACCCCAACTGCTCGTCGAGCTTCCTGCCGAAACGCGTATATTCAAAGGGATACGATTCCGCATCATCGCGGCTGAACTGCCAGAAAAATGGCAGGAGCTTCTCCGGGTCGGGCTCGCGCCACGATGGCTGCGAGCCGAATAGGTGCCAAAACCGTCCGTCACTATAATGATTGCCAAATGCGAGTCCGAGATACTTGGCGCTACGCTCGAGATACGGGTCGAGTGCGTCGCGCCGAAAGGGCCATCCGCTTTCCGGAACCCAGTCTCGCTGCTCGAAATCGATGGCGTCGAAAGGCGCGCACCGGCCGCCCCATGTATGGGAACTGCCGCCCACGATCCGATTTCGGACAGACCATTGCGTTGCGCGCGGCCGCCCAACATTCACGATGGCATCCAGCGCGTCAGAGGTTTCCATCCGCTCGAGCCCGCCGCTCTCAAGGAGCAGAACCTTCAAGGCGCTCCCGGACAGTTCCCGCGCCAGGGTGCTTCCTGCCGGTCCCGTTCCAATGATGCAGACGTCGCAGGTCGCTTGGGGAATCTGTCCGACGTCACTCAGGGCATGCAACTGGATCACGGTCGGCCGGCTCCTGGGTCATTCTGTCGGGCGTAATCTCATAATTTCTACTATGCTGCAAGTTATATTGGTATAAAATCCCGGAGAGAATTGGATTTAACTCTGAAAGCCAGTTTCCTCAGAGCAAGTCCGTCGGTGCCACCGTCGCAGAGACATGCCCGTCCCGAAGCGGGTGTCGTGATCCACTGACGAACGGCGTCGCGGCCGCGGTGCTCTTGAGATCTTATGCGGGTCGTGACTGCTGCGCCGCATTCCGAATATGTGGCATCCTCAGGTCTGCTGTTCGATGCCCTCTCTACTCCCGGTTATCGCGCCCGGCCATGAGGGACGTCTGTTCGCCCAATGGCCGCATTCGCGGCGGCATTCAGGTCACCGATCGCCGGATGGCGTCCGCATGAACATGTACGACATTCTCGGCGCTGTACTGATCAATGTTTTCCATTCTGAAATTAGAAAATGACCTTTCGTGCTCAATATTGTCGCAATAATATGCCATGGCATTGATCAGCCCTTCCTCGTCACCCGGTTGAACCAGACGCCCCAGGCGTTGGTCGACCAAGATGTCGCTGGGGCCGAATTCGCAATCCGTGGATATGACAGGCAGTCCGCATCGCAGGGCCTCGCAGATCGCGAGTGACCATCCTTCCCAGCGAGACGTGGCTACGAAGATATCGCTGGTGTAGAGGGCACGTTGTGGATTGTCCGGATAGTGGGCCAGCCGAATGACGCTGGACAGGCCCAGCGAGTTGATCTGCTCGGCCAGCGCTTCCTTGTCTGATCCATGTCCGACCAAGTTGAGGCGCACGTTTTCGCGGCGCGCATGCAATTTCGCGAAGGCGCGAACAAGGATATCTTGGCCCTTCTGAAATTCGTAGCGCCCGACGTTGACGAACGTGACGACGGTGGGGTCCCGCGTGAGGTCGTCGCCCGGCGGATCGAAGCGCCTGACCGGATTCGGCACCCAATACATCGGACGTCCGCAATGGAAATCGCTGCCGAACTCTCGAAGCTGTCGTGGTGATGTTCCGAAAATGGACGTTACCTTCGATAGAACGAGATGCCTGAAGAGGAAAAACTTGATTTTCGACTTGAAGTTCGTGGCCTCACGGCGCGGATTCCCGTGAAGGTGCATCGCGATCCGCTGTCGATGGCCTAGCCTGGCGAACCAGAACACCACCGCCGGTTCGATCTGCGGGATGACGACCAGGTCGTAGCGCTTGCTTCGGGCAACATCCCTGAAGATCCGCATGAGATCGAAGCGTGATGTGACCGGACGGAAGACGCTTTTATAGAGCCGCGGCTCTGCAGGATAGTTCTTGTGCTGTGTAATTCTTAGCACATCGATGTCGAATTCTGCGGCGTAGCTTTTCACGAGTTCAGTGCAGATCGTGTCGACCACCCGCTCGATGCCGGCGAAGATGGATGTTCCGGGTTGTACATAGAGAATCCGGATCTTCCCCTGGCGACCGGCGGGCATGCAGACCAACTCCATGTGTGGACAGGGCCCGCCGGCTCGAGCGCAGCCTCACCGACGATAGCGGCGCCTCGATCACGCCCGATTGAGAATGGCGCCGATGACGTTGGCGCCGACGCCGATCAACCCGCTCGTGACATCCGACAGGTCGTCGACGGTGGCGCGTCCGGCCTCCGCGACGATCACCACCACATCGGCCCGCCGGGCAGCCACTCGGGATTCGGCGGAGGTGGACAGGGGGGGCAGGTCGAGGATGACGTATCCGCCCCGCCGCATGTGATCGATGACGCTCTGGAATGCCGGTGATCCGAGGGAGGCGCCGCTGCTGACGGGCTTGTAGGGCGACCGCGCCGGCAGGACGGACACCCCTCCGAAATCGTGCAGCCTCGCCGAGGCTATGCGTCCGGGATTGTTGATCAGTTCAGCGAGGCTCGCGCTATCCGCATCGAAGTTCTCGCTCAGGAGCGGCGAAGTGGCATTGTGGATGTTCGTATCGATCAACCGAGCAGTTCCGCCGCCTTCCTGGAGCAGACGCGCCAAACTCAGACCGATCAGGGTCGTCCCTGAATGTCGCGTGCATCCCACCAGCGCGATGACGCATTCGGCGTCCTGGCCCCGGCTTGCCAGAGCCAGCTGGATCGAAGTCCGCAGATCCCGGATACCGGCGGCAAACCTGACGTCGAGGAGCCATGGTGCGGCGGCATTGCGGAGATCCACAGGCTCGCGGCGCCCGTTGGCCGTCTTGCGCGAAACCTCGGGGACGACGGCGAGGCACGGGATGCCGGCTCTCTGGACGAGATCCTGCGGCGTCCGAACGCGACGGTCGAGCGCCTGCAGAAGTGCGACTGCCAGCAATCCGCCGACGACGCCAATGGTCGCGCCGAGGCCGAGGATCAGGGCCTTTCGAGGTGCCGATGGCTTGAGGGGCTGAAGCGCCGCGCCGATCACGCGCGCGTCGGCGTCCGGCGTCGGCGTAGCCGGCAGGGTGCCCTCTGAGACGGCTGTCGCGGCAGCCCGGGCCTGGGAGGACAGGGCGTTGACGCGTCCCTGGAGGAACTCGGCTCCGTTCTTGGCCGCATCGGCTTTGGCGGCGATGGATTGCCAGAGATAGGCCGAGACTGCCGCATTCGCGACGCGGCGCGCCAAGGTCGGATCCTTGGAGGTGTAAGAGACCTCTACGACGTAGGATTGTCCCACACGACGGACGGTGAACCGCTCGCTGAAGTTCTCGAACTTCCTCTGCTCCAGATTCACCGAATCCGGAGGCTGCGTGGTTTGCTGGCCGGGCAGTCCTTTCGGGTCGGGGGTCGGCGCCTCCGACTTCTCCGAAGTCTCAGGACCGAATTCGGGATTGTTCGCGAGTTGGAGGCTGTTGAAGACGTTTGCCAGCAGACGCTCGGAACGGAGAACCTGAAGCTCGCTCTCGGCCCGGCCGACATCCAGGCTCGGCGCCAAGGCGCCCTCGGAGCCCGAGCCCGCCGGTCGCCGTGGTTCGAGCAACAGCACTGCGGTCGCCGTGTAGGAGGACGCGGTCGTGGCCACGTAGAGGGCCGCACAGCCGATGCAGAAGATCACCCAGGCGGCCACGGCGTATCTGTGACGTCGGGCTGCCTTGAGCGCTGCGGAGATGACGGCCAACGGGCCGTCCTGCACGCCGACGGATGTCACCTCCGGGAAAGAGGGGAGCGACCGGGACGGGTCGGACGGGCTCCGGTTGAGGCTGTGCATGTTCATGTTACGCTTTCCGCCGGATCTGCTGCGCCCGCTCGGGTTCCAGGCGTCCCAGGAGAACGTCCCTGGCGCCCCGCAGATTGCCGCGCAGGCGGCCGCGCCGATCGATGAATGGCTCGGGAGCAGGGAAGCGCGCGACGTTGCTGAATACGTTGCGGGAGATCTGACCGATGACTTGGGTGAGCGTCATGGTGCCTTTCTGCAGCATGTAGAGCGGGTTAACCACCTGCGAATAGCCGAGCCGGTCGCCCGAGATCCGCCCCCCTTTCACGCCCATATGCACGCCGCGGGCTTCCAGGCATTTGACGAGGCGGCCGCCCGTCGCCGCCAGAGCCGCTCCGAAATCACGATCCTCAAGCCAGCCATAGAGGACCAGTCGCTCGTCGAACCGCAGCGTCCCGATCGCCGATCGACGAAACGCCATGTTGCAGCCATAGGGGCTGAAGGCTTCGATCGGTGCCCTTGGCTCGACCGGTCCCAGCGCCGCCAGCATCCGGTCGACCGCCGTGAAGGATAGCCCCGGCCCCTTGATGCCGTCGGCGATGACATCACCCGTCAGGCCGACGATATCCGGCTCATCGCGAAACCGCTGCGCCGCAACCGCGAGCCAGTCGGCATCGGGGACGAAGTCATCGTCAAAGAAGACCACGATGTCGATCGCATCCGGCAACGCGGCGAGGGCGGCGTTTCTCTGGGCGGCAAGGCCGGGGCGCCCAGTGACCACGGTCACGCCGGTCCACTCGGCCGCCTCACCGGCATCTTCCGGGGTGACGCAGGAGATCAGCACGGCCGCAGGCTTCAGGGTCTGCCGATCCAGGATTCGCCGAAGGGTGCCGGCGACCACGTCGGGCCGACCGAGGGTCGCGATGGCGACGGCGATCCTGGGCAGCGATGACGGCGTGGCCGCGCGCGTGGCAGGCCGAGCAGACGGCGCCCGCATCAGATCGAGATAGCCCTGCGCCGAAGCCTCCCACGAGAACCGCGCCGCCTGATCGCGTCCCCGCCCGATGAGTTCCGATCGCAGATCGGGACTCGTCGCCAGTGCGCGAATCTGGACGATCCAGCGCTCCGGTTCGTCCGGGGGAGCCAGGAGCGCTGCCGACCCGCAGATTTCCGGCAAGCTCGCCCGGTCGGTCGAGACGACGGGGCAGCCGCGTGCCATCGCCTCCAGTGCAGGAAGTCCGAACCCCTCCGTGAACGAGGGGAAGGCGAGGCACAGGGCGCGCTCCATCAGGTAAGCGAGATCGTGATCGGTGACGAAGCCGAGGTGCTGAACAGTCTCGCCGTGCTGAAGCTGCTCGGGAGCATAGATGCTGGCTTGGCCGCCCGCCACGACGAGGTCGATACCGAGTTCGGCCAAGGCCGGAGCCAGCTTGAGCAGAAGATCGAGGTTCTTGTGGCGGGCACGAGACCCGAGCGCCAAGACGAAGGGGCGTTCCCGGCCATCGCCGTCGTGGCGAAGGCCGGCGCGCGCCCGAACCGCCTGCCGGGGATCCCAGGCTCGCACGTGTTCGTGCCCATTCGGCAGGACAACGATATCCGAGGCTCTCAATGAGAGATGGCTCGCGATTTGTTCAGCCGAAAAGGTCGAGACGGTGGTGATCCGCGCCGCACGACGGGCCAGAAGCGGCTGGAGCGTCTTGTAGAAGAGGCGGAACGATGCGCTGTAGCTCTCCGGGGCGTTGAAGACGTTTGCATCATGGATGCAGACGACTTGATTTCCTTTCAGTGCGGGAGCCGTATTGCAGAGGTTAAGCAAGGCGCCGGGCCAGGCGCGCGGGAGCAGGACCTGCTCCCAGGCATGTCCGCCCGCCTGTCCCACACGGCGGAGCGGCGTGCCGTCGAGCCCGGGATCTTTCGCATCTGGCACCGTGAGCAGAGGAGCCGTCTCACCCCGGGCGGCCAGAGCCACGCTCATGGCCTGAGTGACATTCATCGCATAGCGCTGGACCCCAGTCATCGGCTGGGTCAGGAATCGACCATTGATGCCAAACGATCCGGCCGCCGTCATGCTACCGCTCTACTCCCGTCGAATGTACCGTTCGCAGGCCAATTGCAAAAGAGAAGGCTAAACTCTGTCGAAAGGGTGGCGGCCCCACGCTCTTGCGCCCGGGAATTCAGATCTAAACTGATCTGGTCTCCTTTATCAAGATCTCGATCGCAATACAGGCAAAATGACGCCAAGCTAATTATTTTATTGCCGATGCTTCGTTTTTCTACAGAAATATAGTGCAAGTTCGATGAGCGGCCGGATTCCCCAAGGTTTCACGCCATGCGGCGGCGGTCTCGCCGGCGATCACACGTGCACGTCGCCCATGGTGTCGCGACCGCGCCGGAGACGGGTCGACGCTTCCATGTGCAGGGCGCGTCCCGTGTAGACGAGTTCGATCAAGGGCAGCAGGAGCCGCCCCACCCTTGGGAAACTGCGAAGCAGCGCGCCTTCGCGCCAAAGACTGTCGCGGATCCGTTTCACCGGCCGGGATGGCCGCGCGTCGGCATATTGCGCGCTCAACTCGACCCGGCCGAAATCGCGGGATCTGCCGCCGAGGCTCAGGATCTCGACGGCCCGATCATCCGGCCAGATGACCGCGGCTTTGAGCGCCTGCCAAGCCCGCTCGGCTTCCTCCGGAATCGTCTGGACGCTCTCGGAACGGAGACCGTCGATATGCGCCAGGACGCCGGTGAAAAGGCCCGGCTGCGCCGGTGCGATCCGCGCTTCCCAACCGTCTTCTTGCAGATTGGCCCGCGGCGGCAATCCCGCGGTCGCCTGCGAGAAGGTCCGGACGCTCGGAAGGTCCGGCTCCAGGCAGGCCTCGATCAGGTGCCAGAAGCGCAGTACCGATGTTCTCGCATCCCAGGGTTTGTACCAGTCGCTCTCGATGCTGAGCCCGAGCGTACGTTTGAAATGCGGCGTGGCCAGCCGCTTGTAATTGCAGCGGGCGAACTGAAGGCCGGACCATGTTCGCTCCTGGATACCCTCCTGGAGCATGCGGACCGTGCTGCCATAGAGGCCCGTATCGATCAGCACGCAGTGCCGAGCCGCGCCCGCAGAGGCGGCGAGATGTTCGCGGAAGCGGCCATCCTGCTCGGCTACCGCGGCGCGAAGCCGGGCAACACCGGGTTCACTGCTGGCGAGGAGCGTGGCGAATGACGAGTCCCGAAAGCTGGCATTCCAGGAAGCAGGCAGATCCAGGTCGCCGCGTTGAGCCAGAGCCGCCGCGACCTCCGCCATCGACCGGCCACTGAACTCGCGCCCGAGTTCCGAAAGAACGCCGGGGCTCGGCGGATCGAAGGCGGTGCGGGCTGCCACCAGACGCGAGACCATCAGCGCGGCATGCGGGAGTTGCTGCGGAAGCTGCGTCTGCCGAAGGAAGCGCTCGTAGACGAGCTTCAGACGAAGGCCGCCCCGGGCGCAGAACAGGAGGACACTGTCGTCGGGGGTGAGGAAGCGCTCGAAGAGCCAGAGGCGTAGGCAGAACTCGGCCAGGATCGGGCCGAGCACCCGCTGTCCGAAGGCAACTGCATCGCCCCGGGCGGCGTCCGCAGCGTTCATCGTCCCATGCTCCTGTGCCCGTCCTGGCTGGCGCCCACCCAGTGCCGATGCATGACGCGGGCCCGAACGGCATCGAGGCGCCGCCGCAGCACGACGTGGCGCGGCCGGAGCAGCTGTGCTGAGCGCAGGCCCGCGGCCTCTGCCATCGTCACATCCGCCAGCGTGTCATCGCCGAGGTGAAGGATCTCGGCGGGCCCCGCTGCCTCCTGCCGGAGGACGACATCGAAAAGCGCGCGCGTCCGCTTCGTCGCGTTGTGATCGGCGCTCGTGTAGACATGCGCGATGGGATGATTGCGCGCCAGCGTGTCCAGCAGATGTGTGATGGTGTCGCCGCGGTGATAGGTATCGCTCACGGCGATGATCCTGCACCCGGCCTGCGCCCGGTGCGTCAGCCACGTCATCAAGGGGTGGTTCGCGCGCAATTGCGCGCTCTCCACCGTAAGCTCGGCGCGATACAGAATATCCACAGCCCGATGGTCGAGGCTGAGAACGCGCGTCATGGCGTCGAGCATGTCGGCGAAGCGCACGTCACCCGACGGGTTTGTCAAATCGAGGGCGCGGTAAGCCTCCCGCTGTACGCGCAAGCGTGCCGCATAGACGGATCCCGGGCGGCGCTCGACGCCGCACTCCGCCGCGAGCAGCCGTGACGCGACCGTGGCGATATCGAGGAAACGACGACGCTCCGATCTGTGATCACGATAGAGAAGCGTATCGAATACGTCACAGGATATAATGCGGGCGGCCGTCTCGGGTAGACGCATGTTGGCTTGATCTCTTCCAGTTATTCCGGTGCAACTCGTGTTCAGTCGCCACGCAGCTTTCGGCCGATCCCGTCTGCACTGATGGTCTCTTGTCCGTTTGAGGCTGAATGAGGCCTCTATATTTTTCTCGAAGACAGTAATTTGTGACGTTCAGTGGGAATCGGGGCTCCTCGCCGGACGCCCGGGCGTCGCCGCCGGCCGGGAGCGCGGTTCCATGCCCTGGACGGTCTCACTTCATGGAGCTGCAGGCCCCGTACGAGGCTTGCGGTCGTCTAACAAGGCCCCCGTTCGGCGTAGTGCCGGACGATGGGCGGCCCGGGCGCCACAGCGGCGAGCTGGGTTTCGTGCGGTTCGGCCTTGGGAGCTGGGCATCGCACCGGTCGTGCTGTGCTCGCACGGGCGCGCCTGTGCTTCGAGCGGCCGCACGCGGCAATCCGTCCACGGCCTGCCTGAGGACGGCACGAACCGAATGCCCTTCGGTGTGCGGCGGACGGCTGACGCTTCCGCATCTTGGACCAAGGGTCGTCGCCGAGGAGCGCGGTTGCGCGGGCGGCCCTGCGCTCCGCCTCGATCCGGATCGCCGCTCGCGTCACGACCGCGCGGAGGATATTGTCCGCGCAACGAGCGGGCAGGCTGGAATCCGTGCGAAGGCGCGTCGTCCGACGGCGGACGGACCGCGCTCATATCGGTCTTCGCTCACACAGAATTGATTTAACCGGCTGGCCACCCGGCCTATGCTCGGCTATTCATTGGCGCATTCCGGAGTAAGCTGGATTTTCACTGGGATACTGAGGCGTCCACCGTAGCGTCCAATGATGCGGCGAGCTGGCCGACATCTTGTCGAGATCTTGAGCGGCGAAGTGCAGGATCTCAAGGCGACGAATGAGAAAGACGCCCGCTGTGGTAGTGGAGCCGAAATTAGCAGTTATCATTACCTGCTTCAATTACGAAAGATACGTGGGTCGCGCAATCCAAAGTTTTGTCGATCAGGGTAGCGACGCCTGTGAAATCGTTGTGATCGACGATGGTTCTACGGATGACTCGTGGCTCGTTATTCAGCGAGCCGGCATACCCGCCTTTCGTATCCCGAACGGGGGCCAGAGGGCAGCCTGTCTTTACGGACTGAGCAAGACCCGGGCCCCCTTTCTTCTGTTTCTCGACGCGGATGATGAATTGTTGCCCGGTGCGCTCGAGCGCATTCTGTCGTCGCTCGATCCTGGCGTCGCCAAGCTTCAGTTTTGCCTGACCTGCGTCGATTCGACGGGGACCGTCCTGGCCGATCCCTACCCGGCGCTCAGTGCATTCCGCGGGCAGGACAGGGTCGTCAACGAGATTCTGCGCTCCGGTGTTTATCAGACGCCGCCAACATCCGGGAACGTATTCCGTCGCGACGTTTGCGAAATTCTGCATCAATGTGACTATGACCAAGCCGTCGATGGCGTGATCCTGCTGGCCGCCCCATTCATGGGGGACGTCGTCAGCCTTCCCGACAGTCTCGGGCTCTATCGTGTGCATGGGCGGAATGATTCCGGTCTGGGGCGCATTCCGCAAGCTGCAACCTTCGAGCGTGATCTGCGGCGGTTCCGGTCCCGCTTGGCCCATCTTCGAGTGCTGCTGCGGAAACTGAGCCCCGGCGCAGCCCTCATCGAGCCAGAGAAAACCTACTATTTTCAGTTTCTCGAATTCTGCGCAGCGATCCTTCGTGGCAGTCGGGTTGGCGGCAAATCGTTCCTGGGCCTGATCCGGTCTCTCCTGGTTGAGCCGCGCTCGCTGAAGTGGAAGATAGCGAACGCGCTCTTCGTGGCCGCGACCTTTGCCGCACCCGTCAGTTGCGCCCAGTCCCTGCTGGCCTTTCGTTTGTCGGTCGGGCGCCGGGCGGTTCGCCAGATTCTGCGGGCGCCGGCCGGGATAAGTCGTTGTTGAACAGCGGAATGTGCTCGCGATTTATCTTGCATCAATGCGTGTTGTATACACTTAGGTAATCTCCAAGATTTGTATCGGCTTTCAATCCTGGCTAAAGTCCGGCTTCGCGGCTCGGCTGAGACCGCACGTGCCGAAAAAGGCTCGGACCCGACACGAGCGCCAGTGAGCCATGCGTATCCTTCATCTTCTGAATCATACGCGCCGGCTGAACGGCCACGTTCACGCTGCCGTCGATCTCGCCTGCGAGCAGGCCGAGCGCGGCCATCAGGTTGCGATCGCAAGCCAGGGGGGCGACTTCGACGCTCTGCTCCGATCCAACAATGTCGAGACGATTTTCGCGGGTCATGAGCGCAGTCCGAAGCGCCTCCTGCAATCCGTCATCGGGTGCGGCGATGTGATCCGCCGGTGGCGTCCGGACATCGTCCATGCCCATATGATGACCAGTGCCGTTCTGGCGTGGCCTGCCTGCAAGCTGCTGCGCGTGCCCCTTGTGACAACCGTGCACAATGAGTTCGAGAGGGGCGCAATCCTCATGGGTCTCGGGACCCGGGTCATCGCTGTGAGCGCTGCGGTCGCCGCCTCGATGCGGCGGCGTGGCATCTCGGCTTCGCGCATCGATGTCGTGCTCAACGGGACGATCGGATCTGCCCGCGTCCGCGGCCGATCAGAAGAGCCTCAGGGGCTGGATCATCCCGCCGTCGTGTTCGTCGGGGGATTGCATCCCCGGAAGGGTGTGCCCGATCTGCTCCAGGCCTTCGCGATGGCGTTTCCGCACAACCCGGCGATGCGGCTCTACATCGTCGGCGGTGGTCCGCATCAAGGCGCCTATGCCGAGGAAGCGCGCGCGCTCCCCTGCGCGAGCGCGATCACATTCGCAGGCCCACGGGATGATCCTTACCGCTGGATGCTCGGTGCCGACATCTTCGTGCTCCCGTCTCACGCTGATCCTGCTCCGCTGGTGCTCTCCGAAGCGCGCGAGGCAGGCTGCGCGATCATCGCCACCGACGTCGACGGGATCCCCGAACTCCTCGATGGGGGCTCGGCTGGGATCCTGGTGCCGCCCCGCGCCCCGGACAAGATCGCGGAGGCGCTGATCACGCTGACCGGCGATCCGGCGCAGCTGAGCGCGTGGCGCGCGAAGAGCCAAGTGAACGTGGATCATTTGCGGATCGCCCGGGTTGCCGAGCAGACCCTCGCTGTCTACCGGCGAGCCGCCGGCGTGGCACAATAGCGCGCCGGTGCCCGCGGACCGGCTATCGGGTGGCACGCGCGATGCGACGACGCGACCCGATCACCGGGCGGACAGAATTCACCGTGTCGGGCTGCAGACTGGGATGGGATTATAGTTGCCGTGAGGCCCGATACGGGATTTGACGCCTGAGCATGAGGCTCGACTTCACTTCGGGCCCGTATTACGCCGAGCGTCGTTCCTTGGGACAAGTTCATGCTTGCTTTTAAGACGCTACGGGGCGCCGGCTGGAGCGTCGCCGCCCGGATCTCCGCGCGCGTCATCGACCTCGCCGCGCTGCTCGTCCTCGCCCGCGTCCTGTCGCCTGCGGATTTCGGTCTGACGGCCATCGCGGCGTCTCTGGTGTCCATCGTCGAGATGGTTCTCGAGATCCCGTTCGTTCAGGCTTTGTTGCGCCTGCAGACGATCGAAAAGGCGCATCTGGATACGGCTTTCACGCTGGGCCTTCTGCGCGGCGCGGTGATCGCCGTGCTGATGGTGGCTGCAGCCTGGCCGGCGGCGCATATCTACGCCGATGCGCGCCTGATCCCGATCGTGCTGGTGCTCTCGTTATCCCCGATTGCGCGGAGCCTCTACAGCCCCGGCATGGTGCACCTGTTCCGCGACATCAATTTTCGCGCCTCGTTCATCGCCGATTTCATCGGGAAGGCGATAGCCGCCCTCATCTCGATCGGAGTTCTCTACGCCGGCGCCGGATACTGGGCCCTGGTCATCAATCCGGTCGCATCCTCGATCCTGCCGACGGCGCTGTCCTATATCCTCGCGCCTTACTCGCCGAGGCTCTCGCTGGAGAAGCTGAGTGCCTTCTCGGCGTTTACAGGCTGGTTTACGTCGTCCCAGATCCTGGCGGCCTTCAGCTGGCAGTACGATCGCGTCTTCCTCGGCTACCATGTCGAGAAGGCCGTCCTCGGCCGCTACGGCGTCGCAAGCGACTTCTCCGTCCTGCCGACGCAAAGCCTGATCGGGCCCGCGATGCGTCCCGTCATGGCTGCGTTCGCGACGATTGCGGAGGACCGTCAACGGCTACAATCCGCTTTCCTGCGGGCCGCCCGGCTCACGATGATCATCGCGTTGCCGGCCGGCGTGGGAATTGCATTGACCGCTGACCAGATCGTCAGCATCGTTCTTGGTCCTCAATGGGGGGCTGCAGCCCCCTATCTGCGTTGGCTCTCCGTCGCCATCATGTTCACAGCCTATTACCAGCCCGTCTCGTCGCTCTGCGTCGCCAAGGACGAGCCCAATGTCATGTTCAAAATCAGCATCTTCGAGTCGGCCGTGAAAATATCACTGATGACGCTCGGCTTTTATATCGGAGGCGTGATGATGATGATCTACGCCCGGGTTGCTGCAGGGATCTTCCACTTTTTCATCAGCGCGATCTACGCGAAACGTCTCGTCGGTGCCGGGGTGGGGGTCCAGGTCCGCAATCTCTGGCAGGTCGCAGCCTCCTGCCTTGTCATGGCGGCAGCCGTCCTGGCGCTTCAGGGGATCTTGAGCCACGTCAATGTCGGTCTGATCGGGCTTCTGATCGCAATGATTGTCAGCGGCGTGTGCGCCTACGGCATCAGCATGCATCTGCTCGGATTTCGCCTGCGTAGTTTGCGTCCGTGACGTCGGGCGCCCGAGAGGGCCGCCCGGGACCAGCTCGCGGCCGCCGGGGTGCGGCATCCGGTGTCGGTAAAATAATAACACCGATGTGTGGCCGGCGCATATTCCGTTGGCAGCGCAAAGAGGCTGCCGCAAAATAGACCCTCTGTGATGAAACTTGGATAATCCTGCCGTTTCTGATACGATATAAATCGGAATCCGTGGACAAAGTGCTGCAGGTGCAGCGGGTCAGCCGAAGCGCGAAGATTTGTACTTGGGCCATGGGCCCGTTCAAGGAGGATTTGATGCGCTTGCGGTCAATCGCAGCCGGTTACGCTTTACTGTTCGCCGGTAGCTTTGCAGCCGCCGCCGCCGATGAGCCCGGCCGATACCTCCTCGGCCCGCAGGATCATCTGACGATCCGCGTCTACGATCTGCGCCGCAACGCCGGCGAGGCGTACTCCTGGACGGCGCTAAACGGGCAGTTCGTGGTTGCAGCAGACGGAACTGTCTCGATGCCGCTGATCGGACAGATCAAGGCGGCCGGTGGAACGACGGTTGATCTCGCGCACGCGATCGGCGTCACGCTGAAACAGGTTGCCGATCTGGCCGAGACGCCCGCCGCATCGGTCGAAGTGGCGACTTACCGGCCGTTCTACATTATCGGTGCCGTGCAGCAGCCCGGGAAGTACGAATACCAGCCTGGTCTGACCGTCCTGCAGGCTGTCAGCACGGCGCAGGGCCTCATGCGCGGCACTGACCCGCGGAGCATCCAGCGTGACGCGGTCACTTCGCGCGGCGAGTTGCGAAATCTGGCGGCGGAGCGCGTCAGCCTCGCGGCGAAGCTGGCGCGGCTTGAGGCCGAGATTGCCGGCGCGGACACGATCAACTTCGGCAACGACCTGAGGGCCAGCGCCGGGAAGGCCTATGTCGAGCAGGCCACCCGTGGGGAGCAGCTTCTCTTCGACACGCGCCGGAACGCCCTGAAGGCGGAGATCAAGACGATCGAGCAATCGGTTGCGAGTTTTGAGAATGAGATGAGTACGCTGGACAACAAATCAAAAACCCTCGATCGGCAGATCGAGCTCAGCCGGGGCGAACTCAATCTCATCAACGATCTCGTGTCGAAGGGGCTTACCGTCGCGCCGCGGAAACTCGCTGCGCAGCAGAGCCAGGCCTCATTCGAGAGCAGCCGGCTCGATGTGCAGGTCGCCATGCTGCGTGCTCAACAAAGTCTCACACGCGCTGAGCGCGACATTATCGACCTCAAGGCGCGCTTCCGCCGCGAAGCGCTCTCAGAAGCTGCGGACACACGCCAGAAGCTCGCCCAGGTCGACGAGAAGACGCGTACGGCCGAGCGGCTCACGGCCGATGCCGAGTCGCAGATGCTCGGTGTATCCGACGATGCCCGCGACGGTGTGGTGTCGCGCTTCGAGATCACCCGGAAGCGCGGAGCGAATGCAAGCACGTGGGTCGCGTCGGAGGATGCACTCGTCGAGCCCGGCGATGTCGTAAGAGTGACCCTCGTTCGTCAGACGGCTGACAAGCCCGGAGATACACGTCAGCCCACGACGCCACAGCAGCCCGCGCCTCCGCCGCGCGGCTCGGGGAGCGGTGTATCGAGCCGCGGCGGCCTCGCCCCCGCGGATTCGCCGCACCGGGCTACCGAGAGCGCCAATCGCTGACACGGCCCGATGCGTGCCTGTCACCTCGGCGTGGCGGCGCGCGACAGCGGCGGCCGGGCCGCGACCTGTCGCGTGCTCAGCCCTTGCAAGCGGGTTGGCCCTGACGTCGGGGTTCGGACGATCCGAGCATCGCATCGATGGGCGCAAGTGCCGTCGTTCCCGGCCTGCTCGGTCTGCTGCTCGGCTCGGAACCGACCGTCATCACCGTCGTGATTGTCCGTAATCCAGGTTCGGCCGCCGCGATCCCGATGCGCGGCGGCCCGTGCAGGCGGCGCACTTCCTCCTCGCCTTCTCGACCGTCGCGACGCTGTTGTATGGCCCGCTCTCGAACCTCGTTCCGAGATCGTTTCATCGCCAAGACCCCGGTTTCGGTTTCGCTGCCGCGTCCTCTGCGGAGCGGTCAGCCGTTATGGCCCCCGCATCGTCCGCTGGCCGGAGGTCCATCGCTCCGGTGGGGACATATCGCACTGGCCACCCGCGAAGCCCCTATTCCGCCCGTTCTACACCGTCGCGCTCGTGCATGCCCTTGCGCCGGACATCATCGGATCTCCGATACTCGGGATTCCGGGCGCCGGATCGTGCCGATTCCTGCATCGATCCGGCCGCTGCTTCGCTGACTCACACACCATCGATACCGGCCGCACCACCCCATCCACGCTGAATGCGGAATGGGTTCGGCAAGGCTCGCGGTAATCGTCGCAGCCGAAAGCAGCTAGGAACCTGTACGTACTCCATTCCGAACGGGGCATGTCGTGTGGGCGCAGGTCGATCTCCTTGGCAATTCGGTCTCCGGCGCCACCGTATCCTGAAATAGCCAGGCGGACAGGCGTCTCCGCCAGCGCCTCATCTGGTGGGTTCAGGCGGCGGCCTTGCCGAGACCGTTCCACAATCGTTTATCGAAGTGCGCGTAATCTCCGGCCCGACGTCTATCTCAATCTTCAAAATTCATGGCGCAGGGTAATCGCGCAATTAGTTCTATATGCGGCCTTGCGGTCCTGCGGGCCAATGGCATACTCACAAAGCCTGATTTGTCTCAGCCGCCACTCTGGGTCTCCCCTGGTGTCTGCGTTTTTGACGCGCGGGCTTTCGAATGACGCCGTTGTGTTGAGCGGCGGATCTGTACTCTGTACGATCTGTTGTAGCCTCTGATCGAGCGACGGTGTTGCTGAGTTGATGAAAATCATGAGCGAAACATCGGTCGAGACCTGTCGAGGCGATTTAGATCAAGACGTTTTTGATGCGGTTATCTTGGGGGCCGGGATCACGGGTCTCGTCTCGGCTTCAATTTTGCAGGATCTCGGTTGTCGCAAAATCGCCGTTATCGATGAATTTGAAAAACTCGGTGGCAATCATATCGATCGTGCGATCAAGGGATACACCTTCGACATTGGAAGTCTCATATTTCAGGACGACTCGCCATTACTCAAGCATTTTCCGGAATTGCTAGAGCATTACGTTCCTATCAAGCCGACATGGGGGAAGCTCACGCCGCAAGGTGGTGTGACGTCTTACCCGCTCTCCATCAAGGATGATATCTTCGGCTCAGGGTTATGGGTGGTGCTGCGCGTCGGCTTGTCGGTCGCCGTTTCACGTCTCCTGAGGCGGAGAATCGAGAATGCGCGGGATTTCGCTCGATACTGGATTGGTGATTTTCTGCTGAAGCGATCAGGACTTGAGAGCTATATGAGGCGGTTCTTCGGTATACCAGCCGAAAACGTCGATCTTGAGTTTGCAGAAAAGAGGATGCTCTGGATCAAGGAGCACGCCACGCCGAAAGTCCTGTTTCGCGGGATGCGCCGTCATCGCTCCGCAGGCCCGAAGAACAGGCAATTGGCGCGTCCACGGGAGGGCTACAATGCTCTTTACGCCGTTTCAGCGGAGAAGCTCCGTGGGCGGGGGGCGACGTTTATGTTGGGGCAGCAGGTTAAGTCCATCACGAAGCGCGATGGACGATTCGATGTTGTTCTGAACGGCAGCCGGATCACCGCGAGCCGCGTCATCTCGACCATTCCGATCAATCGCGCCCTGGCTCTGTGTGGCCTGAACACGGATCCGCATCTCTCATCAGTAACGCTGATCAGCTTGTATTTCAGCTTCAGTGGAAATCGAGGTTTTGATTACTCCATTCTCTATAATTTTGCGCATGATGGGGCGTGGAAGCGGCTGACCATGTACTCGGATTTTTATGGGCGCGTCGAAGGTCGCGAGTATTTCGGGGTCGAGGTCATCGCGTCGCACGCGGGAGACGATCTGGCGATCGCCGAAGAAGATTTCCGGGCTCATGTCACGAGGAATAAACTCTTTGCCGGCGATTTGGTTTGCGAGGGAAGCCAGATCGTGCCGTGTGCCTATCCGATTTACACCGGCCAGGCACATCGAAGGGTGGCCGAAGCACTTATGCACCTTCGCGATTTCGGAATCGAATCCTTCGGGCGGCAGGGCGGCTTCGACTACCAGCCGACGGCCCGTGTTTCGACGCAGAACGCGGAGGCCCACCTGATGCCGGCAGGCGGGGCCAGGACGGGAAACTGACGAGGCCGGGACGATCCCGCGCGCGTCGCGCGTCTCCGTGCTGCGGACCGCCCTGGACTCGATCCGGCCGAGCCGTCGCGCCGAGCCGCAGGAACATGGCGCGCCCGCATCTGCCGCGGTCCGGTCGCGCAATGCCGCCGCGTCGTCGGCGCCCGGCCTCGGGCGGCTATCGTCCGTAGATGTCCTCGACGCGGATGATGTCGTCCTCGCCGGTGTAGGAGCCGACCTGGACCTCGATCAGCTCGAGCGGGATCTTGCCGGGGTTGGCGAGGCG